>Ga0114918_10000786_pt1 | contig 27979 bp, 24 predicted proteins | sample LantaG_FD_87015 | JGI IMG/M metagenome (GOLD analysis project Ga0114918, IMG submission 87015) | Deep subsurface microbial communities from Baltic Sea to uncover new lineages of life (NeLLi) - Landsort_02402 metaG | ecosystem: Environmental > Aquatic > Marine > Oceanic > Sediment | place...
CTTCTGTCTGAGAAAAAGAAAACGAAAAAAAACGAATACCCCGACTCGAGGCCTTCACACAACCACGCCCGCAAAAAAATTCAACTCCTTCAAAAAAAAAAAAAAAAAAAAAAAAGAAAACCCCCACATCAAATTTTTAAAAAAAGACAAACAAAAAAAAAATTCAATTTTTCAAAAAAAAAAAAAAAAAAAAACAATGACCGCGGTTGCCGACGCGCCGCCCTCGGCGGCCTCCCTCGCCGCGGCCCTCGCCGGCGGGCGCCTCTCCTCCTCCCAGGCCGACATGGGCGAGATCTCGCTCCTCCGCGACGACGACTGCCTGCTGCGGCAGACCTTTTTGGAAATCCTCAGGCACCATTCGCCCAAGGTCTGCGCCAAGCTCGACGCCATCTACGCGTTCTCCGACGCGTGGTGCTCGGGCGCCAAGGGCGGCTCCTCCGGCGGCGGGGACGGCAGCGACGGCGGCGGGTCCGACGCGGACTTTGCGGCGCTGGAGAAGGTCGTCGGCGAGCTCAACCCGGACGAGATGATCTTGTGAGTTCCTTCGATGACAGCTCTTAGGGCGAGATGAGATGGAAGGAGGAGAAGAGCTGGCCGCTCGAAGAAGAGGAAAAAAACAATTATTCTTTGTTGCCCTTTGCCGGGCTGCCGCGTCGCATCCACGCAAGGGCAAAGCGCGATGCGTGCATGTTCTGGGAGCTATCGACGTGCTCTCGGTGCTGGTACCAGCAGACTTTCAAACAGATGGCTGGAAGCAGTTTGAAACACGCGCCGTCTCGATCGAGAGAAACCTCGCTTCCCTTTTTCGCTCATCTCTACCTCCAACTCCGACGCCGACGAAAATCGTTTTCAAAACAACAACAAAAAACAATTCAAAAACAGCGTCTCCTCTGCCTTCTCGCACCTGCTCAACCTGCACAACCTGAGCGAGGAGATGTCGACGGCGCAGCACGAGCGCGCCATCAGGATGGGCGAGGTAAGGAGAGGTTGAGTTGGGAGGAAGAGAGAGAAGAGAAAGAAGAGAAGAAGAGAAATTCAAGCCGCCCTCGAACAGAAGCCCTCGACGACGACCTCAAAAAAAAATGCGTTATTCGTTTCTCCCTCTTTCTCAACCCCGTCCTCCTCCTTCTCCTTCCCTCTCCACCACTTCAACCTCACTCCCAGGTCGAGCAATCCACCCGCTCCACCAACCGCTCCTTCAAGAAGCTCATCTCCGCCAACGGCGCCTCCCCGGAGCTCATCTACCAGACGCTGTGCGAGCAAGAGGTCTCGCTTGTCTTCACGGCGCACCCGATGCAGGCGCTGCGCCAGTCCTTGCTGAAAAAATACGGAGCCATCCGCAGGGACATGGACAGGCTGCACAACGCGCGCATGTCCCCCTACGAGAGGCTCGAGTGCCTCGAGGACATCAAGGCGCAGGTGCAGGGCGCGTGGCGCACAGACGAGATCAGGAGGCAGAAGCCGACGCCGCAAGCGGAGATGCGGCAGGGGCTGTCCTACTTCCACGCGACGATCGCGCCCTCGCTGCCGCTGTTCTACCGGCGCATCGACACCGCCTTGGCGCAGATCGGGCAGCCGCGCTTACCGCTGGACAGGTCGCTGTTCAGGTTCGGGAGCTGGATGGGAGGGGACAGGGACGGCAACCCGTTCGTGACGGCGGACACGACGCGCGACGTCGTGATTGCGGTAAGGTTTTTTGGGTTCTTTCACCTCTTTTCTCCGCTTTCTCGTTCCTTTTTATTTCTTTTCTTGTTCTGGTCTGAAGCGCGCTTCCAAGGCAAAGATAAAGAGCTGCTTTGAGAGCGAAATGCAGGAGCGGAAGCAGAGCAGAAAACGAGCAAGATAGGGAGAGGAAAAAAAAACTCACTTTCGAAGAAAAAAAAACCCGAAAAACTTCAAAAAAAAAACTCTCAACTCCCTCCTCCAGGCCCGCCTCGCCGCGATCAACCAGCTCTACTCCCTCATCGAGTCCCTCATGTACGAGCTCTCCATCTGGCGCTGCAACGCCGACATCTCCTCCTTAGCCGCAGAGATCCACGCGAGGCAGGCGCCCGCCGCTGCGGCCCTCGCGGAGGACCGCAAGCGCAAAAACTTCTCCGAGTTCTGGACCGTCATCCCCGCGACCGACCCCTTCCGCCTGATCCTGTCCGACATCCGCGACAGGCTCTACCGCACCCGCGAGGTCCTGCACGCCTGCTCTGCCGACGCCAGGGCCAACGTGCGTAAGGCCCTGGAGGACGACGAGTCCGCCTACTCCTGCAAGGCCGAGGTGCTCGACGCGCTGACGAGGATTTACAAATCCCTCTTGGAGACGCGCGACGACTCGGTCGCCAACGGCCGCCTGCTCGACGTCATCCGCGTCGCGCAGACCTTCGGGCTGCACATGGTCGAGCTCGACGTCAGGCAGGAGTCGACCAGGCACGCCGACGCGGTCGACGCGATCACTACCTTCCTGGGGATGGGCTCCTACAAGTCGTGGACCGAGGAGGAGCGCCTCGCCTTTTTGGTGAAGGAGCTCTCGGGCCGTCGCCCTCTCTTGCCCGCCGAGATGGAGGCCACGGCCACGCCCGAGGTGAAAGACGTGCTCGACACCATGCGCATGATCGGGCGCCTCCCGCGGGACTCGTTCGGGAAATACGTCATCTCGATGGCGCACACCGCCTCCGACGTCTTGGCCGTGCTGCTGCTGCAGCGCGAGTGCGGCGTCGCCAACCCGCTGCCCGTTTCCCCCCTGTTTGAAACGCTGGACGACCTCAAGCACTCCACTGGTGCCATGGAGCTACTGCTGTCCAACGAGTGGTACGCCGATCACATCCAGGGGGAGCAGGAGTGCATGATCGGGTACTCAGACTCCGGGAAAGACGCCGGAAGGATGGCAGCTGCCTGGGGTTTGTACGAGGTCCAAGAACAACTCACCGAAGTCGCGAAAAAGCACGGGGTGCGGCTGACGCTCTTCCACGGCCGCGGGGGCACCGTGGGTCGTGGAGGTGGCCCCACGCACCTGGCTATCTTGTCTCAGCCCCCCGGGACCATCGGCGGGAGACTGCGCGTGACGATCCAAGGGGAGACCGTCGAGCAGCAGTTCGGCGAGAAAGAGGTCTGCTTCCGCACGCTGGATCTTTACACCTCTGCCGTCTTGGAATCCAGCCTCGACCCGGCCCCTGCCCCCGACGCCTCCTTCCGCGCCGCGATGGCCGAGATGGCCGAGGCCTCCTGCGAGGCCTACCGCGCCGTCGTGCGGGGCGACCCGCGCTTCGTCGACTTCTTCTACGCCGCGACGCCCGTCAACGAGTTAGGGAGGATGAACATCGGCTCTCGCCCGGCCAAGAGGCGCGCCGCGGGGTCCATCGACACCCTGCGAGCGATCCCGTGGATCTTCGCGTGGACGCAGACCAGGTTCCACCTGCCCGTGTGGCTGGGGATCGGCGAGGCCTTTGAGAAGCTGATCTCGGAAGGCGAAGGTGGTGGAAGTGGCGGAGCGGCAAACGGTTCCTCCAAGAACGAGAAGCTCGAGCTCCTGCAGCGGATGTACCGCGAGTGGCCCTTCTTCCGCGTCATGCTTGACATGCTCGAGATGGTCTTCGCGAAAGCGGACCCGCGCGTCTCGCGCTTCTACGTGCAAGGGCTGGTCGCGGACCCGAAGCTGCGCGCGTTCTCCGACGAGCTGCTCGCCAAGTTCTTCGCGACGAGGGCGACTTTGTTAAAGGTGATGGGCCACCGCGACCTGCTGTGCGACAAGGACACGCAGGTGCTGCAGCAGAAGCTGGCTCTCAGGGCGCCGTACGTGACGCCGCTCAACGTGCTGCAGGTGCACTGTTTGAAAAGTTTGAGGGCGCTGGAGGCCGGAGGGGAGAGGGACCCAAGGTGCGTTGACTTTTTTATTTTCGTTTTTTGTTGTTTTTTTTTCGTTCGTCGACGTCGCCAAAGAAAAAAAACCAACTTTTTTTTCCTTCAAAAACTCCAAAAAAATCCAAAATCCGAAATCCCAGGTTCGTCAACTACGTCCCCGTCGACCCCGACGTCGCCGCCATGCTCAAGCGCGAAGGGCCCGAGTCTGCCAAGGACCCTTACAAGGCCGCCGTCGAGGACGCGATGATCATCACGATGAAGGGGATCTCGGCCGGGATGCAAAACACCGGCTGAGAGGGTTTTCTCTTTATTTATTTTTTAAGGCTCCCTTTTCGAGCTCTTTTTGAGCTCGTTGTCCTCCTTTTTTCGCGTTCTTTTCTGGTGTTATATTTAGCGAGGGTTTGAGAACACCAGGGGGAGATAGAGCTCGGGAGAGAGAAACAGGGAGAAAAGGCGTTGAGAGTGAGAGAGAGAAAGAGAAAGAGTTGAGTTTTTTTTGAGTTTTTCGGGTTTTCTTTCGCGTGCGTCGAGGTCGCGGGGGTCGAGAGTTTTTTCTTCTTCTTCTTCTACTTCTAGGCCTTAAAAACAACAACAACACCAAGAGTAAACGTGATTTCTTTTTAGCCTTCTTTTCGCATACTGATTATGTAACGCGAGGTGTCAAAGATTGAGAGAGTCGTTTAAGAGGGAGAGAGAAAGAGAGAAGAAAAAGAAAAGAGAGAGAGAAAAGTGATGAAGAAAGTAATAAAAGCGCTTGGCCTCTCGACTTTTTTTTTTCATTCACAAAAAGAAAACGCAAAATAAAAAACTCTTTCCTGCGTCCCCGCCAGCGCCATCGCGTGAAGTAGCCACTGCGCGGGTTTTGATGATGATGGTGAGAGAGAAAGAAGGGAGAAAAAAGCAGCGGTAGCGAAGAGAGAAAAAAACTCTCTTGCCGCCATCGCCGTCTTTCTTCCTTTCAGTCCTCTCTCTTCCTTTCTCTCTCCCCCTCTTAAACGCTTCCTCTCACTTAGATCGCGCGGTTGACCCCCCACACGCGGATCACGCCGTCGGTGTACCCAGTGTACAGCGTCGCACCGTCGGCCGACCACGCCAGCGACGTGCACGAGTGCTGGATGCCCTTCTTCGACGTGGGAGGGAAGTCGGGTCTCAGCTCGACGACGGTCGACTTGGACTCGAGGTCCCAGATCTTGACGCACGAGGCCGTGGCCGCGCAGAGCCAGTAGCGGTTGGGCGAGAAGGTCAGCGCCGAGATGGCGTCCCCGGCGTCGAGCGAGTAGAGGCGCTTGCCCTCGGCGAGGTCCCACAGGCGGGCGACGCCGTCCTTGCCGCCCGAGGCGCAGAGCGAGCCGTCGGGCGAGACGGTCACGGCGGCGACGTAGCCCGTGTGCTCGACGAGGTTGAAGCGGAGCTTGCAGTTGGCGAGGTTCCAGACCTAAGTTAGTTTTTGGTATTGAAGAAAAGATGAAGAAGGCGGGGGAGAGAATGGGGACAAGAGCGGAGGGGGGATGGGTGAGCAGAAGGCATAGAAAAAGAAGAAAGAAGAAAAAAACCCGAGTTTGGAAAAGTGAAAAAAAACTTGAAAAAAAACTTGAAAAAAACTCTTTCTTCCTCCTTACCTTGACCAGCTTGTCCCACCCGGCCGACACGATGATCGGGTTGGCCGGCGCGGGAGAGAATCGCACGCAGGAGACCCACTCCGTGTGACCGTCGGGCTCCCCGATCGTGTACTTGCACTCGCCGATCGTGTTCCAGAGCTTGATCGTCTTGTCGCGCGACCCGGAGACAATCTGCCTGTTGTCGACGGAGAAGGCGACGGACAGCACGTCCTTGGTGTGGCCCAGGAAGCGGCGCGTCGTGGCCCCCGTGGTCAGGTCCCACAGCCTGAGGGTCCCGTCCCAGGAGCCAGAGAGGGCGAACTGGCCATCGGAAGAAATGACGACGTCCTGAACAAAGTGAGAGTGGCCCCTGAGGGCGCGGCGCGGGTGGCCGTAGCCGGCCCTTTCCTCGCGAGTCAGGTTCCAGACGATGACGGACTTGTCGCGCGAGGCCGAGAGGACAACGTCGGACGCCGGGTCGAGCGGGGTGGCGATGGCGGTGACCCAGCCGGCGTGGCCCTCGAGGGTGCCGCGGAGGGAGAGGGTCTCGGACATTTTTTGTCGGTTGGTTGGGTTGAGGTGATGAAAAAGGAGGGCTGTTGTTGAAGAGTTGAGAAGGAGAAAAAAAGCGATCGAAAAAAGAGAGGTGAGTGGGAAGAAAAAAGAACGAGCTCGATCCTCTCTTGAACCTCCGTCTCTGGTCCAATTCAGATGCTTCAGGGGTTGCTATCAATCGACAGTATTGCTGAGAGGAAATTGGGAGTGCAAAAAGGGCTGCAAGAGGCACGGCAAGGCGCGCGAGAGAAGTTGATTGATTGACGACGACGGCTGCGGCGGCCGGTCGATGAGAGCGCGCACTCGATGAAGATTGACGCTTTCGCGCCTCGCTGAGGAGCTCTTCATTCTGCGAGCAGCGGCGCGAATCGCATCGAGCAGGGTCACGAGTCCACTCTGGAGAGTAAGGCGAGCGAGCGACAAGCGATGCCAGGCGAGAGCTGGCGCCAGCCTTTTCCAGGGAGTTTTCGCTCGCAGCGATCGGCCGCCGCCGCCTCTTTTTCCGATCGCAAAACGCGAAAACTGTCTTTTCCTTCTCTCTCCCTTTTCGCGCGCCATCCGGAAATGGAAGCCGGGAGATGCGAGCTCGAGGGAGCGCGTCGAGGAGAGTGAGAGAAAAAAGAGACACGCAGAGGAGGGAAGAAGCGCACCTTAAGACGAAGAAGAAGCAGAGAGTTGTGAAGGGAGAGAGAGAGCAATCGAGCGAAGGGAAGAAAAAAAAACTCGAGCTCTTCTTCTTCGCCTCTCGGCGGCGCCCCTCAACGTCACTTCCGCCCCTCTTGCTCGCTTGCTCGTTCTTTCGAAAGAGTCGAGAGCAAGAGCCCAAACACTCCAGCGCCCCTTCTCTCCTCTTCTTCCAACTCCCTCCGCGTAGCCCTCGAAGAGCCCTCGACCCCACATAGCCGCGCGCAGAGAGGTAAACGCAGAAGAAGAGAGCGCAAGAAGAAGGCCATTCATCGTCGATGTCGAAAGAAGAAAGAGGAAAAAAAAACCAATGCACTCATCCTTCTTCTCTCTCTCCTTTCCACGCCACTCTCACACAGGCCCCTTCCATGTTCCCTCCTCCCGGCGGGGACACGAGTCAGGGCAGGGGGCACCCTCCTGCGTGGGGACAGGTGAGAATTCCGCGGTCTCAGGGAGGAAGACGATGGCCAAAGGAGGGGGCAAGATTTCATCCGTTTCAGTTTTTTTCTTCTTTCAACGGTCGCGTTTGCTCTCACCTCTTTACCTCCTCTACCTCCTCCTCTTCCGAACAGGCCCCCAACCCCTTTGGCGCCGCCTCTCCTCCCGCTGCTCAGCAGCAGCAGCAGCCCCGACGGAGAAGAGGAGGGGCCCCGATCGTCTTCGGGGTCCCCAATCCCGCTCCTCAGCAGCAGCAGCAGCAGCAGCCTCAACCTCAACAGCAGCAACCTCAACCTCTTCAACAAAGCCGACCTCTGCCGTCGACGCCCCCGGCGCCGCGCCCGCTGCAGCCTGCGGCCACTCCCTCGGAGATCTCGTTCCCGGCCTACGAGCCGCTCAACAGGGCCGTGGTGCTCGAGAGGGCCAGGGCGAGGGCGAAGGCGAATCACTCGAGCTCGACGGCGGTGGAGGGAGCTGCTGCTGCGGCTGCGGCGACGGCGACGACGACGTCGTTCGCGCCTCCTCCTCCTCCTCCTCCTGCTGCTGCTGCTGCTCCGCACCAAACTTCGTGGCAGCAGCCTCCTGCTGCTGCTGCTGCTGCTCCGGTCAACCCTTTCGCGCTGCCCCCGCAGTCGCCGCCCGGAAGAGCGAGCGCTATTGCAGCAGCTCCGTCTTTCCCTTCTTCTTCTTCCTCGTTCCCGGCCGCGCCGCCTCCGACGGCAGCGGCGACAGCAGCGGCAGCTGCAAACCCCTTCGGCACCCCTTCTTCGGCGTTCAGGGGCGCAGGGAGACCGGTGGGAGCAGGGTTTGGCGGCGAGTCGCTGGTGTTTGGCGGCGCGGCGGCAGCAGCAGGAGCAGAACAGCAGCAGCAACAGCCTCCTGCTCCCGCCTTTGCTCCTCCTCCTCCTCCTCCTGCGGCCGCCGCGGCGCTGGCGCCGGCGTTCGAGATCAAGTTCTCTCCTCGCCCGCCGCCGAGGCAGCAGCCGTCTCCTCTGCAGCAGCAGCAGCAGCAGCAAACGCTATCTCCCGCGAGGGGAGCAACGACGACGGCGACGACGACTTACCAGCCCTTCCCTCCTCGCGAAGAAGAAGCAGAGGCAGAAGAAGAGCGACGACGGCGGCGAGAGCAGCAGCAGCAGCCTTCGAGCCCTCCTCCTTCCTCCTCCTTCCAAAACGGCGGCGAAAGCGATCATTTGGGATCCCTGCTGGCCACGACCCCTGGGACGGCGATCCGGCTGCTGCAGCGGCCGCCGCCGCAGAGGCTCTCCCTCGGAGGCCGAGGAACGACGACGACGACGACGACGAAAGTGGTGGAAGAGGAAGGAGGAGAAGAAGAGCGACCTGGTTTCGCTTCCGCCGCCGCCAACAACAACGAGCGGACTTCTTCTTTCTTCGGCGCTTCTTCTGCTTCCGAGCAATGGCAGCAATGCTCTCCCGTGAGATCTGCTGCTCCGGCTTCTCCTCTGCGGCACCAAAACAACAACGGCGACGGCGACTTCTTCCCTTCGCCGCAGGAGTTCTCGCACCTCTCCTCTCCCGCCACCGCCGTCCGAGCCCTCCAGTCACTTTCGGGCGGTCCCCCTCCGCCTCTGTCGTCGTCAAGGCACGCGAGAGAGGCGGCGGCAGCAGCAGCGGCAGAAACAGCAGCAGCAGCAGCGGAAGGAAGCGTCGCGAGCAGCGGAGCGGCGAGGCGAGAAGGAGGAGGAGGAGGAGGGAGAGCGCCTCCACTTCCACAGGCTTCTTCTTCCCTCCCGCCCCCGCGCTCCCCTCGCGCCGCCGTGGGAGCCGCCCTCGCCGCCTCCCCGTGGCTCGAACGCGTCTGCGACTTCGTGCGCACTCCGGAGTCTTCCTCCAAGTCTGCAAACTCCTCTCCCGCGAGGAACGGAGGAGGAGAAGGGGAAAAGACTTCTTCGGCGGCAAAGACGACGGCGGCAACGACGGCGGTGGCAGCGTTTGGAGCTCTCGCCGCCGACAACGGCAACGGAAGCGGAAACGGCGGGGGCCTCTTTGGCGGCGCGCGCTTCGCGGACCGGCTCGCAGCAGCGGCCTCGGTCTCCGCGAGCTCGCCTCCTCCCCCCTCCTCCTACCTGAGGCAGCAGCGCCGGGATTTCGGTGCTGAGGCGGCCGGAGCTGGGAGGAGGCGGAGAGGAGAAGAAGAAGAAACACGGACGCCTCTTCCGCCGCGAGCGGCAGCAGGTTTCGCCGAAACCGCAAGCGCCGCGGCGGCTGACGCCTTTGCCCTTCCCCCCGCTCCCGCCTGGGGAGAAATCGTTCCTCGCCCTCCTGGCACGCCGCCTCCTCCTCCGTCGATGCCGCTGGAGGAGGAAGAAGAGAAGGAGAAAGAACGAGGAGGAGAAAGGTTAACAACAACGACGACGGCGACAACGCCGCTGCCTCCTCTCGGGGTCCCGCCTCCCGAGGGGCCGCCTCCCCCCGTTCCTTCTCCGGCTCCTCCTCTGCCGGCGTGGGGGGGAGCTCCCGAAATCGTTCCCGTCGCCCCTCCTCCGGGGCTGCCGCTGCCTCCTCCTGCTGCTCCTGCTCCTCCCGCTCCTGCTGCTGCTGCTGTTTTGCCGCCGCCGCCGCTCTTGCCGCTGGCGCCTCCACCTCCTCCGACAGCGACCTTTGGAGGAGAAGAAGAGGAGCAAGCAGCAGCAGCAGCTCCGTCTCCTCTCCTCGCTCCTCCTCCGGGCTTCGCTGCTCCCTCTTCCCCCGCCGCCGTCGTCGCTGCTGCCGCTGCTTCCTCTTCGTCGGCGTCTCCGACTCTCGCGAGCCGGGGCCGCAGCGCAGGCGGGCGGGTGCCCACGGCTTGGGCGCCCCCCGCGCCCGCTGGCGCCTCGCCCGTGCTCTCGTCGACGCCCTCGTGGGGTCAAGCAGCAGCAGCAGCGGGGAACCACCAGCAGCAGCAGCCTCCCTCCCCGGTCCTCGGGGGCGGGGCTGCTGCTGCCGTCTCGAGGATGCCCTCCCGCCTCAGCGGCAGCGGCGCCGGCGGCGGCAGAGAAGAAAGAGAGCGCTTCGAGCCCCCTCCGCCGCCGCTCTCCCCCGCGCCCCCGCCGCCTTCGCTTCTACCGTCTCAGTCTTCATTGCAGCAGCAGCAGCAACCCAAGCGGCCCTCGACTCCGGGAGGGGGGCTGCGCCCGGCCCCTCCCTCGGTGGCCGCGCGCCCTCGAAACCACGAGGAAGGAGGTCGAAGGAGAAGAAAAACGAACTCGAGTTTCCTGAAAACCCTCGTGTTCTGCTCCTCGCTGGCGGCGGTCGCCTTCTTCGCCTCCGTCTCGCTCCTGTCCCCGCAGGCGCCTACTCGACTCGCCGTCTTCGTGTCCCCGTCGCTGCCGGGGCCGCTCTCCGCGCCGCTCGCGGCGGCTGCGGCCTCGGCGACGGCGCTCGCCTCCGCCGCTCGCTCGCGGGCCTTGGTCCCTTTCCTCGCCCGAGCTCCGGTCGCTCCTTCTGCTTTTTCCAGTGCCCTGCAGCCCCTGCTGCGGGCCTGGGGCCTGCCCCTGGCCGCCGTCCTGGGGTGCAGGAGGCAGTGGGGCGCGCTGTCGCGGGTGGCGTGGCCTCTGTTGGAGGAGGAGGTGAGGGCAGCGAAGGAGAAGAGAGGCAAAGTGGAGGTTAAAGAAGAGAAAGAAGAAGAACCTCTTGCTGCTCCCGCTCCCGCTCCCGCCGTCGAAACCGAGAAGGAAGAAGAGCCCGCCCCGACCCCCACGCCGCCTCCTCCGCCGCAGCAGCAGCTCGGCGGGAGGCATTTGGGCCCGAGAGAGCCCAAACCCTCTCCTCCGACTCCCTTGCCGACTCCCTCGCCTGCTGTCGCCGCCGAGATTTCTCCTCCTACTACCACGACGACTTCTTCTTCTCCTCTCCCCGAAACGGGGAAGGCTGTCGTCGAGGACGAGCTCGAGGGGGAGGAGAAAGAGGAGGAGGCCTCCGTCGAGGTCTACAGCCCCGAGGACGACGACGATGAAGAGGAGGAAGGAAAAGAGGAGAAGAAGAAAGCGAACGAGAAAGAAGAGAAGGAGGTCGAAGCCGCTGCGGCGGCGCCCGTCGTTGCTCCTCCGACCCCTGTCCCCGCTGCTGCCGCCGTCACAGAGCCCGTGCCCTCTCGAGGCGCGACGGGACCGACGAGCGAAGCGCCCGCCGTCATCCCGGAGAAGGAGAAAAAGAAGGAAGCGGAAGCGAAAGAAGCTCTTCCTCCTCCTGCTCCGGCGGCAAACGAAACGACGACCGCAGCTGCGGTCGCTCCCGCTCCCCCGAAAAAGAAGCCGCCACAGCCGCCAAAGGAGAAGCGCAGCCGCGTGCTCGTCCACGCCCTGCGCAGGCTCAACGCCTCCCTACCCCAGCCCCTGCAGCGAGCCCTGCGCGTCGCCGCCAGGGAGGCCAGGGCTCTGCTTTCGTGGCTGCCGCTGGCCTCTCTGCTCTCGGTCGCCGTCGCGGGCGTCGCCGCGGCGGCGCTCGCCGGCACGGAGACGGGAAGGGCCCTGGCCTCCGCCTCCGCCGCAGCCGCGGCCGCCGTCGCGACCCCCCTGTCCCAGAGAGCCCTGAGCGCGACGCCGCAGAGGGTGCGGTCTATCGCGAGGGCGGCTCTGCGCTCGATGTCTCCCGTTCTCGGAGGGAACGGAAACGGAGGAGGCTTGTTCGCCTTTGGCGGAGCAAACGGGAGCGGAGCAAGGCGGCAGCGCCCGAGTGCCGGCGGAGGAGCTTCTCCGACCCCCAGCCGCCGGGGGCGCTCCGCCACCGCCGCCGCGGTCTCGCCCTCTCCCGCCCCTCGCGCGTCGCCCTCGGTGCGCTTCCGCGGGGTCGGAGGGCGAGGCGGAGGCGGAGGCGGGGAGTCGGAAGACGAAGGGGACGAGAGGAGGACCCCGGCGACGGCGCGCGGGGTAGGAGGAAGCCGGGCGGCGGCTGCCCCGCGCCGCTCGGCGAGCCGCTCCCGCTTCGCCGCGGAGGCTGTCGGCGGCGTCGAGATGACCCCGCCGCAGGTGCTCCCAGCGCCTTCCGCTCCCGGGGGCTCGCGCGGAAGGGGAGCGGCAGCCGGAGGGACCGCGGCGAGGAGCCGCAGCGTCGGCCGCGGCGGCGGCTCCTCTCGCGGAAACCGCCTCAGGAACGCCGCCTCCGCGTCGTTGACCCCGGACAGCGCAGCCCCTGACGCGGAGCTCCCCGGCACGGGATTCAGGTGGCTCCGCGACCTCGTGGTCCGCGCCAGCGGCGGAGCTGCGAGGCCGGCGCCGCATGACGAGAGCGAAGAGGAAGAGGAGGAAGGCGGCGGCGCGCGAGCGGCGACGCCGGCGTCGAGGAGGGTCGGCCGGTCGCCGGCGCCGCGGAAGACGACGGGAGCGGCGACCGACATCGGCGCGACGACAACTCGCGCCGCCGCCGCCGCTGCGACTGCCGCAGGGACCACGTCTTCCCCCTCTAAGAAGAAGAAGACGCCAGCAACAGGAGGTCGCTCTCGGTCGCGCTCTCGTGCGCTTTGATATGAAGAAGAGAAAATTGAAAAAGAAAAGAAAAAAAAGTAAAAACTAAAAAAAGAAAAACGAAAAAAATTGAAAACAAAAAATCACTTCTCCTCTCTTTCGTCTCTTTCTCTTCTTCCTCTTCCTCTCACACCACCAAACCAACAAAAAATGGGCGCCGGCGCCGCCGAGGAGCTCGTCGTGCTCTCCGCCCACCCTTCCTCGGCAGCGGCCGAGGCAGCAGCGGCCGCCGCCGCCGAGGCCGCAGCCGGAGGCAGGGACCCCGCCGCGCTCGAGCGGAAGCTGAGCCTCGCTCGCTGGCGCAGCGGCGGCGGAGGGAGCGGAGTCGTTAGAGTCGTCGCGAGTTCTTTCGCTTCTGCTTCTGCTTCCGCCTCCACTGCTGCTGCTGCTGCTGCTGCCGCTGCTCCCTTCGCGGACGAGAACATCGAGACGCTCGAGCGCGCGCTCGCTGAAGCTTCGGCTGCGGTGAGAAGAAAAGAAGAAAAGAGAGAGAAAGAGAAAACTTTCTCGGTCAAAAAGCTCGAAAAGAAAAAGAGAGAAAAAGGCTAAAAAATGATTTGAACAAAAAAAACTCTTCTCCTCCGAGACAGGCCATCCCCGACGACGACGACCACGCCTCCTTCATCCGCATCCCCCCACCGCTCCGCAAGAACGCCGCGCGCTTCTTCGTCAAGGACAAGAACATCGCCCGTTTCTGGGAGAAGAGCAGCAGCAGCGCGAGCAGCGGCTCATCGACGACGACGACGAATACGACGGCCCCGGAGGAAGTCGCCTCTGCCGCGGCCGCGGCCGCCCTCGGCGCCCTTCGCGCCGCGCGCTCCGCCCTCGGGGCGAGGGCCCTGCTTCCCGCCCCACCCGCCGTGCTTGTCTCTTTGAACCCTTCCCTGGCGGAGGAGAGCGAGTGGAGGGGGTCTCTGCTGGTCGCCGCGCCGGAGCTCGGGGAGGAGAGCGGCGACGACGAGAGCGAGGACGACGAGGAGAAGGCCGCGAGCGCTGCTCATTTGTCGTCGACCTCTGCCGTCATCCCCCCCTCGGTCGCCGCGGCGGTCTCGGGGAGCCTGAGGAAAGGCCGGGCCGCTCCCGACCAGAGGCACTGCCTCGAGGAGGTGTCCGCGGTGTTCGAGGCCGCGGAGTGGGTGGCGCACTGGAGCCAGAAGGGCTTCGTAGTGGGGCTGGGCAAGTAGAGAAAAGGAAAGGAAAGGAAGGAAGCAAGCAGGTTGTTTTGTTTTTATTATTTTTTCCCGTTTTTTTTTCAAGTTCAACGTTGAATTGCAACCTCTTCAGCGCTTTCTCTCCTTTTCCACTCTCTCTTTCTCTTCCTGCTTCTTGTAGACGCTTCAATGACATCATGGGTAACGCTCAACGACTGAAATTCGATCCATCAAGCTTCCGCTGAAAGAGAGAAAAAACTCGATCTAGTTTTTTCTTTTCTCTCTCTCTCTCTCTCTCTCTTCCGATGCCGCGACCACCATCTTCGCGACGCGTTCCCCCGCTCGCAGGAGTGCTCTACGCCCTCGCTTCAGCGCCAGCAGGTGAGGATTGTTCGTTAGTTGCTTCGTGTCTGTGCGTTTTGGCTCTTGGTTCCTGGAAGAGAGTCAGATTTGAAAGGAAAGAATCGAATCTCACTCGATCGAACGAGCAAGCTAAAAAAAAACCGAAAAAAAACTCGACTTTCTTCAAAACCTTCAACAGGCTCCTGCACCGGCGGGTCCGACTTTGGCTGCGTCGCCTGCGCCAGCGCGGCCTCTCTGGCCGCAGAGGGACTCATGCGAGTCGCCTCTGCGGGCCCGAAGGCGAGGGAGGTGCTTCTGAAATCGGGGAGCGGAGGAGAAGGAGGAGAAGAAGAAGAAACCTCGACCTCGACCTCGACCAATTCTTCCTCTTCTTCGCCTCCCTGCGACCGAGCCCTGGCCGCAGCGATCTCCGGGGCTCACGAAGCTGTCGCCGTCGCAGCCTTTGCGCTGCTGGGAGAGCTGAGCACGCACGCGGACGCCGACGAAGCGCTGCTTGGGGGAGGAGGGGGAGGAAGAGAGGAGAGGCTCCTCGTCTCCGTCGTCCGCTCCGCCATCGCCGGAGGCCCTTTTTCTTCTTCTTCTTCTTCTGCTTCGTCCGATGCGCCCTGGTCTCCGTCGCGGAGGGCCGCGGCGCTGCAGGCCGCGGCGCGCTGCCTCGAGGCGCGCGGAGGAGGAGGAGGAGAAGGAAAAGGAAGCGGAATCATCAGGCTCTTCTCGGGAAGCATCGAGGCGCTCTTCGAGAGCTCTCTGAGCGCCCTCGTCTCTGCCACCGGGGAGGGAGAGAAAGGCAAAAACAGCGGCAGCAGCAGCAGCAGCAGCAGCAGCAGCAGCAGCAGCAGCAGCAGCAGGCACGCTCCTCTGCAGGCAGCGGCCTGCCGCGCGCTCGCTGCAGTGGCCGCAGCTGCAGAAGAAGGACAACAAAAAGCCTCTTCCTCTTCCTCATTCGTGCTTCGCGGCCTCCTCCTCGAGCTGAGAGAGCAAGGCTCCACCGCCGCCTTCCTCGAGGCCACCTGCGCCCTCGCTCCGTCTTTCGGACCCCTGCGGCGCAACAGGGAGGTCTCGGGAGCCGCGCTGGAGGAGCTCGAGAGGGGGTGGGGGCTGCGCATTTCCGAGTCTTCCTCCTCTTCCTCCTCGGACCCTTCTTCCTCTTCTCTGTGCTCTCCTCCTCGCCGGGCGACGCCTCACGCGCAGAGGGCCCTGGACGTCGCTCTGCTCCTTGCGCGCTCTCCCGAGGGTCTGGCTTCGCTGGGAGGGATCGGAGAAGGAGGGAGGCTGAGCGCTGCGGCGCGGGCTCTGCTACTGCTTCCGGGGTCTTCTTCTTCTTCTCCTTCGGCGACGATGGCGGCGGCCGGGGCAGCTCTGCTCCTCGCCGGGGCGCAGGGAGCAGCAGAGAGCCCGTCTTCTTCTTCTTCCTCCTCTTCGGAAGCCCTCTCTCAGTGGGCCCGGATCCCGATCGACGCCCTGGAGGCGAGATTGCAGGCAGCGAAGAGCAGCAGCAGCGAAAGCGAAAGCGAAGAGGACGAAGCGGCGAGGGCGGCTGCGCGGCTCGTCGACTGCTGCGCCTCCGTCCTCTCCTCCGTTCTCCTTTCTACTGCTTCTCTTCGTGACTGCCGTTCTTGGTTCGGTGTCGCCGCTCGGGCCCTGGAGCGGTTCCCGACGCAGGGCGCGGGCGCTGTCGCCGTCTCGCTGTCGAGGGTGCTAGGGGGAGGAGGAGGAGGAGGAGGAGGAGAGTGGGGGTCGAAAGAAGAGAGCAGCAGCAAGGAGGGAGAAGACATGGAAGCTCTCGCGGCCGCGCTCGTCTCCGTCGCTTCTTCTTCTGCTTCTGCTCCTCTCAGAGAAGATGCCGCGGTCGCGGCGGAGGCCTCTCTCGCCGCTCTCGCGTCAATGGTCGCGGCGAAGGGCGCTGCCGCTGCCGCGGCCAGGGCCGCCGGCGCCGCGGAGGCCGCCGCGGCAGCGCTCTCTCTTCGAGCCGCTTCTTCTCCGGCCTCCGTCGTCGCCGCAGCCGCGCGCCTCTGCCGCGTGCTCTTTTTATCATCACCAGAAGAAGACGAAAAAGAAGGTCCAAAGGCGTCCCTCGAGCTCCTTGTCCCCTGCCTCGAGGCTTCCTTTCTCGCCTCTCTCTCGTCGCCATCGCCGTCGCCGTCGCCGTCGCCGTCGCCGTCCTCGGCTTCTTCTTCTTCGGCGGCGGCGGCCGCCGCCGCCGCCGACTTCCTCTCCGGGGCTTCGAGGCTCGCCTCCGCCGCCGTCGCCGATGCCCTCCGCGTCGCAGCGTCGGCGGCGGCGTCGTCGTCGTCGGCGGCGGCGGCGGCGGCAGCAGCGAGCGAAGAGTCGGAGACCCTCTCCTCCGTCGCCCGCTGCGCCTCGGCGGCGCTTTCCGGGAAGAACGGGAAGAGGAAGAGGAGGTCTGTCGGCGTCGGGCTCGTTCGCGCGCTCGCCGCCCGGAACAGAAGTAGCGCCGCTTCGTCACCTCAACTTATTCTTCCTCTTATCCCGCTCCTGGCTCCGTGCATTATCGCATTTCAAAGGAAGAAGCAGGATGAAGAAGGAGAGGAGGAAGAAGAAGAAGAATGGGGCGACGACGACGACGACGACGAGGAAAGCGACGCCGCGGTCTCTGCCGCGGCCTTTGCCGCAGCGCCGGCTGTGCTCTCGTCCCTCGTCGTCGCCGGCCGCCGCCCTTCCTCCGCGGCGGCCGTTCTCGGCTTGCCCGCTGCTCTCAGGGCTGCCACGGCGTCGGAGGATCCTCGCGTGCGCTCCGCGGCCGCGTCTGCTGCTCGCGAGATCCTGAAATCGGGCTTGGCGGAAGAAGAAGAAGAAGAAGACCTCTGCTCCGCCGCTGCCGCTGCCGCCGCCGCCGCCGCAGCCGCAGCCGCTGCTGCCGCGGAGGAGAATGAGAGGGAAGCGAACGACCAAAGCGAGCTCGAGCTCCCCGACAGCGACGAGGCCATTGTCTCTGCTCTCTCCGACGGCCTCGCCTCTCGCCTGCTGCTCGGGGCCGCGGCGGCGGGGGCCGCGGCGACGCTGGCGGTGCAGGACTGTTTTTGATTTTTTTTTCGTTTTCGATTTCGAAACCTTTGTTCAAAACTTGCAAAAAAAAAAAAAAAAAAACTGAAAGAAAACGATTCATCTTTTCTTTCACTTTTCCCCTCTTCCGCAGGGCCAAACAAATGCCCCTCCTACTCCCGATGACGCCTCCCTGATCTATCTCCTCCCCCCGACATGAGCTTCAACTTCAGCTCCCTGTGGCGGAGGGCAGAAGAGGCCTGCGACGCCGGGATCGATGCGCTCTCGTCGATCGCCTCCGCCTCTTCGACCCCTCTCTTCGCGGCGGCTGCCGACGCCGCCAGGGACGCTCTGGCCCCTCTGCGACAGCCCCTGGCCGATGGAGGGTGGCCTCGGGGGCACAGGATCGAAATCGAAGGGAGAACATACACGGTAGAGAGGCTGGTGAGTCGATGGAGAATCGAAATGGAAAGGAAGGGGCATTCGATTGGGAAAAAGGAGAAAAAAACGAAGGGAAAAAACTCAACCCCTTCCTTCTTTGTTCTTGCTCTTTCTTTCACCACCACTGACAGCTCGGCGAGGGCGGCTTCGCCTGCGTCTACGCCGTGAGGCGAGAACGGGACGATAAAGCGAAGAAACTGTTCGCTCTGAAGCGCGTCGTGGCTTCCTCGAGAGAGTGCCTCGAGGGCGCGAGGGGGGAGGTCTCCGCGGCGAGGGCGGCAGCAGCCGTGGCAGCCGAGGCCTCTTCTCCTCCTCCTTCCGGCTTGCTCCCTCTCCTGGCGTCCGAGGAGAAGAAAAGAGCAGCAGAAGAGAGCAACAACAATACGGTAGAGGTCCTGATGTTGTTTCCCTTTTGCGGCGGGGGCTCCCTCGCTGACGCCGTCGAAGCGAAAATGGAGAAAGAGAAAAAAGGAGAAGAAAGAGACGAGCAACAGAGGAAGACGACGACGGCGGCGGCGGCGGAAGAAGAAATCCTCTCCGTGGCCCCGCTGCTCCGCCTCTTCGCCCAGGTCGCCGAGGGCCTCTCGAGGATGCACGAGGGTCCTTTGAGGCTGGGGCATTTCGACGTCAAGCCCCACAACATCTTTTTGTTGAAAGAGGAAAGGAAAGAAGAAGGAGAGAAAGGAGAAGGAGGAAACGCCTTTTTCCCGTTCCGCGCTTTACTTGGCGACTGGGGTTCCGCCCGTCGAGTTCCCGTTTCCTTCTCCTCGCACGCGGAGGCCCTGGCCCTCTGCGAGGAGGCCGAGAGGTCGACAACGGCGGCCTACAGGCCCCCTGAGCTGTGGGACCCGCTGACCTTCGCCGCCGAGAAGAAGAGCTGCCGTTGTTCGGGAGAGGAGGAAGATGAAAAAGAAGGAAACGGCGAGGAGGAGACGAAGAAAAGCAGCAGCAACGACAACGACAGGAGCAGCAAAAGGCGAGAGAGGGAGGTTTCGGGGAAAGCTGACGTTTGGTGTCTGGGAGCCTGCCTCTTCGCCTGCCTGGGAGACGGGAGGAGCCCCCCCGAGGTGGCGGCGGGTGTCGGGGGAGGCGGGTCGCTGTCGCTCGCCGCCTGCTCCGGGAGGGTCGAGTGGCCTCCCTGCTCGCTGCCTCCGCCGACATCGCCGTCGCCTCTGAGCTCTGCTTCTTCTCCCACTTCCTCTTCTTCCTCTCCTTCTTGTCCTTCGTGCTTCGTCCCCTCCTCGGCGGTGAGGGCCCTGGTCGAGCGGTGCCTCTCCCTCGAGCCGGAGAAGAGGCCCTCGGCCGCCGGGTTCGCGGAGGAGGCGCGGGCGCTGGCAGAGGGGATCGAGAGGGAGAAGGAGAAGGAGAAGAGGTCGAATTGTTAAAAAAAAAAACTGTACCAAAAAAGAAGTTAAATTACACACACAAATCACGCTTTTCAGAGCTCGTCGTGAGCAGCAGCGGGAACAGTAGCGGGAGGAGGAGGAGTAGCAGGAGTGGCAGTGACAGCGGGAAGCGGCTCAGGAACGGCGGCAACGGCCTCGGGCGGCGCAGCAGCAGCAACAGCAGCGGTTTCTGTCGTCGCCGCTCCTGCCGCCGCCGCCGTCGTCGTCTCAACAGCAGCAACCCTCTCCTCCTCCGCCGCCGCTGCCCCATTCCCGTTCACCAGCGCGCAGGCTTCGGGGTGGAAAAGCGTCAGCACGTACACGCAAGTCTCGGGCTCGGAGACCAGCAGCCTCGGAACCGAGTCGACGTCTTTCGCCAGAGGGTGCGACGGGCAGACCAAGCGGAGCGTCGCCGACCTCCTCACCGCGCCTTCGGCCTTCTCGTCCTCCTCGCTCTCGCCGCAGGGGTCCCCTCCTTCGTAGCGCTGCTCCACGAACGCGAAGACTTTCGATTCGCCCTCCATCGCTTCCTCTCGCAGGGGCGCCCCTCGGTAGAGCTCCGGCGCGGAGAGCCACTTCACTTTTTTCGGCGAAGCAGAAGACTCAGAAGAAGAGGAGGAATTCGAAAAAGTGCCGAGCGAGTTTGCGGCCGGAGCGTCCCTCGGCCCCGTCGGGGGGTGGAACTGGCGGATGCCGCCGCCGACGCAGACCTCGTAGAGCCACCAGCCCGCCGCGGACACGAAGCAGCGCTTGTGCAAAGAAGAGGAAGAAGAAGAAGAAGAGGCAAGAGTGGCGTTTTTGACTCGTTCTCTTTCTTCTCTGTCTTCGTCGTCATCGTCGTCGTCGCCGTCTCCCTCCTCCTCATCCTCAAACCACTTCCCAAACCTCACCTCTCCCCCGCCGCGCCCGCCGCAGGGCTCGGCCGCGTAGCAGGCGCGCAGCAGCACCCCCTCCTTGATCGCCAGGGCCTCGGCCTCGAGGGCGGCGGCCTCGTGCGAGTTCGGGGGCAGGCGCGCGATGGCTGCCAGGAGAGCAGCTGAGGAAGAAGAAGGACCAGAAGAAGAAGAGCCGGGGAAGCCGCGCGGCAGCGGCGAGCAGACCCCGCACGAGAACCGGCAGAAGCCCGGCCTGCGCCTCTTGGCAGCCGGGTTCCTCAGCGAGCCGCTGGCTCCCTTGCTCTCGCTGGACGAAGAAGAAGAAGAGGAGCCGGAGAAAGAAAGGTTAAAATCGACTTGATCATCATCTCCAATCATGTAACCGGGATTGGCCTCGCACTCGCCGAGAGAGGCCCAGCCGGGGCACTCTGGGTGGTAGTCGGCACACAACCTTCCGGACTCGTCCGGCCTCCTCCCGGCGAAAAGAGTCCGCGGGAGGAGGACCTGCTGCTGCTGCTGCGGGGGAAGAGAAGAGTCCTTGCTGTGGCTCTTCGCGGCGTCCGAGTTGGCGGCGCGGGACAGGGCGTTGGCGAAGAGCGACAGGCCGTCGGCGAGCGCCGCGACGAGCAAGGGGTCTGCCGCGGGCTGCTGTTCCTTGATCTTTTCAGGCAGCAGCGTCACAGAAGCAGAAGAAGGAGAAGGTGCAGGAGGGGAGAAGAGCAGGGAGGAGCACGCGAGCCTGGCTGCGAGGCGCTCCCTCGCGCTCGTCGTCGCTTTCGCCGCCGTCGTTGCTTTCCCCGCCGCAGCAGCAGCCACTTCCGTCGCCGTCGCCGTCGTCGCCGTCGCTGGCCTCTCGACGCGCCTCCACCTCCCGTTTCCTCCTTCCTCCCTCACCAGCTTCGCGCCCTCCAGGGCGCTGCCCGGGGAGATGGGGCGCCCTCCCGGAGCCCCTTCCTCCCCTTCGCGCTGGCACCAAGCCCTGATGCCCCTCCGCAGCCTCTGCCGCAGCTGCGCCGGCGGCAGGAAAACGGTCTCCGTCGTCGCCGCCGTCGGCGGCGTCTGAGGAGGAGGAAGAGGGGCCACATTCGCAGCATTCGCAGCAGCATTAGCAGCAGCAGCATTAGCACCACCACCACCACCAGCAGCAGCAGCAGCAGCAGCAGCGGGGTTTGCATGACCCGTACCCGTCGTCTTCGCCTCCGCGCGGCCCTGCAGCGCAACGAAAGCGGCCTCGAGCTCCCACGCGCGCGTCGCGGCCGCCCGACAGGCGTCGCAGCCCAAAGCCGCCGACGCCTCGGCCACGTCCCTCTCGTCCCTCTGCCAGTCGTCCGCGGCCAGCGCCGCCTCTCGGGCCGTCGCGCTGAGTGCCAGGGAAGAGTCGGAGAGGGGGCCCAGCAGGGAGGAGGCCGGGAAGGAGGAGGTCGAGGGGGAGGAAGAAGAGGTCGAGGGAAAGGAGGAAGAAGGAGACAGAGAAGGAGAAGGCGACTTCGCTTCCTTTGCTCCCTCCCCGCGCTCTCGCTCTCGCTCCTCCCTTCCTCCTCCTCCTCTTTGCAGGGCCCTGAAAGGCAGGGGCAGCTTGAAAGGGGCGGTGTCCCACCTCCCACGGGTCCAGGAGGCCTCGTTCTCGTCAAAGGCCGAGAAGGAAGCCAGGGGGAGCAGGGACAGCAAGCAGGCTAGCGAGAGGAGGAGGAGCGAGTTGAGGAGCAGGAAAGGGAAGAAGCGTCGTCGAGGAGTCGTCATTTTTTTTGCTGTTTTTTTTCTTATTCTTATTGTTCTCGGCGTCTCGAATGACGATTCACTGGCGAGATGCCGCAGCAGCGGGAGGGACGCGCGGAGGAGCGACCTTCGAAGAAGAAGAAGAGGAATCAGAAGAGGAAGACGCGGCGGCGGTCGCTGCGACGCCTCCTCCGGCCAGGAGTCCGAACGCCGCTTTCCCGGCGCCTCCGCTCGCTTTCGCGATGGCCCCGGCCTTGGAGGCGATGGCCGCGGCGGAGACGGCGAAGGCGCTAACAGGGCGGAGGTGGAGGTGATGGAAGGCGAGGTTGAGAAAAAAGAAAGGGAGGGAAGAGGAGGAGGAGGTTGAGAGTTGTTTCGATCGTGTCCGATCGGCATCGAGAAGAAAAAAAGGAAAACGCTTTTGCTTCCTCTCTTTTCTCTCTCTCTTTCTCCCACTGCTTATTTACCGAAGGACGGTGCCGGTGCTGTAGCCCATCAGCTGCCTCGCAGCAGCTGCGTCGCGCGGGAGAAAGAAGAAGGAGAAAAGAGGGAGAGGCGAAGGCGAGGGCAAAAGGGGAACAAGGAGCGGGCGTTTCAGTCGATTGTGCGAGGTCGCTCGCCTTCACTCTTCTTTTCTCGGCTTGAACTTGGAGAATTCGAATCCTCTTTTTTCGAATCTTCTCGCCGGCGGCGCTCCCAATCCCTCCTCTCTGACTCTCTCTCCACCTCACGGCAGCGTCGAAGCAGTCGCGCTTTATCCCTCAGCGGAAAGCGCCAGCGCGTTGACAGCACAGAGTGCCGTGGAATCGGTGGGGCCTCGAACCAACCTCGTCCTCGCCGCCTGCAATCGAAAAGGGAAAACACTTCAACCTCCTCCTCCTCCCTTCTCTTGCACAAAAAAACACCGATATGGGCAAGAAATCCAAGCAAGCCGGCTCGACCGGCTCCGAGGGGCTCACCTACATGGAGCGCCGCGCCCTGGGCCACGGTACGCGGAGCGAGCGCCTGGGAAAAGATTCGTTGTCCAACTTCTACGACTGCCGCCTGACGCTGGCGCCGGCCGTCGACCCGGTCGTCACCCCCTCTGGGTTTCTGTTCTCCCGAGAGGCGATTCTCAAAAACTTGCTCGAGCAGAAGAAGGCGGGGAGGAGAGCGCTGGAAGAGTGGGAGGCGGCGAAGGAGAAGAGGGCGGCGGGACTGGCCGAGGCGCAGAGGAGGGCGGCCGAGGCAGAGACGCGGGCGTTCGAGAGAGCGGTGAATTCCGGAGGGGCGAGTTCTTCGGTGGTCGCCGCTGGAGCAAACACCAACAACGACAACAACAGTAACCTCATCGTCGGCTCCTCGACAATCGCGGCCAACCGCGAGCGCGGCCTGACCGTCAGGGCTGCCTGGGGCACCTCCGCGGGCGCCGTGGCGGCCTCGGAGGCATCGGTGAAGAACGCGGAGGAGCTCAGGCTCGCCCGGCTCGCGGCGGAGAAGCCCGACACCAGCTCCCGCTGCCCGGCCAGCGGCGGAAAGCTGAGGCTCAAAGACCTGATCCCGATCCGCTTCTACCGACTGGGGGACAGAGACGAGGGAGATGGAGGTGGTGAGGGAGACGAGAAAGAAGGAGAAGAAACGGAAGCAGCAAGGGCCAAGCGGCGGGCGTCGGACGCGGCCGCCGCTCTTTCGGCGGCGGGGGGAAACGGCTACGCCTTCGACCCCGTGACCCGCGACCCGCTCACCAACGCCACGGCCGTCGTCGTTCTCTTACCCTCCGGGTGTGCGATGAGCGAGACGAGCTACAAGACGTGCGTGAAGCCCGACGGGACGTGGAAGGGTAAAAAAATCACGGGAGTCATCAGGCTGCAGGGAGGCGGCACCGGGTTTGCTGCCCACGACGGGAAAGCCGCGGAGGCCGCCTCTCATTTCGCCTTGGGCGCTGGCAGCGGGAGGGCGGACGTGAGGGGCCAGTTGGCTGCTGGGGGGTCGCGCTTTGGGCTGAAGTTTGCAAACTGAGGTGCTGTTTTCTTTTGCTTTTTTTTTGTTACAACCAAAACGAACGAACGCTTTTCTCTTTTTTTTTCACGGCGAACGTTTCTCTCTCGATCAATAACCTCCTCCTCCTCCTCGCTGCTGCTGATACATCCCTCCCGCATACTGCTGCTGCTGCTGCTGCTCGCTCGCGGCCAGGGCCTCGACAGTCCTCAGGAAGGCCGAGGAGTTGAGCACCCCCGTGCCGCCGAGCAGGACGCGCGCGCCCGTCGCCCCCGCGGGGCCCTCCCCTCTCGCCGCCGCCGCGTTGATCTCCGCGACGGCCGCGGCTTCTTCGAAAGTCGTGCCACCCACCACGAAGACCACGACGAGGCGAGGGAGGTGCTGCTGCTGTTGTTGTTGGGAAGAGGCCGCTCCTCCTCCAGGGGAAGCAGAGAAGCCGTTGTTGTTGTTCGTCTCATTTCCTCCGCCGACGAACGGATAATCTTGCTGGCTCAGCTTGCCCCTTAGAGCCGCCTCCAAGGTCTGTACCAGCAGCGGCGTGTGCCGCGTGTAGACGTTGTCGACCCCGCGCAGGCTCGCCCTGGCCAGCGAGGCCAGGCGGGAGAGCGTGGATCGGTCTCCGAAGAGGTCGCCGACTCGGGGGCGAGCTCCCGAGGAAGAAGACGAAGAAGCTCCCGCGCCGCCACCGCTGCCGCTTCCGTTGGCCCCCGCGGCGCGCAAGACAGCCGGCACCGCTGCTAGCGCCCTGGGGCTCAAGCCCGCCACCGCGGCCGCCCTCCGCATCAGCTCGTCGATCTGCGGGCGCCCGTCCCTCTCGTGCCGCAGAGCGAACAGGCAGAGCAGTCGCAGCTTGTCCTGCAAGGAAGGGCGCGGGTCCGGGAGCAAGCGGGCGACGGCGTCGAAGTGCGAGGCGACGAGCCCAGTTCCGCCTCCTCCGCTTCCTCCTCCCGATGTCGCCCCCGCCACAGCAGCAGCAGCGGCCCCGCCGACCCCACCGCCACCGCAGGCCAGCTCCTGCTCCACCTCGGAGACCTCCATCAGCGCCCGCTGCTCGACCAACCGGGAGAGCTCTCCCACGACAGACACGTGTCGCGCCGCGGCGGCCTGCGCGGCGCTCAGGTCGCCGTAGCTCTCGACAAAGCCCTGGAGGTCCGCCGCCGCCGCGGCCCCTCGAGAGGCCGCCGCGGCCCTGGCCGCGGCGTCGACCAGAGAGCGGACGGCGCCCCCCAAATCGCCGAAGGAGGCGCGGGCGTGCGCGGCGAAGAAAGGGTCGGTCCTCGCCGACAGCACCACGTCCTGGTTTGCCACCGGCACCCCGGGGGCGCTGGCCAGGGAGAGCCTCCCGCCGCTGAGCCCCAGGAGCTCGTGAGCCATCGCCTGGTAGGACCACTGGGTCAGCAAGGGGGTCACCGGGTCGTCCCTCCTGTCTAGGATCAGAAGTAAAGGTTGTGGGCTAGATGACGAAGAAGCATGAGAGCTGGAATCGCTGCCTCCGAAATCGAAGAGCGCCCTCTCGTCGTGCTCGGCCAGGCGATGAAGGGCCCCCGCCACGCGCGAGACAGCCTCGGAGCCTCGCATCGCCCTGATCCTGAACCTTCGTCGCAAAGACAATAACACGGTGGACAGGCCGTCGACCGTCCTGGCGAGTGCGTCCCCCCCGGAAGCGTAGTCGCCCGCCGAGGGAGGCAGCAGCAGTAAGTGGTGCGGCTCCGAGCTCAGCGGCATTGCGAAACTCGAAGCAGCGCTCCCTCCGCTTCCGCCTGCAGCAAGCGTCGCCACGGGGGCCGGCACCGCGGGCGAGACCACGAAGTGGTGCGGGTCGACGGGCTCGAAGTCGCCAAAGGCCTCCGCCACCGCCGCGACGCGGCAGCCCCCGTGGAGACCGCGAGCGTCGGCGTCGGCCAGGTCCTGCAGGCTGACGTCGTCGAGCCTGTTGCAGAAATAGAGGTGATAGGCGCCGAAGCGCGGGTCGCGGAGCTCGGCGCGGACGCGGGCGACGTTGTCCCGCGTGGGGCGGACGAAGTAGACCGCCTGTTGAGGTGAGTGAGCGAATGAGTTTGGGGGAGGTGGTTGAGGTTGTCAGAGAAGAAGAAAGAGGGAAGACGAAAATGCGGGAGGGGGCATCGACCGATCGATGGCAAACGTTTTTCCTTCTCTCGCTCTCTCTTCTTCTTCATTCCTCACCTTCAGGTGCGCCATTTTCTCCCCGCCGCGCTTCCAGTTCTCGATGGCCTCCGTGAGGTAGACCTCCGCCGCGAGCAGGTCGGACTGGCCCGCGGCGGCGGCGACGGAGCGCGTCGTCGAGGCGTCGAGCACGAGCGTCTTCATGCCCTTGGCGCTGTTGTTGCTGTTGTTCGCTCCCGCTCCTCCAGAACCAGATCCGCCGCTCGAGGTCAGCGCTCGATCGACGTAGGCGCGCATGATGGCGACCAGGTCGAGCGAGGGAGGGAGGCCCTGGGAGCCGCCCTTGGAGGAGGAGGAAGAAGAGGCCATCGAAAAAGATGAAGACGCTCTTCTTCTTCAGTTTTTTTTTTGCTCTCTCTCTCTCTTCGAGAGAGGCGAAGAAGAAGAAAGAAGAAGTGGACGAGCTAACGAGCGAGAACTTTTGTCGCCGACGAGCATCAGAACTTTTTTCGACGACCCAAAACTTTCATCGAGAAGCACACTGTCTCCACCCTCGCGCCGTGACGAGGTGGGTGCTTGAACGGCCGCGTCTCTCGCGGGGTCGCAGAGAGCACGTCGAGGGATTACCACCCTGAGAAAATTGTCTGAAAACGAACTCTGCAGAGCGCGGGAGCGGAGGCAGAATAGGGAAGGGGGAGCTCCATCAATCATCAAGGGCGACAACGTCGCAATCTCTTTTCCCTTGCTTGCGACGAGCCCTTATTCCCTTCTTGGTTCCTTGCTTCCTTTCTGTCTCTTTCTTCCTACTCTCACGCTTTCCTTCCCTCCCCTAAAATTCACACACAAGCAGAGAGATCTCTTTCAAAGCAGGATCCATTTCCACAAAAAAGGAAAAGAAAAAAAGAAAAAAGATGGCCTCCAACGGAGAAACCACGACCAAGCGTTCGGGCTCGCAGGGCGGGCTCGCGAGCTGCTCCGACGCCAGCCGCAACCTCGGCAACCACCTCGCGTCGCGCCTGGTCCAGCTGGGCGTCGACACGGTATTCGCGGTGCCCGGGGACTACAACCTGATCCTGCTGGACCAGCTGATCAAGGTGTGAATGAAAAGAGAGAGAGGACGAGGAGAGGAGAAAGGGAGGAGAGAGAGACCTCTTTCTTCTTCCTCACGCTCTCTCTCTCTCTTTCTTTTCCCTCTTTCCCTCTCTTTCCCTCTCTCCAACAACAAAAACAGGACAAGCGCCTCAAGGTCATCTACACCTGCAACGAGCTCAACGCGGGCTACGCCGCCGACGGCTACTCCCGTGCCCGCGGCGGCAAGGCGGCCTGCGTCGTCGCGACCTTCACCGTCGGCGGGCTCTCGCTGCTCAACGCCGTCGCGGGCGCGGCCTCGGAGTCGCTGCCCGTCATCTGCATCACGGGCGGCCCCAACAGCAACGACAGCGGCACGAACAGGGTGCTGCACCACACGATCGGGTCTTCGGAGTCGTTCGCGCAGGAGATGGAGGCGTTCAAGGTGAGGAAGAGAGAAGAGAAGAAGAAGAGGTTGAGGTCGAGGTCGAAGAAACGAAGCTCACCTGGAAAAAAAACGATAACTGAAAAAATAAAAACAGCCCTTCGTCTGCAAGGCCACGCGGATCTTCTGCCTAGAGGACGCGCACTGGCAGCTGGACGACTGCATCGCCGAGGCTCTGAGGCAGAGCAAGCCTGGTGAGAAGAGGGTTTTTGGTTGGCTGGTTGGAGAGAGAGTTGTTTGGAAACTTGAAAAAGAAAAAGAAAAACGAAACCTCAAAAAAAACTTTTGCGAAACTCGTTCAAAAAAAAAAAAAAAAAAACAGTCTACATCAACATCGCTTGCAACATCGCCGGCCTCTCCCACCCCACCTTCGAGAGGGAGCCGATCCCCTTCGTGCTCCCGGAGAGACACACCAACCCGGATTCCCTGGAAGCGGCTGTCGAGACGGCGCTGGAGCTCTTGAGCAAGGCCGTCAAGCCCGTGCTGGTCGGCGGGGTCAAGCTCCGCGCGGCGCACCGCCGAGAGGCCTTCGAGAGGCTGGCCGGGAAGTCGGGCTACGCGACGGCCCTGATGCCCAACGCCAAGGGGATGGTCTCCGAGGAGAAGCTGGAGCGGTTCCTGGGGATCTACTGGGGGCAGGTGAGAGGAAGAGTTTTTTTCTTTTTTTTTCTTCTGAGAAATCTCTTCTTCATCATCTCACCTCCCCCTTTCTCTTTCTCTTTCTCTCTTCTCCTCTCTCTCTCTCTCTCTCTCTCTCTTCTCCCCTCTCTCTCTCTCTCTCTCTCTCTCTCTCTCTCTCTCTCTCTCTCTCTCTCTCTCTCTCTCTCTCTCTCTCTCTCTCCTTC
>Ga0114918_10000788_pt1 | contig 27944 bp, 18 predicted proteins | sample LantaG_FD_87015 | JGI IMG/M metagenome (GOLD analysis project Ga0114918, IMG submission 87015) | Deep subsurface microbial communities from Baltic Sea to uncover new lineages of life (NeLLi) - Landsort_02402 metaG | ecosystem: Environmental > Aquatic > Marine > Oceanic > Sediment | place...
CCGCCCGCCCCGAGCCGCCCGGGCCCGCCCGCCCCCCCCCCGCCCCCCCCCCCCACCCCGCCCCGCGTGGGGGGTGCCCCCCCCCCCACCCCACCCTCTCCCTCTTGAAAGAGCCGTTGGAAGGCCGCTTTTCTCCCGCCCATAAACCAACGACCAAACCTTCACTCATCATCATTCCTCTCCCATCATTTCTCTCTCCCATAAAAAAACGACAGCTTCTCGGCATCGCGTCCCTCCGGGCCGCCATGGCCGACGCCGCCGCCCGGGCGGCGGCTGCGGCGGCCGCCGCCACCACCGCCGCCGCGTCCGCCCAGCCCGCCCGCGGCCCCACGCCCGCCGCGTCCGACGCGTCGGACGGCGCGACGACGAGTGGCGGCGACACTGCCGCGTCAGTCGCGCCCACCGCCACCCGCGGCCGGGGCGGGCGCCGGGCGCCGCCCGCCGCCCGGGCCGCGCCCTCCGGCCTGCAGGAGGAGGGAGAAGCCGGCGGCGCCGCCAAGCCCACCACCTCCACCGCGGCCGGGCCCACCGCGGCGGCGCCCGCGACCCCCGACGACCCGCTCGACCCAGCCCGCTTCGCGCACGTCGCGGCGCGCACCTACACCCCGTCCGCGGTGGCGGACGCCACCGCGGCCGTCGTGGCCGCCTCCCCGCCCGCCCTGGCCGCCGCCCCCAACGCCAAGATGTTCCTGCGCGCCTTCTGGTACCGCGCCCTGGCGGCGGGCGGGGTGAAGGGTGGAGGGGAGGCCATGCACGTCTACACCCTGGCCTCCTTTTTCCTCTCTTTAGCCCTCCTGGACGCGTCCTGGGCGGCCACGCCCGCCTCCCTGGCCGCGGGTGGCGCCCTGGCCCTGGCCCTGGAGGTGACGGGCGAGGCGGCGGGAGTGGACGAGCGGACGGACGCTCCCGTCCTGTGGCCGGCCGCCCTGCAGGCCGCGTCCGGGCACACGCCTGGCGCGGTCGCCGCCCAGGCGGCCGCCCTGAAGGCGTTGCAAGCCTCCACGCCCGCCCCGCACCTGCGCCGGGTGTGGGCGGCCCACCACGCGGGCCACGGGTACGCCGAGTTCAGCGCGCAGTGGGACGCCGTGCTGGGCATGATGGCGGAGGCGGGCGAGGTCTGAATGGAGGAAAATGGAGGACAATGGAGAAACAAGGAGAGATGACAGATTTCAGATTTAGGGTGGGTGGGTCGAGAGAGGAGGGAGCGCATTGCCTGTCGTCGTCCCCTTTCCACCGCGGGCACGCACGCACGGTGTCCCCCATGTGTCCCCTGTCTGTTGCGTACGTGTGCCTGTGTGTGTGTGTGTGTCTTGTGCAATCAAAAGAACTGTTTTTAACCACCCCTCCACCTACATCATCATCACTCACTTCCGCCGCTTGCGCCCGCCCTCGGCCCGCTTGCGCATGGGCGCGCCGGCCGGGCGGGCGGGGGGCGCGGACTTGGGTGTCTTGAGCTTGAGGGGGCGGGGCGGGCGCAGGGCGAGCGCGGGCTGCTGCTGCTGTTTGGGTGCGGGTGGCGGGCGGGAGGGCGCGGCCTGCGGCGCCCGCCGGGGTGGAGGGGGCGGCGGGAGCGGCCGCGCCCGCCGCGGGGGTGGGGGCGGGGGCGCACCCACCCCCTCCTCCTCCTCATCGCTGCTCGTACTGGGTGCCGTGTCGCCGTTAGAAGAGGAAGCGCGCGGCGCGCCGCCGCCGCCGCCGCCGCCGCCGCCGTCACCGCCGCTGGAGGAGGGGGCACTGCTGCCACCGTCCCCGCCACCCCCGCCCTGCAACAGAAAGTCGTCGTCCTCCTCCTCCTCCTCACTGCCCGCGCCCGCGCCGGCCGCGCCGCCCGGGACGCCGCCGCCGCCAGCCCCCTCATCCGCGTCCGCCAGCATGGCCGCCTCCGCGGCGCGCGCCCGGGCGGCGGCCCGCAGGCGGGCGCGTTCTGCTGCCAGGCGGGCGGCCTCCTCCGGCGGTGCGTCGGGGGGGAGGGGGCGGTAGAGGCTCACGTACCGCTCGCCCTTGGGAAAGTGGAGGACGTAGGTCAGGTCGTCCGCCGCGGCGGCGAGGGCCGCAGTGGCGGCCGGGTCGCCCCCGCCCGCGGCCTCCGCCGCCGCTTTTGCTTTCCTAAGAGCCCGCTCTGCCTTCACGCGTTCGAAAAAGCGGACGTGGTGGTAGCGCGCCGCCAGCTTGCGCTCCTTTTCGGCGGTCAGCCGGGCGGCGGCCTCGGCCTGCAGGGCCTCCAGGCGGGCGGTCAGGGAAGCCCGGAGGGTGGCGGGCAGGGTGTCCTGTTGTGTGATGGATGGAGGAGAAGGTTGGAGAAAACCCCGGGGACTGAATGCCCCCTCCCTCTCTCTCAGCGTCTTAGCGTCTCTACCTCATCTCTATCTCTCACCTTGCGCAGCAGCCGCTCCACGTCCCGGATCTTGTTCTTGGTGGATGCATTGCGGGCTGGCGGGGAGGCGGGCGAGCCGGGACCGCCGCCGCCGCCGCCTTTCTTGGAGGGGGGGCCGCGGCCGCCGGCGCTGCCGGCGCCGCCGCCGCCGCGCCCGCCGCCGTGGCGCCCGCCACCACGCCCGCCGCGGCCACCGCCGCGGGAGTGGGGTGGGGCGGCCATGTGGAGAGAATGTGCGTGTGCGACGCCAGTACTGTGACGGCGCGCTCTCGTGCGAGCGCCGCACCGCCGCACTGTCGGCTAGCTCTCTTCACGCGAATGGGGAGGCGAGAGCAGCGCCGGAAAAAAAAAAAAATTCTCTCTCTGTCACTCTCACACTGTTCGGTGCCGCGCCCATATGCAACGCCCTCTCGCCCTCGCCCGCTGCAAGCCGGCCCCGCGCAGCACGCACCTGAAGCCCACCATGGCGTCCAAGCAGCCCGCCCCCTGCTGCGAGCCCGCCGCAGATGCGCCCGCGCCCGCCGCGACCGCCGACGCCGGCGGCGCCGGCTCCGCCGCCGCCCTGGCCGCGCCGGGATCCGGGCTGGCCGCCCTGGCCTCCGTCAAGCAGTATTACGGGACCACGCTGCAGACGTCCAAGGACCTGAAGACGTCCGCCTGCACGGCGGGCGGCAAGCCGCCGCCCGCGGTGGTGGAGGTGCTGAAGCGCGTGCCGCGGGCCGTGACCGAGAAGTTTTACGGGTGAGGAGGAGAAAGATTGAGGGGTGGGTGAGCAGGAGGAGGGGCGTGAGGGCTGCACGCGCGCACGCGCGTGTGCCCGCTCGCTCTCCCCTGGCGGGGTGTGTGCGCGTGTGAGAGCGCGGAGCGGCGGCGCCGTGGAGAGAAAAGAGGGGGAAAGGTTGAGGAGGGAGCGCGCGCTCGCTGCCCAACCTCTCCCTCATCGTTCTCCCCTCTCTCACCCTCTCCTCTTCAGCTGCGGCGCCCCCCTCCCCCTCGGCATCGCCGGCCTGCGCGTCCTGGACCTGGGGTGCGGGTCTGGGCGGGACTGCTATGCGGCCGCCGCCCTGGTCGGGGAGAAAGGCAGCGTCACGGGCGTGGACATGACGCCCGAACAGCTGGCCGTCGCCCGGGAGCACGCGGAGTCCTACTGCACCTCCACCCTCGGCTACGCGTCCCCCAACATGACCTTTGTGGAGGGCTACATGGAGGACCTGGCGGCCGCGGGCGTGGCGCCCGGGTCGATCGACCTTGCCATTTCGAACTGCGTCGTCAACCTCTCCCCGGACAAGCCCGCCGTCCTGCGGGGCGTGTACGAGGCCCTGGCCCCGGGCGGCGAGTTTTATTTCTCGGACGTCTACTCGGACCGCCGCCTGAGCGACGCCGCCCGGTCGGACGAGGTCCTGTGGGGCGAGTGCGTGTCCGGCGCGCTCTACACAGAGGACTTCAAGCGCGCGGCGGTCGCGGCCGGCTTCGCCTACCCCGTCGTCCTGGCCGCCTCGCCCATCGCTATCAACGACCCGGCCATGCGGCGCGTCCTGGGCCCCGCCCGCTTCTACTCCATCACCTACCGCCTGTTCAAGCTGCCAGCTGGCATGCTGGAGAGCGCGTGCGAGGACTACGGCCAGGTGGCGACGTACCGGGGCACGATCCCGGGGTCCGAGGGCGCCTACACGCTCGACTGCGGCCACGCCTTTGAGGCGGGGCGGCCCGTCCTGGTGTGCGGCAACACGGCGGCCATGGTGGGCGAGGGCGGGGTGTCCTGGCTGGCCCCGCACTTTGAGGTGCGGGGCGACCGCAGCGCGCACTTCGGCAAGTGGGGGGGCGGGGACCCGGTCCCGCTGACGTCGGACGGGAAGGGAGGGGGGTTGGTGGCGAGCGGGGGTGGGGGGTGCTGTTGAGGCGTGTGTTTTGTGTGTGTGCTGCTGCTGGTGCTGTCCTTGCCTGAGCGAGGGAGGGGCCGTGCTGTGCGTGCGCGGCGGGGCGTGGGGGAGAGACGGGTAAAAAGGTGGTTTTTTTTCTCCTCTCTCTTCTCTCTCCCTTCTCCTCTCCAGACGTGCGTTCACCCTCGTTCACCCTCTCTCTCCTCTCCCCCTTTTTTGTTCCCCGCCATGGCCGACCAGCTCGCCTCCCGCCTCGCCTCCGTCCAGGCCGCCCTGGACGCGCTGGACGCCCGGGCGGAGGCGGCCCGGGCGGAGACGTCTGAGGCGGACGCGGGCGTGGGCCGGGCGCGGGCCACGCGCCAGGCGCTGGTCGCCCGAGCCCAGCGCGCGGCGGCCCGGCTGGAGACCGTGCGCGCCGCCCACGACGCCATGGCCGCGGCCCTGGGCGCGGCCGAGGCGGAAGCCGAGGCGGACGGGGCGGCCGAGGCGGGCCTGGAGGTAAGGAGAAATAAAAAAACGAAGAGAGAGGGGGAAGGAGAGAGCAGGGGAAGGCGCACCCACGCCCCCCCTCTCTCACACACCTTTTTCTTACGCACACCCAGGCCACCGCCGTCGCCACCCGCGCCGCGTCCGAGGCCGACGCCCGAGCCTTCATCGCGGCCGTGGACGCGCACCGGGCGTCCCTGGAACCTGCCCACACCGCCGCCCTCGAGGCGGCCGCGTCTGAGGCCGAAGCGGCGGCAGTCGCCGCCGCGGCGGCCGCACGGTCGGACGCTGCGTCCGCCGCGGGCGAGGCCCGGGCCGCGGCCGAGGCCGAGGCCGCCGCCCGCGCCGACCTGGCAGCGCTGGAGGCAGCGGCCCTGGCCGCCTCGGGAGATGACCCCCGCCCATGCGCGGCCAACGGGGGCGACCCAGCGGCCGCGGCCCTGCGCCGGCGGGTGGCGGCCGCGCAGGCGGCCGCTGCGGCCGCGGGCGCACGCAAAGAGTCCGCCGTGACGGCCGCCCGGGCCGCTCGCAAGGGCGTGGAGGCCGCGGCCGCGGCCGCAGACGCGGCGGAGCGGGAGGCGGGCGGCCTGCAGCGCACTCTTGTGGCGCTCGGCGGCGGGGGGCCGGCCTACGCGCACGCGCAGGTCGCCACCCCGCCGCCCGGACCCCTCCTGGCCGCCCCGCCCGGCATCAGGGTGCCGCCGCCGGCGCCGGCGTACCTCCGCGCGGCGCCTCCCCCCCCGCCGGCCGCGCCGCCCGCCCGCTCGGCCGTCCGCCGCCCGCCGGCCGGTGCGGCTCGCCCAGCGCCGCCTGCGGCTGCTGCTGCTGGTCCCCCCGCCCCGGGCGGCCTGCCGCCCGCCGCGGCAGCCGCCCTGGCCGCGGCTTCCCGCCAGCCCAAGAAGCCGCGGGCCAAGGCGGGCGGCTGCGTCCCGGGGGGCGGCGGCGCCCTGGGCGCGCTCGCGGCCAACCGGGCGGGCGCAGCCTTTGCCATCGACCCTTTTGGCGGGGTACGGCATGCGTGAGGGGAATGGCAAGGGAGAGGGGAGAGGGGAGGAGGAGAGGGGAGAAGAGCGGGTGGGAGGGTTCTCTCGCCAGCCCCCCCAGACCGGCGACGACGAGAGCGTGAGCAAGCGTGCGTGCTGTCTTCTCCTTCTCGCGCACACGCGCCCCCCCTCTCTCTCTCTCTCTCCACACCACATCTCCCCACCATGCTGCCTGCCGCCTCATCCGCCCGCACCGTCAGCAGCGCCGGGTGCAGCAGCAGCGGCGGTGGCGCGGGCCGGCTCGCGCTCGCCCGCGCTCGGCCGCCGCTGTTCGCTGGCCACGCCCGCATTGCGCCCCTTGCCGCCGCCCCGGACCGCCGCCCGGGCGGCGGCCCGGGCGGCGGCCCCGCCACGGAGTGGGCGCCCCGCCCCCCACCCGCCGACTACTACACCCAGGAGCGGGCGGGCGGCGGCGGCGGGAGCGGCGGCAACGGCGGCGGCAACAACAACAAACCCAACGGCACGGGCGACCCCCCGCTCACCAACCTGACCAAGGCCTTCATCGCGGGCGCCTTCGTCATGGGCATGGGCGCGGGCGTCTGGTTCAACACGGGAGCCACCTTCACGCCCTCCAACGTGGCTTCGACCGAGCTCATCGACCGCAAGACGCCAAACTCGGAGGTCTGCCTGGCCAACGGCTACTCCTCCATGGTCTTCGACCAGCGCATTTTCGTCTCCTTCAACCCCTTCAACGTGTACGTCACCCAGCCGGAGGTCAAGCCGGGCTGCGTGGTGCGGCGCGCCAACATCGGCCTCCTGGAGCAGCGGGGCCTAGTGACGGGCAGCGAGGTGCGCGCCTGCACGCGCAACATGAACACGTTTGCCTTTGTGGGGGACCTGACAGGCTCGCCTGAGGTGGCCTGCGTGTACCATTCCGAGGACGCGGAGAACCAGTTCCTGCGGGACCCGAAGCGCAGCGTCATGGGGGATGGCAGCCGGGCGGCGCCGGCGGAGTGAAAGAGGGAGAGGGACGGACAGAGGGAGGGAGGAGAGAGCGGAGAGCGGGACGTGTTGAGTGAGAGTTTGGGTTGAGAAAAAGACTTGGTGGTTGGCGACCCCCCCATTGCGGTGTTTGCCTAGGCACGCGCGCGCGGCCCCCCATCACCACCACGCCAGGTGCATTGTCCGCTCACCGATCCCGCAACTAGGAACCTAAACCTCCTCAACCTCCGATCTTGGGTGTGAAAAGCGCGCACAGCGCCGCGCGACAGGGCCGCCTGAGCCTGCTACAAGGCCAATGCGCGACAGAATTGGAGCTGCGCCCTCGCTCGCCGCGCTCGCCCTCCTCCTCCTCGCCGCCGCCCTAGACACTGCCGCCGTGGACGTGGATGACATTCCTTTCGACCAGCCTGCTCCTGGCGGCCAGGTCGTGGAAGTGGAGTGGAACGTCACGGTGGCGCGGCGTGCGCCGGACTGCTTTGGTGAGAAAAGAGAGGCGTGACGAAACCTTCTGCGTGCCCTCCTCCTTCTCGACCCGACCCCCTGCCCTCATCTCTCCCCCTCCTCGCCTCTCTCTCTCTCTCTCCCCCACCCACTCAGCCCGCGACGTCCTCCTCATCAACGGCAAGTTCCTGGGCCGGGGCACCGCCATCGTCCTGCACCGGGGCGACGTCCTGGACATCACGCTGCTCAACTCCCTGCCGGCCGATTTTCCGGATATCGAGCGGGGGCTGACTCTGCATTTCCACGGCCTGGCCATGCCGGGCGGCGCGGCCTGGTACGACGGCGTGCCCTACCTGCACCAGTGCCCCATCCGGCCCGTCGGCGGGCGCATGACCTACCGTTTCCGCATCGACGATGGGCCGGGGACCTTCTGGGTGCACGCCCACACCATGCAAATCATGGACGGCCTGTTTGCGCCCCTCGTCATCCTCCCGCCCCGCTCTGCCGCCGCTGGCGCGGTCGACCCGGCCCTGGTGGGCGTGGACCGCGTGCCGACGCTCGACATTCCTTTAATGGTGGGCGACTGGTACCACACCTCCGCGACGGGACTGCAGGTCGGCCTGGCGCGGCCCTTCGATCCTGCCAAGGTTGTGAAGGGGGACGCGCGCCCGGACGGTGGCCACCAGGGGCACGGCGGCGCGGGCGCCAATGCCACGGGCGCCTTCACCTGGGTGGCCCAGCCCCAGGCCGTCCTGTTCAACGGGCGCGGCTTCTTCGGCGACTGCGCCCTGGGCGGGGCGGGCAACACGTCCGAGCCCGCCTGCGGCCCGCCCGCATTGACAATCCCGCCAGGGCGGTCGTCCGCCCTCAACCCGGCCGCTTCGGCGTCCAACCCGGGCTGCACGCACGAGGTGGTGGCCGTGCCCGTGGGCGGCACGACCCGCCTGCGCCTCATCGGGACGGGATCGCTCGCTTACCTCTCCATCTGCGTGGAGGGGCACAGCCTGACGGTCATCGCCGCGGACGGCGTGCCCGTCCAGCCGCTGAACGTGACGTGCGTCGACCTCAACCTGGGCCAGCGCATGGACGTGCTGTTGACGGCGGACAAGGGCACCGCGGGTGATGTTTTTTGGATCTCCGCCCTGCCCCAGTTCCGCCCGGGGTCGCCCGCAGGGTTTGCGGTGCTCCAGTACACGAATGCGACGGACGCCCCGGCGGCGCGCCTTCCCGCCACCCGCCCCCCTCAGCCGGGAAGTGTCCCCGCCTGGAGTGCGGCTGACCAGGCCCGGATTCGCGCGCCGGCGTGGGCCCTGTCGGCCTCTTCCTCGTCCCCCTCCCCAAGGGACGCGACCCACCTCCCGCCGGACCAGGCCGACCTGCGCCCGCCCGCGACGACCGGCCCTCCCGTCCGCCTCAACATCACCCAGCCCCTCCTCGAGCAGACGGGCCAGATCCGGTGGGCGCTCAACAACGTGGCCACGGGCGGCACGCCCGGGTGTGGGGCCTACCTGGCGGATGTGGTGGGGCGGGGAGGGATGGGCGCTGTGACGGACGACGCGGCCGCGACGGCGGCCGCGGGCGGGGCGGCCGCGGACGACGACCTCCTGGGGAAACAGCTGGTGACCGACAGCACGCGGGCGCCGACATTCCTGGCGGGTGGAGATGGGTCCCCCCCTCCTTTGACCACGCCCGCGGTCGGGCGCCTCGTGATCCCCGTGCCCAAGGCGGGGAGCGTGGTCGACGTCATCCTGGACAACCTCCCCGCCAACGCCAACGGCGGCGACTACCGGGGCAACGGCGCGGCGGCCAACAGGACGACCTCGGAAATGCACCCCCTCCACTGGCACGGCTTTCACGGCTGGCTGCTGGGGACGGGCGCCCAGGGGGCCGGGCCGTTCAGGGAGGACTCCGACCGGGCGGGCCTCAACACGGCCGACCCGCCCCTGCGGGATTCCGTCACCGTCCTGCCCAACGCCTGGGTGGTGGTCCGCCTGCCGCTCGCCTCCCCCGGCGCCTGGATCCTCCACTGCCACATGCACTCGCACGCGGAGATGGGCATGCAGGCCGTATTTGCGGTGGAGTTGGGCGCCCTGCCGGCCCGGCGGGAGGACGACTTCCCGGCCTGCGCGCGAGAGTGTCCGTCCGCTGCGGCGCCCTGGAAGCCCGCCACGGTGCGGGAGGAGTGGGGCGGGACGACGTACGACACCGGGCCTGACTCGCTGCCCCCGCCCGCGGAGGGGGGAGAGGTCGCGGTCGGGCTGAACGCGTCGTCGGTGCCGGCTTAGAATTGAGTGTTTGGTCATTGCGCCCTTCCCCTGACGAGTGCGCTCGTCGGCGTCCGCCCCGAGAGGGCCGGCGGCTTGTTCGACGTAGGTGAGGAGGCCGCGCTTTGAGAGAGAGAGAGAGAGAGTTGAAAAAGTCATGAGGTTGGGATCGTCCCTTTTCTCTCGTTCCCTTCCTCTCTCCTCCCCTCACCCGCCCGCCACGCCACCACCCCCACCCTTGAGCGTGAGCACGTGCGGCGCTCTGATCTGAGAGAGAGACAGTGCGTCGACCAAAAAATCTAATGCTCTATATTCCTTTTCAACTCCACCCTCCCTTATCCTCCTCCGCCTCCTCACCCGCCGCCCCAGCTCCCGCCTTGCCCTTCCCCGCCGCCGCCTCCGCCGCCTCCCGCCTCACCCGCGCCTCGATGGCGGTCGCGCTGTTGAAGGTGCCCCCCGTCGGCTTGCCGCAGGCCGGACAGACCGACGTGGCGGTGCCCAGCGCGCACGCCTCGCAGAAGAAGTGGCGGCAGGGCGTGACGACTGGGCGGGAGCGGGCGTGCCAGGCCACCCGGCAGCCCAGGCACGCAAAGGGGAGGCCGTCGCCGGCGCCTCCCTCTTCCTTCCTGGCGCCCCCCTCCCCTCCCCCTTCCTCCGCCCACGCGTCCGCGGCCGCTTTGTCGGCCGACTCCTTGGCCAGTTTCGCCTCCCAGGCCGCGTCGATCTGCCAGCCCGCCTGGTAATCCCCGCGGTCGTGCATGAACTTGCAGGCGTCACCGTAGCCGCAGTAGCCGGTCTCCTTGTAGTCCTTGCAGATGTCGGGCGCGTAATCGACCAGGACGGTGGTGCGGGCGGTCGTGGGCGCGCGGAGCGGGCCGTGCGCGCCGCCGCCCTTTTCGGCGCCCGCCGTGCGGTCGGGCCGGCGGAACCCCGCCCGGTAGTCGGTGCGCGCTTTTTCGCCGCGGTACTCCCCCGCGGGGGCGGTGCCGGCCGTGCCGGCCGCCAGGACGGCCTCCCGGATGGCCCTGTGTTGGGGAGTGGAGAGAGAGAGAGAAGAGAGGGTGTGGTGAGTGAGTGAGCATGAGGGGAGTGGAGGCCACCACCTCCTGCCTGGGGGGGGGTTGAAAGAGAGAGCGTCAAGAGCAGACCACTTACCTGTTGTCCCGGTCGAACGCGGTCTCCGTCTCCAGCTGGGCGGTGGCCAGCTCGTCCCGGCCGGACTGGCGGGACCGGTCGCCGCCGAAGCGGGAGGGCACCACGGCCGCGGCCGCGGCGGTCGCAGCGTCGGGCGGGCGCGCGTCCCGGGTCGACGCGACGAGCAGGGCAGCGGCCGCGGACGTGCGGGCGCGCTTGGCCGCCAGGGAGGCGGCGCCGCCGTCGTCGTCGTCGTCGTCGCCGCCCTCCTCGCCGCCACTGCCGCCTCCTCCTCCTCCTCCTCCCCGCCCCGGGCGGCGCAGGTTGCCCCGCGCCCGGGCGGCGGGACGCTTGAACAGGACAGCGGGCGGCGCGGCGGCGGGTGCATCGGCGGCGGGCGCGGGCGGGTCAGCCGCCGCGCCGGGCGCGGTGCTGCTGGGGCCGGGGTCGGGCGGTGCGGGGTCGCCGACGTCGTCGGCCATGGCTGCGTGTGTGTATGTGCGTGTGAGGTGTGCGCCGCACGCTGGTGAGAGGTGAACAGCGCTCTGCGCCCGGAGCGGAGCGCAGCGGTGACACAACAAGTTCCCGGTTCCCTCTCTCTTCCGTCTCTCTCCCTGCCCCTCCTTCGATGCGCGCCAACGGCCGCCACCTGGTGGCCCGCCTGGCCCGCGCCCTATCGGGCTCGGCCGCCGGCTGTAGCAGCTCGGGTGGAGTGGCGGCGTCCTCGGCCCCGGCCCGCTCCGCGCGGCGCCCTTTCTCTCATCGCCGCCTGTCATCGGCGAGCGGCGGCGGCGGCGGACCCACCCCCACCCCTTCAGCCCGCGGCCCCGTCTCCTGGCTGTCCCTGGCCCTGACCGCCGCGACGGGCGCGGGCCTGGTGGTGTGGTACGACCACCTGAAGTCCCAGAAAGTCCAGGGCATCGCGGCGGCGGGCGCGGCGACGGCGGGCGCGGCCGCCATCGGCGGGCCCTTTGCCGGCCTGGTCAAGGTTGGCAAGGATGGGGCGACGTCCCCCTTCTCCTCCGACGACCTGGCGGGCGCCGGCTGGCACCTGCTGTACTTTGGGTTCACGCACTGCCCGGATGTGTGCCCGGACGAGCTGGAAAAGGTGGCGGCCGCCGTGGACGCCCTGGCGGCGGGGGACAAGAAGAAGGGCAAGCCGCCCCTGGCCCTGACCCCCGTCTTCATATCGCTCGACCCGGCCCGGGACACGCCCGCCCAGGTCGGGGCGTACGTCAAAGAATTTCACCCCTCCATGCTCGGCGTGACGGGCCCGGAGGAGGCCGTCAAAGCGGCCGCCCGGGCGTACCGCGTCTACCACGCCCGCGCGCCGACGGGCCCAGAGCCCGGAGACTACCTCATCGACCACTCCATCATCACCTACCTGGTGTCGCCGGACGGACGGTTTGTGACCTTCTTTGGCAAGCAGGTGGACGTGCAGGGCCTGGCGGCCGCGGTGTGGGAGCGGGCGGCGGAGTGGGAGAAGGAGCATGGGGGAGTGGCGGCAGCCATGAGGGCATGAGAGAGAAGAGGGGAGGTTGAACCCAAACCCAACAAAAGGAGACACGGCCATCCATCCACACAACAGGGAACCTCTCTCGCTCTCCCCATTCCGCTCTCTCGCGCGTCCGGGGTGCCTCGCGGTGTGCGTGGCGGTGCACAAGGGAGGTGCGGCTGCTTGCTGGAGGCGCCACGCCCAAAAAGGAAAAACCGACCCCCACCCCACCCACCCCCCATTCCTGTCTCTCCCTTGTCCATTTCCCTCTCTCCAGTCCCCACTCTCTCTCTCTCTCTCTCCCACACACACTTTCTTCATCAAAACACGGTGTACGACGCCGTCGCCGCGTCCGTGTTGCGGTCCAGCAGCCTGTGCGCCCGGGCGGAGCTGGCGGGTAGGTCCAGGTCCCGCCCGGACAGGTCGTGGGCGAGGGTGCCCGCCAGGACGGCGGAGAAGAAGGTGTCCACCACCTCCAGGCACGCGGCGGCGGCCTGGCGCCCGCGCCACGCGTCGCGCGTGCCGCCGCCGCCGCCCGCCCCCCCGAGCGCGGCCCCCCCTCCAACCCCGCCGGGCGCGCCGGGCGGGGCGGGGCCCACGCCAAACCCGCCCCCACCCCCTTCCTGCAGGCCCTCCACATAGGCCAGCACCTCGCCCGCGCAGTGGTCCCACAGGCCACGCCCCACAGCCACGTAGACCCGCCCCTCCAGGGAGCGGGCGAGGCCGAGGAGGACCTCCTCCAGGACCTCCAGCGCGGGGCCCAGGGCCTGCTGGGCCGCCCCGGGGGCGCCCGCGGACCCGTGCGCCTCCAGGGCCCGCCGCACGGAGCGGCCGGGCAGGCTGAACACGCCCCGCGCGATGCGCCCCGCCGTGGAGGTGACGGCGCTCGCGTACTCGCACCTCAGCTCCTTCACCAGCTGGGCCAGCTGCGCGCCCAGCGCGGGCCCCGCGCGCGGGTCGTCCCCCGCCCGGGCGGCCGCGGCGGCGGCGGCCCGCCCGCCCCGGGGGGGAGGGGAGGCCGTGCCGGCCCGGCCGCCGGGTCGGCGGCCGGGCGAGGCGGCGGCCCGGGAGGGCGGGGCGGGGGGGCCGGCCCCCTCTCCACCCTCGCCCTCCTCCCCATCGCCCTCGCCCTCGCCCCGCGCCCAGCCGTCCAGGAGGTGCTCCATGGCGGGCGCCACCACCAGCAGGCGGCGCAGGGAGTTGAGGAGGACGGCCTCGTGCGGGGCGACCGTCAGGCGGGCCGCGCCCGCGGCGGGCGGGGCGGCCCGCCACTTCCACCGGCCGGGGGAGTGGGGCGGGGGCCCGCCGCCGCCGCCGGCGCCGCCCTCCCAGGGCGCGCCGCCAGGGTCACCCGCCCCCCCGCTCCCGTCCGGCACCTGCGTCAGGCCGCACTGGCGGGAGACGGCAGCCGTGGCCTCCCGCAGGGCGGCACAGGCCGCGCCCTCCACGGCGGGGGCGAACAGGGGCCAGTAGGTGACGACGCGCTCGTACCGGCCCACCTCGGCGCCCGTGAGGGCGAGGACCTCCTCCACCAGGGGGGCCGCGCAGCCACGCCCGTCGCCTGCCGCCTCGTGCCCGCCGCCCGGGCCGCCCAGGCCGCCGCCGCCGCCCACCGCCGCCGCGGGCGCGGTCGCCACGGTCGTTGCCTCAAGCTCCCGGCACCGCAGGACCAGGCCCCGGCGGGACCGGTCGATCCAGGCGCCGACGTGCGGGCCGAAGACGGCCAGCGCGTCCAGCGCGCCCGGGTGGCCCGCGGGCGGCGCCAGGTTGTGCCAGGCCAGGAACTCCTGCTGCCGGCCGATGGCGACCAGCAGGTCGACGGCGGGCGGGGACGGCTCCGGCGGCGGGTGGTCCGCCAGGACGGCCGTCAGGCGGGCGGACAGGGCCCGCCCGTACTCGGCGGCGGCCACCTGGGGCAGATTGATGAAGGCCGGCAGGACGGCCGCATCATGAATCGCCAGGTCAGCGCTCAGCTCCGCCTGGATGGCGGAGGCGAGCGCCTCCAGGCGGGCGTACGCATCCGCGTCTGCGCTGGTGACGCCGCCCGGGTGGGAGGGGTGGCGGGCGGACGGGGCGCCGGCATCGTCTGCCTCCTGCCGCGTCACCCGGGCGGCAAAGGGCGCGGCCGCCGCATCGCACGCCGTCTCGAGCGCGGCATACCGCCGCACGGCCGCCGCGCGGAAGCGGGAGGCGAGCCAGGCGACGGGCGACGGGCGCAGGCCGTCCCGCAGGATGCCCGCCAGTTCCACCGCGGGCAGCAGGGCGGGGGGCGGCACGTCGGGCGCGCCGCCCCCGCCCTCCAGGACGCCGCCCGGCGCGGACTCGGAGAGCGAGTGGTAGGCCTCGAGCGTGGCCGCCAGCAGGGCCACCACCTCGCGCTCCACGCTGGCCAGAATGGCGGCCTCCTGGGGCAGCAGGCTGCCCGCCGCCTCCTGCGCCTTCAGGGGGCCCAAGGTGGACCCCAACAAGGACAGGCAGTAGGCGGTCGGCGTCGCGTTGGCCCGCGTCACCGCCCACCGGGCGTGCGCCAGGGCGGCGTAGGAGGGGCGCACCCCATACGTCCCGGCCAGCGCGCGCAGCAGCCAGGCCCACTCCCCGCTGACGGCCAGGCGGCGGGGGCCGCAGCCCTGGGCCCGCAGGGCGGCCGCCAGCGCCACGTCGTACACCTGCCAGGCCGTGACGCGGAGCAGCCCCCCGCCCGGCGCGGATCCGGCGCCCAGGCCCGCGCCCGACGGGCCCGCCGCGGCCGCGACCCGGTCGCCCCGGATGGCCGCCGTCGCGATGACCGTCGTCTCCTGGGTGCAGATCCAGGCGCCCAGGCAGGCGTGGCCGTACCGGGCGCCATCCGTGTCGTACAGGGTGACCCATTTCTTACCCGCGCCACCATGGCCCGCGTCAGCGGCGACGTGGTGGCCGCCGCCGGCCGCGCGGGCGAGGAGGCCGAGCAGCTTTCCACCCTTGCCGGCCGCGCGGTCGCCGCCGCCGCGGCGCTCCCGGTCGGGCGGGTCCGCGGCCGCCCCTTCGCCCGCCCCGCCGGCGGCCCGCCCCTCCCCGTCCGCGCCCGCCGCGGACCAGACGTCGCCGACAGGGACCAGGCCGGACGCGACCAGGGCGCCGCCCGGCCCGCCGGCCCGGACCTCCACCAGCAAGTCATCCCCCATGTCACCCGGGCCCAGCTCCAGGACGTCGCCCCGGGGGGCACGGCCGTCGCCGTTGACCTCCGCGACTGCGGTGCCGTCGCCGTCCACATCGCTGCCGCCCCACCGGGTGGGGCGCAGGCAGACGGCCAGGCCCGTCCCCGCGGCCAGGGTGGCGGAGACGGGGATGGACTCAGACGCATCAGATGGGCGCAGGAGGCCGCCCAGGCCGCCGCCGCCCCCGCCCACGGCCGCCGTCGCGTGAGCGCGGGCCCGGGCGCGCAGGTCGGCGGCCGCGACGCGGGAGACCGCCACCTTGATGGCGGCCGTGCGCGTGACTTCCGGCTTGAAGCCGACGGTGGGCAGGACGGCTGCCTCAGCGTCGTCCCACGCCAGGGCCGCGCCCGCGGGCGGCGCGTCGGGGCCGGCGGGGGACAGGAGCAGGCCGCCAAAGCCAAAGGCTTTGCGCAGGGCGCCGCACCCGTCCGCCAGGAAAGGCGCCGCGTCGGGCGACCGCTCGCCCGCGGCGCGGAGGCAGACCTGCCAGGAGGCCTCGTACGCTAAGAAACGCGCCCAGGCCTCCCGCCGGCCCATGCGCACGACGGGCGGGCCCGGCTGCGTGGAGGCGGGCGGGGCGGTGACGTCGTGCGTGGAAGTGGTGGAGGCGGTCCGGTGGTGGGCGGGCGGCGCAGCGCCGCCGCCCCAGCCGCGCCCGGCGTCGGTCATTGTCGGCCGGCGGGAGGGGTGGCCGCTGTGACCGCCGCCGCCGCCGCCGCCGCCGCCGCCCGCCGCAAAGGCGGCCGCCACCGCGGCCGACATCTGGGGCGGCTGCAGGTGCGCCGGCCCACCCTCCATCGCTTTGAAGGACGGCACGGGCGAGCCGCCCGCGTGCGAGGCGGCCCGGGTGGAGGCGGCCGGCGGGCTGGACGGCGCGGGGCGGGGCGCCTCGAGCTGGTGGTGGTGATGGTAAAAGTGCTGCTGGGCCGCCGCCTCCGCCTCGTGCCGCCCCACGGAGGCGCGCACGCCGTGCTCCAGGGGTGCCGCCACTGTCGTTCGCTCGAACAGTGGGTCGTCCCCGCCCGCCGCCGTGTGGCGAACCAGGCGGCCGTGCAGGGCGGCCACCGCGCCGGCAAAGCCCGCGCGCGAGGAGGGGGAGGACCGGGGCGGCCCGCCGCGGCGCCCGTCCGCGTCCTCCTCCGTGGGCGGGGCGGTCGGGGGAGGGGCCACCCACTGGTTGGGGTTGAAAGTCGTCTGAGAGTGGAAGAGAGGAGAGAGGGCGGCGTGGCGTGTGGGAGAGGTGAGCGCGCGGGGAATTGGCCGGTCCGAGGAAAACGTCGTGGCGCGCGAACCGGCGGCATCCCCTCCCTTCCCTGCTCACCTGGTGCACCGCGGGCGGGCCCATGCCGAGCGGATCGTCGGTGCCGGCATCCGCGTCGGGCCAGGATTCGGACTGGGGGTGGGTGGAGGGAGGAGTCCCGGTGAGCGCGAGCGCGCGTCGAGGGCGCGAGAGAGAGCGGCAGCCACGCCCGCCACAAACAGTCGCGACGCCGCGCATGCGCCGCCGGCAAGCGACCCCCGGTCGCGGCCCCGCGCAAGGCGCCCAGCGCACCCTGCCGGCCCGTCGCAAACCATCCACATGCAGTCTCCGTCCCTCCCACTCACCCATTTCGGCTTGGCCATGCCCGCCGACAGCGTGCGCTCGCCGCCGCCGCCGCCGCCCCCGGAGCCCGCGCGCTCGGCGCGGGCGGCGCGGGCGGCGCGCCGCTCCTCGGCCTTGCGGCCGCTGAACATGTGGATGGAAGAGAGACAGGAACGCTATGCGCTTGCGTGTGTGGTCGCACAGGTGGGGTGCGAGTGTGTGCGAGTTTGTGAATGCGTGGCGCACGGGACGTCGCCGTGCGTTTTCCGGAGGAAAAGAGAGTGGGGAGGGTGGGGGTGGCCAAAGAGACTGCTCTCGCTCTCCGCTCTCTCTGGTTCTCCACTCGCACTCGCTCCTCGTCTCCTCTCGCGAGGATGCGGTGCCGCCCCGCCCTCTCCGCCGCCCGCACCCCCACCCCACCCCGCCCTGTCATGCCCTCCCTGCCCACCTGGGCGCACCGCCTGCTCGGCCTCCGACGGGCCGGCACCACCACCACCGCCGACGCATCAGCAGCAGGGCCCGACGGAGCCGCCGCCGCACCGACGGGAGCGCCCGCCCAACCCGCGCCCTCCTTCCCTCCGCCGCCGGCGCTCTTTGCCGCCATCGCCGCCACGTACGCGTCCGCCACCGCGGCCGGGTCCGTCTGCAAGACGGAGACGGCCGCCTCCATCCGCCACGATGGCGGGTGGGCCTTCGTGGTGCGGTCCGCGACGGAGACACTGGCCAAGAAGGACGAGGCGGGGCGGGCGGCCACGTCGGCCTCCCCGCCCCGCCCGGGCCGCCCGGCCGCCCCGCTTCCGCCCGGCGCCTGGTTCAACCCTTTCCTGCCGCCCGACCCGGCCCTGGTCGTCCTGCAGCCCCCGGCCTTCCCGGCCACCCACGCCCTCGTCCTCAACAAGTTCAACCTGGTGCCGCACCACGCCCTCATCATCACGGCCCGCTTTGAGCGCCAGGAGGCGCCGCTCACGGGCGGCGACCTGGCCGCCACGTGGGCGGTCCTGGACGCGTACCCGGGGGCGGGGGGGCTGGCTTACTACAACCGGGGCCCGGCCTCGGGCGCGTCCCAGCCGCACAAGCACCTCCAGGTCGTGCCCCTGCCGCTGAACGGTGGTGGGGGCGGTGGTGAGGTTGATGGGAGCCCCTCGCCCGCGGCCCGGGCGCCCTTTGAGGCCACCGTCCTGGCCGCGACGGCCGGCTCCCCCCTGTACGAGCCTGTGCCGCTGCGCGCCCTGCCCTTCCGGGCGTTTGGCGCCCGCCTGCCGGGCGGGCGCGACCCGGGCGGCTCCCAGCCCGCCTCCCCGTCAGCCCTGGCCGCGTGCGTCGCCGCCCTGGCGGCCGCCGCGGGCGCGCGCCCGCCGGGCCTGCAGGACTGGACGCCCGGGGACAGCCTGGCCGCCGTCAAGGCGGGGGCGGGGCCTGACGGCACGCCCACGGCATCCTGGAATCTGGTCCTCACCCGGCGGGCCGTCATGGTGGTGCCCCGTCCGCTGCTGGGGGACAGTGGCGGTGGCGGTGGCGGTGGCGGCGGCGGCGGCGGCAGTGGAAACCCCAACCTGAACGGCATCGCGTACGCGGGCTCGCTGTACGTGCGCGGCCCCACGGATGAGGAGGCCATGGCGGAGGCAGGCGGGGCGATGGGGCTGCTGGCGGCGGGCGGGGTGGAGTGGTGATGGGGACGTCAACCCAGACAGTGTGTCCCGACCCAGGGAGTGCCCCACTCCACTTTCTGTCCCGCTGTGTCCGTGTGTGCCACTTTAGACAGACAGAGAGAAGAGAGAGAAGGAAGAGAAGAGAGAGAAGAGAAGAGCGAAGAGAGAAGAGCGGAGAAGAGAGTGGAAGGTCGAGAGAGGTCCTCCTGGCTTTCTCTCGCCCAGCCCACGCCTCGAGCGTTTTTTGTCAGTAAGAGTTTGCGCCGTGCTCGCTCGTGCTCTCTCTTCAAAACACAGAAAGGAGGCGCGCGCGCACACAGTCTCTCACACACACCCTCCACCTCCCCATGGCTGTGATGGCCGACAAGCGTGGGCCCAAGTTGGGCGACGCCGCCAGCTTGTGCGTTGGCTCGTGTGTGTGTAGAGAGAGAGAGGCGGCGACAGGCGCAGTGCGCCGCATCGTCGACAGCTCTCTCTCTCATCCTCCCTCTCTGCCGCATTCACAGGTGGAACTTCACGCCCTCGCCCGGCTGGACGACGGAGGAGGCGGCCACCCTGAAGCTGTGTCTCATGCACCTGGGCGTGGGGCGGTGGAAGGAGATCCAGGTAGAGAAAAGAGAGGGGAGAGAGACAGGGCGAGCGCCGGCAGCGGGCGCGCGCTCAAACGACCCGACCCCCCTCATCAATCAATCAAACCCCTCTGTCTCTCTCTCCCTCTCCTTTTTCACGCAGGAGTCCGGCCTCCTCCCCGGCAAGATGGTGCAGCAGCTGAACGGCCAGACCCAGCGCCTGCTGGGCCAGCAGTCGCTGGCCGCGTACACGGGGCTAAAGGTATGAAAGAGGGAGATGAAAGGAGAGAGAGAGAGAGGATGAGGATGGATGGGTGGGTGGTGGTCAGGGGAGCGTGTGCGCTGAGCGTGTGCGCTGTCCCCCGTCTGTCTCTCTCTAAATCTAACCTCCACTCTCTCCTTCTCTCTCTTCATGCACAGGTCGACATCGACCGGGTCCGCACGGACAACGAGGCCAAGGCCGGGCCGGGCGTGGAGCGCAAGGGCGGCCTCATCATTTGGGCGGGGCCCAACCCGACCAAGGAGATGCGGGCGGCCTGGCAGGCGGCCGCGCGGGCGGACTACGGCCTGACCGCGGAGCAGGCGGCGTCGGTGGCGACCGAGTTTGAGGAGCGGGTAGCGGCGGCGGGTGGCGGTGGCGGTGGTGGCGGCGGCGGCGGTGGCGCTGGCGGCGCGGCCGCCGCCGGGCCGGTGGCGGGCCCCGTCGGGGGTGGTGGGGGCGAGGGCTCCGGCCCCGGCTCCGCGCCCTCTCTGGCTTCAGCCGACCCGGCGCCCCTGCCCCGCCCCGCCAAGCTGGCCCTGCTGGTTCGCCTGCACGCGCGCGGCGCGGCCCTGGCGGCAGAGCTGGCGGCGGTGAAGGCCGGGAAAGAGAGTGGTGGTGATAGTGCGGGCGCTGCCGCTGGTGAGGCGGGCCCGGGGCCGGCGACGGCGGCCGCGGCGGCCGCGGCGGCGGCTCCGCCAGCTGTCGCGGCGCCCCCGCCGTCGCCGCCCGCGGCCACCACGACGGCTCCGCCCCCCATGGCGGACGCGGCGGCGACGGTGGAGGCGGCCGGCGCGGCCCAACCCGCCGTACCAGTGGCCGCGCCCCCCCCTGGCAAGAGGCAGAAAAAGGCGGCGGCGGCCCGGCCCGGAGGCGGCGGCGGTGGCGCCACCGCCGCCAACACCTCCCCCGCCAAGAAGCGGAAGAAGGCGCCCTCGGCCGCGGCCGCCCGCCGGGCGGCCGCGGTCGCCCAGGTCGTCGGGATGGGCTTCCCCAAGGCCAAAGCGGCCGAGGCGCTGGCCGAGGCGGGCGGCGACGTGGCGGGCGCCCTGGAGTGGCTGTGCACCAACTGCCTGTGAAGAGAGAGAGAGAGGAAGCGTGCGTGCGTGTGTGCATGCATGAAAAGAGAGGGAGAGGGAGAGAGGGTGGGGGCGTGGGGATGGAGCCCCCACAGTGTGAATTCGGTCTCGCTTCTCTCCGACGCCTTTGCCCGTGTCCGGTCCCGGTGCCTCTCCCTCGGTGCGCCAGCACTTAATTATCTCTTGAAAATTCGAGTGGCACAAGCATGCGCCCTGGCCCCCTAGTGCCAGGCTTCAGCCCCCTTTGGTCGTGAGAAAAGGGAGGGGAGTGGTTAGCTCCATCCTTCCCCCCCCCCCCTCTCTCTCACGCCCATCCCGAGCGCCATTGGTGTAGTGGTAGCACACAAACCTCCCACGTTTGAAGCCGGGTTTCGATTACCCGGTGGCGCAGCCTCTGGTTTTTGCACTTTTTGGGCGGCGGGCGGGCGGGAGAGCGCGGGAGGAGAAGATGAAGGGGTGGGAGGGGTGGGAGGGGGTTGGCGCGCTTCCATTCTCAACCACGCCCCCTCTCTGCCCCTTTTTTTTCGGTTCTGTTCTTCAGAGCTCCCGCTCGACCTCCACGCACCAGTTGCCCCTGTCCAGGAACACCCGGCGCACCGCGTACGCCGCGCCGTCGCCCCCGCTTTGCCCAGCCGCCTCGCAGGTCGCCAGCGCCGCCCCCACCTCCGCCTCCTCTCGCAGCTCATCGCCGGTCGTGGCATGGTAGAAGCGCCAGGCCGCGGGCGGCGGCTGGCGGGCCCGATCCGCCGCGGACTGGGCGGCCCGCTGGTCGCCCGTCAGGGCGCCGCCGGGGCCTGCCCCCCGGATGGGCGGGGTCGGCAGGGGCGGGAGGGGGGTGGCCGCCGGCGGCCGCCCCTCCCCATCCCCGGGGGAGGGGGAGGGGCCGCCGCCGCCGGCGGCCCCTCCCACCCACCCGGGCGGCTCGTGCCATGGCACCAAAAAGTCGCCGGGCCCGCCGCCCGGCAGGGGCCGCCACCGGGCCGCCCGGGACGCGTCCTTGCCGGCAGGCTGGGCGTCCGGGCGGGCCCAGGCCGTGATGAGGGCGGCCCGCCCGGGGGCCAGGGCCAGGGCGCACCGCGCGATCAGGGCCGACCGGCGGGCGGGCGAGGCGAGGTGGTGGACGACGGCGATGCACAGCACCGCGTCCGCCCAGCCGGGCCGCCACACGGGGTCCAGGCCGTCGCACACGACGACGGCGCCCGCCCGGCCCGGTGGACCGGACGCGGCGGCCGCGGCTGCCAGGGCGGCGCACGGCTCGCCCGCCAGGACGGCGCAGCCCCCCGCCGGGCGGGCCAGGCCTAAATACTTTCCATTCCCGCACCCGACGTCGAGGATGAGGGCGCTAGGGCCCGCATCGGCCACAAAGGCCGCCACCTGGGGCCACAGGGCGACGCGCGTGCCCGCAAAGTGCGGGGCGATGCGGTCGTAGACGGCGCGGACGAGGGCGCGCTCAAAGGCGGGCGTGGAGCGAGGAGGGGGGCCGTGCTGCGCGCCACCCTCCTCCTCGCCCCCCGCCTGCAGCGCCGCCAGGCCCGCCACCGCCGCCGCCTCCGCCGCGGCGAGGTCGGCCGGGTTGGCGGCCGCGACGTCCGCGGCCGCGGCGGCGGCGGCGGCCAGGCCGGTCGAGGGAGGGGTGCGGCTGCGAGGCCCGCCCGAACCGAGCGCCGCGACCGCGGCCGCGGCTGCGACTGCGGCCGGCCCGCCCGCGGACGTGGCTTTATACGCCGCCCGGGCCAGGGCGTCCCGCGTGGGTCCCAGACCGCCACCCTGGGCGTCGCACAGGGCGGGCCAGGCGCAGGCGCACGGGGCGGAGGAGGCGGTGGAGGCGCGCAGCGTGCGGATCGTGAGGGAGACGCGGCGGGCCCGCAGGATGGGAGGGCCTGAAGCGCCGCCCCCACTCCCTTCACCCGCCAGCCCCCGGTCGTCCGCCTTGCGGGCGATGATGGCGTGCTCCCACCCGTGCCGGGCCTCGCCGTCCAGGACCAGCAGCGAGTTGGCGGGCACCCACACGCTCGCGCGGCGCCAGGTGGCAATGCCAGAGCCTCTGCGGTAACCCCCCGGGTCCACCGGCTGGCGCAGCTCCAGGGCCACGCCCGACCCCAGGGACAGGACGGCCAGGGCCGGGCCGAAAGGCAAGTGCGAGTCGACGTGCCAGTGGATGCCGGACCCCGGAGGGTAATCGTTGGCGGTCACTTGCAGGGACGACAGTGATGATGGAGGTTGCCCTTCTTCCTCGTCCAGCAGCAGGCCTGCCGCCACGGCGGCGCGGGTCACGGCGGCGTCGACAGGCGGGGGCAGGGGCGGTGCGTCCCCGCCCACGCCCCGGGTCGCAAAGTCGAAGCGGGCCAGGAAGTGGGCGACCCGTCGGCCGGCGAGGGGTTCCCAGGGTGAGGAGGGCGAGGAGGAGGAGGGTCGGCCGTCGAGCGCGGCCAGCACTGCGGCCGCCTCGGCCGGGGCGAGGAAGCCTGGCACTATGCGCACGCCCGGTGGGGGCGGGCAGGGTGTGTTCGTCATGGGCATGCGTGGTAGTACCCTAGTTTCTGGCCCCCGGCGCGCGGGAGAGGGCCTCGCGGGCGCCGCATGCCCCGCCGCCCGGTTCCCGTCTCGAGAGTGCCGCGACGCTCGCGCGCTCCCCCGCATCAAAGGCGCAACCTTTTTTGTTCTCTTCTTTGTCGCGCTGCGTGCCGATCACGCGCCGTCCTGGGGGAGGCGGAGACGCGACTGGGCACACGCTCTTGCTTCACTCCGGAGTACGCAACAAGCCGTCGCATCCGTCCCGGGCAGGATCGCCCCCCCCGCAAAGAAGCGAACGATTTTTTTTTCTTCCCTCCCAACTTCATTCATGGCTGGCCAACCCGGGCGCGAAGAGGCACAGGGTGCCGCCGCCCGCGCCCGCCTGGGCCCCTCCTGGGCCGCCTGCACCGATAAGCCTGCCCTGCACGTCCTCCCCCGCTCCGGCTGGCTGAACGACCCAAACGGCCTGGTGTGGCAGGAGGAGGAGGCGGGGCCCAACCGTGCTGCTGCTGGCCGCCTGCACGCGTTTTACCAGCACGTCGCGTCCGGCCCCGCCTGGGCGTGGGGCGGCCTGTGCTGGGGGCACGCCTCCTCGCCCGACGGCGTGGTGTGGCGGCACGAGCCGGTCGCCCTGACGCCCAGCCGGGACGGCGGCCACGACGCGGCGGGCGCCTGGTCGGGCTGCTGCGTGCCCCGCCCGCCCGGCGCGCCGCGCGGCGTGCCCTCCCACACCCTGCTCTTCACCGGCGTCAGCCTGCGGGCGGGGCCGCACGCGCGGGCGCCCCACTGGCCGCCCATCCCGCCGGAGTCAGACCTGGGCCTGGAGCAGCACGAGTGCCAGCTGGCGGCCGTGTGCGTGGATGGTGGTGAAGGCGGGCTGAGGGCCTGGCAGAAGCGGGCGGCGCCCATCATCCCGCACGCGCCGCCGCCCGGGGCGCGCCTATCCGGGTTCCGGGACCCTTTCGTCTTCCAGGGCTGGGACGGGGGCGCGAGCAGGCCCTGGCGCCTCGCCATCGGCAGCGGGCACAAGGGCGGGCGGGGGTGCCTGCTGGCGTACGCGTCGGGCGACGCCGACCCGAGTGCGGCTGCCTGGGTCGCCGAGGACGGCGTGCTGTGTGATGGAGGAGGGGTGGTGGTGCGGCCGCCCGAGGTCGAGGCTGGTGATGGCGGCGCTGCCGCCGCGCCGCCCGTGCCGTCCGCCGCCGCGGCCGCCGCGGCCGCCGCCTCGCCCGAGGACGCGGTCGACCTCGGCGGCATGTGGGAGTGCCCAGGCCTGGGGCGCCTGGCGCTGCCGGGCAGGGCGGGCGGGCCGCTTCGCGCCTTCACCCTGGTCTGCGTCTCGCCCTACCCGCACCGGTCCGGGAGCGCGCGCCCCGCCAACCCGCCCGTCTACTGGCTGTGCGAGGACGGAGGTCTGGGCGACACGGGCGGCACCGCTCCACCCACCACCCTCGACCTTGCCGCCGCCGCGGTCGGCCCAGTGCGCCTTGACCTCGGCGACGCCCTCTACGCGCCCACCCTGGCGGCCGGACGGCCGCCAGCGGCGGTGGTGGGTGGTGAAGGTGAGGGCGCGACCCTCCTGATGATGGGGTGGCTCCAGGAGCTGCGCCCGCCGGCGGAGGGCGGCGGCGGCGGCGGCGAGGCGGCCGCCCCGGCCACCCCCGCCCGCGACTACTCGGGCTGCCTCTCCCTGCCGCGCGTGCTGCGCCTGGAGCGGTGCGGAGAGGAAGGCGGCGACGACGCCCCACCCCGGCTTGTCCAAGCACCCCTCTCCGGCCTGGCGCGCCTGCGGGTGGCGCCGGCGCGCCCCCACCCGCCCTGGCCGGCGGGCACGGTCCTGGCGCCCGGCGCCCCGCCCCTCCCCATCCCGGGCGCGGCCGGCGACTCGGTCGACCTGGAGCTGGTGTTGGAGCGGCCTAACTCGTGCGGCAACGGCTGTGCCACGGGTCTCTGGCTGCGGCCGACCCTCGCGGCGGTCGGCGACGCGCCCGGCCTGGCCGCCCCGACCGCCGTCGCTCTCCGCGCAGACTGGGCGGCGGGCCGCCTAGAGGTCGCCCATTTCACCCGCCTCAACCCGTCCGGGTGCCCGGACCCGACATCCCTGGCCCGCCGGATCGGCGGCGCCTGCGCCGGCGTGGCTGCGGGGCGAGTGGCCCTGCGGATCGTCGCCGACCACTCTGCGGTGGAGGTGTTTGCGGGCACAGGCGAAGCACTCACGACGCGCGTGTACGGGTGCGGCCTGGCTCCTGCTGGCTGCCCTGTCCCGCGCTGGTCCCTGTTTGCGATGGGGAACGATGGAGGTGCTGGCGCCCCTGTGCCGGCCGCCGCCGGGTGGGCGATGAGCGTGGGGTGGGAGGAAGAGGAGGACGGAGAAGCAACGGGCGTGTGAAAAATGGAATGAGGTTCGTTTTTTTTACAAGACCCGCTTCAACACGGCGCTCACACCGCCCGGCCCCCGCCGCACGGTAAAAATCAGCCCCACCGCCCCGCTCAGCAGGGTGAGCGCGCCCACCTGGTGCAGCGTGCCCAGCGCGGGCGGCACGTGGGAGAGCAGCGTCAGGATCCCCAGGCTGACCTGCGTGGCCGCCAGGGCGGGCACCAAGGCCAGGGCGCGGCGGCAGGCTGGGGGCAGGCCCGGCGTGCGGCGGTAGGCCAGCCAGACGCCGGTCGACCCCGCCAGCGTCGCATACGCCAGGGACCGGTGGTGGAACTGGGCGGGCGCGGTACCGGAAGCGGCGCCGGCCGGGCCGCCCTCACTCCAATATTCCGGCGGGCAGAAAACGCCTTCCCCCCCCATCTCCGGCCACGTGTTGAAGGCCCGCCCCGCGTCCAGGCCCGCCACGAACGCGCCCGACAGGGCGGTCAGGGCGATGAGGCCGGCCAGCGGGTGGGCGGCGCGGCGGAGGGTGGTCACAGCGGCGGCGGCGGCCGGCCCGCCGACAACACCGGGAGGCGGCCCCGGCCAGGTCAGTTGGAAGGACGTGTACAGCAGGGTCAGAAAGATGGCAAAGGCGGACGTCAGGTGGGCGGCCAGGCGGATGGGAGAGACCCGGGGCGTCTCCCACGCCTCCGCCGGCTCCTCCAGCCCGGACCGCACCATCCACCAGCCCACCAGGCCCTGGCCCCCGCCGGCCGCGCCCAGGAGGGCCAGGCGGCGCGCGAGAGGGCCCCGCACCCACCCGCGCGCGGTGAAGAACGCGGCCGGCAGGAGGAAGGCCAGGCCCAGCGTGCGCCCCCACATGCGGTGCGCCCACTCCATCCAGTAGATGAACTTAAAGTCGTCCAGGGACATGCCGCTGGGAGCAAGAGAGAGAGAGAGATGATGAGAAAGGAGAGAGAGAGAGAGACAGAGAGAGAGCGAAAACGCAGACCCACGCCATCCATGACCCACGCCATCCAATTCCCCTCTTCTCTCTCTTTTCTCTTACCGGTTCACGCGCTTGTACTCGCGCGATGCCTTGTACTTGCCAAACTCGGCCTCCCACTCAGACAGCGTGCCCGGCGGCCGCTCGCCCGTGAACTTCCAGTCAGTCATGGACAGGCCGGACCGGGTGAGCCGGGTCGCACCGCCCAGGGCGACCATGGAGGCGGTCCACGCCGCACACCCACCCAGCCACAGCGCCAAGGCCCGGCGGGCGGGCGGGGACAGGCCGGCCGCGATGGGGGTGATGGTGGCGGCGGTGGACGCGGCGGGAGCGGCGGGCGCGGCCGAGGGGAGGGTGGCGGTGGTGGAGGCCGGGCGGCGGGCTGGAGGGATGGATGAATGAGAGGTGAGATGAGAGTGGGTCGAGAAAAGGCGTGTGGGAGAGGGCGCGTGCGCCCCGGCCGGGCCTGCCCCTGCCCCCTTCTCCTCTCGCACTACCACGCCCGAGTGACCGCCAACCCCTCACCTGCACCCTTGCCGACCTGGGCGGCCGCCCGGAAGGCGATCCCCACCGCGCGGCCCCACCCATCAGCGGCGTGCCGCGACGGCGCGCCACGCGCAGCGGCAGCGGCAAAGCCGCGGCTGGGGGCCGGCAGGGCGCCGCGAGTCCGCCCCATCCACGCAGGCGGCAAGCCAGAAGGGTGGACTAGGCGAGCGAGTGGCGCGGACGAGGCGTAGGACGCGTGAGACGCGCCGCCGAGGCGGGGCAGGCAGCACGCATGGGCGGCGTGTCGCGCTGGCGCGACGGGCCGGCGCCCGGCCACCCGGCCGAGGGCCATCGCGGCGGCGGCACGCATTTTGGGGGGAAATAGCCCACAAGTCTGTCTGTGTGTCCTCTAAGTGCTCTCTACAGAAGCCGCTCTCTCTAAAGAGAGAGGCACTGGATGGGTGGTCGGTGGTGGAGCGTGGGGTGGTGCGCGCCGGGGCAGCTTGCCGCGAAAAACTGAAGAGTGAAGGTTCAGAGGAGAGATGGGGGGTGTCACTCGCTCTCTCTTCACAAGCCGAGTCTTTTTTCGCCGCTGGCGTCTCCCCTACAAGCAAGCACCATGGCCGTCTGCGTGCGCCAGGCGTCCATGGAGGACCTGCTGGCAATGCAGCGGTGCAACCTACTGTGCCTACCCGAGAACTACCAGCTCAAGGTGTGTGTTGTGTGTGTGCGGAGAGGAGGGGAGGGGAGGGGAGCAGCGGCGGCGGCCGCGAATCGGTCGACCCGTCTCGACCTCGCTCGCTCTCTCATTCATTCCCTTTCTCTCTCGCTCGCTCTCCGTAGTACTACTACTACCACATCCTGACCTGGCCCCAGCTGCTGCACGTGGCGGAGGACACGGCGGGCGCCATCGTCGGCTACGTCCTGGCCAAGATGGAGGACGAGGACCCGGAGGACGTGCACGGCCACATCACCTCGCTCGCCATCGCGCGGACCCACCGCCGGCTGGGCCTAGCGGCCGCGCTCATGGAGGCCGCCCACAGCGCGATGGCGGACACGTTTGGCGCCAAGTACGCCTCCCTGCACGTGCGGGTGTCCAACAAGGGGGCCTTCCATCTGTACACCAAGACGCTGGGGTATGAGTTGAGTTTGTGTGAGAAAGCAAAAAATGAGGGGAGGAAGAGAGAG
>Ga0114918_10000789_pt1 | contig 27934 bp, 24 predicted proteins | sample LantaG_FD_87015 | JGI IMG/M metagenome (GOLD analysis project Ga0114918, IMG submission 87015) | Deep subsurface microbial communities from Baltic Sea to uncover new lineages of life (NeLLi) - Landsort_02402 metaG | ecosystem: Environmental > Aquatic > Marine > Oceanic > Sediment | place...
AAAAAAAAAAAAAAAAAAAAAAAAAAAAAAAAAAAAAAAAAAAAAAAAAAAAAAATAAAAAAAAAAAAAAAAAAAAAAAAAAAAAAAAAAAAAAAAAAAAAAAAAAAAAAAAAAAAAAAAAAACTCAGCTCTGCCGTCCTCGTCTCCCGCTGCGAGGGCTCCCTGCTCCTCCACGCCGCCGGGACGGGCCCCGACCACGACGAGCTGACGCTGGCGAGGGCGCTGAGGTCCCTCGGCGGGATCCTGAAGGGGACGGGGGCGGGCACGGGCAGCGGCGGCGGCGGTGGGGGTGGGGGCGCCTCGGCCGCCGTCGTCGCTGCGGCCGCGGCGGAGAAAGGAGGAGGAGGGGGAGGAGGAGGGAGCGGAGGCTTGCTTGCGACCGGAGGAGGCGGGAGTGCCCTGAGCGAGTCCTCTGCTCTCGACGGCTACGGCAAGCTGGTGATGGCCGTGGACGACCTGGTGTTTGAGGTAAAGAAGAGGGAAAGAGAGGAAGAGAGGAAAAAGGGAAAGAAAGGAAGAGAGGAAAGAGGGAAAGAGAGGAAAAAGAGAGAAGAGCGAAAGAAAAAAGAAACGAAAAAAACTCACCTTTTTCTTGCTCTTCAAACTCAAAACCACACCACACTCAGGGGATCTTGGACGTCACGAGCAACTTTGGCGCCGCGAGGGCCGCGCGGCTGCGCGGTTGCGAGGTGTGATGGAAGAAAAAGAGAAGAGAAGGAAGAAGAAGAAGAGAAGAGGGCAGAAGTTTTGTTTAAAAAAGGCTTTTCTCTCTCTCTCTCTCTTTCTCTCTTTCCTCGTTCCCTCCAAATTACACTGCGCGCTGCTGGTCAGAAACTACTCTTTCTCGTACCGAGGACCTATGTAAATTAAACAAGCGAGACACTAGAAAACGGAAGGGGAAGGAAGAGAGGGAGGAGGAGGTGGAAAGCAGCGGAGGAAGAAAAAAAAGAAGAAAAAAGCCCAGTCGCCCTCCTTCACTTCCTCGCGGTCGCCGCCTTTCTTTCTTTTATCTCTCTCCCTCTTTCTCTTCCCCGTCCCCCCTGCAAAAAGATGGCCTCCGCAGCCCTTCGCGCGACCTGCGCGACGACGCCCCTCGTTCGTCGTAACACCGTGGCAGCCAGGGCGGTGGCCAGGCCCGCCGTTGCCGCCGTAGCGAGGTTCGTTTTTTTGTTCTTGAAGCGGAGAGAAGAACATTGGCGAGCCATCGAGAACGATGCGAGTGGCAAAGAAAAAAACTTGATCTCACCCTGGCTCGTTCTCCCTCTTTTCGATCTTTATTCACTTTAGGCCACTCTCCGGATCATCGGCGCCTTCGATTACGCCCGCGTGCCGGGAACGCAGGGCCGTCGTGAGGTAAGGAAGAGGACGCAGATGAAGGATGAAGATGACGAGCGTCGTCGTCGCTTTTTGCTCGTCGCTCGCTTGCTTGCGCTTGCGCCTAGGGCGTGAGAGAGATTGCCCTCCTTCGCCGCCCGCTTTCGCCCTCTTGTCATCTTCTCTTCGATCCCCTCTCCACCCCGCGCCAGTTTTTTTGATGTGGAGCATCGCTCGGAGTGGGTAAAGAGAGCAAAAGAAGAGCGCAAGTGCTTGAAAATCGACCATTCGAATGCAGGGTCTCTCCCAATTCTCCAACCTCTTTCTCTTTCGTTGGTTCTTCTTCTTCCTCGACCTCGACCTCCTTTGCCAACCTCCTCTCTCTCTATTCTCTTCTCTGCTCCAAACAAAAAAAGCAGCGCCACCCCCGCCACCGACGCCCCCTCGGCCGCCCCCTCCTCCTCCGTCCCCACCCCGCTCGTCGTCATCGACAACACCTCCGACTCGTTCGCGACCGTCGTGACCGTCAAGTTCGGCGACAGGCTGGGCGAGCTGCTCGACACGGTCGCCGCTTTGCGCAATCTGGGGCTCAACATCAGGAGGGCCAAGGTCTCGGCCGCCGGGGGAGCGAACAAGTTCTTCATCACCGACTCCAAGTCCTCCGAGAAGGTACGATGAAAGAGAGGGAGTTGGAAAGAGCGAGAGAGAGGGAGAGAGAGCGAGCGAGAAAAGAAAGAAAGCAACAACAAAAAAACCGACTCGGACAAAAAAAAAAAAACGAAAATCCCACACACAGGTCATCAAGTCCTCCCGCATCGAGGAGATCCGCGTCACCATCCTCCAGAACCTGATCAAGTACCACCCGGAATCGACCTCGGAGCTCGCCTGGGGCGACGGCGGCGGCAGCGCGGCCGAGGACGCGTCGGGGCTCCACGTCGCCGGCGGCAGGGACGGCCACGACGCTCTCACCCCCCTGGGAGCCAAGGGACCGCGCGCCGTGCGCACGAAAGTCGCCCTCTCCGAGGACTCCACGGGCTCCCACTCCGAGCTCTACATCGAGACGACCGACAGGCCTGGTTTACTGACCGCCATCGTCGGCGTCCTCAAGGACATCTCGGTCAACGTCGTCTCGGCGGAAGTTGACACCGAGGGCGCCATCGCCAAGGACACTTTCTTCGTCACCTACCACGGAGAGCCCTTGAACGGGTCGATGTGCACGCTGGCGCAGAACGCGCTGCAGTACTACCTGAGCCAGTCCGAGTCGGCCATCGACGAGAGCTACTAGAAGAGAAGAGAGGAAGAGAGAGAGAGAAAGCGAGAAGAGAGAGAGTTTTGTTTTAATTTTTCGATTTCGTTTTCCTTAGGGCGTGTTCCATTACCAATTCCTTCTTCTTCTTTCTTTCCCTTTTTTTTATTCCACCTCGTCCCCTTGTCCCCCGTGGAGCGAAGGGGGGAGGTGGGGGGGCGTAGCGTTGGTTGTCAGTTTGCTAAAGTGTGACGAGAAAAAACAAGAGGGTTGAGAAATTTCGAAAAAAAATCTTCTCGAGAGGTCTAGTCATTTCTTCACTCTTTTCTTCTTTTTCTGTCTCGCCCTCTCTTTCTCTCTCTCTCGCTCTTTCCCGTGCTCTATCCCGCAACTCGACACCATGGCACCTCTCTCAAGATCAAGCCGATAGCTACAAGCCAGATAGACCGCAGAAAGAAAAGGCATTTGGCGGCGGACGGCCTTAAAAAAAAAGGGGGGCATTGAAAAAAATGTCAATGATGCTAGCCATCAGTCCCCCTCTGGCGTCGCCTCCTGCTCCACCACGGGCCTCTTTCGCCGCTTCGCGACCTCAGCGAGCAAGGACGCGACGCGAACTGTCCCTGATGCGCTTCGCGGCGCGAGAAGAGGGCCGGAATGCCGGCGACGAGACGCCGAATGCATCGACGAAGCCACGGCGGCGGCAAAGGGCGCCGCCGCCGCCGCCGCCGCCGCCGCCGCCGACGACGACGACGACGACAAGCCCGCCACCTCCTTCTTCACCTCCGAAGTCTCCCCCTCCTCCTCCACCTTCTGCCTCTTCAGCGACGACGACCGGCACCAAGGGCGCCGACGCCACCACGGTCCTCTGGCTCGAGTTCGAGGAGGCCGCCCTGGGCTGCGTGAAGGACGTCTCGCTCTCGGTGCTCCGCCCCTGCCGCGGCTGCCTCGGGGCCGGGACCGAGAGCGGGGCGGCCCCGGCTCCCTGCGAGAGGTGCCGCGGCCGAGGCAGGGTCCGGACGACGAGGACCGCTGGGTCTCGGAGGGTCGGAGGAGGCGTCGGAACCGGCGGCGGAGGAGGTGGCAAGGAGGAAGAAGGAGGAAGAGAAGGAAGTGGAGAGTCGAATTCTCGTTCTCTTTTCTCTTCCTCCTCTTGCCCGCTCTGCCAAGGCTCAGGCCACTCCCCGCTCACCCTCTGGTGCCGCTCCTGCCGAGGAAAGGGCTGCCTCGAGGTCCCGGAGGAGACCAGAGTGCGGGTTCCGGCGGGAGCGACCGACGCCACGGCCCTGAGGATCAAGGGAGCCGGGCACAGCGCGAGCGGAGAAGGGGCGATTATTCTAAACGGCGGCGCCGTGTTGCTGAGGCCAGAAGAAGGAAAAAGCGAAGAAAACAGCTCTTCTTCTTCCACGACGAGAGGAGACGCCTACATCCTCTGCTGCGTGGCTGCGGCGGCGGCGCAGCGCGACTGGCACCGCAGGGGCCTCGACGTCGTCGCCCCGCTTTCTCTCTCTCCCTTCGACGCCGTTTTGGGTATTCCCTCGCTGCCGGTGAGGACGCTGCGGGGCCTAAGGCGCGTGGCGGTTCCGCAGGGGACACAGCACGGGGACGAGCTGGTGCTGAAGGGGGAGGGGGCCGGCGGTAGGGGGAAGGAGGGAGAAGGAGAAGCGGGAGGAGAAGAGGAGAGAGGAAGGAGGCGGAGGGGAGCAAAGGCTTCTTCCTCTTCCTCTTCCTCTTCCTCTTCCTCTTCCTCTTCCTCTTCTTCTTCTTCTTCTTCTTCTCCTGGAGACCACGTTTTGGTCGTGAGACTCCGCGTGCCCGAGGAGGTCAACCAGAGCGACAGGGGCTTGCTGCTGAGGCTGAGGGAGATCGCCGCGGGGGGGCGGCGAGTGTAAAATTGTAAAAATTCGAAAAACAGAAAAAAAAATGAGCCCGAAATCAGAAAATTGAAAGAAAACGAAGAACAAGAAAAAGAGCGGCAACTCCCGATCTCGCTCCTTCACACACACACCCCTCTTGATTTTTCCCTCTGTTTTCCTGTTCTTTTTAGCTTTTCTCGCTCCAGCGAGCAAGCATGGTGCCGCCCGCACCTCCAGGTACGCGAAAAAAGCTGAAAGAGGGGCGCGGAGGCCTTGGCGCGGGGCGGTCGAATCGAGTCTCGAACGGCATGCGACGCAAAGCGCTGGCCAAAAAAAAACAAAATCTCTCTCTCACACACGATCTCTTCCCCATTCCACACCCACACACCCCATCAAAACAGTCCCCGAGCGCGCCGTGCGCGAGGCCAAGACGCGCGCCGCGGCGAGGCTGAGCGGGAGGGCCAGCGCCGAGAAGGACGCGAGGGAGAAGAAGGCTGCGAAGAATCATGCTCCGACGGAAAAGGCAGCGACGGGAAAGGCGACGACGACGGCGGCGGCGGCCAAGAGGGAGGAGGAGGAGCAACAACCCGCTGCCGCCCCCGCTGCCGCTCCCGCTGCCGCCCCCGAAGCGAAAGCAGCAGCAGAAGCACCAGCAGAAGCAGCTCCCATGGTGCCAGCCCCAGAGCCTCACTCTTCCGACGACGACTCGTTCTTTGGCAGCGAGGGCGAAGAGGAAGAAGGAGGCGACAAACGAGAAGCTCTCGCCGGCGGAGGCGCTTTTAACGAAAACGAAAACGGAGACGGAGACAAGCTCACCTCTGCCCAGCTCGCGCGTCGGAGGCTCCGAGCCGTGCGCAGGCTGCACGCGGCCTACGCGAGGCAGGCTCGCGTCCTGATGGGCGCCCTCCGGGAGAAGACGAGGAGGGTGAGAGCCGAGGAAGAAGAAGAGGCAGAAGAGGAGGAAGAAGGAGAAGAAGGCGACGAGAAGAACAAGCAGAAGAACACAGAGCAGCGCGGCGGCAGCTCTCGTTCTCGTTCTCGCTCCCGCTCCCGCTCCCGCTCCCGCCCCTCCGACTTCCCTGCTTCGATGAGGCCCGATCCTCTTCTGGAAGACGGGGCAGTGCCCTGCGCCGACCCGGGGACGATTTCCGACGCCGAAGAGGCCGAGAAGGAAGAAACGGAAGAGGAGGAGAAAAGGGCAAAGGAAGCAGCAGAGAAGAAGGGAGGAGGAGGAGGTCCCCATAAGAAGGGCACCAAAAAGGCCGCCGTCGTCGTTGTCGAGGGAAAGAGGAGGACGCGGGCGAGCGCCGACCGCAGCGAGGGAGAAGGAGGGGCAGGAGGAGGCGGAAGCGGCGGGGCGGCCTCGGAAAGCGAAGAAGAAGGAGAAGGAAAGAGGGAGAAGAAGAGGAAGAAAGCAGCTTTCTTGCCCCCGCTGCCCCCTCCTCCCCGCCGCTGGCGTTCGGCTTTGCGCTCCGGCCTCCCTTCGCTGGCGCGCCTCGAGGCCCTGGCGGCGGCCTCTACCGCCCGCGAGCTGGACGAGCGCGGCGCGCTGGCCGCGCTCTGCGCGCGCGAGTGCCGCTTCCTGATCCGCTCGCCGGCCGTCGCCCTCGGGAGAGCGCCCGCGGCGACGGCAGCGGCGGCGGCGACGAAAGCGGCAGCAGCAGCGGCAGCGGCAGACGAGGACGACGACGGCGACCAAAAAGCCGCCGCCCCCGCGACCTCCCTCCGCCTCCTCCGCGCCCTCGACGCGGACCTCTCCCAGGCCGGGGGGAACGCCCTCGACGCCAGGAAGGTCTCGAGGCAGCAGGCCAGGATCGAGCTCGGGGCGGACTCGAAGTGGAGTCTGACCGCGACGGGCAGGAGAGCACTGTCCGTAGACGGAGCGAAATTGTCGAAAGGGGAGCGCTGCGAGCTGAGGCATCTGTCTCTGATCGAGGCCGGGGGCGTGAGGATGATGTTCGTTGTGAACGCGAGGGGGGTCAGGAGGGCCGTGGCGAGGAGCGGGGCGCTCGGGTTGTAAACAAAAAAAATAGAAGTTTTTTTTTTTCATTTCTCTCTCTAGCGAGCGAAGAATTTTCGGTCGAGATCAATCTCTAAGTTCTCGCTCGCTCGCTCACTCGCTCGCTCGCTCTCTTTCCCTCCTCCGCCCGGCGCGCCGCATGCTCGCCACGCCAGGCGCGAGGGCGCGTGCGTATTCCAGCTCCTGCGCCGTCGCGAGATCGAACGGCGGGCGCGCACGAGCCCCAATCGTCGTCTGCTCTTCTTCTTCTTCTTCGCCGTCGTCGTCGAAGAAGAGAATGCCGCTTCGACCCGCTCCCGCTTCGGCGGTCGCCGGCGTCGCCGCGGCCCTCGTCGCAGCGACGCTTTCTTCTCCCTCCGACAACGGCACCAACAATGACAGCGCCGCGGTCACGCCGCGCCTCAGGCAGAACAGCCAGCAGCAGCGCGACAGCGAGGGCCCCTCGCTGGTGGTTTTCTCGGGCGGCACGGCCTTCAACTCGGTCGCGGGTGAGAGAAGAAGAGAGAGAAAGAGAAAAAGGGGGTTCGTTTTTTTTTTCGACCTCAACCTCGTTTTAGTTTCAACCCTTAACCTCTTCAACTTTCTTTTCTCTCCCAAAAACTCAAAAACTCTTTTCCTTCAAAAAAAGGCCGGATCAACCGCCTCACCACCCGCGTCTCCTACGTGCTCCCGGTCTCCGACGACGGAGGGTCCACGGCGGAGATCGCGAGGGTCCTCGGCGGACCGGCGGTCGGTGACATCCGCTCTCGATGCCTCCGGCTCGCCGACGCCGACGCGGCGCCAGAGGCGAGGGCGGTCGCCAAACTGCTCGCGCACCGGCTGCCTTCCTCCTCTTCCTCTTCTTCCTCTTCCTCTTCTCGTTCTTCTTCCTCCAGCGCCCAGGAGCTCGCCAGAGAGGACTGGAGGCGAGTGGTCGAAGGGACGCACCCGCTGTGGAAAGGGGTCTCGGAACCCTACAAGCACCTGATCCGATCCTTCCTAGTCCACTTCCACTCCGAGGTGCTTCGCGCCCCTCTGGGCTCGACCTTCGACTGGCGTGGGGGCTCGGTGGGCAACTTCTTCTTCGCAGGGGCGAGGCTGTTCTTCCGCAGCCTGGAGGCCGCGGCCTTCCTGTTCTGCCGCGTGGCCAGGGCCCCGGAGGGCGCGGCGGTGCTTCCCGCGGTCGCGACCGAGTCGGCGCTCGCGCTTGCTGCTGTGCTCGAGGACGGTTCCGTGCTAGTGGGCCAGAACGAGATCTCGCACCCGAGCGGCTTCGGCGGGAAAGGGGGGATAAGCAGGGTGTGCAGCAGCGTGGTTAATGGTGGGAGCAACGACGGAGGAGGGGGGAACGAAGCGACGAGCGGAGAGGAAGAGGAAGAGGAAGAAGGAAATGGGGCGCCCCTGCCCGCTGCAGTCGACAAAGAGAGCCCCGCCGCCCGCGCCCCGCTGCCCTCGCCCGTCTCCCGCATCTTTTACCTGCCCCCCGACGACGGGGGGAGGCACGTCGAGTGGGAGGGCGGCGGAAGTGGTTGTGGTGGAGAAACGCCGGTCTCGAGGCGAGAGAGCTCTTCCGTTGAAGCGACGACGACGGCAGCAGCGGCAACGGCCGCCGCGGCCTCTCTCGTCGCCGAGGTCTTCCCGGCGCCCAACCCGCGCGTGCTCGCCGCCCTGGGATCGGCAGAGGCCGTCGTCTACGGCATGGGCTCGCTCTACACCTCCATAGCGCCGAGCCTGATCCTGGAAGGTGTCGGGGAAGCCGTGGCGGCTGTGAGGGGCCCGAAGGTGCTGCTGCTCAACGGTTCGCTCGACAGGGAGACGTCGCTCGCTCCCTCGTCGAATGCCTCTTCGGGCTCTTCGAAGAGGCCGATGTCGGCCAGCGACATCGCCGCGGCGATCGCCGCCGCGGCGAGGAGGGAACGCGGGCCCTCTGGAGGGGCGGGGATCACATCTCCGAGCTCTGCTGCTTCGAGCTCTTCGTCGCCGAAAGAGAAGAAAACTTCGGCTTCTTCTTCTTCCTCTTCGAAACAGCAGCAGCAGCAGTCCGCCGTCGTCGACATCTCCCCCTTCGTCACAACCGTCCTGGCCCCCGAGGGAGGGGAAGTTGAGCTCGATGCCGCAAGGCTACTCGCGATGGGTGTCACGAGGACGAGGACGGTGAAATCGAGGAAAGGGGGCTCTGCGGCGGCGGGAGGAGGGCGGACCGAGTTCGACCCCGACGCTTTGGTCGCCGCGCTGGCCGAGGAGGTCGCCAGCTGGCGAGCTGAGAACCCGTGAAGTAGTAGTTGTAATCAGATGATTGGCCTCCTCTTCTTCGTTTTTTGGAGGTTTCACGGGTGGAGGAAAAGCGCGGCAGAAAAAAAAACGGGAAAAGAAAACTGATTTTTACTCTCTCTCGCGCCGCCTCTTCTTCTTCTGCGTCTCTTCCTTCTCCTCCTTCTCTCTCTACGCAAACTCCGCCTTCTCCGGCAGCGTGCACCCGCTCCTCTGGATGATGACGCTCGCGGCGTAGCTCCCGGCCCTGCAGCACTCAGAGATAGCTTTCCCCTGGACCAGCTGAGACAAGTAGCCCCCGACAAAGGCGTCTCCCGCTCCGTTGGTGTCGACGATCGCGTCCTTGGCCACCTCCAAAACGGGGAAGGTGGTGGCCTTGCCCTCGGTGAAGACGACCGTGGGCTCCGAGCCGTGCGTGAAGACCACGGTGCGCTCCTTGCCCTCCTTGCCGGCCGAGCGAGGGAACGCAGCGACCTTGGCCGCGATCTCGGCGAGATCCTCGGTGCCCCAGCCCTCGGTCGCAGCAAAGGCTCGGGCCTCGGTCTCGTTGCCGAACAGCACGTCGACGTGCGGCATCAGCTCCATCATCGTGGCCTTGAAGGGCGGCACCTCGGAGATGAAGGGGGCCGAGAGGTTCAAACAGTAAGTTTTGTCCTTGTCGGAGCACTCTTGCGCGACGGCCTGCATCGACTCGGGCGAGACGGTGATGAAGAACCCGGCGCTGTAGCAGATCTTGGCAGACTCGACCAGGGCCCAGTTCTCGGGCCGCTTCAGGTGCGCCACGTCGTACTTGTTGGCCGCGGCGAGGTTGGCGACCAGGGACCGCTCCCCGGCCGTGTTGACGGCGACGGCGCAGGTTCCCGAAGGGGTGCCGTCGGCGACCGCGAAGTAGCGGACGTCGACGCCGTCGGCGGAGGCCTGCTCCTTCATGATCTTGGCGTACTCGTCGTCGCCCACGGCGCCCATGTAGGCGGTGGCGCCTGGTAGATAGAGAGAGGGGGAGAGAAAAAGAGAGAGGGAGAAGAAGAGGGAGAGAAAATGAGCTTTGTTGGGTCCTTTTCGGAGTTGTGGAAGATGACGAAGTGAAAAAGTAAAAAAAAAACTGAAACCTTCGACTCACCGGGCGCGGTGTCCTTGAGCATCCACTGAGCGACGCGGATGGTGTTCTGGGTGGCGCCCCCGGGCACGTACTGCACGTCGGGCTTGTCGGCGAGCTCCTGATGGGGGGTGGGTGGGTGGGTGTCAATAAGAAGAAGAGACGAAGAGAGAAGAAGAGAGAAGAGGAAGGGGTTGAAGCGAGAAGAGGCGAGAAAAAGAGTTGAGAGAGGCGCGATCCCCCATCGAGGCCCCATCGGAAAAAAACTTCTTTCACCACCACCACCCTTAATTCTCCCAGTCTCCGCTTCGAATTTCGACCCCTCACCTTGAACATCGGGATGTGCTTGTCTTCGGCGAGGATCTGGTCGGCCATCTTGATCTGTTCATGAGTAAAAGAGGGGGGAGAATTGAAAGGGAAAAGGAAAAAACGGACATGAACATTCATTCGATCGTTTCGATGCGCAGAGGCGGCAAAACTTTGAATGGGAAAGAGCGACAAGTCGACGCGCGCCCTGGGCGCTGTGGAGTGCTTTGCAGCGCTATCTACGTTCACGGTGGGCGAGGAACACCGCGAAAGATCGCTCCCGTATTGGAGTTGGAGCGAAAAGCGCTCCGGAACCGCTCCGAATTGCGACCGTTGGCGAGAGAGATGACGGATGATCGATTGGAGCGCCGTTTTTCTTCTTCTTCTTTCTTTCTTTCGCTTCCCCCCCTCTTTCCTCTCTTTCCTCCTCTCTCTTTCCTTCTCTCTTACCTCGTATTTGGAGAGGAACGCCTCGTCAACCTCGGCGCTGATGTCGAGGAGCGGGTTGCCCATCCCGAGGATGCTCTTCTCGAAGGTCATTTTGGGATTTGGAAGTGGGAAGGTGGTGGGGAGAGCGGGCAGGTGGAAGGAGGGAGAGGAGGTCAGGGTCGAGGTCGAGGACGAGAAAGAAGAAAAGAAAAGTGATTTTTTTTCATTCTTCCACGACGAGCGATCTCCATCTCGCTCTTCGTTCTCTCTTTCCTTTCTCTCTCTCCCCCTCCACTTCCCTATCCGCGATGCCCCGCCGCTCCCGCGCGAGGGACGCCGAGCCCGTCGCTCCAGCAACAGCACCAACAGCGGACGCAGAGCAAGAAGAAGAAGAGGCCAGGCCGGCGAGGCGGCAGAGGACGGGCGGCAACGATGAGGGCATTGCCGCCACCGCCGCTGCTCCCGCTCTGGCCGCTTCCGCTCCCTCCGCCGCCGCCGCCGAAGAAGAAGAAGAAGAGCAAGCAGAACAACAACCGGAGCCTCGAGCCGCCGCGCTCGCCGACCACTCCTCCCTGCTCCAGGGCGGCGGCCGCCGCGCCGAGGCGCACGCGCGCGCCGTGGCCCGCGCGGCGCACTTCGCCGTCTTCGACGAGGGCGAGGAGGAAGGTGGAGGTGGCGGCGGTGGAGGTGGCAGAGGTGGAGGAGGAGGTGGAGGAGGAGGAGGTGGGGGTCGGAACCGAAACAACAACAACAACAACAACAACCCCGACGCCGCCGCGGCCAACGCCGCGCACGTCGGCGGGGAGCGCGCCGCGGCGCGCGAGCTGGGGATGTGGGCGACGTCGCAGGCGCTGATCCGCGGGAGGGACGCCGCGGCGGCGGCCCGCAGGGCGGCCGCGAAGGGCAAGGCCGCGGCCGCCGAGGCGCCCGCGCTGATCCGCTGGTCTCCCAAGAAGAGAGGAGAAAATGGGAAAGCCACCAACGAAGCCTCAGCTTCAGCTCCTCAGACTCCCTCTCCCTTCAACTTCGGCCCCCCTCGCGTTCCCACGCTGCTGCGGATGACAGCGGAGCTCGTGGCCGAGAACCTCGACGTCGTCGAATCTTTAGAGGGAGTGCCCGACGGCGCGCGCGCCGCCGTCGCCGTTGCGGCCGCGAGGCGCCGGACGCTCGACGCCGCCGGAGCCTCCTTGCTCGTCGCGGGCCGCCCTGCCGAGGTTTTCTTACCCGACGCTTCGAAGCTGGATGCCGCGGCGATGCTGAGGCTGCTGAGTGGCAACGGAGACGGAGACGGCGAAGGCGGCGATGGCGAAGCGGCGGGAGCGCTGCACCCGGGGCTCGAAAGGCTCGAGCTCGGCTTCTGCGGGCGCGGGCTCGGGGACTCGACAGCGGTCTCCGCCGCCGAGAAAGTCAAAAAAGACTTTTCTTCTCCTTCCTCTACTTCTGCTCATCTGCCTCTGCTCTCGCACCTGCACCTCGGCGGGGCCTACCGCCTCTCGGACCGCGGCCTCTCGGCGCTGCTGGCGATGGCTCCCAACCTCCGCCTGCTCTCGCTGCCGCAGGCTCCGAAAGTAACGGGAGCCGCCGTCGCCGCGCTGCCGAGGCTTGTCCCCGGTCTGAGGGTGCTGGACCTCTCGCACTGCCGCGGCGTGGACGCGGATGCCCTGCTGTCGGCGCTGCTGGGCCCAGAAGAAGAAGAGGAGGAGGAGGGGGGCAAAGGAAAGGCGCAAGGGAATTTCCTGGCCGAGGTGGAGGAGATTTCGCTCGACGGCCTACCTGCTGTCGACGACGACTTTTTGCAGAAAATCGCCAAGGCCCTGAGCTCCTCTTCTTCGACTGAAGCGAAGGGCACCAAGCTTATGCCGCTGTCGCGCCTGTCTCGCGTCTCTCTGAGGCAGTGCTCCGGGGTGACGGACGCCGGAGTGGTGGCGTTGCTCGAGGCTGCCTCTTCCGCCGCCGCCGCCGCCGCCGCTGCTGCTTCGACCTCCGCCGCTGCTGCTTCCACCTCCGCCGCTGCTGCTCGTTCGACCTCGACCTCGACTTTCTCTCACTCGCACTCGCGCCGCCCTCGCTATCTCGGACTCACCTCCTTGGCCCTCGACGGCTGCCCCGTCTCCGACGCCACCTTGGAGGCCCTGGCGCGCCGCTGCTCGCAGCCGCTCGAGAGGCTGTCGCTGGCCGGGTGCAAGAGCCTCTCCGATGAAGCGCTCGCGCTCGCGGTCGGGGGCCTCCTGGGCGTCGCCGGCAACGGGGCAGCAGCTGCTGCTGCTGCTGCTGCTGCCGCCGCCCCTTCTTCTTTTTCCCACGCCGAAAACGACGGGGCCCCCTCCTCGGGCCTCCGCGCCCTCAGCGTCTCCGGCGTCCCCAGGGCGGGAGAGCGGCTCGTCGCGGCCCTGCTGCGCTCCTGCCCCCGCTCGCTCGAGGAGGTCGACGTCTCGTGGTGCCGCGAGGTCCCGGCGCGAGCGCTGGGGGCCCTCGCCGACGGGTGCCCGCGCCTCCGCTCCCTGACGAGCTACGGCTGCACGCACGTGGGCAAGGAGGTGGTCGAAGGGCATGGCAACCCCAGGACTGTTTTCGTCGGGGCCAGCTCGGTCAAGGAGCCCCCGGCGAAGGAGGCTGCGGCGGCGCTGGTGTTGGAATGATGAGTTTGGGTTTTTTTTGTTTTTTTTTCCTGCTTTTTTCTTTTTTCTATATCCAGAGTTTCTTCCTTTCCCCGCCGCTTTTTTTCCTTGTGACCTTTTTTTTTCTTTTTTTTTTCTGTAACATTCTCGCTGGTTTTCTTTCTTTGCTAAATTCTTTTACATTTGCTCTCCTTCTTCCTCCCTCGCGAAAAACGCAGCGGCCTTTCTCACCTTTTCGACGACGACGTTCAACAAAAAATGAGTCCTCTCCAGTCTGTTTCCTTCACCTCCGACGATTCCTTTCCCATCTCTGCCCGCCTTCCGTTGGGCAGCAGAGAGCCCGGAAAGGCAGTAGCAGGTGTGGTAGTGGTCGGGGGGCTTCCCAGGCTTGTCCCGGAGCCCCCCGCCGCGGAACCTCCTCGGCTTCTTCTTTTTCCGCTGCTGTTGCCGTTGTCGTCGGCTGTCGTTCGCTTCTCCTTCTCCTTCTCCTTCTTCATCCGAAGAAGAGGGCAAAGGCGTCGAGGGCTCCTGGCAGTAGGCCAGAATCCACATCTGGAGGCCCAAGGGGTCGTAGAGAAGGGTTTCAGAGTTCTCCGAGGAAGAGGAGGAGCTCGGGAGAAGAAGCTGTCGGACCGCCGAGGCCGCCCGCGCTTCCTCGAGCGCCGCCTCTAGGCAGGGAGAGTCGCTCCCTCCTCCTCCGTCGCCGCCGCCTCTCTCCGCCTCTCGTGCTATCCTTTCCGTCTCCGTGGGCGCCTTGCCCATCCCCGCGGGCAGCGGCGGCAGGACCGGAAGCGCCGGGAGCCTCGAGGCGTCAAACGGAGGGAAGAAGGAGCCCTTTGAGGAAAGCAGAGGACAAGAAGAAGGAGAAGAAAAAGGAGGAGAGAGCGAAGAAGAACAGGAGACGGCTTCTTTTCCGTTCATCATCCCGAAGAGCGCCCCCTGCCACCAGCTGTAGCAGCCGTCGACGAGCTTGTTGGTGCGCCCTGCGAAGCCCCCGTTGGTGCGCGACTGGCAGCGGGAGGCCCAGAGCAGGAGAAGGCGCGGGTCGAGGGGGAAAAGAGGAGGAGGAGAGGAGGAAAGGGTTCGAGCGTCGTCGCAGTCGCCGCCGTCGTCGTCGCCGTCTCCGCCGCTTCCTCCACTCCTCCCTCTCCCACTCGCGAGCGCCGCCGCAGCCGCCCCACAGAACGCGTACCCCCCGTGCGCCTCCGGGCCCCCCGGGAAGCCTCCCAGCCCTCCCTCCGCTGTCTGGCAGTCCCTCAGGTACCTTTCGAGCCCCGCGGCCTCCCCCAGGGACCTCGGGTCGGCGGGCGCCGGTAGGCAAAGGAGCGCCGAGGCCGCGAGGGCGCAGTAGCAGCCCCTGACGTCCGGCTCCCCTCCGGGGCAGACCCTGAACCCGTAACCCTTGCTTTCTCCTTTTCTTTGAACGATGCAGGAAAGCAAGAAAGAGGAGAGCTTGCCGCAGTCGCAGGCCCTCAGGGCCTTCGCTCCTCCAAGGGTCACCAGCGTCGCAGTCGAAGCGTACGTGGTCGCCAAATGAGGCTCCTGCCCAGGACCGCCGCCGAACCCGCCCGTTTCCGGACACTCGCAGGCCCTGAGGAAGCAGACGATCGAGTCGCGGAGCTCCTCGGCCTCTGCAGGGTCCTCGGACAGAGGGGCGTTCAGCAAAGAGAGAGAGTGCGTTGCCCAGTGGAGCAGCCAAGGGCGCGAGGCCCCCAGCGAGGAGTAGCAGCTGGGGAGCGGTCTCAAAGCTTTCCGGGCGAAGGCGACGTGCGCCTCGCGGTCTAATGTGAGACTATTGGGGCCCAGGGAAGAGGAGGAGGCGAGGTGGGCCGAGAGGGCGCGGTCGAGGGCCGCCTGCGCTGCGGCGGTCGAAGAAGAAGGCATCCACAGAGAGAGAGATCGAGGCGATGATGATCGAGAGACTTTGAGCGTGTTTCCCTGCTTCTTCTTTCCTCTTTTCTGTCTCTGTCTTTGCAGGCACGAAGGGCGCGTTCAGACAGAGCCCTCCCTGAGAGCCAGCGCGTGGGAACAGAGCGGTCTTTCCAGCATTGGAAAAAGGACGAAAAAAGTGAATTTTTTGGGGAAAAAATGAAGGAGTTTTTTTCCTTTCCACTATCACTCCTCTTTTCCTTTCGCCCTTTCAATCAACCTTCCTTCTTTTCCTCTCCTTCCTCCCCACCCCCCGAATCCACAAGATGGCTTTTGCTTTCGCCTCCCGCATCGCTGCTGTGCGCCCCACCGCCGTCGCCGGACGCCGCTCCGCGGCGGTGGCCCGCCCCGCCCGCGTCGCCGGCGCCGTGGTGAGTGTTTTATTTTGAGAAGGGGATCGGTTTTTTTGCATCGACGAGCGAAGACGAAGAGAAAACGTCTCTTCCATCTCTTCCTCTCTCTCTCTCTGCCTCCTCCTTCCCTCCCCACCGCCGCTCGACTGGATCCCTCGCCTGCCCCCTTTGCGAGCCAGACTCAACGCGCAGCGCGCGATGGTGGCGGCTGGATCGCGAGGCGCGAGATGGAAGGGCCAGGCGCGGGGGGACGGAGATCGTTGGATTGCTTTCCAATTGCCTCTTCTCTCGTCTTCAATGCTTCTTGCTCTCTCTTTGCGGCGCCCCTGCGGCGCTACCCCCGCCGCTCTCGCTCTCTCTTTCTGCGCACGCTTGGAGCTTCAGTCCTCGTTCTCTCCTCTCGAGCCAGTGAAAGCAGAACCATCTCGATAGCCTCTCTGCTCCCAGATGGGAATTGGGGGCGAGCTTTGGGGCGTGGAGCGTGCTTGGAGAGAATCGAGAAGAAGAAGAAGAAAAAACCTCGAAGAACGAGCAATCGGAAAAACGCACGGACGGCTCTGCCGCCGCGCCGCGGGATGGCGCCGCGCTGGGCCTCCTTAGAGCTCTTTTTTCCCTCTCCTGCCTTCCCGGGAGGGCGTGGGCGCGTTGAGCACCCCTTGTGGGCGCCGCTGATTGTCCGTTCGAGGGCCGGCTGCTGCAGCAGAGCGCGGATCGTTTCCCCCAAAAAAGGAAGAAGAGGGGAGCAATCGAGCGAGCGTGGGCGCTTTCGCTTCCGCCCTCCTCAACAGAAAAAAAAAACGGAAAAAAAACTCACCTCTCTCTTCTTCTCTTTCTCTCTTTCTTTCTCACCACCAACCATCAGGCCTCCCGCCCGGCCCCCAAGCGCGCCTCGGTCGCCGTCAGGGCCTCGGACAACGAGGTTGACGTCGACGCCATCGTCAAGGACATCCAGCAGAAGGTGAGGAGGAGTTTCTTTTTTTTTCTTTTTTTCTTTCTTTTCTCCTTTCTTCTCTCTTTCTTTTTTTCTTCTCTCTTTCTTCTTTCCTCTCGCGCTCACAAGCCCTTTCTCCTTTTCCCTCCCACCTCCCTCCCTCCCTCCCTCCCCCTTTTCCCTCCTTCCAGTGGGACGCCGTCGAGGACAAGCCCTCGGCCCTGCTCTACGCCGGAGGTGCCGTCGTCCTCCTCTGGCTCGCGTCGACCGTCGTCGGCGCTGTCAACGCCGTCCCGCTCCTCCCCAAGCTGCTCGAGCTCGTGGGCTTGGGTTACACCTCGTGGTTCGTGTACCGCTACCTGCTGTTCAAGTCGAGCCGCGAGGAACTGCTGGCCGACATCGAGGAGCTCAAGAAGAAGATCACCTCGTAGAGATGAGAGTTTTTTAAATGGAAAAAAAGCTTTTGGAGAGAGAAAGAGAGAGACCTTCGGGTTTTTCTTTTTTTCTCTCTCTGAAAAAAATCGAGCGGACAAAATTTTAAAAAAATCAGATCAAGAAAAAAAAACACCATAAAAAAAAGAACGAGAGTTTCGAGAGGTGGTGGGGTTTTTTAGCCCAAGGAGTGAGTTTCGCGTGTGTGTAAAAAGCCCCCAGCTTGCTCTATAGATTCCCCCTCCCCTTCCTTGTGCCTACAAAATGAAAATCGGAGGGCGTTGGAGAGAGAGAGAGAGAGATAAAGAGAAAGAAAGAGAACGAGAGAAGACGAAACAACTTCTTTTCATCATTTCTTCCCTGTTTTGCAAGCCCCTTTTCATTTCTCTCTCTAGCTTCATTTAATGGCCAGCAGCCTCTCGTAGGCTTCGACCAGCCTCGGAGGCCACCGCGTCGATTCCGCAGCAAAGCCCGATTTCCTCCACCCTCCTTCCAAGCTCACAGCCGAGCTCAGGGCGTCTTCCGCCGCGGGCACGTCCCCGGCGCGCCAGCTCATCGCTGCAAGGGCTGCCTTGGCCTCGGCGTAGCGCGGGTTCTTGCGGGTGACGCCGGCGACGAGCTTGCGGGCCTTGGCGACAGAGGCGGATGCGGAGGAGGAAGAAGAAGACGGAGAAGAAGAGGGAGGGGTCTCTTTCTTTGCTACTGCTGCTGCTGCTGCTCCTCCTCCTTCTCTATCTCCTCCCCCGTTCTCTTCTCTGTCCACCGCCACCTGGAACATCGCCGCCGCCTCCCTCAGCCGGTACCCGGGAAGACCGGGGGCCAGGTCGGCGGCCTCGGCGAAGGCGGCCAGTGCCCCCTCGAAGTCCCGCTGCCTCTCGAGGATGTTTCCCAGGTCGAAGAAAGCCGCAAACTCCCTGGGGTCGAGCTGCGAGGCGGCGCGGGCGTCCTCCGCTGCCGAAGCCAGCAGCAGAGCAGCAGAAGAGGAAGATGAAGAGGAAGAGGAGGCGGAAGAAGAAGAAGGAGGAGGAGAAGACGAGGAAGAAGCTCCCTTTCTGCCCGTTGTTGCTGCCGCAGCGACAGCCAGGGCCTCCTTGGCCAGGGCCCTGTTCATCCTCGGCACCGCCGCCCCAGGAGCCAGCGCCACCGCCCGGTCAAAGTGCTCCAGGGCCTGCTGCGGTCTTCCGGTGGACAGCTCGACGTTCGCCAGGTTGCTCAGGCCGCTGGCAGAGTCGGGTTCTTCCAGCAAAAAAGTTTTAAATAATCTCTCCGCGTCGGCCCAGCGCTGCTCGTTGGCCGCCTCGAGCCCGGCTCGCAGGGCAGGGGACTTGACGTCCTCCACCCTGACGTTCTCTGCGAAAGATGGAGGAGGAGAAAGGAAGAGGGAGGCCGAGAGGGCGAGCGCGGCGAAGAACGAGGAGGAGGTCGAGGTTGAGGAGGTCAAACCTCGATCTCTGTTGGAGCGTAGCTGCACCTTCTCCTGCTCCGGCAGGGCCCGGAGGGGAGCCGATTGCCTCTTCTTAGTGGGGCCAGAGGGGCCAGCACGACTGTTGAAAGCTGCTGCGCATGACAGACCACTCGAGGTGGACGCCGAGGCGTGGGAGCTGGCGCGCGAAGAAAGCATCGGTTTTTCTTTTTCGATTTCGATGGGCGAAGGTGTGGCACGTCGAAGGAAAAAATTTCTTTCATTTTCTTCGTCGCCGTTCGATCTACTTCCTTCTCTGAAATGATGCCCCCCGCTCCTCCCGACGCCGACGGGGCCTTTTCTGCGACCCAGCCGATCATCTACGTCAACGGGTCGCGCCACGTCTTGCCCCCAGGACGCGGAGGCGCGACGCTGCTGCAGTACCTGAGGGGTGAGAAAGAGAGAAAGAGAGAAAGAGAGAGGAAGAGAGGAAGCATGCCCCTCTCTCTTTCGAAACGAAAACCTTCTCGCTCGCTCACACTCACCTTTTTCTTTCTCGACCTCAACCAACAACAACTCCCAAAACCAAGATGACCTCCGCCTCACGGGCACCAAGCTCGTCTGCGGCGAGGGCGGATGCGGCGCCTGCACCGTCACGCTGGTCGACAGAGACCTCAAGGGAGAAGTTCGAGCGAGGCCTGTGAATGCCTGCCTATTCCCTCTCTATTCGGCCGAGGGCACCGCGGTCGTGACCGTCGAAGGTTTAAAGAACGAAAAATCCGAAAACGGTTCCCCTCCTCTCCTCCACCCTCTCCCCGCCGCCCTCGCCGGCGCCCACGGCTCGCAGTGCGGGTTCTGCTCTCCCGGGTTCGTGATGGCGGCGCACTCTTGTTTGGCGGCGCATGCCGTGAGGAAGAGGGAGGAAGAAGGGAGGAGGAGGGAAGGAGAGCGAGAAGAAGAAGGAGAGGGAAAGAACGGAAACGGCGAAAACGGCGAAAACGGCGGAACGAAACGCTGCCCCGCCGCTTCCGCTTCGGCCTCCTCTCCTTCGCCTTCTCCTTCTTGCTCCCTCTCCGGCAACAACAAACCCGCCGAAGACATCGAGGACGTCTTCAGCGGCAACCTCTGCCGGTGCACGGGCTACAGGCCGATCGTCGACGCCTTCAGGGCGTTTTTCGACGAAGGAGGAGGAGAAGGAGAAGGAGAAGAAGAGAAAGCTTTTCCGTCGTCGTCGGAGAAGAAGGAGAAGAAGCGCTTTGCTCCTCCGGCGCGTCCCGGCGAAGGAGGAGAAGAAGGGGCCGCGCTCTCCCCTTCTTCATCTTCTTCCTCCCCAATCGTCGACCCCTCCTCCCTGCTCCCGCGGGAGCTCCTGACGCGAACGAAACCGGAGCTCCACTTCCCGGCGAGCGAAGGAAGAGGAGAAAGCGGAGGAGCCGGAGTCGAGTGGCGCCGCCCGACCTCTCTGCGCTCGCTGCTCTCCCTCGTTTCCTCTTCTGTTTCTTCTTCCGCTTCTCCTCCTTCTCCTCCTTGCACCTTCATCGGCGGCAACACCGAGGTCGGGATCGAGTGCGCGCAGAAGGGACTCAGGCACTCCCTCCGCATCGACGTCGGGAGCGTGCCGGAGCTGGCGGAGCTCGACTTTTCCGGAGGGGGAGGGAAGGGTCAAAGAGAAAAAGACGGCGGAAACGAAAAAGATGGAAAAAAAGACGACGACGGCTTTTTCGTCATCGGCGCTGGCGTGACACTCGAGGACCTCCTCTCCGCCTCGAAGGCCGCTTCCCTTTCTTCCTTCTCCGCCTCCGCCGTCTCCAGTCAGCTCCGCAGGTTCGCGGGAAGGGCCGTGCGCGCCGCAGCCGTCGTCGGAGGGAACGTCGTGACGGCTTCCCCCGCCTCGGACCTCAACCCGGTCCTTGTCGCGTGCGGCGCTTCTTTCGACCTCGCGAGCCTGAAGAGAGATCCCAGCTCTTTTTCTCCTGGGATCTCTATCCGCAGTGTCCCGGCGGGCGAGTTCTTCCTGGGGTACCGGAGGGTCGACCTCAGGCCCGAGGAGGTGCTTCTGAGGGCCAGGCTGCCGAGGTGGAGCGGCGACGGCGGAGCCTTTTGCTCATCTTCCTCCTCCTCGTCTTCGTCTTCGTCTCCTTCTCGTCGCCCTCTCGACTTTGTCCAGTCATTCAAGCAGGCCAGGAGGAGGGACGACGACATCTCAATCGTCACCGCGTGCCTGGCCGTGCGATTCGAGGCGCGGAGAATCGAGCAAGAAGAAGAAGAAGGGAGCGAGAAAAAAGAAGCCTCCTTCGTCTTCGTTGTCTCCCAGGCTTCCTTCTGCTTCGGCGGCGTCGCCGCCACGCCCTTACCCTGCCCCGCGGCCTCCCGCGCTCTGGTAGGGTCCCGCTGGGGCCTCGAGGACTACAACAAGGCGTTAAAGGCCCTGACAGAGAGGGACGTCTTGATAGCAGAAGACGCCCCCGGGGGCGCCGTCCCTTACCGCCGCGCGCTCGTCGCTTCGGCGTTTGCCCGCTTCTTCGCCGCCGCGCACAGCAGGGTCGCGGAGGTCGTCTCGAGCTCTTCTTCTTCTCCTTCCGTTCTTTTACCTCCGCCTGCTCTGCCTGCTTGGTTGTCTGCGGCCTCTGAGGGCCTCCCTTCCCGTCCGCCGCCGCGGTCGCTGCAGTACTACGACGGAAGAGGAGGAGGAGAAGAAGAGACAAAAGCTGCTTCTTCTTCTCCGTCGTCGTCGCCCTCGTCGCCCTCGTCATCGAGGGTCATCGGCGTTCCCGTGCAGCACCTTTCCGCCGACCTCCAGGCTTCCGGTAAGGCGAGGTACGTCGCAGACGAGCCCCTGCTACCGGGAACGCTCCACGGCGCCCTGGTGCTCTCGACGAGGGCCGCGGCGACGGTCGCTTCCATCGACCCGAGCAGAGCGGTTTCTTCGAGTTCGAGCTTTTCTCCTATTTTCTTCTTCGGCGCGGCCGACGTCCCGGGCGAAAACCGCTGGGGCCCCTTACTGGGAGACCCGCTGTTCGTTGGGGTAGGGGAGCGGAGCGAGGCCGTGGGGCTTCCTCTGGGGATCGTCGTGGCCCGGAGCGAGCAGGAGGCGAGGCGCGCGGCGCTGCTGGTCGAGGTGGAGTACCTCGACGACGACAACGACGAAAGCGGAAACGAAAACGGCGAAAGAAGCGACGGCGACGGGAGAACTCCAACTCCTTCTTCTTCCTCCAAGAAGTCGCCGATCTTGACCATCGAGGACGCCATCGCCGCCGGCTCGTTCTTCCCCGGGATGGACCGCGAGATCGACCACGGCGAAGGGAGCATCGACGAGCTGCTCGAGCGGTACCGGAGGGAAGCCGCCGCGGAGACCAAAAGCGGAGACGGAGGCGGAGACGACGGAGAAGAAACCAAACGGAAGAAGAAGAAAAAAAGGCTCGTCCGAGCCGTCAGGGGCTCGATCCGCATCGGCGGCCAGGAGCACTTTTACCTCGAGGCGCACTCTGCCCTCGCCGTCCCCGGAGAGAGAGGGACCTCAACCGAGCTCGAGGTGCTCTCGTCGACGCAGGCGCCCTCCGGCACGCAGCTCGACGTGGCGAGGGCGGTGGGCTTGCCGCTGCACGCGGTAGTCTGCCGCGCGACGAGGCTCGGGGGGGGCTTTGGCGGCAAGGAGACGAGGGCCGGCGGGGTGGCAGCCGCCGCGGGAGTGGCTGCTGTGCTGACGGGGAGGCCAGTGAGGCTGGTGCTGGAGAGGCATGTGGACGCGGCGATCTCGGGAGGGGTAAGAGGGAGGGGGAGGGAGAGAAGTTTCGGGGTTTTTCCTTTTTGGATTTTTTTTCGAGGTCAAAAGAAGAAAAAAAGGTCGACGAAAACGAAAAACTCACTTTTTTCTTTTTATCTCTCTCTCTCTCCCTCTCTCTTTCTTGCTTCGTCCAACTCTTCAAAACACAGAGGCATCCCTTCTACGTCGAGTGGGAGGTCGCCGCCGAGGTGGTTTCAAACAACGAGGAAGAGGAAGAAGAAGAAGACGGAGAGGGAGCAAACGGGACAACGACGGGAACGGCAGCGGCGCAAGCGTTTCAAGCGTCATCGTCGAAAACCTCAAACCCAACCTCCAAAAACCTTTCGGCCCGGATCCTCGCCGCGGACCTCCGCCTCTTCTCCAACGCCGGATGCTCGCCTGACCTCTCGGGCCCCGTGATGGAACGCGCTCTCATGCACTGCGCCAACGCCTACGCTGTGCCGAGGCTTCGCGCGAAGGGGAGGGTAGCGAGGACGAACGCGACCTCCAACACCGCGTTCCGCGGGTTCGGGGCGCCGCAGGGGATGCTGGCGTTCGAGGCGGCGGTGGAGCAGGCGGCGGGGGAGCTGGGGGTCGAGCCGGAGGTGCTGCGGGAGGGGTCGATGGTGAGGCGAGAATTTTTTTTTTTTTTTTTTGGGGGTCGAATTTTGAACGGAAAAAACTCACCTTTCTTTTCTTTTTCTTCTTCCTCTTCCACCACCTCTCACAACCAAACCAGCTCCGAAACGGCGACACAACGCCCTACGGCACCGTGATGACCGACTGCCAGGCCCGCGCCTGCTGGGAAGAGTGCCTGAGGAGCTCGGGCTTCGCCGCCCGCAGGAGGGAGATCGACGAGTTCAACAGAAAGAGCCGGTGAGATATTTTTTTGATATTTTGGAAGAAAAAGAAAAGGACGTTATTCTGCTCCATTTTCCCGCGCCTTCTCTTTCTCTTTCTGTCTCTCAAACTCAACACGAATTACTCTCTCGATGATGAAAACAATGTGAAAAAAACTCTTCCGCAGCTGGATCAAGCGCGGCCTCGCGGCGCTGCCTACGATGTTCGGCGTCTCCTTCACGCACAAGACCTACAACCAGGCTGGGGCTCAGGTTAGCGTCTTCGCGGCCGACGGCAGCGTGCTGGTGTCCCACGGCGGCGTCGAGATGGGCCAGGGGCTGCACACCAAGGTGGCGGCGGTGGCTGCCGCGGCGCTGGGCGTCGTTGTCTTGAGAGGAGAGGGAGAAGGAGGAGAGAAGGAAGGGGAGGAAATAGTTCCGCTGCCGCTCTCTGCCGTCAAAGTCGCCTCTGCGACTCGAACAGATTCCGTTCCCAACGCCTCCCCGACTGCCGCCTCGGCCTCCAGCGACCTCTACGGCGGGGCCGTGGCCGACGCGTGCGCGCAGCTGATGCAGAGGCTGCGGCCCTACCTGCTGAAAGCGGCGGCAGCAGCGGCAGCAGCAGCAACAGCAGCAGCCGAGGCTCCTTCTTCGGCGACGACGAAACAAGGAGCAGCAGAAGGAGGCAAAACCTCTCCCTCTCCTCCCTCTCCTTCTCCTTCCACCACCGTTCTCACGATCTGGAAGGCCGCCGTCGCCGCGGCCTACGCTGACCGCGTCGACCTCTGCGCCCACGGCTTCTACTCCACGCCTGGGCTCGGCGGCTGGGGGAGTGGGGCCCCCTTTGCGTACAGCTCCTTCGGAGCCGCAGCGGTCGAGGTGGCGGTGGACTGTCTGACCGGAGATTCTGCGGTGACTCGAGCGGATATCGTCATGGACGTCGGCCGCTCTTTGAACCCTGCCATCGACGTGGGGCAGGTCGAGGGGGCCTTTGTCCAAGGGATGGGCTGGGCGACGACCGAAGAAGTAGTGAAGTGCGACGGGTCGCACTCGTGGGTCGGCCGCGGCAACGGCCGGGGCAGGGGCAAGAGTTTTCAATCCTCTTCTTCTTCTGCTGCTGCTGCTGCTTCTGCTGCTTCCTCTCTTACCCTTTTGGACGGGTCCACGCACACGAGGGGCCCCGGCACCTACAAGATCCCGGCGGCGGACGACGCGCCCTCGGATTTTCGGGTCTCGCTGCTGCGCGGCTCCCGCAATGCCGCGACGGCCAAGACGGTTCACTCCAGCAAAGCTGTCGGGAGCCGCCCTTCTTCCTGGGTGCCGCCGCGTTCTTCGCGCTTAAAAGAGCGGTGGGGGCCGCGAGGGCGGACGCGTTCGAGGAGGAGGGTCGCGGAGTTGAAGGGAGAGAAGGAGAAAAAAAGAAAGAAGAAGGAGAGAGAAAGGCCTTTCCTTCTCCTCCTACTTCTTTCTTCCGCCTCGACCTGCCGGCGACGAGCGAGGCGCTTCGGCTCTCGGCGGCCGGGATCGACGCCGACGGCGACGAAAGCGAAAGCAATAGCAGCAACGACCGGGCCCTCGACGCCGTGGCCGGGGCGGCTGGCGTGCGAGGCAGGAGGTCGCGCGTGAGCTGTTAGAAGAAAAGGAAAGAAGAGAGAAGATGTTTCGTTTTTTTTGCAAAAAAAAGAAAAGAAAAAATCAACCTGTATCGCTGCTGTTGCTGCTCCTCTCCTGGCTGCCGTTACCGCCGTTCTCCCCTCTCCTCCTCCTCCCGTTTCCTCCCACCGCCACCTCGCTGCCCCCCGCCTCCGCCTTCAGCACGTCCCTCAAACTCTGCGCCGACTGCAGGATCTTTTCGTACGCTGCCTCGGCCGTCGCCAAAACCGATTCGCACTCGTCCCTGGCGCGCGCCGCCGCGCTGACTCTCTCGTCCAGCTCCTGCAGCTTGCGCGTCAGGGCCGCGGCCTCCCTCTGCAAGGACGCGCGCTCGGCCTCGTCGGCACGGAGGGCGGCTTCGGCGGCGTCCCTCCTGCGGCGGAGGTTCTCGATGCCTGGGAAGGGAGAAGAAGAAGGGGACGTTTTTTTTTTTTTTTTTTGAGATTTCGAAAAGAAAGAGGAGGTCAAGGGACGCGCAAAGAGAAAAAGACGTTTTCGTCTTTTTCTCTCGCCGAACAAAAAAACGACGCCCCCCTCTCTCTCTTTCTCTCTCTTTGCCTCACAGTGCAGGACCTCGGCGTTCTGCGACGTCAGCGCCTGCCCCCGCAGAGAGAGCTGGTCGTAGCGCGGGGGCAGCGGGGAGGAGGAGGAAGTGGAAGGAGGAGGCAAGCCCATTTTTTCTTTCTTTCTGTCAAAGTTTTAATGACCTCGGAGCTCTCTTCCGTTTCTCTCTCTCTCTCTTTCTTTCTTTCTTTCTCTTTCTTTCTCGCCGCGCCCCCTCTTCTTCTCTTTGTAACTGTGCAGTGTCCTTTTGTTTTTGTTTTCTTTTCTTACTCGTTTAAATGCTCTGTTTGTGTGGAATCGCTCTTCTCGGTTGTCTTTTTCCTCTCTCTGTTTGTTCTTTCTCTCTCTTTGCTCTCGGGAGGAGAAACAAAAGAAGAAAAAAGAAAACTCTTTCTGTCTCTTTCTCTCTCTCTCAGACGACGCTCGGCCTCGCCAGCGACGACACCAGCCTCCCTGCCCCCCTGAACGCAGCGTCCAGCGCCGCCCTCCCCGCCGCCCCGCGCTCCGTGATGAGTCCCAATTCGCCCAAAGTTAAAAGCTTGACGTTGACTAGTAAAACGTCGGTGAGCGGCATGCCAGGGATCCGATCGGGAGGCGGCGGGGCCCTGCCGTCGGACTCTGCGCCCCCGGCCAGGGCGTCGGCCCGCAGGCCCAGCAGCGCACCGACGCGGCCCGCAGCGGTCACCACGGCGTTGGGGGACGGGGAAGAAGCAGAAGCGGGATTTGTAGAAGCTGAAGAAGAAACTGAAGCGGCGGAAGCAGGCATGGCCCCGGCGACGCCCTCGGCCTCGGTCGACAGCAGCCGCATCTCATCCATGATCGCCCTGATCCCGCCGTGGCCCGCGGCCAGCTGCGCGACCGTGTACAGCAGCTGGAACTGCCAGGAGGCCTTGGCGGCGTGCAAGGTGGGGCCCGAGCCCGAAGAAGCTGACGCCGAAGAGGACGAAGTGGAAGGGCCGAAGCCCTCGTCCGCGGCGTCGCCGAACTCCGAGGCCGGGGCCTCTATGTAGAACTCGAGGCCGAAGCCGTTGACGTTGCCGTCGCCTGCGCGGGGGGAAGAGGGGTGTGGGGGTGGGAGGGGGAAGGCGAAGTGAGAGAGAGAAGGAAAAGGAAGAGTGGAGGAGGTTGAGAGGAGGAGCAAAGGGAAGCGACGACGTTGACGGCGGCGCCGCATCGATTCGAGCCCTCTGATCTCGCGCTTCTCTCTCTCCCTTTTTTCACGCCCTCTTCTACCTCATCAGCAGGAGGCAGCTTCTCTCGCCCTCTCTCTCTCTCTCTCTCTCTCTCTCTCTCTCTCTCTCTCCTCTCGCAATGACTCACCGAGCGTGAGGTCGTCGAACGGGTCCGAGAGCCCGTCCGACGCGAGCAGGATGTTGCCGTTGGGGCGCCTGACCATCCGGAACGCGCAGCGCCCCGCCGGCCACTGTGGAGTGAGTTTGTGGTGTTTACTTAGTTCGAGGAGGTGAATGAGACAAAGGGATACGCTCGTGCGGTTGCATTTGATCGTAATGACGCAGGGAGAGGGAGAGAGAGAGAGCGGCGACGGGAGAGAAGGAGGGAAGCAATCGATGATGCGCGATCGAGCGCCCCTCGTTCGAGAGGAGAAAAAAAACGATTCGGTTTCGTTCTTCTTTTTCTTCTCAGCTCTTTCGGTCGTCGCTGCTTCGTCTCCTTTCGCGCCGCAGGGGAGAGTCCGAAGAACGCCTACTCCATGCTCGCGTGGGGTAAAAAAGCATCCAGCAGGTTCTCGAAGAGCGAGAAGAGCGAGAAGACGACGACGAACATCGCTTCTTCTCGCCTTTCCACCTTCCACCTCCCTTTCCGCCACCACCACCTCCCTTCGCCTCTTACCTTTGGCCCGCCCGCTGCAGGCCCAGCCGGGTGCTGCGACAGCGCGAGCGGCTCCAGGGCCCCCAGAGACCTCCACGTGGCTTCCCGCGCGGCCGCCGAGGCGTCCAGGAGCTCCTCGAGCGACGGAGGCCTGTTGCTGCTGCTGTTGAGGTTCCCTCCAAGACCTCCCGCGCCCCCTCCCCCTCCTCCGGGCCTCACTGTCGTTAGCGGCTGCAGGTAGGCGTCGGCCGAGGTGTAAGGGTTGGAGAAGCAGCACGGGAGGAGCGTGTTGAGGAGGGAGGAACACATTTTTTCCGATTTTGATCTTTTTCTCGGGGTTTCTTCTTCTTGAGGTCGAGCCTTCCCTCTCCTTGCCTTCCCTTGCCTCTTGCTGCTGCTGCTGCTGCTGCTGCTGCTGCTGCTGCCTCCCCCTCCGCGAGCTCCTGTCGCTCGCCCTTGTGAAAGAGAGCGTGAAAGAGAGGAGAGAACGCTTCGCCGGGGGGCCTGTGCGCGCTTCTTTTCTCCTTGTGTGAGAAAAAAAGGAAAAAAGAAAAAAGTGAGAAGAAAAGAGAGAGGAGAGAATCAAAGAAAATCAGTGAGGGAAAAAAAATCGTGGCTCTCGCTTTCTTTCTTCTTCTCGCTTTCACTTTGCCTGCGGCCGAGAAAAGAGAGAGAGAGAGAGAAGCAAGAAAGCGAGTTCTGGGGGAAAACTCGTTTTGCTCTCCTCTTCTTCTTCTTTCTCTTTTCCCTCCGCCCTCCCCCGCGCGGCGCTCTTTCCGTTTCTTTTCTTCTTTTTCCGCGTCGCCAAGATGGAGGAAACGCTCGATGCCGAGTCTCGGCTTTTTGTTGGGCAGGTGCGCAAAGTCGTGGCGCGTGGAGAAGGAGAAGAGGGAAAAGAGAAAGAGAGAGCATCACTCGCTTCTTGCCGCCTCTTTTTTTCGTTTTTTTTTTCTTGTTGCCCTCGCACGCGCCCTCCTTCTCAACCAGCCCCACCCACCTCTTCTTCCCCTTCTCTCCCCGTGGGCGATCGTGTCCTGATCTCCTGTGTCGATCTCGGGGAGAGCGGGGCGCGAGGGCCGGTGGGAGAAGGGTGCAATTGAAGCCGA
>Ga0114918_10000792_pt1 | contig 27800 bp, 30 predicted proteins | sample LantaG_FD_87015 | JGI IMG/M metagenome (GOLD analysis project Ga0114918, IMG submission 87015) | Deep subsurface microbial communities from Baltic Sea to uncover new lineages of life (NeLLi) - Landsort_02402 metaG | ecosystem: Environmental > Aquatic > Marine > Oceanic > Sediment | place...
ATGTTGGTAAATTCTTAAAATCTTTATCCCTCTCTGGATCGATTCTAACCATATCGTTATGGAAATATTTCTCACCAGACATAGCAATATTATAAGAATAGTCTATCAATCCAGGTGGGACGATCACATCCACATCAGTTTGGATTAAGACATCATAGTCTTTCTTTACTAACTTACGAAGAACACCATTTAAAAGTTTTGACTTATTGAATAATTTAAATTGATCTTGCTTAGTACGCTTCTCACCCCTCACAACATAAACATCATAATCAAATGAAGAGTTGGATGCTTCCAGACAAGATTTAAAACGATTTACAATGTTATCTGGGATCGCCTCTGCAATTATAAAAAACGCTATGTCTTTATGTGTCATGGTGATATTTACTCCCCTTGGTTAGGTTATCCTCTGCCCACAATGGTTGCAAATTAGTGTAATGAAAACATTCTTTCTGCTGCTCTATATCGGTTAGGTCGAAAGAAGAACAAGGTTTAATGTGATCTATATGCCAACCATCATATGTATGATTATCCCATGTCATGCCTTCTAGAAACAGCGATTGAAGATGTTCTTTCAGTTCAAGAACTGAGCATCCTAACATATCGATAGTCTTACTACTAAAGACTCCAACTTGATCCTTGACTGCCCTCTTCATTCTTTTTCTTAACAACTTATTCAATTTATAATTCAAGTCCGTCTTCATTCGTTCCCTTGAAAGAAAATTTCTTCTGTTCTTATTTTTCCTGTTCGATTTATATTCTCTATTATACTGTTTAATTTTTTCCTTATTGGATCGTTTATATTCCCGAGATCTCCGATTTATACATTCTTTACAGTGACTTCGATATCCATCTTTCATATAAGAACTTTTAGGAAAGAGACTCCAAGTTTTAAATTTATTACATTCAGTACAAACTTTACCCAACATCGCGTCTCCCTACAACCAATTCATCTTACCTTCTCGCTTCGCCTTCTTTTCCATCTCCATATTACGCAGAGATACATTCTTAGTTCTCTTCGGATGATCAACGTGCATAAGTGGGAACTTATGAAGATCCTTCCAACGAATGCCTCGTTGAATACACGCATTACGATGCGACCTGTCCTCAAAACCCCATTCAACCATTGATGGATTAAATCCTCCGCTTTTTTTCCACAAGTTAGGTTTCATTCCATTCCAACAACCTGTAGCATAGATGGGTTTAATTTTCTTCCACCTATTGAAAGGATATTGTCTATACTCTTTATACCTGGCATATTCTTCGGGACTTATCCGACGCATACTCGAATGCACACATATATTATTATTCATTGCTAATTCAAAGGTCTTGTCAATCAACGCGGGCGGGCAGATCAAATCAATGTCGGTTTGAATGATGACCTTGTAACCACCATCGAATAATTGTCTGAGTCCGTTATTAAGCAACTTACATTTGTTAAACTTAACACCCTTCTCTCTCGGTTCTGTATTACCCATAATCAAAACATCGAAAGATGCTCTTGGTTTAGACGCAGTTAGACAATACTTGAGTCTCTTACGAATACTTTCGCCAAGTCCATCAGCAACCACAAGTATTCCAATATCCTTACCCATACTAAACCTTTCTGAGGATGATTGTGTTAGATTCTTTATGTGTTGGTTGAGTAATGACTTCTTCAATTACAACATCTTCTCGACAATCTAATACAGGGAGGATCTTTCTCTTGAAGTTAACGTGTGGGAAATACTCCTCTCGAATCTCCTCCGTGTTAGTTGTGATGACAATCATCTTCTTTCCTGCCTTACAAACATGATCAATGAGTTTCAACCAATCTTCTTCAATTGTGAGGTGGAATAAAACATCAACGCAAATCGATAGGTCTTTAATGTTGGAATAGTCAGCACCCATATCCATAATCAGGAATTCCGATTGCGGTAAATCTGCATATTTCTTTTTGTCACGCTCAATGATTGTTGATGATATATCATATCCAACATAAGGAATGCGGGTGAATAATGTCATTTGATTAGCATCGCCGCATCCAAACTCAACCATATTTTTACAGTGATAATCTTCAATAACACGGTTGACTATTTCTGCTTTGAATGCGGCATTCTTACCATATGATCCAGAACCAGAATCTCTTCCGCGACTGTATCGTTCTTCCCAATATTTCTTGTAATTAAATGTAGGGTCTACACCCTTTGTTTTCTTTGGAGTGGGACTAGAGGGAACCATTGTGCCTCCATTCTTTTCCAAAGGAGTTAACCGCTTCTGTCTGAACATCTGCATTCCCACCCTTTGTTTTGTTATATCTGTGTCCGAAAATCGAATCCCATGGATCATAATTCTTGCAGTCTTGAATCCAACCCATTTCCTTTTGGCGACAAAGCATACCAACTTCTTTATGTTGACAAGCAAGTGCTAACCATATATCTCCCATATTAGGTTTGGGAAAATCAGATTCACATAATTCGATGGTGTCGCTATGAAAGCAGACAGAATTGGTTGCTAAGAAATGAACGAGATAATCCTTGGCAACCTCAGTCTTTTTATAATGCGACATGTTCTTTCGATCTTTATAAGAGTCAACAAGAGGGAACTTATTGAAGTCTCCACCATGACACCCTACAATAAATCGTCTATGGTATTCGTCACACTTCGTGATCATTTGTCTGGCGTAGTCTGCTGGATAATGAATATCATCGTCGCATATTAGATGCCACCCTTGAATATTCTGGACATTAAAAAACTTTCCAGCGTCACCACGGTCGCCAAATGATTCTTCTTGACTACGATAGATTCTTATTTTGTTTTCCTTGAATAGGAATACTGGAATCTGTTTGTCTTCAAAACCATTCAAGTATATCTGTAGGACATCTACTTGGTTAATAATAGAGTCTACCATTTCCTTGAGAGGTGCAACTCTTCTTGGGATTGTCGCCAACGATGCAGTAATTGTATCCATATGTTCTCCCTAACGAATATTTGGTCTTCTATTAACCAATCTGTTTCCGGCACGCTTAGTCAATCTATAATTCGCTTTCTGAGAATGTAGTTCTTTTATTCTCTCTGCCCGATGCTTTCTTCTCTCTATAGTTGCTTTGCTATCGTTAGACACAACCTTGGTTGCGTCTCCATACTGTTCAATCATAAATGTCTTTCCATAACGATCTATGTGATGGATATTACCGAATGATTTATCAGACACAAGTGGAACGTCATACTTCTTGCCCCATGGATTGTGTGTCTCTCCAAATGGTAAACTAGACTCTCCAGTTGACAACGTGTGAAGAATCTCAGATACAACACACGATGATGTGAAATACTTACTTACTTTATTATATCCATTCTGGGCAACCCATTCTAGTTCATCTAAATTCGCCATGTAGTATTGATACTGTTTCTTAGCATCTGCTACATCCTTAAAAAAGATTCCATCAGTGTCAGAAAAGATCCGTTTGCGATCTTTGAAATCATAAGAGAAGATTGCCGTTCCAGATCCCATGATATGAGATAGACGATTGCTGAAATACATGGGTCTATCAAAAGCATATAGTGACAGTCCCATTTTAGACTCACCTAATAGTTTTTGATACTGTGGGCACCATACTCTACTCTTACTAAAACATCCATAATAATTTCTCAAGAACCCACATGATGTGAATTTCTGAAGCATGGAGTATCGAGTATCCTCAAAGTGATTTCGGGAGGGTTTATGAGCACCACCCATCCATATTAAATCCATTTTTCTATCAATAAATGTTCTTGGTTTCAAAAACGATGGTTCATATGGTGCAGGAATCCAGGACGCAGGAGTGCTCATTGCTAACGAATATCCCTTAAGTCGTTCTCCTGCAGCAACATAAAAGAACCAATCACAATGTTTACCGATATTCAATGTACTCTTGAAGTAATCATATCTTTGATCTAGAAACCAATGAACAAATTTTCCCTTATATCCTTTATCCTTTAGTTTTGGAATGATTGTAGGGTCGATGCAGCACGATTGTGTCCTTTTCCCAATACGTCTAGATGCACCTTCTACTTTCGTAAAGAAGACTATGTCGGGGTTTTTATCTAGGATAATCTGCATCAATGCACTATTCATGATATCATTACCGTACTCTTCAGCAGTCATACGATAATCAAAATACAACACATCCCACCCCGCTTTAACCCAACCCATAGCGAGAATATAGTCAGAATGTCTCTGATTGACGGTCGGGTCATCCCATAAAAACGATACGTGTAGTACTTTAGGCATCTAATATCTTTCTCTTCGCAGGATTCACAGTCTCTCCAAATGAATATGAACTTTCTCCATTTGCTAGAGTATAGACGATTTCTTCATAGACTCGATTTGATGTGAGGTATTTCTCTGCGAAGTTTAAACTGTTTTTCTGAATCTGTTCGAGTTCGTCTGTATTATTTAGATAGTATTTAATTTTATTACGTAATTCTTCATGATTTTTAAAGGTAACAATATCAACACCTTCAGTAAAGATATCTCTACATCTCTTAAAATCATAACTCAAAACCACTGATCCAGACCCCATTATATGACTGTGTCTATTGCTAAAGTATAATGGTATATCAATTGCAGGGATCGAGATAGACATCTTAGAATTACCGAGTGCTCTATAGTACTCAATACCACGAATGAATCCTTTATCAAAACACGCACCATAATCACAAATAAGATCCCTTACTTCTGGAACAATATCCCTTCGCATCGAATCAAATCCCCTTTCGGGATTATACAACTGACCATAATGTGTGACGTTGTATGTTCTCTCATCGAAAGGTTTGGGAGAAATAAAGGATGGGTCAAATGGTGAGAATAAAAAAGAGCACGGTGTTTTCGTTGCATTGTAATATCTCTTGAGATCATCTCCACCAATGCAGTGGAAAAACCAATCACATACCTTTGAGATTTCAATGACACATTTGATAGGTTGTTTGCGCACATCATTGTACCAACCAATAACTTTACCCTTGAATCCACTCTGTCTACATTTACGAATGGTCGCCGGATCTACTTTCTCTCCTTTTGTAATGAAAACAATATCGGGATTGTGATTCATGATATTGCGATATATTTTTGACTGATTCATTCTATGTCCGTGGTTCTTGGTATACTCTCTATAATCGTGATATTCACAACACCATCCATCTCTTGCAAATCCATTTGCCATCATCGCGTCAGAAGAGTGAGTCTTCAGGCGTTGATCATTCCATCTATAACTAAGGAATAAGATTTTAGGCATAGTCTATATAGATTCTGTTGGGGACGTTACGGAGATTATCAAACACAAGTCCATTCTTCTGATAGTCTTTGAGACGTTCTGTAGTGGGTGTGGTACATAGTTCATCATGTACTTTGAAGTATCTATTTGATCCAACCACATCATGAATTCCTTTAGGTTGTATCCCCGACTCAGAGATGCGGAACGACCAATCCCAATGGGACTTGCCGTACCCAATAAAAGAATGAGCATCAAAGTATCCTACTGTACTGAATGCTTTTTGATCGTATGTGAGAATTGCACCTTGTGGTGAATTAGCGATTGTTTTGATCTTACGCTTGTAGTATTCATTTATCACTTCAGGACGTTTCTTGGTACCAGCACCCCACAACCCCTCTTGTTGGAAACAGAAATGGTGGAATCCAGTTTGTTCCATTGCTAGAAAGTAATAGTACTGCCATCCAATACGCATAACCTCAACATCGTTATTCATAATCATATGATATGGATAAGAAGTCATTGCCCACATGGCACGGTTTGTGTTTGCTGCAATTCCAATCCGTTCACCAGTGTGAGTGAATACAGTCCATGGATATTGGTTGGCAACAGATTCACATGTATCTGGATCTGTCGAATCATCTATAACCAAAACACAAAGACCATCAGTATTTGAATGGTCTTCGATTGACTTTAGTAACCGCTGCAGACATTTTGGTCTATCAGTTGATAGAATCGCAATACCTATATGTTCTTTATCTATATTCATCCCTTACCTCTTCCGTTCCGTGCTGGATGAGTTGCTTGTGAAATGATAACATTGCACTGCGAGATGATCTTTGTCATTGACTTCTTACACTTGGGGCACTTTTGATTTACGCCAGACTTGGTGATAGGCAGATCTAATTCCATCTCTTCATCACATGTCGAGCAATAATAAACATATGTTGGCATGATTTACTCCTTATAGATTTTTATCGTAATTTTTTTACGACCCCATCGTCTAGCAGATTGAACATCACCATTGGGAAATCTAATATCTATCTTGTTTCCCTTAATTGCACCGCCACAATCATCTGCTTTTAATTTACCAATTCCATCTATTTCAATAATAGAACCATAAGGTATTACTTTTGGATCAACAGCGACTCCCCAAAGATTTGCATCCCCACCAATAGAAGTCTTACCATCAAAATAAGGATAACAACATTCTTCTACATTAGCATATGCGGTTGCCTCTACTTCCATAGTCTCATACAATACATCTCCACCCACTGTCGCGACACCTACGGCATAATCTGGTTGAACTTCGCGATAGAGTCGATCATATGACGAATCATTATCACTACGCAACATTGACATCTTAATCTTATATTTGTCAACTTCGTTTTCGAGTTCTGAGATCTGACCATTTCTGATGACAAGTTGGATCATAAAAAACAGTATAACAAAAACCCCAATAATCGTAATAGGAATATTAATTTTCATTCATCTTCTCCCTTATCTCAAAAGTCAATTTATTGAACTGATCTAATGTATTATCTATTGTTGGAATGAAAGCATGAGATGAGCGTAGATTTCCATGCAGCAAGTTTCTTACCTGTCCGGAAAGCAAGTCGCCAGACGATACCAATTGCAGCAAATATTCTTCCATCTCTTCGTTGGTCATAAAATCCCTTTAAAAAAGATTCAACACGCAACCACGTCCGATAATTTCTACGCAACGAATTATTATAGATTCTAGCATAAGCATCCGAACAATTTGTATCATTCTCAATTCGGTGCTTAGTCATGTATAACTTAACTCTTGTAGAGTCTTGCATTGTAATAGTCCTATTATACATTATATTCTCCCAATGTCAAGTTCTTTTTAGACAATAATGGATAGGTATATTTCAACCTATCCATTTCATATTGTTTTAATTATAGGCGATCTTTATTAAGTTTCTCTTTCATTGCTTCACCTAGTTTCCCAAGTTCACAAGATCCTCCTGAACATGCGCTGATAGATCCAAAGTCCACATTGTCTTTTTCTTCTATCATCGTTGACCAATCTACTTCCTTATAATCTCTTTGTAGATCCAAGAAAAACTTACGGTTATAAACATCCTTCATAAGATATGTCAACTTCTTCAAATTTCCATCCAAGTATTTGTTTGCAAACTTCTCACACTTACTCTTAAACTCTTCCCGTTCTTCTGTGGTTGTTTCTCCTACGTTGATTCCCAAAAGATAATCACATGCTTCCCATAGGTTATCGGCGAACGCTACGATTGCATACTCAATCAATCCTCCTGCAAATAAAGAACCTGCTCCATACTCTTGAACAATTTCCCGCTCTGTGAATACAGATACGAATGGTGCTTGTGGATAATCCTTGTCGCCGCTAAATGGTAGTAGTGAGATTCCGGAAAAGTGTTTACGGTTATTCCAGATGAAATTAGTAACATCCATCCACTCATCATCTTTAACGGTAATTGTATTAGATACATTGTGAATAGACCAAGGTTGCATGCAGCGAGATTCTACAGTACCAGACCGTACCCAATTGTTCTGTGTCAATTTTACATTCTCTAACATCTCGATAGCAGATAGATGATTCTTTGCTTTCGCTCCTGGGGCGATCTCACACACGAAACTGATGATGTAATCTGTATCGTTCCATACGCTCTGTGTTACTGCTACCGGATTCTGATTGATAAAGTGTTGTACAGGATCTTCAATCTTATTTGCCTGGACTCTACGAATGTATCTGGATGAATGATGAGGATGAATACCAGATGCGGTTCCTAGAATGCAACTAGATGATCCAGATGGTTTAACACAGGTCAATCTTGCTGCAGGATTGATCCCAATCATGTTTGCGATCTTTTCATTGACTGCTTTAACCATTCTGGCACCTTGACGTTGGATCTTAGGATTAAATGAAATTTCTGGCGTGTCCATCATACCAGTCATAGAGATTCCAAGTAGTGCTTCTCGCTTAACAATGTTCTCAGTTACTTCTCCGAGATATGGAAATGAAGTATAACCCGCTTGTAGAGTTCCTAGAATCGCTGCCGCCTTACATGAGTCATAAAAGTCTGATTCTGTTGGGGTTTTCTTCATATTGATTTCACATAAATTACAGAACGATACTCCGCTGTTCCCCTCTTCATCGTAACCATAGAGTCCAATTTCACAGCAGGGATTGAATAGTGCTTCCTCATCATCTGCCCATACAAATCCTGGTTCACCAAACTCTTTTACATTCTCCATTAGATTCTTGAATTCTTCTTTTGTTGTTTTATTTCGGATCAACAATGCACTATTATTAGATCTTGCTCTCTGGGGGTTTTCAATAAACCAATCACCAATCTTTGCAGTCGCCATCTCAAGATCATCAGGACTGAACAGACAGATAGTTGCAGACCTACGCACACCACCCGATAGTACGGCATTTGAAAAATGCATAAGAATATCATAAGCATGGATAGGTTTAAGTTTGCTACACGTACATGTCAATAGAATTTTCTTTACATTAACCAATGCGTCACGTAATCCATCCGGTCCTGGTGCTTTGGATCCACTTGATAGAGGTGCCCCCGCTGGACGGATCTTTGAAAAGTCAAACGTTACATCATATCCTCGGTAGTCTGGGAATGGTGTATCATCTGTATCAAAGAAAGAAGACATGATAACACCACATGAATCTGCCCATCCTTCAATTGTATCTGGAATGACGTATATCTTTTCACCTTTAGTTGGTTGGGTAATCTTGGGGAGTTTATCAACGTGATGTGTTTGTATAGAGAAACCTACACCACATCCACAGAGTAGAAGAAACATTGCCTCTTGAAACACTCTTGGACGATCCACATACGTCGCGCTGCAATTATACAATCGCTCATTTTTCTTAAGGATTGGTTCTCCACCAAATTGTAATGCACATTGACTACCAAGAATACGCTTTCGCAATACCATCTTCTCGGCGAAGGAAATCATCTCTTGGAACTCTTCGTTGTTCTCTAAAATATCACTATAGTATTCACGATGCATATTAAAAACTCGTTGTACTTGCTCTTGCCAAGTCTCTCGTCTCTTGTCGTCTGGCAGATATTTTGCATACTTCGCAATACGTGTATATTCAGCTAACGCTTTAATTGACATATTATATCCTTGTCCTATAATGTGATTATAGAATTTCTAGTATTCCAACTAACCTATTATACCTATTTTTGATATTCTTTCAAGTCAAAAAACGCTTCTTCATAAAGTTCTTTTTGAGGTGTGGTCTTTTGGCATGTCTCACAAAAAGATTTACCAGTTTGGTCTATCTTCATTACTTGCCCACATGTTGGGCATTGATGTGCTTCTTTATCTTGTGTATCCATATGTTGTATCTCCTGATCAATTATAACGTGTGTGATAGTATTTAGGACTTTCTATCTATCTCATCCTTCAATTCTCTCTTTAAATTTATAGATTCGATGAAAGGCATTGATGCTATAGGAGTTGCTGTGACAATTTTTGTTTTGTAACCAGACTCTCCAGACTCCAAACACTTGTATATATCTTTGATTAGAGGACTTAGAGTGGTGTATAGTTTATTATTATGGTCTACATGGAACCCTTGATAATCTGATGCGGTCTGTTTGTAGTATGGTTGATCGTTACTCATGGTGAAATCAACACCTAATAGGACAATTTTCTTGAATCCCAGTAGAATACATGTCTTTAGAGTGAATAAGAACACACTCTTCATACCCTTATAATATCCATACAGACATGCCGTAGATCCCAGGTAAGCGCTTGAGAAATTCATTCTGGTATTTGGGTGCTGCTCCAATAAAAATGTCTGTATACCACATACATTTGGACAGTGCCCGATGTAAACATTCTGCCCATCTTTGTAGGCAACTGCTTTATCTCTGTCCTGATTCTTGGATCCATCATTCATTACTTGAAATCTATTCATAGGAACAAACTTCATAATGTTTGGATTCTTATAAATTGCGGCAGGGAATTTGGTTAGTTTATCAACTCCTGCCCAAAGATTCACATTATAATCTATAATCTCGGGACTCGAATTCATTCCAAATTTACATATAGATGGATGTGACAACAACTTACAAGTTTCTTTGTCTTCCAAATACTTACCAATGCTTGGTCCCCGTGCTATAATGTAAACCGTATCCCCGTTATACCAATTGAATAAGTGTACATTTTGATTGTTGGGGCGAAAGAAGACTGGATGAGAGTAATCTGGATGCACCAAATTACCATAAAACGTTGTCCACATCTGATCATTCTGAGGATCATCAGTGTGTTGAAGTACCGGAATTCCTATTTTCATATCACTCGCCTTGTTATTTCTCACTGAACATTTCCTGTGTGCGTTGCTTTGTTAGGTCTCGGATGAATCCAATTTTCTGTTTCATAATACCGGAGAGTTCAGAACTACGCTCAATCATGTTTTGTACGTTTCGAATTTCAATGTTGATTGTATTGTAAGATGGTTCCTTCGCAATATAAGTGTCAAGTTCTTTTCCTGGTCGAAGGTTATATTGATTCTGGAATTTCAGGTTGTGGTGTAGAATACCAACCAAACCATTAAGCATAACCTTCATCTTTTCTTGAACCTGCTTCAAGTTGAATATGTCTTCTATAATATTCGAATGAAGAACCATTGATTCTTGCATTTCTCCGATCAAGCGCTTCTTATCAATACCAATGTCACTAGGATTTAATCCTGTAACCTTAATGACAACAGACTCCTTTAACTGTTTCATCTTTGTCAAAAGAACATTTATCTTATTTACAGACTCTGCAATCTGTTGTTTATTCGATTGGTACGATGTAAACTCATTATTCATCTGTAAATCTATTTCTTGATTCATCTTTTGTGTGAATGGTGACATTGTAAACTCCTAAAGTAGTGCTCCCACATTTGATCTAGTGTTCCGCAAAATTGTTTCTGTGGGTATCTCATACCTACCAGCGACACAACATAGTTTATTGAAATCTTTTATCTCTGCCGCAATCGGCAACTCCTTTGCTAATTCTCTCCAAAGAAAAACGTTCTTATTTAATCGCAGAAGTTCTGTAGACTTTTTCTTCGAGTCTCTATCAATCAGTTCATTGTCTAGAGCATATATTATATTAGTACCATATCTATGTTCAAATTTCTTGATCTGTTCTTCTGTGATCTTATGGATACCATTCATCGCGATGCTGTTGTGAAGATGCATGGAATCTAACGTTCCTTCCACAACAATGATTGGTTCGTCTGTTGTGACGCGCAGTTCATTCATGAAGAAATTAACGTCTACTTCTTCAGGGCGATAAGGACATGCTAGGTATGGTGCCATCTTCGTATTGAGATTCAAGTATCGCCTGGAGTGAAAGTAGTATGGTAAGTTATCCTCCAGATCGATAAATGGCATCATGATATATTCACGGAAGTATGCATACCTGAATTTGTTGAAGTCGAAGTACTCAGGTTTCAACAAACGCATCTCTTTTATGTAGTGTTCTGGAATGTTCCGTCCGCGCATATAATTCAATGCTTCTACATTACTAGAAATCGAGTAGGTGTAGTTTCTAAAAAAATTACATAGAACCTTCTTTGCCCTAACCAACTCTTCATCAAACATAACCAAAAAATCATCTGGAGTAAATCCCTCAATAATCTTATTTGGTTTGAATAACGAACCTTCCTCACTCAATTTTTTGATATCACTTAAGTCACGTTCACTCCAAGATTTAGATCTCTTCTTCATTTCCTCAGGTGCATACTCTTGAAAGAAATGACAAGCACTTGTTTTATATCCACAGTTGTGACACTTGACGGCATTGGGAAAACGCCCTCGCTCCTTAAGTAGATAAAAACGCTTTTTATGAATATCCTTTTTTGAGTCGCCACAAATAGGACATCGTCCACGATATGTTACACTGTCAACTTTTTCAACTTTAGGGACAATTTGAAGAAAAAGTTCTGCATATTCAACAAACGACAACTCTTTCATATTCGTCTTATTCTTTCTTCTCATAAGAAAACCTTTCACCTATAGTATATCAGGCGATAGGGTATTTGTCAAGACATATTAAAAAATCTGCGCTAGTGCACAGATCTCAGGTATGTATAAATATAGGATGTGTATATAAAGATAGATATTCATATAATCTCCTTTCTATCTATTTACGTAGTGAATCAAAGTTTTTCCTCATCTTTAGATCTCCGTCTCGATAAATATCCTTCTCCATTACCATAAACCCCTCTTCGGCATAGAGTTTCTTTCGGGTACGACCATGGCGGGATCCATACTTTAAATCACATGAGCAGTCTAAAATCAATACATCAACCTTATCCTGTGACTTTCTAACGCCTCTACCAATCGTTTGCGCTACGTTAATCTTACTTTTCCCAGCATCAATCATAGCAACAACATCGATGTTTGGAATATTTACTCCTGTTGAGAAGATCTGAAAATTCGTCACGATGACATAAGGACTTTTGGATTTCTTGCATTTCTTAATGATTGCATCTCGATCTGATAATTTCATGGACCCATCCATCCAGAAGACCATCTTCCTAGATTTCTTATCTACTGCTTCTGTGATCTTGTGGTACATCTTCAAACCATATTCGATATTTTTAACAAGGGCGACGATCTTCTTACCCTTATTGAAATTATTGACAAGTGTGTTGATGATATAAGGATTACGAAACTCGAAGTCGGATTGGAGGAATTCTACTTCTTCGTGCCAATCCATTGTTGAATCGCCACACTTAGCACGACTTCTCAATCCCTTAATACCATAAGAGAAATTCAGAATACCAACTTTAACATTTGATACAGCATCATATTCTTCTCTCAGTTCCTTGAGTTTACGACTATCCAACACGTTACCAAAGAGCGAGTGAACAATTTCTTTATTGAGTTCGTCTTCTGGAAGCGTACCGGTGCATCCAAAAAAGTACTTGGCGTTATGGTAACGCTCTACAGACTCAATCACAGTTTTAGATGCAGCACGATGAACCTCGTCACAAATAACAAGATCAACCTTATCAAAAAACTCTGTCTCTTCTAGAGTATCCAACATGTTATGTGTAGAGTTATTCATAGCAATTGTTATCGGGCGTGTAGTTTGTTTGGACCCTGAGTATAGTTTGCCTACAAAGTTTTCTTTAAAACCGAAGTCTATTAGGTCTCTATAAAACTGAGTGACTAAACTCTGTAGAGGGACCATGATGACTGCCTTCTTGATTATATTCTTATAAAACAAGAATCCTAGGATGAATGCAATAGTCAGAGACTTGCCGGCACTTGTAGCGTGCAATGCAATACCTATATGTTGAGATAGAAATTTCCATGCAGCATCAATCTGATAGTCTCTTACTTCTAAATCAATGTTGTGTTTCTTAGAGAATGAAGGTTTAACTGCCTCAATAAGATTGGTGCAGAACTTATAAAATTCATCGTAAGTATAGTCGGGTGTGAATGCTTCAGATTTATTTTCCCATTCCCACTCAACATTATTAGCATCCAGATAATCTATCGTCTCTTGTAGGAACCCAGCGCGGATGGCGGTTGGTTTATAAGTCTGGATACGACCGTTCCACCGACCACTCTTATATGCCTGAGTGAATAGATATCCCTTCTGATGCTTGGCGTGTTTCCATACCAAGCGCTTCAAGACTTCATCTCGAAGGATCAGGTCGCCACCGATTTTATACTTCTGAGCATGTACACGTTTTAATTTAAGCATTAGTAGATTTCAAACACATCTTTATTGGGGCGGTTGTTGCAAGCACGAAAGCGCGTTCACTCATGTCGACCTCTCGGACGGAACCACACATGGAGCAGGATTCTGTTTTATCCGGTATTACATTTGGAGTTACCTCGTTGGCGATCTTAACAACCAACACTTGATCTGATGTTTGTGATACAAGCATAGGTCTCGCATTGATCTTCATAAATACACCAGGAGCATAAGCGTCATCTACAAAGACAAATAGATCTCCAGTATCAACCATGCTTATGGGTGTTCCTAATTTTCTATTAACATACATATCCATTACTACTCCTTAAGTGTTGTGAACCCCATGCGGCGTTCAAAAACTACTTTACCAATACCTTCTTTCTCAGCGAATGTATTCTCTGAGTTCTTATGAGAAACAACATAGATACCCAAATGAGGATTCATCTCGATCTTTTCTTTCAGGATACCATGAAGCATCTCAATACCAACGCTATCAATACCTGTATCTAGGACTTCATCTAAAACCAGTAGTGATGTTTCTAAGCGATGAAACGAATGAAGTACATCAAAGAATGATAGTAGTAGGGCGATATTAATCTTTGACTTCTCACCAGTTGATAGATTATCGTAACTATGGATACCCATATCTCCATCAAACACATCCGCTTCTAGATTGTTATTGAAACGGATACGGTGGGGACTTACCATCTTCTCTAGATACTCATTGATTGCCTTATTTAAGTACGTACGGAAGACACCAATATAATAACCATAGAAGTTCTTACCACCTACAAGGTCTCGACTCACTTTCAAAAGTTTATATTCACGACACGTAGTGTTCACAGTATTAGTGATTACTGCTAACTCGTTCGTTGCGATTTCAATCTCTTCCCTAATCTTATCTATATTCTTGGCAGGGTCTGCAGAGTTTTGAAGTTGAGTTTGATACTCCTGCATCAATGTTGTAGATGTTGCCATCCCCTGAGTCGTTACACGATGTGTGTCGAGAGAAGTTCTGGCAGTAGATAACCACCCCTGCATCTTTATAATACGTTGATCAAGTTGTTCCTTCTGTGTCTTCATACCCTTTGCTACTTGGGTAATCTCTGCTCCCTGAGAATTCAACTTCTCAAAAAGAGATTGTTTGAGTGTCTCAGGAATCACTTGAGTACAGTGTGAGCATACACTTTCATTGGCGATCTTGTTGAAATCGTCTTTCAGTTTGGTATACTGGGTACGAAGGTTATTGATAGATGTGTTGAGACGGATGATCTCGTCATTAGTCTCGCGGATCTTTTGTGTAGCAATATCACACTTCTTTTGATAATTCAGAACATCACCGTCGAAGACAGTGTTCTCGATCTCCAAAAGCATATTCTGCGCTTGTGTTATCTTATTATTCTCTTCAACAATCTTATTTTGAAGATCTGTGGTATAATCGTATACCTCGCCATTCACTTGCGCTTCGTGTAGAGACTTGAGACGTTCAATCTCCTTCTCCTTAGATTCCTTCTGAATGTCTGCTTTATCCAACTCATTACGTAGGACTTTCACTTCATCAGTTAATTGACATTGTAGATAGTCAAGAAATCCTAGACGGAAGACTTCGTTGATGAATATCCGCTTTTCATTCTTACCATATTCAAAGAAATGTTTACTCGATGTACCGTTAAGCACAATCAAATTTTTAAATACCTCATACGAGATACCGTCTAGAATCTCATCTTCAATTACTTTATTTGCTATGCGCTTCTTTGCTTCTTCATTTTCTGGTTGACCATTCTTAATAATCACAATCTTGTCGGGTTTCATACCTCGTTCAATAATATACTCAACACCATCTTTATCAAAACACAATTTGACTTCACAATCACAACCGTTCTGAATATTGATTGTCTCAATCCGCTTGATTCTTCGTTGCGTTCTACCATACAGGGCGAAGAGTGGAGCGTCAACCAACACTACACTTTTACCAGATCCATTAGAGATAAGAGTCATGTTGTTTTGTGCTGAGACATCATGGTTCTCACCATACACATATGTCAGTCCGGTTGTATAATCAAACCTCAACCAGTTATTTCCCACCGATATGAAATTGCGCATCTCGACATACTTAAATGTTATCATGTGATATCCTCTTCCAGTGATTCGTCTTTTATACTTCCAATGATATCATTCACTTGCATTGATTCGTAGTCTACACTAAAAACATATTTTAAACCATTCTTACAGAATCGTGACTTTGCAAGGTAAACTTCAACTTGATTGTCTGTGTCTAACTGTTCGTTTCTATTAATGGTCATCATCAGGTCTGCTGTCTGTGAAATACCAATTGAGTCAGCAATACTGTCCATACCGGCACGGTCTTGAAAACTACTTCTGTTTGTTTGTGCTGCAACTACAAATGGAACATTGTATTGTTGAGCAAGGGACCGTAGTTCTACTGCAATACTCAAACCCTTTTCATACAAACCCATATTCTTTGTAACAATCGATGGTGACATGAGACCTAGGTAATCGATAATCACTAGGTTAGGTTTAAGTTCACCATCACTTACAACTTCCAAATTACGCATACACGCTTCAATGTCTGCAGGAGTAGTTTTGTATCCTGGCATCTCTTTGATCATAACTCTATTTCCAAGAGTGTCACGGGATGCGGCGATGATCTCACGGAATTCTCCTGGGCGAACCTTCCATAATTCACTAGAAGGTAGTCCCGAAATAGATGAGTCGATCCTGCGTCCAACTTGTTCTTTATCAATCTCCAAAGTAATATATAAGATACGATTAGGAACAGTTCCACTCGAAAGTAATCTATTCTTAACAACATTAATCAACCACATGGTCTTACCAGAGTTTGCAGGTCCAGCAATAATATTCAGTGATTTATTGTGCCATCCCTGAAAAGTTTCGTCGAATTGTTGGAATCCAGAAGGCATGGTGGATCCAATCTTCTCAGAATCATATCGATTCTTAATAAATTCTGGATCATGATATTCTGTACCGAGATCATTATCGATAATCGATTCGCGAAGACTACCAACTGTCTCGATGATTTTATCGTAGTTTCCCTGTTCGAATAGATCATAACTGTTGACGAGAAACTTCTTTAGGAAGTTCTTCTTTGCAAACGCATCAAATTTGTCACGAATAAAATCATGAGCGTAATGCTTGACCATCTCTACATTATTAAACACCTGATCATATAGAGCGGAGATCTGAGTCTTTTCGTCACCGTCGCATTCCAACTCCATAGCACTCTTTGGCGGCACCTTACCATATGTTTTATAATATGTCCGTAGGATGTCGAAAAATGTCTGCATATTTTTTGGAAAGAATGCTGGTTCAATACGCAACATGTAGGCGTGAAAGTTTTTAGAATAGAAATACATAATCGTTAGAATATCTAAATGACTCATTTCATTCATCAATATCTCCTAATGTCTTATCATTATACCACTAATGTACGAATTGTCAAGAACTTTTAAAATAAACATGGTTGTACATATGTATTATCTTTGTTCAGAAACTTATAACCTAGGATACTATCCATAGTTATTTTGAAATTAAGGGCATCAAACGTAGGTTGTAGTGGACCCAGGAACAAACGATTAAACATATATTCAACGTCTAATTTAAAGTATTCATACAATTTAGGATTCCAATCCACGCTACCCGCAAGAGTGATTGCCTTGACACCAAGGATATTTGTAGGGCAGACAAAAACAAGTTTTCCCTTCTCACCTTCAGAAACCTTATTCATGTTGCGTAGTTCTGGATCAAAATCGATAAGAGCATTAAGCGCAATCGCCCCTGCTACATGATAAGGACACTTCGGTGGAAAATATGCCAGCGCATCCTTATGACTGTTGATAATAATATTGGCAGATCTGGAGTACTTCTCAATGTTACGTACGCCCTGGGCATATGCAATATCATCAATAGGCATGTTTGGCATCTCGTTGAATTTATCGCGAAGAACTCTTGTAACATCTGCCTCACTCTCACCATCCATAATACGAATGGTCATGTCTTTAAGGAATTTTTTGATTGGTGTTGAAAGATTAGACTTCTTAAACTCCATACCCTTAATAGTAAAATCATCAGTTGGGTATTGACCGGTGGTCTTATCATAAACAATTCTAGCAATATACTTTTTCTTAGATGGGAGAAGCATTCTAGAAATTACTTCTTCAGTCTCAAACTTATACATGTTTGGTGTAAGCATAATATCACCACAGATCAACTCTAGGTTCTCATCAATAACTCCCTTGATTTCTTTATCAATCTCGATACAAGTACGAACACATTCTTCCTTATTCTCATCTGATGTGTCAATTCCCATAGATCGAAGGATTTGACCATAGTGAATAAAGACCGAGTCTGTATCACAATACATTGCAGCATACATTGGATTCTTGCGACGTAGCGCTTCGATTGTGGATTTGATTACATATTGTCCAGTGGCAGTAACCGTTTCCGCAAGGTCAGTGTGATAAAAACGAGAATACTTAGTACCTACAAACCCATACAAACTATTCAGACGAATTTTATAGACCATCTGGATGGTGTTGTAACGGTCAGAAAGAGACTTATACTTCTTATCTCCAGTCTGTTGAAACTTCTGCTTGTATTCAAAGTACAAATTCTTATTCTTTTTACGAATCGCAATCCACTCATCCAATAGAGAAGGGATGACACCTCGCAATTCTTTGGTGAATACAGCACCGTTCGCAGCGATGCAGTAATTATATTGCTCTAGGCACGCTTTCAACTCAGCAAACGTAGCATAGTTGTGAATAATTGGTTTACCTTGATATGGATCCACTTGATCAGGACTGGTCTTGTTGTGCATCTCTAGGAGATCAGTCTCGTAATCTTCTAGCGACAACCATAGAGGTTGATAGAACTTAACTTGAAACGGTCCCATCTGTCCAACAACATCACCACGTAGCAATTGACCACGGTATGCTTCAATAGAAATGTTAAGTGCACGAATACATGAAGGATATAGACTGGCAACATCAAATACTGTGACGTAATCATATACGCCAGGTTTTGGATTCATGACATAAGCGCCAGCGAACTTACCTACGTCCTCAGGCACTTCTTTCTTATCGGGTAGTTCCTTACCCAGATCTTTACAAAAACGATAGATGGCAGCATCATGAATACGCATCCACGATACGTCTTGTGCAATCGCTTCACTGAAACTGATACCCGCCATGTAACAACACATGATGAAGGTTTGCATCAATTCCTTCTTCTTGTCTAGTTCATAAACAAGTTTAGCATCTTGTGTACAGTAGCGTACAAATCCATTCCAGTCATTTTCATAGAATTCTCGGAATGATCCTTTAAACTTATGCTTACCTTCACCATCAACAGTGACACCCTCTTCGATTGTAATATTATCGAGAGAGTATGATCGGCGGGGTTTAAGTTCAAACTTCTTATAGATAACCATGTAGTCGATGATATTGATACCATTAGATTTGAATCGTCGCTTATTGTTATCAATCCAAATACTACCATTACCAAAGTGCCAAAGCGACTTAGGACCAAAGCAATATACTAAACGATTGGCGATGTATGGAATATCATAATCAGCAACGTTCCAACCTGAGATAATATCTGGGTCAGTGCTCTTGAGATACTTCATGTACTCGCGCAAGACGCCACGTTCATCCTTACACCAAATGTAAGTTGTGTCTGATGGGAGTGGAACTGTGGTTTCTGTGTATGGTTCGACTCCGAAGATGGTAGTCTTCGCAGTGACGCTATCGTATGACGAGATCAAGGTGACACCACCACGCTTACCCGAACGATCTGGTCCGACATTCCAACCAACCAGAAACCCCTTGTCATCAACACGAGTTTCGATATCCATGTAATGTACACGTAGAGGTGGAAGTTCATCATTCTCAGCATCAAATTCAAAATTTTCAGCAAGGAACTTTACGGTAGGGGATATATCAGATCCGAACTTTACTTTAGATTGACGGATTGGTTCTGGTGGATTCTTATCGTAGAAATCAGTTGAAACACTAACGAGGATAGGATTACCAAAGAGGTCTTGGTGAAGATTCGGATTCTTACCTTGCCGAACTAATGCCACTGCCTCAGAATTAGGAATGTATACATCGTTCTTGATGTATTGTTGTGCATGTTCTTTATGCCATTCACCCTTTGTATCTTTTACAAAGTGGGTGTATTCAATCTGACTCTTCTTCGTGTTGAATCTCACGCTCCCGAAGTTCCGAATCTTTTCCATCTGTGTCTCCTCGTAGGTCTGGTACAAGTCCATCCGTAGATGCTTCCTTACCAGCGGCGTAACCATTTTTAAAAGCGTACTGTGCTAAACCATTCAATGTTGCGACTTTCCAATTCTTATTGTTAGATTGCTTTATCATCATGTCGCAAAGTTTAGATGCTACTGCATGATCAAGAGTGGCAGTCAGTACCGACCTGCCATCTGTAATCACATATGCTTCTGAAACTAAAGTCTCACATAGGTCAACAAACGCCTTTAACATTTTCTCTGATGCAGATTCCATAATCTATCCTAAAGAATAAAGTAGTCGGCGACTGCAAGCATATTTGTTTTCATTATTGTTTGATATGATTTATTTGAGGCAAACTTGCTCTTATAGATGTATGAATCCCGTTCAAGATCATTGCGATGAATATGATGTAGATTAGCATATACATTTGGTAGTGCGGGTTTCTCATCATCGGAAAGATCTGATTGGGCAGTTCCTACGATATTGAGCATCCGACGCTTCTCTAGTTTCTCTGCGATATACCAAACACGAACAATGTCCTGTTCGTCAACACCATTCTCATTTTTACCAATAACTTTAAATAGATCCTTGAAACTTACGATACCATACGAAGGATACGAGATACCCTCATCACTGGGTTGGTTATATGACATCACAATGTGTGCATTCTGAAAGAATATGACCTTACCCTTATCATTCGTCTTGTTAGTTTTGATTCCGTATCGGCGCAGTTCCTCAGCAAGAAAACGGATACTCACAGTTGGTGTGAACCGTACAACACTTTCCATCAGACTAAATTGATCATTAATAACGCTACTCATAGTTGTCCCTCTCGAATTTTATCTATTGCATAAATTGCCATTACAGGATCGATATTTGATCCCCTATCAAATAGATGTTGTATCACATATCCTGCACGAGCAGTAGTGAAGTGAACGTGCGTGTAATCTTTATTATAGATAATTGTTTGATCGATCAATTGACTCATAGCAAACTCATCATGTTCTTGATCGATACATAGAGTATACACGATATTGGCATGATAGTCAATAAGTTTTTCTAAAGATACACCAATTAATATCCCACACGCTTTCGTGAAGATATCTTCTGCATCACAATCATTATTAATTAATGGATTCTTTTCAACATACTGGTGTATTTTAGATAACGACCGGTGATAATCCTTATTTACCAACTCCACCATGTAAGTATATACGAGATATTCTATGTAATATTCTGTAAAAACCAGTTCAGAAGATCCTATCAAGTTGATATAATGCAAAATATCCTTGGGACTAAAGGATTTGGTAATCAGTGTCTCTAAATATACATCAAAATTTTTATCGATATTTGATTTAGATGTTGATATAAATTTATCCTGTGTTAGTTTTAGGACCAACCGAAAACCAGTTATCAAATGTTCTCTATTAACTTTACCGCCTTCATCATTCGATGCATTATACATTAGATCATGCTTTCTAGTTCACACTTATTACCAATGTGATCAGAGAAACGTTCAAGACATTTGATCCACGATTTTTGTTGTGCTTTTTCTTTTGCATTTTTTGTTTTTTCAAATGTAAATCCATATACACGATGATAAATAGAATAAAATGCTGATAGACATATTGCCAGCGCATCAATTTCATCGTCTCTCTCGGGGTCCAGATTCACGTCTAATGGGTATCTCTGTATCATCTTATACATAACTTGCTTATTTGCATTTCCGTTCGTCGAACCGATCTTTTTAACGCTCGGAATGGACGCTGTATAAATATTAAAATCCTTTGTGCAGTTGAGGTGACCTTTCATTTCCGCGAGTTGTGTGAGCGATCCTTGTGAGTTATAAGAATAATCCTCAATGAGGGTCAGGACTGGATTCATTTGATGATGAAATTTGATTATTTCGGTTACTTGGTCAATAATCCGTTGATTGATAATCTGCTGGACTTCGTCTATATCAACGATGGATGGTTCTCCGACCTTTAAAGCGTCTCGAATTCGCTTTCGAGTCTTAGCGAGTTTCTTTTCCAGGATCTTCGGGAACTTGATTTGAGTCAATAAACAGACCCGAACGATGCTCTTGAATCGCTTAATATCATCATTAGTCGTTACTGGTGCAGGGTTTGTGAGATATTTATAAAGTAAATCTCTATCGGATTCATTGAATTCTACATCTAGAATACAAAGTCCAGTTGATTTTAAACTCGCATCGATACCATAAATTCGCATATTTTCTCCTCGGATGTCTATCATATCATAATTTTTTCCAATGTCAATCAAATAACCAAGTTTTTTCGCCAATTTCTCCTATCAATAGAAGTTACTATAGTACTATAGTTACTATTAGTTACTAGTTACTATAGTTACTATTAGTTACTAGTTACTAGTTACTATTGTAAAATAGCTAGAAACCTGTAGTAAACTGAGGAAGATATGATGGTACGGGGATGTAACAAGGTTTATCAAAACAACTTGCCGCGATAATTATTTTACAATATTCGAGATTTACTAGTTGACAAGCGCGGGAAGTGTGCTATAATACGGACAAAACTATTTCCCAATTGGAGAACCTCATGAAAGAAATTCGTCACGATATCCTCAGTGATCCAGGTAAGTTCGAGTTGATCTGCTTGCCAGTCTCGTGTTACCAGAAGAAGGACGGATCCTATCCAGCACAGAAGGGCAGCATGCTTGAATCGTTTGCTCAAATGTGCCCCACACTTCTCACAGATCTTGGAGGAGGTGTCGAAAGGTACGGTAATTGCCCCGCTATACTTGGTAGTATTCCAAATACACCAATACCTACAAAGTTTATCACATTTCCTGTGGCACCAACAAGTCTTCGTGCCCATAATCCCAACCTATATGTTTATCAGCGATTTCAGGATAAGTTCAAAGAGAACTCGGTCCTTCCTGGTTGGGTCTTGCTTCCTCGTAGTGACATGGTTGAATTTGCAGCAATCAAACTGAAACAGATCATGAAGTTTTATAAACTCACCAAAGTCGCTATCCCATTCGAAATGTTCACACTTGAGCGCAATGATAGGGAAGATTACGTAAGAATTCAAAAAATTATTAATCAACACATTACAGAAGGTCTGTATCTAGTAAGTAAACCAATGGGTGACTCCAAAGGTGTTGTACATACAAATGTTCAATCAAGCGTTACCTATGAAGATGAGGAGGCATAAGATGTCTAAAAAAGGATTAACAGAAATTGTTTGTGTATTGGATCGATCTGGATCTATGATGTCGATTATCGATGATGCGATTGGGGGATTCAACTCCTTCTTAAAATCTCAACAAGATCTCGATGGAGATGAGGCGCGGATCAGTATCGTTATGTTTGATGATCAATATGATATGATTCATAAATCAGTTCCGATTACTGAGGTTCAAGCATTTACGCGAGAAACATATGTTCCTCGCGGGTGTACAGCACTTAACGATGCCATTGGGCGAACTATTATGGGTATCGGTGAGATATTCACCAAACGAGACGATTCCGAGAAACCAGAAAAGGTTATCTTCGTTATACTCACAGACGGCGCAGAAAACACAAGTACAGAATATACCCAAGATCAAATCAAAGCGCTTGTGAAGCAACAAGAGGATGAATGGAAATGGGAGTTTATCTTTCTGTCATCAGACATTAACGCATTTCAACAAGGTGCATCTCTGGGATTTACACGCAGTTCTAAACTCGGTAAGAGTGGTAACTCATGTAAACATGCATATTGTGCAACGAGTGATGCGATATCTTCTTATCGTACGAACGGTGTTGTATCTAATATTGCAAAAGAAATTGACGTAAAATAAAAAAAACTAGTTGACAAAGAGATTATATCTGTTATACTTTATTCATCTGAGAAAGTTAAAGGAGAAAGACAATGTCATATTCTGATCGACCTAGTGTTTGGTATAAACCTGTAACTCAAAAGGACTACGAAAAGATTGGACAGATTGGTGAAGTCACCATTCAACTTCGTATCCTTCCTGGTTTTGCCAATGGTGTTGCACATGAAGCAGTCTTTGAAAAGAATACTGCAACATCTAATTATCCCAATTCTAAGAAATGGGTGCTTCCTGTTTGTGTACTTGATGATCCTCTGCATCCCGAATGTAATGGACGGGTATGTGTAATGGACATCTCCAAGACTCTGAAGAATCGCATTCAGGGTGTGGATACGCCTATGAATTATTACGACATTAATGCTGGTTTTAATTTTAACCTCGTCGTAAGTCTGCAGCAAAGTAATGATGGAAATTCATACTTCCCCAATTACAGCAAGTCTGCGTATTCACCAGCACCATGTCCAATTGATGGTAACTATGTGTTTACTCAAATGACAGATCTACGTATTGTAGATTTCGCAGGTTGGGCACGCCAACTCAATGACGCAATTTCTAAGAAGGCACAGGGTGCATCTTCTGGTTACGCTGCACCACAACAGTATGGTCAAGTCAATCCTGCCGCAGTTACACCAAGTGCTCCTTATACTCCTGGTGTTGTACCAATGACACCCGCTGCTCCTGCACCTGCTCCTGCTGCTCCAATTAACCCTGGTGTAATGCCTGGTGTAATGCCTGGAGCGATTGCACCTGCAGCACAGGCAGCACCTGTAGCACAGGCACCGACCCCATTTGTTGTACCTGTTCAAACTCCTCCAGCACCATCTAATAATGTACCATGGACCCCCGCTGCTGCAGCACCACCCGCACCGAACGCACCATCTGCACCACAACCACAAACTAGTGGTAATGACTTTGACAATGTGTTTGGTACGCCGGACGATGTAGCGTTTTAATTATGTTTGGGGGCGTAGATTGTATACTGCGTCTCCAAACTAACTTTATTAGAAAAGGAGACTGAATGGGAATCTTATCCAAATTATCAAAAGAAAAATCATTTCGCGATTCCCTTGAAATTGTGGGTGATCAATTACCATCCGGTCATTTCAATACATGCTCATATGCTTTGAATGCTATTTTATCTGGTAATGTCTTCCGTGGTATTCCCGAAGACACCATTACTGCTCTTGTCGGTGCATCCAACTCAGGTAAGTCGTTCATCCTTGCACATCTTGTTAAGAGTGCGTTAGACGAAGGATATGAAGTTCTGCTATTCGATAGCGAACGCGCTGTGCGAAAAGGGTACTATGAACAGATTGGTTGTGACACCAGTAAGATATTTCGAATTCCTGTAGGATCCACTATGGAATTCAGGAATAAGGCATTTGAAATGATTGGTGAATTTTATGAAAGAGCGGGACCAAACGATAAATTGTTTGTTGGTCTTGATTCTCTAGGTAACTTGGCATCTGATAAAGAACTTGCAGATGCTGAAAAGAATAAATCTGCCGCCGACCAAGGTAATAATGCTAAAGGTCAGAATTCCGCATTCCGTGTTATCTCCTCTCTCGCCAGCGTACATAACTTCCCTTGCGTATTCACAAATCATGTGTATGCGCCTATTGGTGATATGTTCGCTCAGAGAGGAACGATTGCCGGTGGTGCAAAGGCAATTTACAACTCCCATATCATCCTCTACTTTGATCGACTTGTTAACAAAGAAGAAATAAAAGATGCAATGGGTAAGACGAAGAAAACTCAAGTTGGTATTAACATGAAGATCACAACGGTTAAGAACAGAGAATATCCTGAAGAGAAGAGTGTATACCTCAATCTCAAATATGACTCTGGTGTTAATCCGTACAGTGGATTGATTCAGTTCGCTATTCGTGCTGGAGTATTGGAAAACAAATCTAAGGGATACTTAGTCACTGCAACAGGTAAGACTGTCTACGAGAAGAATATGTATAATGATCAAGTCTTCGATCGGGCGGCACTTGAAAAGATTAATGAATGGTTGGGACAGAATGGATATTCTTCTCTCTCAGATATTTTCTCCGATGAAGTTGCTGACGTATTAGGAGAAACAGATGGGGAAGCGCAAAGTTAACAACGATAAACAAAAGCATTACGTTGACAAAGATGAGTTGATCAAAGAGGTTGGTGTATGTCAAACCAACGACGTAGTGTCAGAAGAACTCGCAATGATGTTTCAAAAGATTGTCGATGGGGTTGCTCATCGCTTTGGTAATCTACAGTATTACGGGATTACCGAAGATGTTAAACAAGATTGTCTACTTCTATTAATTCAAAAATATAAGAATTTTGACATAACTCGAAACTCATCTTGTTTTGCATATATCACGACCATTGTATATAATCAAATGAGATATCAAACAACCAAAGCAAAGAAATACAAAGAACGCCACGACATGATTGCTAAGCATGTTAGAGAACATGTAGACAAACTAGAAAGAGGTTATTGATGATTAAGATACTAGGTGACATTCATTTTGGCATGCGGAGAAATAGTACACTATTCAATAAGATCCTTTTGGACTCTTTGGATTGGTTTCTCAAGGGTGTTAAGAAAACTGATTCGGTTGTCATTCTAGGTGATATATTCGATAGCAGATCTTCAGTTGATTTCAATGTGTTGAACTCTGCTATTGACTTTTTCATTAAACTCTCACGTGGTTGTAAGGAAGTATTCATTCTTGTCGGTAATCATGATCTATACTACAAAGAGAATGATATTAGTAGTGTCAATTGTCGTTTTCTACGATTCGATGCATCAGATGATAGCAAGGTCGCCCCAGTCAAAATAGTAAACGAAATAAGCGAAATAAAAATTCAAGGTAAGTCTTGTTTATTCGTACCCTGGATAGACTCTATAGAACATAAAGAAGTCGCTAAGCAATTTTTATTAGAGCAATATGACCTTGTTTTTGGACACATGGACACTGTAGGATTGTACAATGGTAAAGAGATTGATACAACTCTTATGTTTGAGCAAGCAGATCTAGGTCCAAGTACCAATATCCTATCAGGACACTACCACAAACGATCAGATAAAGGTAAAGTCAAATTTGTTGGAGCATTCATCAATCAGACATTTAATGATGTCGGTGATGTAAAAGGATACCACACATATAATAAGAAGAATGAACTTAAGTTTGTCGAAGGTATCTGCCCTAAATTTGAATATATCACTATTGATAATTCCTCTGCATTTATCCAAGGGTTTAACGTCGCATCTGACGAAGAGAAGGTGAATGTTCAAAAGCAAATCGAAGGTAACATCATCAAACTCATACTCAATGAATATGGTAATGAGAATGATGAATTGTATAAGATATTTAAAGGCATGTCCCCGCTCGAAATCTCAGTGTCTTATAACAGAGTAAATTTCGAAGACGGGGATGTGGGGGATGAATTCGCTGGATTCGATAATAAGTCTGATATCATTGACATCATCTCTCAATATATCGATAAGGTGAAGGATAAGTTACCGAGAGGTGTAACATCTAATGAGATTATAGATCTTATTTCACGAAAACATAGTGCATTTAAATCTGCCAGTTAAGCATTGATATGTGATCCTAGTCTCCACTGCAAAAGTCTTGTTGCAAATGTTATACCATATACATTTCCTGGGCGTGAATCTGCCTCAAGGTTGAGCCACAAA
>Ga0114918_10000794_pt1 | contig 27745 bp, 19 predicted proteins | sample LantaG_FD_87015 | JGI IMG/M metagenome (GOLD analysis project Ga0114918, IMG submission 87015) | Deep subsurface microbial communities from Baltic Sea to uncover new lineages of life (NeLLi) - Landsort_02402 metaG | ecosystem: Environmental > Aquatic > Marine > Oceanic > Sediment | place...
CACATGCAATGTGCTCCTACGAATTAATGCGGTACTCGGGCGCATGTAATGTGCTCCTACGTATTAACTCGGTACTCGGGCACATGCAATGTGCCCCTACGTATTAATGCGGTACTCGGGCGCATGCAATGTGCTCCTACGAATTAATTCGAATGTGCACCTACGAATCAATTCGGACCGTGACTCCCTTTTCTCTCAAAAACTCTTTCACTCCGCGTATCGTAAACTCTTTAAAATGAAAAATAGATGCCGCGAGCGCCGCGTCGGCTTTCCCTTCCGTAAAACTTTCAAAAAAATGTTCCGGATTTCCGCACCCTCCGGAAGCGATCACCGGAATGTTTACCGCTGTCGCGATAGCGCGCGTTAATTTTACATCATATCCGTTTTTAGTTCCGTCACGATCCATACTTGTAAGCAATATTTCTCCCGCGCCCAGTTTTTCAGCTTGACGCGCCCATTCTACGGCTGAAAGCCCCGTATTTTCCCTGCCGCCCTTAATATACACTTCCCACTCATCTGCCGCCTTTTGTTTCGCGTCAATGGCAAGAACAATACACTGCGTGCCGAACCGAACACTCGCCTCTTTAATGAAATCGGGACGATGAACCGCGGCGGTATTGATGGAAACCTTATCGCATCCCGCGCTTAAAAGGTCTCTTATATCGTCATTAGAATTAATTCCGCCGCCGACGGTAAACGGCATAAAAACTTCTTCCGCCACGCGCCTGACCATATCAACAATCGTTTTTCTTTTTTCGACGCTCGCGGTAATATCCAAAAAAACCAGTTCATCCGCGCCTTCATCGTTGTAAATTTTAGCATTCTCGACGGGGCATCCCGCGTCGCGCAAATTTACAAAATTTACCCCCTTTACAACACGCGCGTCCTTCACATCAAGACACGGTATTATTCTTTTTGCTAACACTTATCGCCTCCTTAAGATCTATCGTTCCCTCATAAAGCGCGCGGCCTATTATGACCCCCGAAATACCGGACTCTTCCATCTCTTTGAGAGCGTGTATATCTTCAATAGTCTTAACCCCGCCCGCGGATATGATCTTTATATCCGTTTCTCTCAAAATTTGTTTGAGATTGTCTATATTCGGACCGGAAAGCATCCCGTCACTTTCAATATCCGTATAGATGATCTCTTTTACTCCCAGCGAAGCAAAAAACGACAAAATATCCGAGATCTCCAAATTTAAAGTTTTCTTCCAACCGCGAACACTTGGCTTTAAGGCCTTAATATCCATGCTGAAAATTACACGCGCGCCAAACTCTTTCGCTACTCTCCGCGCGAAATCCATATCCTCAAACGCGCGCGAGCCGATAATAACTCTCCATACCCCCGCGTTAAGAGCTTCAGAGATATTTTCGCCCGTTCTAAATCCGCCTCCAAGTTCAACCGGTATTTTAAGAGCTTTAACTATTTCCCTGACAACCGAAAGGTTTATAGGCTCCCCCTTTTTCGCGCCGTCAAGATCCACAATATGGATCAGTTCCGCCCCCATGGATTCCCATTTTAATGCCGCGTTTTGAGGAGAAATCTCATAATTGAGCATACGGTCATATTCTCCCCGCAGTAACCTTACAGTCTTCCCTTCGATCAGATCAATGGCCGGTATAATCTTCATAATTTATCAAAATTCCTTAAAATTTTTAATCCGTTTTCTTGCGACCGTTCCGGATGAAATTGTACCGCGTAAATGTTATCCTTCCATACGGCTGACGTATAACAAAAACCATATTTCGTCTCTCCCGCCTTAAAGACCGGATCCTTAACATCACAATAATACGAATGTACAAAATAAAAATAACTTTCGTCGCGTATCCCTTTAAAGATCGGACAGCCGTCTGCGGTAAATTTCACCGTATTCCACCCGATCTGCGGAACTTTTAGTCCTTCCGAAGGCGGAAAGCGTTTAACTTCTCCCTTGATCAGATTTAAACACGAGTTTTCACCGAATTCAAAACTACGGCTGAGAAGAAGCTGAAGCCCCAAACAAATACCCAAAAAAGGTCTGCCTTTATTTATGGTTTCCAAAAGCGTCTCTATAAAACCCATATCCCGCAGTCTTTTCATGGCTTCTTTAGACGCCCCGACACCGGGTAATACAATCTTATCCGCGTTCTTCAGTTCTTTCGCGGAACTGCAAACATTAACGTCACAGCATATGTGACGAAAAGCATTGTAAACGCTTCTTAAATTTCCCGACCCGTAGTCAATAATGCTAATCATCTTTGCCCGTTAGTTGTAGAGGACAGGTATGCCTGTCCTCTATGGTTTTACAAAATTCCTTTACTCGACGGCACCTCGCCGGTTCTTCGGGCGTCACGCGCTGTCGCCTTATCAAGCGCGATTGCTAATGCTTTGAATACAGCTTCCAGGAAATGATGCATGTCACCTTCGCCTTTCATTTCAATATGAAGATTCATACAAAGTTTTTTCGCGAAACTTTCTAAAAAATCTTTCGCGTAACTCAGAGAATATCCTTCTTCATCATGAAGTCCAGCGGCATGCCCCTCAAACTTAAACGCCGCGCGATTAGACAAATCCACCAGCACTTTAGCACTCGCCATATCCATAGGCACTTCCGCGAACGCGGTTCTTGTTATCCCGCGGCAATCCTCCAAAGCTTTCTTAAACGCCTCCCCAAGCGCGAGCCCGATATCTTCATTCAGATGATGATTATCAACATGAGTATCTCCTTTAGCTGTAATTTCAATGTCAAAAAACCCGTGATACGCGAACAACGTAAGCATATGATCGAGAAATCCTATTGATGTTGATATTTTACTTTTCCCTGAGCCGTCAATATTTAAAATATGAATTTCGATCTCTGTCTCTTTGGATTTTCTTTCATATTTTACGCGTCTCGCTCTTTCCTTACTTTTCCCGCAAAATATCCCCATTATTACTCCCCCTATTTTTGCCGACCCAAATTCCTCTAACCCCTTTTTTCAAAGGGGAATCTATTTTATTTTTTTCATCACTCACACCTTACTTTAACCGATTCCCAATGTTTTTCGAGTTTTTCGAGTTCCGTAAGTTCCCGTACCCATTTTTCCGAATTGGAAAGCGCTTTACGCGAATATGAAATAATATGAGAACTTTTTATGAAACTTCTCAAATTAAGTCCCGAAGAATACCTCGCGGTTCCTCCGGTTGGCAAGACATGGCTTGGTCCGGCGATATAATCACCGATAGCTACCGGAGAATACTGTCCGAGAAAAACAGCTCCGGCGTTAGTGATATTTTTCAAAACTCTTTTGGGAGATTTGATCATAAGCTGGATATGTTCCGGAGCGATCAAGTTAGAAACTTCCGCCGCTTCTTCCAAATTCTTCACTTTGATAATGTACCCCTTTATCTCCGGATCTTTATGTAAAGCGTTAAAAACTCTTTTTGACGGGGTAACAAGCACCGCCAAACCTTTGCGGTGTTCCGCCTGAGCCGTCAGATCTTTTTTAAGATAATCAAGATTCGCGTAACCATTAGCTATGATCAGCACTTCACTCGGACCCGCGAGCATATCTATATCGCAATATCCAAACACCTGTCGTTTTGCTTCGGTAACATATTCGCTTCCCGGACCGACAATTTTATCTACTTTCGGCACCGTTTTAGTACCGAAAGCCAAAGCGGCTATTGCCTGAGCCCCGCCGATCTTATAGATTTCATCCACTTTAAGAAGATTCGCGACCACAAGTATGTGCGGATCAATACTTTTGTATTCGTTAGGGGGAGAAACCATTATTATTTTTTTCACACCCGCTATTTTAGCCGGAAGAACCGTCATATACACACTTGAAACTAAAGGCACTGTTCCGCTCGGCACATACACTCCTACCTTTTCGATCGGTACAAACTTCTCTCCGAGTTCGATTCCTGAATCCTGCCTTATCGACCACGACTTAGGCATTTGATTCGTATAAAACTTGTTTATGTTCTGGATGATCTCCTTAAGAGTGTTTACCATCTCCGGTTTTATATCCTGGTAAGCGCCTGAAATCTCAGCCTCGGTAACGCGAAGATCTTTTCTCGTCATATTCACCTTATCAAACTTTTTCGTGTACCGGAGAAGCGCGTTGTCTCCGTCTGCGCGTACTTTCGCTAATATTTTAGAAACCTTGTTCTGAAGGCGTACCCGGCCGTGATCATCTCTGTTAACCAGATTATTAAACGCTTTACTCCCCACTTTTATCCTGTGCATATTAACTCTTTCACTCCTCTTTTTTACGTAATAATTTTTCGGCCGTATGACGCGCCGTTTGAAGCGCCGTCCGAAGTCCTAAAGGATTTTTTCCTCCGGCCTGAGCGAAAACAGCGTTCCCTCCGCCCGCGCCGTCAATATCTTTTGCCGCCTCTTTTATAATTTTCCCCGCGTCGGCAAGAGCGTGGGAAGACGAGATGGTGAAATATGCTTCCCTGTCCATACTGCTCCCGAGAATAACAACATCCGCTTTCTTCTGGAGATACGCCGACACTTTTCTGAGAAGCGTCTTATCCAAATTTTCAAATTCACCTGAAACAAATCTTATCCCGCAGATTTCATAAAAACTTGCCGCCATTTTGTCCGCTTCTTTTATCGCGTCATTCAGAGACGACGCCGCTTTTTCTTTTTGAAATTTTTTCGCGTTTTTGGCCGCGCGCTCTTCGGCATGCTTAAACACCGGCAAAATATTCTCGTCAAAATCAAGAATAACATTTTTAGTTATCTTTTCCACTCCTGAGAAGATCTTTACGGCACGATCGTAAACGATTTTTCCCGGTTTATCGGCACTAAACATTTCTTTAAATCCGTCTTTTTTTATATATTCCTCGAGTTTCTTTCTCATCCAGCTTTCGGCGCGCGCGCCTGTTACCGCTTCAATACGCCTGATGCCTCCGGCAACTGAACTTTCCGAGATGATCTTTATGATGCCTATATCCCGAGTATTATCCACATGTGTACCGCCGCAAAATTCCTTAGACTCATCTCCTATCGAAACAACCCTTACCTCTTTTCCATATTTCTCTCCGAAAAAAGAAAGCGCCCCGTCCGCCTTCGCCTCATTCAAAGACTTTATTTCTTTTTTCACCGCGAGCGCGTCCTCTATCCATCCGTTTACCATCTGTTCCACTTTAACCAGTTCTGTTTTAGAAAGCTTTTTCATGTGAGTAAAATCAAAACGAAGTCTCTCCTCATCAACACAAGAACCCGATTGCTTTACATGATCTCCCAGAACCGCGCGGAGCGCGCTCTGTAAAAGATGTGTCGCTGTATGATTTTTAGCCGTTTTGTTTTTTCGAGCCGTATCAAGCGTTATAACAACTTTATCATTTTTTCTGAAAGTACCATATTCAACCAAAACAGCAAAAATTTTCCGGCCGCACGTCTGGAAAGTATTCACGATACTCATTAAAGCGCCCGATTTACTTATCGTACCGGTATCTCCCGCCTGCCCGCCCGCCTCCGAATAAAAATGAGAGCTTTGCGGACTTGATATAATTTCAGCACATTCGCCTTCGGTGACCTCAAGAGAAACTTCGTCTTTTTTAAGAATGAACTCTATGACCGCTTCAAGCGGAAGAACTTCGGAATATTCGGGATTCGGAGCTTTTAAGAACCGATCCGGCTTAAAAATAAATTCCGTGGACATTCCGCATCCCCTTCGGGATGTTTCTTTCCGCTCGAGCATAAGCTTTTGAAAAACGGGAATATCAAGTTCAGCCTTCTTTTTTTCCGCTTCTTCCATTATCACCTCAAGCGGTAATCCATAGGTGTCTACCAAATTAAAAATTTGTTCTCCGCTTAGTTTTCCGCTCCCGGCGGAAACCATACATTCAAAAATAGGCAAAGCCGCGTCTAACGTACCCGCGAACCTTTTTTCTTCTTCCATTATGATCGCGGAAATATGCCCCCGCTTATCAAAGATTAGCGGATAAACATCTTTCATTAGATCCGCTATTACGGTGACCGTTTTATATAGAAAAGGACCTTTCCCGGGTCCTTTTAAATATGCCCGCCTTATAAGTTTCCTTACGACATATCCCCGCTTTTCATTTGAAGGGGACACTCCGTCCGTTATCGCGAAAACCGCCGCGCGAATATGATCGGCAATAAGATTCGCGTCTCGCGCCGCCGGCAGAGAAACACCGCTCTCTTTAAACTCTTGGTTAACCGCGCGGATAATCGGCTCAAAAAGATCCGTATCGAAATTTGTCTTCACATTTTGCATAACAGAAGCTATCCGTTCCAACCCCATGCCCGTATCGATATTCTTGTTAGGCAAACCCTGAAGCGTACCGTCAGGTTTCCTTTCAAACTCGGTAAATACAAGATTCCAAACTTCAACAAACCTGCCGCAATCACAAGCGGGAGAACAAGTCTTTTTTCCACACCCAACGCCGCTTCCCCAATCATAAAAGATCTCAGAACACGGCCCGCATGGTCCGTTAGGTCCCAATTTAACCGCGTCCGCCGGCCAAAAATTATCTCGCGGCCCCAATTTCACTATTTTTTCTTCGGCAAGCTTAACTTCATCCCGCCATATGGAATAAGAAACTTCATCTCCGTCATAAACCGATACCCATAGCTTATCCTCGAGGATTCGCATCTCTTTCGTCATAAATTCCCAAGCCCACAAAATCGCTTCTTTTTTAAAATACTCCCCAAAAGAAAAATTCCCGAGCATTTCAAAAAAAGTGTGATGCCGCGGCGTCTTCCCGACGTTCTCCAGATCTCCCGTCCTAAGACACTTCTGACATGAAACAGCACGAGTAAAGGTGATTCCCCGCCCCATAAACTGCTCTTTAAACTGATTCATCCCCGCGCCGGTAAAAAGCAAAGTCGGATCTTTTTCCGGCACAAGTAAATCACTTTCTACCACAGTATGTCCCTTTTTTTTGAAAAATTCCAAAAATTTTATTCTTATTTCACTCGATTTCATAACTGTTGTCTTCGTTCCTATTCACATTCTACCCAAAATTGTATCCCATCCTTGAGCCGGGATCTCATTCACATACTTTCTACTATTTCTTCCGAAAGATCCGCGGCAAATCCCCTACTTACAAGAAACCTGAAAACTTTCACCCGAAGTTTTTCCCCGGAAAGCGCTTTTTCAAGAGACACTTTGTCTTTTACCAAGTTTAAAGCAATCGTCCGATTATCTAACTGTTTTGATTTTTTCAGAAACACCTGTTGAATCGTATCATCCGAAACACCTTTCTCTTCAAGCTCCGACCGAATAACTTCCACCGCGCGCGGGCTGAAATCAAGTCTGGAATCGATCCACTCCGAAGCAAAACGCGCGTCATCCAAGATTTTTTCTTTTCTGAGCGCGTTCACAATATTCTTAGAAACCGTGTCATCGTACCCCGCTTTTAAAAGGCGGTTTTTTATTTCATATTCACTTCTGGAACGCGCGGCAAGAAGACGTAAAGAATATTTTTTACCTTTTACCGTATCATTCCTCATTCTATGATTGGCCTCCGGAAGCAAGTATTTTTTTAACTTCAATCTCAATAGTATTAAGCATCTTGGTGTTTTCTTTAAGAAACATCCTCGCGTTTTCCTTCCCCTGTCCTATTTTTTCGTCCCCAAAAGAAAGCCACGTTCCGCTTTTTTTAATAACTCCCACTTCTTCCGCCATATCGATTATACTTGAAGAGCGGGAAATTCCTTCATCAAAAAGTATATCAAATTCGGTCTGTTTAAACGGAGGCGCCATTTTGTTTTTAACAATTTTTGCTTTGACACGGTTGCCTACAATCTTATCGCCCTTTTTAAGCGACGCGATACGTCTTAAATCTATTCTGACTGAAGAATAAAACTTAAGCGCGTTTCCGCCGGTAGTAGTTTCGGGATTTCCAAACATTACACCGATTTTCATTCGTATCTGATTGATAAAAATAACGCAAGTTTTCGATTTACTTATCACCCCTGTCAGTTTCCTAAGCGCTTGACTCATAAGCCGCGCCTGAAGCCCCATATGAGAACTGCCCATATCCCCTTCTATCTCTTTTTTCGGTGTCAGCGCCGCTACCGAATCAATAACAATGACATCCACAGCGTTACTGCGAACAAGGGTTTCCGTTATTTCCAAAGCCTGCTCTCCATTGTCAGGCTGTGAAATTAACAGCTTATCAAGATTTATTCCGATTTTTTGAGCGTAAAGCGGGTCAAACGCGTGTTCCGCGTCAATAAAAGCCGCTTCCCCGCCCATTTTCTGAGCGTTAGCGATAATATTCAATGTGAGTGTAGTTTTTCCGCTTGATTCAGGACCGTAAATTTCAACAATTCTTCCCCTCGGAATTCCGTTTACGCCTAACGCCAAATCAAGCCCAATGGCTCCGGTAGAAATCGCGTCAACTTCAACTTTAAAATCTTTACCCATTGTCATTATCGCGCCTCGTCCAAAATCTTTTTCAATCTTATTTAACGCGAGCTCCAATGCTTTTTTCTTTTCGGAAATAGCTGTATCCTCTTTTGCCATAACACTTTTTGCCGAAAGTTTAATATTTGTTTTCTCTGCCATCATAACCTCCTGTTAGCCGCGCCATGTAATGATAAATCCAGCGGAATATATCATTCCTCTTTAAGTCTGATCATGTTTAACAAATGTCGACTTTCCAAAATTTCTTTTAAGCCGATAGTTGTATATTACGCTTTGATTATTATACTTACAGAACCCCATTTTTGCAAAGAAATTCGGCAGGAATAACTATGGATTAACCAGAGACCTTTCGTTTCCGTCAGGATGAGGGGCCAAAAAAAACTCCCCGCCCCCTCAGTTAAATAAAGTTGTGTTCCAGGATTGTTTTTAGTACAGCGTCGGCAAATTGCGTTTTGATGGATTCGCGGCTTCCTCTACAGATTATCCTGCGTGTTTTCGCGCGGCTTTTTGAAACTATCGCGATAAAAGCAAGTCCTGCCGGTTTTCCCTTTGTCCCGCCGGCGGGTCCGGCAATTCCCGTAACCGCCGCCGCTATATCCGAGCTGAACACGGATTTCGCGCCTTTTGCCATAGCCAAAACAGTTTGGCGGCTTACTGCGCCGTATTTTTTTATAACCTCTTTCGGCACACTAAGAAGAGACTCTTTCGCGGCATTCGAATAACTAACGACACTGCCTAAAAAATAAACAGAACTGCCGGAAATATTAGTAACGCGATCTGAAACCAGCCCCCCCGTATACGACTCGGCAAGAGCCAGCGTTATTTTTCTCTTTTTGAACACGCGGCCGATTTTAATTTCTAAAGATTCTTTTTTTAAAGAAAGTTTTTTCTTCAATTTCATGGAAAGTATTATACCTCGAGAGAAATATATCCGGAAACATTAAATCCACAAATCCACAAACCGGTTTGTCGGACCTCCGTCTTCGTAGCGGCGGCCCCATGTGTCTGCCGCTACGAAGGTGACAGAGCAAAATAACCGATAACCGACAGAATGTATTCGGTAAAAAACGTAGGAGCACACTATTTTGTGCCCGATAAAAACAATAATCCCGGATATTGCATATGTATGTAGGAACAGTCTCGCCCGTTCGCGCCGAATAAAATAAAAAAACCAAAGCCCTTCCATCCCGGTCTTGAGCCGGGATCTCAAACAATTATTCGTTTAACCCTGATATCGCATCAAAAAAGAGCGTATTGCCCCCTATACCATTCCATACATCACGCTTTACTGAGAATATCTCTTACACACTCAATTATTTTAACATGCTCTTCTGTTTCAAATTCGGCCGCGCCCGGAATCAAATTTATGATCATGGTTTTTGAGTCTTTTCCAAACAAACTCGCGTATTCTTCATCACTAAGATCCTCTATTGAAACCGCATTCGGAATTTTTTCATAAAACTTGCTAAGCGTTTCCTCATCCCATTCTAAATACTTACCGATAGCAAAAAGCGCCGCGCCCAATAGCGGAGAATAAACTTTTTCCGAAAACCCGGCATCATCAATCGCGGTTATTATCCCGCTTCCCGCTATAGACGAAAAACAACCGGATTCAAAATTATCTTTATTTGTCACAACAATAATATTTTCCGGTTTAATTTTCCCCTTTTTACTCACAAACTCTTCTTTACTTCCGCTTCTAATTTCCAACTTATTTTTAAAAAACAAAGAAAGTTCATCATTATTACCTTCAATGTGTATTAAAACACGGAGGAATCCCTTCATTGCCTTCGAAAGATCGTTTTCGCCGGTTTCAGTAAACACTTCGTCGATATAAAGCATAGCCTTTTCATCTTTTTCAGAAACACATTCCGCGGCATCTATTGCTCCCTGCACAAAACAAGGAGCTATATCTTTCGCATTTTTTTCGATCTTTTTCGCGTTCCATAACGGTTTCTGAAAATCTGCAACATCGTTATTTTTCTCATTTCCCTCTCCAAGTTCCGCCGAAATTAACCGCACGGATCCCGCCCAATGCAAAAAATTCTTTTCAATTATTTTTTCAAATCCACATATTTTAAGCCACTCGATAGTATCATCGTAATTAAATTCTTTGTACCCAAATTGTTTTTTCTCCGATCCCGGACTTGTCAAAATATATACTTTTCCTCCGGGTTTTAACACTTGCTTTATTCTTTCAAAAATTTTATCATTCTCAAAGTATCCTATACTTTCACACACAAAAACAGCGTTAAACTTTTGCTTATTCTTAGCATCATCCCAGAAATCCGGTTTATTCGCATCAATATTTACCGTGTTAACACCTCTTTGCTCAGCTAATTTCAAAGGTTCCGAAGCAATATCTATTCCGGTAACCGTGCATCCTTCGTTTATAAATTTCTCCTCAAAAATACCTGTCCCCACTCCAACAGATAAAATCTCCGCTTTTTGCCCGACTTCCCCTAACATATGTTCTCTAATCTTTTCTCTTAACTCTTCCGCGCTGGGAAGTGCCAATAAACTTATACATTTTCTCGATTTTCCTCTGCCTGGGATACTGTCTGATTTCCCAAATTTACTATAAATCGCCTTTACAGCACTCTCAAGCGGCTCTTCATTTTCTTTCAGAGACAAAGACCTTGGCACTTTCATCGCTCTTCGTTTTGTTTTTACGGATTTTTTCTTACTATTCTCAAAACACTTTTCAAATTCTTTTATCGTGATTGATTTTTCTAAAAGGCGCCAACGTGTATTTGGATCCGATAATCGTTTGGTTATTATGCCATATTTAGTATTTTTCTTTTTCTCTATCTCACAAACCAACATAACCGCACCCTCAAGAATTGTATATATCACGCAATAATCACTTTTGCTAATACGATAAAGATCATCGCTGGTTTCTATTTTTTTTACATTGTTTACTTTTTTATCAGCGGTTTGTTTTATCTTTTTCAAAATTGCATCTGTATATTTCCTGTCTATCTCCCTTAACACTTCAGCTACCTGATCTGAAAGGCATATTTTTAGTTCCTGCATTCTAAAAACCGGGGTTTTCGCGTTTTCGAGTGAAATTTCTTTGTCTTTTCCTTCTTTGTCCGAAACATTCTTTCTATCTTTTTTCTTTTTTGCCGTTTTTTTCGGCTTAGGCTGGTGTCTTTCCACAACATTCGGCAGATCTGTTATTTTTGCTAATTTTTCTTTTATTCCCTCAATAAAACTTTGGATCTCATCCGAATTAGGCACTTCAGAAAGAACATCTATAGCTTTCGCGTAATTGCGTCTTGCTCTTTCTATACGTCCGGAAATTATTTGTCCATCGCCATTTTCGCATAAAATTTTAGCCTGAGTTAAACACGTTTGCAATTTTGTCAATCTGATTTTTTCTCGCCTTTCATTTTCCATGATATCAAATAGCGTTCCATAAAATTGTATAATTTTAGCATCATACGGATTTTTTTCTAAAATTTGTAGACACACCTCAGCCGCTTCTTCATAACTTTTTTCCTTAAAACAGCTTAAAACTCTTCGTTTTAACTTAATGATTAAATGCGTTTTTACCTTTAATGCTACCAAGTCTTGATGAAAATCCATCTTGTCCGTTTCCCGTACGATCTTGCATAATAGATCCATACATTTTTGATATTCACCTCTTTCAAAGAATGCGATCGCGCCGCAATAAGCTTCTTTTAATTTTCCCTTTCGCTTCTTCTCGGCATTTATTTTTTCTTTCTCTTCTAAAATACTGCGTTTCGCGGTCATAAACAGATTGTCTTCATTAAACCTCTTTTCAGCGTTTCTCAGAATATTTTCAGCCTCTATTACAGATTCCAATGTCTGATCTCTTTTTACCAAAGCAAAAGCTTTTTTCGCGTATAAAAGAGGAAAATCATTTTTAATATCGATAGCTTTTTCGAAATATTCAAACGCTTCGGAAAACCGACCTTGTCTGCTTTTCATTTCTCCAGCGAGATAATACACACGCCCTAAAATAGAATCATTAGAAGTGTCCCCGTCTAAATTATCTGTCCTCCGTTCTAAGACTGTTTTGAGTAACTTTTCAACAATTTCTTCCTCAAAGGAATCTATTCTCGGCTTGTATTTTAACGCACGGACCAAATATATGCACATAACCGGCATCACACCCAAACGCAATGCCTCATGTAGTTTATTAGAATTCACCTTACAGTAAATATCCGAACGCGATTTAATTTCTCCTGAAGATATCTTCTCAAGAAATTCGCATTGAGCAACTATACAATTGGAAGAAAGCCCCTTAACTCTTTTGTCCCTGATACTTTTTATTCTTTTCAAAAAACTTTCTATCGGCTTATTGCCGGTAAGCATGTCGAGAACCTTCTCTTCCAACGGATGTCCATGAATTATCCCTCTATATCCCGCGTTTACATTAGTTAATGCCGACAAATAACCGGCATAAGCTTGGTGCCAATTTTTACATGCTTCGCCAATCCTTCCTATTATTTCAAACGGAAAAGCAAAGTTTTCATCTATATCGACAACTTTGTTTATATATCCTTCAGCCTGCGCAAACTCTTTTTTCTTTAAGGCCTGTAATGCCTTCGCCAATATCAAGATCTCCTCTGCTATCTTCGCCGCCTTCTTCTTCAATGTGTAGTTAATCTCTAAATGATTCCTATTTGAAAGATGCGATAGTTCATGTAATTTCCAAAAATCCAGCAAATCTCCTGCCCTGCCTTGATTAGCTTTTCGTTTTAACAATTCAAGAAGTAGTTCATATACAAAATCCGGAATGAATATGTTGTACGCCCTCGTTTCACCCGTATCCTCGTCACGATACGTTCCCGCGTGCGTTATTAATCCTTCCGCGAGACGCGGGTACCCTTTTTTGTAAAGTTTTTCCTTTAACTCTTCACTGTCATACTTATGCATACTAATTTTTTCATGAAAACCTCCCTGCATAAAATCATACACCGGATTGCCCGTTTCAAGCGGCTTGTACCTACTTTTAAATACCATCTCCTCTAAAGCCTCATTAACCGCTTTGTGTTCCGTTATTCCACCGGATTCATTAGGCTCGTCCCTTAACTCCCTAAGCTCCCCTGTATCAGGATCAACAAAAAGCGCGGGCCCGAAAGAATCAGGATATTCATAGCCGGCCTCTGCTTTCATTCGCAGAAGTTCTGCCTTTCTTCGTGTCCGTAGCGGACGCGGGCAAAAGTCTCCGAACGATTTATATTTTGGCGAAAAACTTTCTATTTTTTCCAATATTCTATAAAACCCTTCTGAAAGTTTTTTAACCTTTTCTGTTTTTTGCGGAATTCTGTTAAGAATCTTTATTCCTTTTTCGCATAATTTTCGCACTCTACTAACGTTTTTACTTCTAAGACATTTACCCACTTCTTTATAGCATCTCAGCGCGCGCTTAAAAATTTCATCATTTCCATCATTATTAAACGCTTCGAAACTTCTATCCTTTTCCGTGTATTCTTTTTTTATCCGGATAAATTCACAGCGCTTAAGATGTTTGCCGGTAAATACCGCTATTTTCATGTAAGAAGATTTTCCTTTTGCTAAAACAACGTTTTCGTCGAGCGAGATGTCGTTACTATAAACCGCAAGGTATTCACCTAAATCAATCATTAGGCTATTATCTCTCAAATATATTTTACTCTCTTCTATCGTATTTTTTATGCCCCGCGAAACGTGTTTATTGAATCTCAGTCCTTCTACCGCCAAATGTGCTTTTTCTTTTACTAATAAAAGGTCTTTCGATAAAATTTCATCCTCAATACCTTTTAAGTGGGGATAAATATAAGTACGGAAAATTTTCCGTTTTTCTGTCTGTTTTAACGTTAACTCCTGCTGTAAACCTATCTCATTGCCGCCTTTATCCGAAACAGGTATTTCCCTACGTACAAATATCAGTTTGGTAAGGTAACGGCCCGGTTTCTTTTTAACTATTTCACGTATCCCGCTAACTTTAGCATTTATTTCTGCGGCATCCGATACACTAGGGTTAAAATATCTTATCGTACAACTTCCCAAATCAAATTCCACAAAGCCAAAATCTGTCCGAATTTCCTTAAAATCCGGGATTATTTTCCCTAATTTTTCCGAAATGTCCGAATTATTAGATAGCTGGCATAATTTTTCTCTTACAATACACTTTAGCCTTGCGGTATTTCGATTACGAGGATCATCTTCTATCCCGCCAAAATAAACGTCCAAATACTTGGTTACAAGGGAAGCAGAAGAATCCATCAGTTCAGGATTCGTAAACAAAGTCCTCCCCTGTAAGGTATTTTTGACAAAAATCCCGCTATCCGTCCAGCCGGACGTCTGCCAAAATATACCTATGATTAAAATTAACGAAATCACTTTAACCGTAATATTGTGTCTAATATTGTTCATAAGCCCTACATTATAGCCAATCCCCATCCCACACACAAGCCACTTTTTTTCATCTTAACTTGTGTCAAAAAAAACACCAACCTAAAAACACCAACCTCGTAGGTTGTTTGTAGGGTCACATTGCAAAGACCTCTGCACGGCTACTTCTTCGTCATTCTGAGCCCTTCTCATCCGTCATTCTGAGTCCGCCAAAGGCGGGCGAAGAATCTCTTTTTAAGCGGGATTCTTCACTCGGCTTTGCCTCGTTCAGAATGACGGATGGGAAGAAGCGGTGATTGCGCAGAGGTCTTTTGCATGTATCCCTACAAACAACCAAAAAACCACACAAAAGTGGAGTAAAAAAGACAAACCCCACCCCGTTTCCACAACCAAGTGGAAACCCCACCACCAACCTCGTAGGTTGGTGGTGGGGTTTTTTGGGTAAGGCCGGGGGAGGTGGGGGAAAAATGTGGGGTGGGGGCTCTTTGAAATACGCTTATACCCCTGCCGGGATGGTTTCAGTATCAGAGACTTCTCTCTCTTCGGCAAACTTTACCGAAACAACTTTAGAAATACCTTTTTCCTGCATGGTTATACCATAAAGAACATCAGCCAGTTGTATGGTCATCCTGTTGTGTGTTACGATCACAAATTGGGACAATTTAATGAAATCTTGAAGCACATTGCAAAAACGCACTATATTTGATTCATCGAGCGGCGCGTCTATTTCGTCCAAAATACAAAACGGGCTCGGGTTAACCTTAAATATGGCAAAAATGAGCGCGATAGCCGTCATCGCTTTCTCTCCGCCTGAAAGCTGCATAATATTGTGCAATTTTTTGCCGGGAGGCCTCACGATAATATTGATTCCGCACTCCAATATATCGGACTCGTCTTCCAAAACAAGTTCCGCCTTTCCTCCGGCAAAAAGCATACGAAAATAATTGTTAAACTCTTTTTTTATCATTTCAAACGTTTCCAAAAAGAGTTTTCGAGTGGTTCTATTAATTTTCGAAATAGCCTGCAAGATTGATTCCCTTCCGGATACAAGATCTTCTCTCTGTTTGGATAGAAACTGATATCTCTCCACAAGCTCGCTGTGTTCCCGCGCCGCGTCCAAGTTTACCTCGCCCATTTTCTCTAATTGTTCTTTCAGTTCCTTGGAGCGCGCCTTAATGTCTTCCCAATTTGTATCTTCATCAATATTCATATCAAGCTGTGAAATATCCGTTTTATATGTATCAAAAATTTTTTCAGCTAAACCCTTCAGTTTATATTCAAGTTCTTTTTTACGAATATCAATATCCCGAGCTCTATCCCTTAATCTTTCCCGCTCTTCTTCTCTGGTTTTAAGTTTCTTTTCTTCTAAACTTATGTCTTCCGCGAAACTGCTTTTCACTTCTTCTTTTTGAGCGACTTCGGCCGATTTCGATTTTATTAAAACTTTATTTTCGGCAATACTGTTTTTTAAGGTTTCTATTTCTCCGTTTAAATAGCGCATTTTTTCATCTGTTTCAACTTTCCGATTTTTTTTGTCTTCAAGATCTTCGTTCATATGTTTAAGCGCCGCGTGATCTCTCTCTAAATTTTCTTTCAAGTTCTCCTCTTCCTTCATAAAAACCGACAGTTCTGATTTAATCTCAGCTATTCTAAAAAACAGCTCTTCTCTTTTTTGCGTGCTTTGGTGAATGGAATCCTGCACGCCACTGATAAAGTTTTGAATCTCGACATTTTTGATTTTTATTTCTCCAAGTACGCGGATCAGTTCCTCTTTTTCACTTTTTAATTGTTTCGCGACATTATTTTCTTCTTCGATTTCAGAATTCAAAAGAAGAAGCTCTCCCTCAAAAGAATTAAATTTTTCCTTAAGAGCAGTCCGCTTGGTGGATATTCCCATAAAATCCATCTGTTTTTGGTTAAGCTCCAGCTCCAATCTTTCTTTTTTGTGAGAAGAATTTTGAAACCATTCCTTTATTTCCGCGACGGTTCTATCGATTTTTCCGATCTCCGCCTGTTTGAGAATCTCTTCCTCTTTTATTTTATCAATTTTCCCGCTTCGTCCAAATAACGGAATATTTTCTTTCCCGGAATAATTTCTACTTCGCCTTAACCCTCTCTTCCTAACTTCACCGTTTTTACCGATAACTGTCCCTTCAGCTTCGATCTCAAGAGATCCGGACCCTTCCTGGAAAAAAACGGAAACATCGCGAAGTAAAACTTTTAATGCCGACGCGTAAGGCTCACGCGCGTCAATAACACATGATATATTTTTAAGTTTCGCGCTTCTTTCGTTATCCCCGGAGACAGCTTTAAGCTCATCTAAAATAATAAAACTTAAAGCCTCCATTTGATTCTGATTCAAATATTCCACAATCACACCGGCTGTTTCACGTGTATCAACAACCAAAGCCTGAGCCGCTTCCGCCAGCACGAATTTCATCGATTCTTCATAGTCTTCATTCAGGCTAACAAGTTCTGAGAGAATGCCGTGTACCCCTTTAAATCGCGGAACACCGGCTTCAACCTGCTTCATAATGTTCTTTACACTTGATCCAATACCTTCTCTTTCGGCGAGCAGTTTTTCAAGAAACCGGCGTTTCAGATTTATTTCATTTAACCGTTTTTCTTTGTCGGATTTGTTATCGTTTAAAGCGTCCAAGTTTTCACGACGCGAAAGATATTCTTTACTAAACGCGTCAAACTGCTGTTTTTTGTCTTCTAAATCTCTATGGGCTCTTTCTTTATCCCGCAATGTTTCATTCAAAATTTCAGATATTTTTTCTTTTTCAGATGTGACTTTTATTTTTTCTGATCTTAAACGGCGGTTTCGAAGTTCCGTATTTTGAATATCCGCGTTTATTTTTATCAAACTGTTTTTTATTTTAGTTTCTTCCGAAATCATATCGACGGTTTTTTCTCGGCTAAATTTAAGTTCATGCCTGTATTTTTCGAGACTCTTGGCTGCATTTTCCGATTCATTGGAAATAGACGTAAATTCCGCGTTTTTCTTCTGCCGAGCTGTACTTATTTCTGAAAACTTAGTTTCCAAAATTTTGAGTCTGGTTTCTAATTCCTCTTTTCTTCCGAAAAGATCTTTTATTTCCCAATCTAAACGCTGAGCGTTCTTTTCAAGTTCTCTGACTCTTTCAATATTAACCTCAATAAGGCGTGTGTTCTTATCTATCGTCCCCTCAAATTGAGCTTGTTCCTTCTGGAGAGATTGAAGCTCATCAATGAGGCTACTATAGTTTTCCCTGCGGGAAGTAAGCCCAAAAGATAATTTTTCCACCTCAGAGTGTATTTTCTCTATTTGTTTTATAAGTTCCTCAGTTTCACCCGCTAAATAAACATCACTCTCGCTTTGCTCTTTAAACGTTTTTGCCGCTAACTTTAAATCATATTCTTTAAGCTCATCATAACGCGCTTTGTATCTTTCGGCTTTACGCGCCTTTCGTTCAATAGAGTTTATTTGCCTGTCGACTTCACGCGTTATGTCATTAATCCTTACCAGATTTTCCTGAGTCCGTTCAAGTTTAAGCAATGCTTCCCGTTTTTTTGACTTATATCGTGTTATCCCGCTGGCTTCTTCAAAAATATATCTACGTTCTTCGGGTTTAGAACTTAAGATCATATCCATTTTTCCCTGTTCAACGATCGAATAGGAACTGGTTCCTATTCCGGTGCCCATTATTAAATTCCTAATATCCGTAAGCCTTACAGGTGTTTTATTAAGCAGATATTCGCTTTCACCGGATCTATAAAGCCTTCTGGTAATAGTAACTTCGTCATAATCAACAGGAAGAACTCTGTCCGTATTTGACAGCATAAGAGAAACTTCCGCGACATTTACGCTCTGGCAATTTTCTGTACCGTTAAAAATAACGTCCTGCATCGCCCCCGCGCGCATGGATTTTACGGACTGTTCCCCTAAAACCCATTTGATCGCATCAACGACATTACTTTTTCCGCACCCATTCGGACCGACTACCGCGGTAACACCCGGTTCAAATTTTAATTTCGTTTTGTTCAGAAAAGACTTAAACCCGATTATCTCGATTCCTTTAAAATACATTCCGCTCGTCTCCTCTCGATTGTCCCGCGAAAATCAAAACATAATATAATGATTCAATCCGCAGAAGCGCGGTTTCCGCGCCCTTTATCGTTATTTGGGTATTGTTTGGGCGTTATTCGGACGGGGAAAATTCCGCCCTTACGCCGATGTTAAGTATCTTTTTCAAAACAGCAACGTCTTCTTCCAGGTACTCCCTGTATCCGTTTATAGGATTCCTGCGCGGCTCCGGAAATATATTTCTTTTCTCATAATTTATAACAGTGCCGCGATAAACACCTAAAACATCCGCAACCTGTTGAACCGTATATTTTTGTTTCAATTCTCTCTGCATCATATCATCCTCTTGGCAAACCGTAAGTCCCAGACCTTACCGCGTAAAGCAATAAGATCTCCCCCTAAAGTTTTATACAAGTTTATACATCTTTGCACTACTTTGTGAAGTATATACAAGTATCTACACCTTGTCAAGAAAGTTTAACAAAATCACCTAACACTTCGTAGGGGCACAGCACGTCGTGCTCCTATTTATTTAAAAAATTTTTTGAATTCACTCGTAAGGAGAGGGACTATCTTAAAAAGATCATCTACTATCCCGTATGTGGCGACGCTGAAAATCGGCGCGTCGGGATCTTTGTTTATCGCGATAATTACGTCTGAGGACTTCATCCCGATAAGATGCTGTATTTGCCCGCTGATACCGCAGGCAATATAAACTTTCGGACAAACTGTTTTTCCGGTCTGTCCAACTTGATGTGAATAAGGAATCCAATCAGCGTCAACCGCTGAACGAGACGCGCCGACAGCGCCCCTCAAAACCAAAGCAAGTTCTTTTATGATATCAAAATTTTCTTTCGCCCCCAATCCCCTGCCGCCGGAGACTATGACATCCGCTTCCGACAGATTAATGGTTTCTTCGATCTCTTCCACGATATCTATGAGACGGGTCCGGGAAAAATAAATATCATCTGAAAATTCTTCTTTTATGATCTCAGCTTTCTTCCCGCGAACCGGTTCCGCTTCTTTCATAACTTTATGTCTAACGGTCGCCATCTGAGGACGCGTATTCGGCGTAATGATGGTAGCCATTATATTTCCGCCGAAAGCGGGTCTGGTCTGCAGGAGAAGTTTCTCTTTAGGATCGATGTCAAGCCCCGTACAATCAGCGGTAAGTCCCGCCCGGAGCCGCACCGCGACTCGAGAAATAAGACTTCGGCCGATAGTCGTCGCGCCGCAAAGAACGATTTCCGGTTTATATTTCGATATCAATTCTGTTAGAACTTTGGTATAAGGTTCGTCCTGATATGCTTTAAGTTTGGACGAATCCACAAGATAGATCTTATCCGCTCCCGCTTCCGCGAGTTCACGGCATTTATCTTCAATATTGTCTCCAAGAAGAACCGCGCACAGGTTCACTCCAAGTTTATCCGCGAGTTCTCTGCCTTTTCCCAAAAGTTCGAAAGATATGGATTGCACTTTACTTTTTTTCTGCTCGCAAAACACCCACACATCCTTATATAAGGAAAAATCCGTTGATTTGACCGCTTCTTTTTTTTCGATCATTATCGCTTCAAATTTACATACTTCCCGGCAGGCTCCGCACAAGTTGCACTTTGAAAGATCTATAACCGCCTTTTTATTTTTCATCGCGATCGCGCCAAAAGGACACGCTTTCACGCAAAGAGTACACCCCGCGCATTTTTCACTCAATACTTTTATCCAGTCTTTCCCCGGCATAAACTTCTCCTAAAAATAGCGCCCCAATATCGTATGTCGCGTATTAAAAACGTAATTCAAAACATAAAACGGCATCTTCAGTCATGTCTCAGTCCTACCCGACAATAATCTCTTTCATAAGCTCCGCGAGTTTTTTTACTTTTTCGGAAGCTTCTCCCTCAAGAATTTCGCCGCCTTTTCTTTGAGAAGGCGTAAAAATTTTTAATACCCTTGTCGGAGACCCGTCAAGACCAATCTTATCTTCCTGACAACAAAGATTCTCCGCCGTCCAAACAGGAATTTCAGCTTTTTTCGCTCTCATTTTGCCTTTTAAAGAAGGTAAACGCGGCTCATTGATTTCCTTGACTACCGTCAAAAGCGCCGCGAGAGGAGTTTCAACAATATCATACCCTTCTTCGGTCATGCGTTCGACTCGAGCTTCATCGGCAGAAATTTTTTCGATTTTTTTCACATAAGTAACTTGCGGAATATTGAGATGGGTGGAGACTCCGGGACCTACCTGCGCGGTATCTCCGTCGGACGCTTGTTTTCCGCACAAAATAAGTTTAAAATCTTCTATTTTTTTTATAGCCTGAGAAAGCGTATAGCTTGTCGCCCAGGTATCACTACCCGCAAATTTTCTGTCACTTACCAGAATCCCCCGGTCACATCCCATGGATATCGCTTCTTTTAAAGCTTCCTTCGCCTGAGGAGGTCCCATACTAAGGACTATCACTTCCGCCGCGCCGCCTAATTTCTCTTTAACTCGAAGGGCTTCTTCTATCGCGTACATATCAAAAGGGTTGATAATGGACTCTACCCCTTCTCTTTTAAGAGTGTTTGTTTCCGGATCAATCTTTACATCCATCGTATCGGGAACTTGTTTTATAAGCACGATAATTTTCATAAATTATTTTTCCATGTGATTTTCGGATTGATGTTTTTTTTATTTCATTCAGACAGGGACGAGCGGACACACGTATCCGCCCTTACGTCGCCAACCACTATCTCTTCCGCCAACAACCTCGTAGGTTGGTGGCGGAAGATTCACCTTTCCGCCTAAAGACCATTCACTATTTACCAAATATCTATCACAATTTATTTTTTCGCGAGGCCTTCCTTGATAAGAGCGGAAGCAATAACGCCTCTTTGTATCTGGTTTGTTCCCTCATAAATTTGCGTTATTTTTGCGTCTCTCATCAGCTTTTCAACCGGATATTCTTTCATATATCCGTAGCCGCCGAAAATCTGTACCGCGTCGGTCGTAACTTTCATCGCGGTATCAGACGCGAATGTTTTACAAATAGCGGATATTTTTGCCACATTTTTCGCGCCTGAATCTATCATGCGCGCGGCGGAATATATTAACGCGCGGGCGGCTTCAACCGCGATAGCCATATCCGCCAGCATGAACTGAATCCCCTGAAAAGAAGATATAGAAGCCCCAAACTGTTTTCTTTCGTGAGAATATTGAACTGCCTCGTCCAACGCTCTTTGCGCGATACCTAAAGCCTGCGCGGCTACACCCGGACGGGAATGATCGAATGTTTTCATCGCGACGATAAATCCGAGTCCTTCCCTGCCGAGAAGATTTTCTTTAGGCACACGGCAATCCGTAAAAATAACTTCTCTTGTCGCGGAAGCCCTGATTCCCAACTTATTCTCTTTTTTTCCGAAACTTACTCCCGGAGTATTTTTATCAACTATGAAAGCGCTCGCGCCGCGAGGTCCCTTCGATTTGTCTGTCATAGCGATCACCGTATATATCTCGGCCTCGCCTCCGTTTGTTATCCATTGTTTAGTACCGTTAAGGATATAACCGTCGCCGTCCTTCTGGGCCACGGTCTTTATGCCGCCCGCGTCTGAACCGGCTTCGGCTTCTGTAATCGCGAACGCCGCGAGTTTTTTGCCCGAAGCTATATCCGGAAGATATTTTGCCTTTTGCTCCTGATTGCCGTAGAGAAGAATGGGATATGTGCCTAACCCGGTCGCCGCGAATGCCAAGGCAATACCTCCGCATCCCCAAGAAAGTCCTTCCGCGGCTATTGCCATTTCAAACACACCGCCGCCCATTCCGCCGTATTCTTCGGGAACATACACTCCGCAGATGTCGGACTCGGCAAATACTTTCACCAAATCCCACGGAAATTCGGCTTTCTCGTCATACTCAGCGGCCACGGGTTTGATTTTTTCTTCCGCTATTTGCCGACATAAATCTTTTATCATCTGTTGTTCTTCAGTTAAAAGATAATCCATACTTTCTGCTCCTTGTTTTACGCGATTAAAAATACAATTCGGATGTAACAGCTGTCCCCTTAGAGCTAAAATATGCTTGCAGAGTGATCACGCGTAACGTCGATTAAATAATTCCGCGGAAAAATAAAGAATTCAATACTATAGACGAAACGGAAGGGATTTCAAGCTACGAGATCAATTTGAGCTTTCACGGTTTCTTACTATCCGCCACTGCAAATAATCTTTCCCTATACGCCGCGTCAAACTTCTACTCTTTAAATTTTTTCACTACCAGCGTAACGTTATGCCCGCCAAACCCGAGAGAATTACTTATAGCCACGTTTACTTCAGCTTCTCTTGCTTTATTGGGAACATAATCTAAATCACAGTCGGGATCAGGATATTCATAGTTGATGGTCGGAGGTATAATTTTATTTTCGATAGCTTTGGCGCAGGCGATAAGCTCAGCCGCGCCGGTCGCTCCAAGCATATGTCCGGTAACACCTTTGGTGGAACTAACGGCAAGTTTATGCGCATGCTTACCAAAAACTGTCTTAATGGCACCAGTTTCCATTTTATCGTTTAAGTATGTTGACGTACCATGAGCGTTTACATAATCAACATCTTCAAGATTTACTCCGGCATCTTCAAGCGCTATGTTCATACATCTGACAGCACCTGAACCCTTCGGATCCGGAGCCGTCATATGATAAGCATCTCCGCTCATACCATACCCGACTAACTCGCAGTATATACGAGCCCCGCGTTTTTTCGCGTATTCCAACTCTTCCATCACGACAACCGCGGCGCCTTCTCCCATAACAAACCCGTCCCGTTCCCGATCAAAAGGCCTTGAAGCTTTTTCGAACTCGGTTTTGCGTTTCGAAAGCGCTTTTAACGCGCAAAACCCGCCAAAACCCATTTTTGTAATCGCGGCTTCAGACCCGCCGGCTATCATAATATCCGCGTCATTTCGCTGTATGATTTTAAAAGCATCCCCAATAGAATGGCTGGCAGTGGCGCAAGCGGTAACCGCCGCCGAATTCGGTCCCTGAAAACCAAGATCAACGGAAACCAGACCCGAAGCCATATTCACAATCAGCATCGGGATTAGAAACGGAGAGATTCTTGAAGCGGCTTTTTCCTCATCTTCAGATTCCAAATATTTCTTATGTTCCACTTCAACGGTATGAAGACCGCCTATCCCGGAACCAATATAAACCCCGGCTCTTTCAAGGTTTATTTTTTCTTTTTGAAGCCCGCAGTCTTCAATCGCCATCTTTGCCGCCGCAATGGCATATTTCACGAACGGATCAAGCCGTTTTTCTTGTTTTGAAGTCATATAGAGGGTCGCGTCAAAATTCTTCACTTCAGCGGCAACCCATGAATTGAAAGGTGTGGGATCAAAAGCGGTAAGACGAGCCACTCCGGATTTGCCGTTTATGACAGCTTCCCAAAAATCTTTGACATTGTTCCCCACGGGAGTAACGGCACCTACTCCCGTAAGAACTACTCTTCTCGCTTCAGCCATTTATCAAACTCTATTCCCGGGACTTTCAATTGAAAAATCTATTATTCGTTGTCTCTAACTCAGGAGCTAAATTTCTCTCATTGTCCCGTATTGGTTATTATTTTTATCCCAGTATTTCCTATTTCCTCTATTTCGATGAACCTTTTTCTGAAATGTAAGCGATTGCTTCTCCGACCGTTGTTAATTTTTCAGCGTCTTCATCCGGAATCTCCGCGCCGAATTCTTCTTCAAGAGCCATAACAAGTTCAACTGTATCCAAAGAATCAGCTCCGAGATCATCAATAAACTTAGCATCTTCTTTTACTTCTTCAATTTTAACACCCAGCTGTTCAGCTACGATCGATTTGACTTTTTCCGATATCTCAGACATTTTTCCTCCTTTTTTCGCGAATTCGCCTAATGTGTTTTACGCGAAACACGTATCACAGATTTTCTTACTCTTCACATCACCATACCGCCATCCACCTGGACAACCTGACCTGTAATGTATCCAGAATCCTCACTTGCCAAAAAAAGAGCCAATTTCGCGACGTCTTCCGCCTGCCCCATTCTGCCGAGCGGAATAAACCCCAAAAGCCTCTGGCGTGCTTCTTCCGAGAGTTTATCCGTCATAGCTGTCTTGATAAAACCCGGCGCGATGGCGTTAACGTTTATTCCGCGAGATCCAAATTCTTTAGCAACGGTTTTTGTAAGCGCGATAAGCCCGCCCTTACTCGCGGAATAATTTGCCTGCCCGGCATTGCCCATAATCCCTATTATCGAAGCCATATTAACGATTTTGCCGCTCCGTTTTTTCATCATTGAACGGCTTACCGCCTTTATGCAATTGAAGGCACCCTTAAGATTCACGTCCAGAACAGAATCCCAATCCTTTTCCGACATTCTGAGCATGAGATTGTCTCTCGTAATACCGGCATTGTTGACAAGTATATCTAACTTGTCAAAATTGTCAAGAATTTTCTTAACGAAATTTTCAACTTCTTCCGGCGAGGTTACATCAACTTTTTGAATTATTACTTTTCTCTTCGTTTGACTCTCTATTTCATGTTTCGTCTGAGCCAAAACTTCTTCATTAACGTCACAAATCGCGATATTTGACCCCTGAGAAGCAAAAAATAAGGCTATTTCTTTGCCGATTCCTTGTGCCGCTCCGGTAATCATCGAAACCTTACCGTCAAGTTTCATAATCCCTCCCATTCAAGTTTTACGAAGTAATTCTAACAGCAATATGGCTTTTGTCAAGGAATTTAGCCCGTTAGTCAGTTAGACGATTGACCGGTTCTATTGGAGGATTAACCGCTTAACCCGGATATTGGGCTAACCGGTCCTTTCAATGGTCTCAGAAAACTTTCCGCCCGTTAGGGCATCAATATGCGCGGTAAGTTCTTCAATTCTCATCATTTTTTCCGCTATCGCCTTTGAACTCGCGGCTTCTTCTTCAGCGAAACTTTCTTTCATATCCAAAACTTCCGAAACAATTCTTTTTCTTTCAAAATATAAACGTGTTATCTCTTCGAGTATTTCTACCCTAAGCTGAACCATGAGCTTACTTCTTACGTCTATACTTGTCTCTGAACTCGTCCAAATCAGCTCTGAAAAATCCCAACTTAAATCTATATCCCAATTTGCTCCCTTTTCTTCCGGACCGGTTACGACATACGCCGTTGAAGCACTTTTATATATTTCAACGTTTTCATCGATAGATTCGGAAAATCCTGCTGACAATTTCGGCAGAATAGCTTTCCATTTTGCTCTTTGTCTCCAGGCTCTTATTTTTTCGGGACTCACTTCCGCGTAATCTATCGCCATTTTATGGACACTTTTCATCGAAGGGATCGTTTCTTCCGGAAAAATACAAAATTTTTTCGAAACAAAGGTTTCCTCGTGCTCATAAAACGAATCCAAGTTCATTCTATAAAGATCTCTGCCTCCGGCAACCCAAAGTATCGCGCATCCCTTCTCGTCAAGCCCGGCTTGTAAGATAGAAATTTTTCCGGGAAAAGTCTTTCTGAAGAATACATCCCAAGATTTTGTTTTTTCGATATACCGATAGATCACATTATCGTCCGACGCGAAAAAATGTTTTCCCGTATACAGCGCGTGCCGAATTTTCGCCGGCAAAAAAGTATCCCGCGCGTAACGTTTTAACACTTTATTCCGTTCGTCAAAGATATACATGCCTTCATCAGTCACGGCCAATATCATTCCGCTTTCAAAAAGACCAAGATGTCTAATCACCTGTAAATCTTGGTTTTCTTCCAAAAATCCGTCACTATCGTCTACCTCGTCTTCATACACTTCATCCTCTTCGGAACTGTTTGATCCCGGCAGACTAAATTTTTCCCAGGTTTTATTTTCCTCAAAAAAAACGAAAAGATCTTTTCCCGCCGCCAGAAAGATAACACCGTCCCGGTAAAAAACGTCTCCAATATCATGACGGAGAAATTCGGGGCCAATACATTTCCAAACCGACTCTTTTATTCTAAAAAGTTTTCTCCCCCGCCACGCAAGCACGTTACGGTTGCCTTTTTCTTCTTCGACAGTTATTCCGGAGATATTTTTAATCCCAAACAAACATTTCCAATCAGAATTATTTGCCTTTTGGAAAATACCGTTCTTTGTAGCAACAATTACAGCATCATCGGTAATAATCATGTCCCTTATTTCAAAATTTCCGGCGGGAAGAACTTGTTTTTCCCAATTACCTCCCGCGTTTTCCGTCCGAAAAAGCCCTTCTTCAGTACCGAGATAGAATTCAGTCAATCCTTGAACATTTTTGGCGCACGTGATGTTGCCGCTTATCACCGGAGACACTTCGCTCCACCCATTCCATTCGACCGCGTTCAATCCGGCCGCCGCGAAAAAACAAGTACTCAATACCAAAACCGCCGTGATTCCGCTTGCGGCAGGAATACGCGATTTTCGCCTCACATTTAACTTTCCACCGAACCGATCCTGTATCATTTTCACTTCTTCCCCCTTTGATATTTATTGCTGTTTTTAAACACATACGAAAGATAAAAACGCTCTATATTTCTCTCCCGCGTATTTTTGTTATTAGCTCTACAACCCAATAAAAGCGCGCCTTTAAAAAAGTATTCGCTAAAAATTATCTGCTTGACAGGCGCTCATAATTTGATACAATAAAATGTCAATAAAAAGCGTTAGATCCATCCAGGTCTCACGCCTTAAGGCGGGTGAATATTCCCTACCCTCACCTGCTTTTTTTATTGTATTTCATTTTGATTTTTTGTCAAACAATTTTTCATATTTAGACATACTTTCAAATTCCACCTAAATAGGTTGCACACACATGCAATATTTTAAAGACCTCTGCACGGCTACTTTTTCGTCATTCTGAGTCCGCCGAAGGCGGGCGAAGAATCTCTTTTTAAGCGAGATTCTTCACTCGGCTTTGCCTCGTTCAGAATGACGGATGGGAAGAA
>Ga0114918_10000796_pt1 | contig 27674 bp, 25 predicted proteins | sample LantaG_FD_87015 | JGI IMG/M metagenome (GOLD analysis project Ga0114918, IMG submission 87015) | Deep subsurface microbial communities from Baltic Sea to uncover new lineages of life (NeLLi) - Landsort_02402 metaG | ecosystem: Environmental > Aquatic > Marine > Oceanic > Sediment | place...
AATAAACAAAAGATAAGCGGTAAAAGAAAAAGATAACAGTATTTATTAAAAACAAGAAAATGGGAGAATTTTTTAACATATTATTTGGGGATTATAGTATAGCTCAACTAATGGCATTTGTGGTTTTCTTTATTATTGGTTATGTCATTTATGGTTTAACTGAAACAACTGGACGTGATAGACTCGGCACAAAAACACCAAAGAAATGGAACTGGAAATTCTGGTTTCAGGATAACTGGAGAAGATATTTAACAACAATTTTATGTACATTTGTGCTTTTCAGATTTTATTCTGAATTAAGTGGACACCCATTTGGTAATTTTGATGCGGTTACATTCGGACTATTAGGTGATGGTGTGGCAGCAACCATAAAGAAAAGAGTTAAGGGTGCAGGTGCAGACCGTGAAAAATTAATGGCAAACATGAAAGATGATGAAATAGGATAATGAATTACAGCACATTTGATATAAATAATTTTTTTATTAAGAAGGACAGTACTCTTCCTGATTTAAAATACCCACTTATTCAGAAGATAAGAGAACAATATGATATTAGTGATGATATGTTGGAAAACTGTGCAGTAACTTTCTCTATGGTTGATGCAGAGACTGGACTATATCGCATAGCTAACGTTGCAGCAAATCTTGTTGTCAGTAATGACAGAGCAGCTAATCCTGATGAGGAAAAATATACCCTTACATACAGGTTTAAATTATCCCAAACCAGAAAAGCTGGGAGATTTCTTGGAGAATTTAAGATTGATTTTTTAAATCCAGAGTATGGGTGTGGTAAGATTACATTACCAACTCAAAATCAAATAAATATCATCATTTCAGACGGAATTACAAAAACTACAGTAATTTAATTGACAATCCGAAATATTTAGTTATCTTTGCATGATAAACGTTTATTATGCAATCACCTATTTTTGTAGTTCATTGCGAGAGAATACCAAGAAGATTAGCTTATTATCTTAGGTTTCAACCCAATGACCAACTTCTTCAACGCATTAAAGAGCTTCCAGACGATACTCGTAAATGGAATGCACTAATGATATGTTGGGAAATCACAACACCCTCCCTACTACTTTTAATTAAAAAGTATAAGAAAAGCAATAAAATTCATTTTGATTTTGGTAACGAAGACAGTAGAAAGGTTTTCATTCAACAAATCAAGAAAATTGAAATCAGCGAAGCCGAAAAGCGCAAGTTCATAGCAGAACTCGATGTAAAGAAAGAACATTGGGTTAAGTATAAAGAAGAACTGGAAGCCAGTTATGTTCAATATAGTGAGAAATGTCATGCATTATTAAGAGAGGGAATTAAATTATATCCACATCAAATTGTAGCAGCGATGTTTATGAATGTCACTCGTAACACGCTGATTAGCCACGAGATGGGACTCGGAAAAACGCTTTCGAGCATTCTTTATGTGGAAATGAATGGCTTTGAAAGGGTGGTTGTCATCACACCAAACTCATTGAAGTTTAATTTTTATGGGGAAGTGGAGAAATTTACAAAAAGTAATGCACATATTGTAAATTGGAAGAAAAATAAGTGTGGTATCGAAGATGCTAAATATATTATTGTAAACTATGATTACTTCAATCCAAGCAATAAAGATAGGTTTAAAGCTAAATGGGATAAACTTGATATTGGTAAAATAGATTGTGTTATTTGTGATGAAAGTCAGAAACTCAAGAACACCAAAGCCAACACCTATAAGAATTTCAAAAGAACGTTTACAAAGAAAATATTTAAAGGCGAGAAAATAAGTAAGATTTTCTTATCTGGAACACCTGCACCTAATAGAGCACATGAACTCTATACGGTTCTACATGAAATATCTCCATTGGATTTCGCAACGAAGAAATACTTCAATGAATATTATTGTGGTATGATTTACGACTATAATAGTGGTTGGGGTTATATTACTGATACGATGGCACAGCGTTTTGAAGAACTCTATCATAAGATTGCACCATATACACATAGAAAACGTAAAATTGATGCACTTAAAGACCTTCCAGATAAAACATACCAACGTATTTTGTTAGAAATGACAGATGATGAGCAGAGGGTATATGAAGAAATTGAAGCGGGTGTAGCTAATGAATTCGTAGAACACCCAACCAGAAACCCATTAACAATCATGATTAGGTTAAGGCAATACTTGACCTCCATTAAAGTGAAACACGTTATTGAGTTAATCGAGAATATTCATGAGACAGGGGAAAAGGTTGTGGTTGTGGATTTCTTCAAAGAAAGTCTTTATGAGCTAAAGAAACTGCTTGGAGACACAGCAGCACTTCATACTGGTGACCAGACCGTTGAAGAACGTTCAGATATTGTAGATATGTTCCAAGACCCCAACAGTTCATTACTGGATTTTCTTGGTAGCATTCAAACCTGTAATTATGGACTTACACTTACGGCTGCCTCAAAGCTATTCATATTAACCCTACCATATTCAGTAGGTGAGTATGACCAAGTTAGTGACCGTTTACATAGAATCGGTCAAAAGAGTGCCGTTAATATCTACGTACTAATATTTCCAGACACAATTGATGATTACGTATTTTCTTCAATTGAGAGTAAGCGTAAAGAAATTGTCAGGGTAATTGACAACGAAGACTACACTTCCAATGTTAGTGAATCCGTGCTCAGTAGCGTAATTGAAAGAATAAAGGAAAAATATAAAAAATAGTAATTTAATAAAAACAGAATATGTCAAAAATGGATGAAGTAAGTGTTTTGAGCGAGATTAAAGGGTTTCTCGAAGGACATAACGATAAGCTAAAATATCTTGTAAATGTCGAAACCGACCCAAGATATAATTTTGCTGAATGTGTTATACATGAGCCAAACGAAAAACCAAAAATAATAAAAGTTCAATACGAACCTTTTATGTATATGAGAGACCTATCTAAATTTGGTCGTAAGTTATATGAGGGACATTCTGAACAATTAATTGAAAGCAAGAAGATTAAGTATGGTATCACAATCACCAAATTAAAAACAGGTAATCAAAAAAGACTTGTGAATGGTTATTGTTATAAAATAACAAGTCATAGGTCTTATAATGACATCATTAATTATTTAAGAGATGGTGGCATCAATCCATATGAAAAAGCTGAAGATATTGATGGAAACTATATTAGAGATAAGAAAGGTAGGATTATACAACCACATCGTGACTGGTTTTTTTCTCTGAGAACCACCGAACAATTCTTTGTTTCTAACCAGACCAGATTATTCAAAGGGTTTGAAGAATATAAAGATGTGCATAAGCTGACATTCGATATTGAGACCACAGGTCTTCGTTATCAAATTTCGAGAGTGTTCGCTATTGGTGTGAGAGATAATAGGGGTTTTGAAACCATTTTAGAGGTTGAGAAAATAAATGATGATGAATCCGAAATCAAATTAATACAGGACTTCTTTAATTTAATACACCTATTGAAACCTGCCGTTATTTCAGGATATTATTCTGAGGGATTTGACTTTGATTATATTCTTGGAAGAGCGAAGGAATTGAAAATGGATTTGAGTGGAGTTCCTACAAGTCTTAAAGATGGAATTCAACTAAGAAGACGAGGAAATGTTAGTGTTAAGTATGGTAATACCGCAGACAAATATACTGCCACTGAGATGTGGGGATATTCTGTGATTGACATTATTCATGCAACCAAAAGAACGGCAGCAGTTAATAGTGACCTTAAAGAAACTGGCTTAAAATATATAGCTAAATTTGAAAAAATAGCTAAACCCAATCGTACATACATCAAAGGAGAAGATAACTCAATTGGTAGATTCTATCACGAGAATAAGGTATTTCTCACAAATGAAACCAATGATTATATTGAAATTCCAGACGTGCATCAGGAAACCGCATTGAAACTATATACAATTCAAGCAAATAAGGTTGGTGGGTTCATAACGGACGATGAATATAAGATACTTAGAAAACAATATCTTGATAGTAATCCTGAATTTGTTACTTGGTTTAGAGGCGAAGCACTGCCGAAAAAACTAACCATTTTTATTAGTGGTAAGAAATTACTTAGACAATATCTGCTTGATGACCTTTGGGAAACCGAACACGTTGATGAACTATATAATCAATCATCATTTATGTTGGCGAAAATTGTTCCAACGACATATCAGCGTATCTGTACTATGGGTACTGCAGCGATTTGGAACTTACTGCTTACTGCGTGGAGTTATGAAAACGATTTGGCAATTCCAGAGTCGGATAAGTATGAGAGATTTAGTGGTGGATTGGCAAGATGTTATAAGGTCGGCTATACAAAAAGAATTAAGAAAATTGACTACGCATCTTTGTATCCAATGATTCAATTATCAGATGATGTATTCCCAATTTTCGACATTACTGCCGTAATGAAGAAATTGCTATTATATCTTACAACCACACGTAACATATATAAGAAAATTGCCAGTGGTACTAAGCTAAAAAATGAGGAAGTAACGCTGTTGAAGGAAATCGACCACGATATCTACAACAAATATGTGAATGGCACACTTACTATTGCCGACATCGCAATGTCTAAGGTTAAACAGCTACCTATCAAAATCTTGAACAACTCATTATTTGGTGCGTTGGGTTCAAACATTAGTTTTAACTGGTCAGATAATGTATGTGCTGCAAGAATTACGTGTACAGGTAGATTACACCTAAGACACGGTATTGATTGGTTTAGTGATTTCGGATTAGTTGCTTTACTTGCAGTAACCGATGGTATAAACTTTAAAATACCAGATACTACAACAATAAAAGTTACTGATGACGGCACATTATATGACCAACCAGAAGGACTTATTGAAGACATGTGGACATATGGTGGAGAAATTGGTGTTCAGGCATTAATTGAAAAATTTAATAAAGAAGAAATGCAACCACCATATATGAGTGTTGATGATGATGGTGATAGCGTTTCTTGCCTAAACCTTTCCAGAATTAATTATGCTACCATGTCAGAAATCAAAGACAAGAAGACTGGCGATGTTAAGGAAAAGGTTAAATTAACTGGTAATACAATCAAATCCAAAGTAATGCCCGAATACATTGAAGAATTTATTGATAAGGGTTTGGATATGATTCTGCATGGCAACGGTAAAGAATTTGTTGATTATTATTATGACTATTGTGATGACATCAGATATATGCAGATTCCATTAAAGAAGATTGCGAGTAGAAGCAAGATAAAGACAAGCCTTTCTGCATATAAGAAAAGAGGTAAGGATAAGAATGGTAGAGAAAAGGGCATGCAAGCTCATATGGAATTGCTGATTGAAAAACGTGAGGAAATTGCTGCAGAACTTTTTGAAAAACATAAGGATAGTCTGGGATTCACCAAGTCAGAAGAAAAGCTAACCATTGACGATAAAATTAAATTTGTTATAAACTACATGCCACCCGAACCCGAATTAGATAGTATGGTGTATTATGTTAATACTGGTTATAGAAAATCACATGGAGACTCAAGAAAAATTGTGGATAAGGAAACTGGTATTGAGAGATTCTGTGCCACTTTGATTAGTGCCGAAGACCTGCAAGAGAATCCTGAAATGACTGGCACATATAATTACGAAAAATATCTGGATGCTTTCAATAAGCGTGTGGTGTCACTTATCGTTGGGTTCGAACCAGAAGTTCAGAAGAAGATACTGGTTAAAATCAAAAAAGATGGAGACTTGAAAAAAGAAATGTTCAGTAGTGATGAGTTGGTTCTAAAGAATTTTGGTTCAGATGATTTTAAAGAATCAATGTACTTAGAAGATTTAGAGGTTGACTTTTGGAATAAAACTGGTTATGACCCAAGATTGGTTTGGAATGGTTTTAAAATGAGTGATGAACTCAAGGTTTATTATGAGATATATGAGAACGCATTGAAACATCTCAACGATAAAATGGACGAGATAAAAAAACCAAGAATTAAATCGATTAATGAGAAGTATGTTGATGGCGATTTGGTGCTGATTAAAGACGGTGCTGAATATCATGTAGGTGCATTCAATGGAGTCTATCTTCAAATTGTTAGGGAAAATGTGGATGTACCTAAGAGTGAAATTGAACTCGAACTTGATAGAAAACAAGAGGAAGAAGAAAAGAAACTTCTGGAGCTAAGAGCCAATGAACTAACGACTAAGAGTGATAGGGATATCTTTTTAGAGGCAGAAATAGCTAAACGTAAAAAATATTTTACTGGCTTTAAACAGAAATATGGACTTCCACTTCTTTCGACAATGGAACAAGTTTTTTCTGAACTCGAAAACTCCGAAGGTGCGTTCGAAGACTATATAATCGAACAGGAGGGTGAGGACGAGAAAGAAGCTGCACAATATTTAGGTGTTGATGATGGTGGGGATGGTGCATATTAACTTTTTATAGTATTTATATAAAAATATGTGCACATGAAATTAAAAAAGAAAGACTTGGTTGAAATAATTGATGGCGACAGTAGTTTAATTGGCAAGTCTGACATACCAACAAACGATGCTAATGCAGATACTCAAGCCAAAGGAACAACTGACGTTAACGCTAAAATCGGAACTCAGCCGTTTAGATATGACATGTTAGGTCGCTTCGGTTTTACTCTTATGCCATTTTTGGAAGGCAAGGAAAATCAAGAGCAAACCGAGATGATTAATGAATTGGGTAAGCTAATGTATGATAGGTATGTTGAAATCGTGAAATTCTATTTCAAAAACCCTAACAAGTTAAAGCCTGATTACAGGAAGATTGTTGATGGTACTGCAACCCCAGATAAGGAAGTTAATGCAGAATATGCAAAAAAGATTCTTAAAATAGTTGAAAAATACTTTGAGGATGCATTTAAAGAACCTGAAAAAATGATTGATGAGTCTATTCTTGATGAAAAACTCGTTGATAAAAAAACTGAAGATGAAATCACGAAAAAATCTGACGACAACGGTGTTCGTGGAAAGAAACTTGAGAAAATTGCGGGTTTAATTAATAAACTTGAGAAAAAAGATATCGATAAGCTGATAAATTTATTGGAGAGAAACAATGGCTAATTCACAATTACAAGGAAAAACTTATTTAGTGCCTACTGAGATACTTAACAGCATCGAAGCAGCCAAGGTGAACTATCCGAACTCCGAGGGCATTAAACGAGCTAAAAACATCCTTAACGAGCCTAATCTAAGCTATGATTGGATGAGAAGATTGAAGAATTACTTTGATAAAGCCAATCCGCAAACCGATGGTATTCGATATGCGTTAGCTGGTGGTGATGCCATGAGAAAATTTGTTGAAACAAGCTTAACTCAAGACACAGCAGCAGTCCAGAGGTCTAAAGAAAACAGGCGTGCTGTGACAAACGATTTGGACTCGGACTTGAAACCATTTCAAACACCGAGATTAACGTTACAGGAAGAAAAGAAAGAAAAGGAAAAAAATGCAGTAGCTATAATTGTTAATGTAGACAATAAAATTCTATTATTGAAGCGGGTTGATGACCCAAAGATTTGGCAACCAAATAAATGGGCACTTGTTGGTGGTGGAATTGAGAAGGGTGAGACCCCACAAAAGGCTGTTGAAAGAGAGATTGAAGAAGAAACTGGATTGGAAATCAAGAAATTTATTAAATCATTTACGATTGAAAGAAATTCAAACAGTATTGAGCACATGTTCGTCTGCAGATATGACGGAGAACCAACAGATATTGAGCTTGATACGAAAGAGAACACCAATTATGGTTGGTATGGTATTGATGAGATGAACTATTTAGACGTAGTACCGAATTTGGTTGATTACATTTCGCTTGCCTTTAAAAAATATGATTAAAGTATTTATAATAAATAACACGAAGAATTTAAAATAAAAAAAAATGGCAGATAAAACAACTTTTAATGCCCTTCCAGACGAGAGCGTTGGTGGTGGCAGCAGATTAATGGACATAAGCCTACAATTCAGACAATGTAGTGTTGCCAGAAATGATTATGGCAATAATAGTGCATACGTAGCAGGTCATCCTGACGCATTATCAACAGGTGATGAAGACGGTAAGGGTGAAGTAAATGGTCAAGTTGGTGGGACTACTGACATCAGAACCAGAGAATGTTCTATTGCAAAGAATAAATTTCAAAAAGGCGGTAAAGAATATAACGCAGGTACAGTATAATATGTTTTCTGAGGATAAAATATTGTTCGAAAATATCAGAAACTTTCGTCATCTTCTTACTGAAGGTGTTGGTGAAAGCGAGATAATTAAAGCTATTCAAAACCACGAATGGATTTATATTAACTATAGTGGTGATGATGGTGAGACTTCTGGTAGTAGAACAGTAAGACCATATGTTCTTGGTACACATAAAGATTCTGGTAATCAGGTTCTAAGGGCGTGGCAAGACAATCCAAGAAACAGTTATGACTTTCAACATCGACCAACACGTAAGGATAGTTATGGACACGACTATTTTAGTGATGCAGAGGGTGAGAAACCGGGTTGGCGTATGTTTAACCTCGATAAAATAACCCATGTTTATCCAATGGGAAGAAAATTTAATAATAAAGATGGTAGTGTAATGATACCTCCAAGATATCATGAGGGCGCAGATGCGGATATGAGTGATATCAAATATTATGTTTCAACATCAACACAACCTGAATATGTTGGACACCACATAGGTGAACCACAGACTGATGAACCAATGTCGAGAGCAGACCGTAATAAGGCAAGATGGGATAGTATCAGGGCAGGTAATAAGAGTAAGGTGAAAATTACTGCTGATGATGTGAAGAAATTAAAGAGACTTGCAAGTAATGTGCAAAAAACCGCACATGGAAAATATTTGGTGGTTGTTGATGACAATAATAACTTCCAATTAATGCTGGCAACCGACAAAGATAAGCAAAATATTCCTGATGCAGCAATTATTGATACATTGCCACACTTGGTTGATAGTCTTGTGAATACAAATGTACCAACCAACTCTCAATTCCATAACAAAAGCAAGGAAAGACTAAAAAGGGACATCGAAAATAATGCAAAAAAAGAAATAAAAGAAGCTGAATTACCAACAATACCGTTTGAAAAGAAAACTTTTTTCAAATAATTTAGTATTTATAAAAAATAATAAAATTTTATAAAATGGCACAAAATATTAATTTAAATAAACTCAAGAACGAAATAGATAATCGAAAGAAAGAGAAAAATATGGTTTCATCTGGTTTAGGTGAACCTGTAGGTGTAGGAGTTGCACCACGTGATGTATTTTTAAATGGACTTCTCGAATCATTACAAACTGGTAGGGAAACCGCATCAAGTTCATTAGTTAAATCGGTTGATAATAAAGTAGCTGTCTAGCATGGTGAATCAGCACGACTTCCAGTTAAGGAAGTGGCTGCACCAGAACAACCACGCAAACCAATTGATATGTCACCTGAAAGGGACGAACAATTATTTGCTGACCTTGAGAAAAAGAGAAAACAAACACTCGCTGAATCAATGTCTTCATATATTGAAGCACCAAAGGTTGGTGCACCAATGGCAAACCAGCCACCACAACAAGCAGGAGCACCTGTACAGCTTAACGAACAGTATCTTGCCGAGAACGTTAAGAATATTGTTAATGGATACCTCACAGAAAGTCTCGGTCCTATTTTCGAAGAAGCAATCAAAGGCACAATCATTGAAATGTATGCTGTCGAAAGAATAAAAGAGGTACTACATGAAAACAAAGACCTGATACGAACGGTGGTAATCGAAACCATAAAAGAGATACAACAAAAAAATAAAGCAAAAGCGCAATCTTAATTGCGCTTTTTTTCTTATCTCCTTTTATAGTCATTACTGTATTTATGAATATATTATATTCAGAACATGGCTAAAGAAAAATTCCAGTTATACGAACTCTTCAACTTCTTTGATGGCAATGACGATATTCTCGGAGATATGCCACCACAAGATGCTATTGATACTCGCAGGGGTATGTGGGCACAAATACCCTATAGTGTTGATGATGGGGGTGATAATAGCGATGCTGTTATCAATGAACAATTTATTGACTTCGTTTCAAACAGAGAATACTATCCAAGCAGAGCGTTAACAGTAATGCCATATTTAATGGAACGCTTTAATGAGTGTGTTGGTAATCTTAAAGAAGTACTTAATCATGCTAAAAATCCAAAACGTTTTTACGAAAACCTAATTAAGCTTCAGGAGTACCTTATTGAACAAAATTCTTATGATGGTGAACCATTATCAATGATAACTGAAGAGGACGAACAATCTGACATTCGCCCACCGATAATGGGTTATGAGGTAATGGACGATATTAAATATGTAACTGATTTAGCAAATGCTGTCACTGAAAAGTTGAGAATAGCAAGACCACAAAAAGATTTGGGTGGTGGGTCAAAGGGTAGAGCATTTTTAATAAATGATAATCTTGTTATGAAAATAACCTCAGATGTTAGTGAGGCTGATGCAGGATTTAAAATCATGAGAAATCACCCCAAGACACTTGCTGAAGTATTTGAAATCTATAAATTAATTGACACCGAAACAAAATATTCGTTTTTTGTACTATTCGAAGAAAATATAAAAGATAAACCCACTGAGCTATTTAAACAATACGATAGGCTTATTATGAAAATCATGCCAAAGGAAATGTATATGGGCGATGTTTGGGTGTTATTTAAAAAAAGACGTGAAAAACTTGCTATTGCATTTGATGAAATAAGAGACCTCCCACAAAGAGTAATAACAGATAATCCAGATGCTGGTGTGGATTTAGACACAAGAAAGAAATTATCTGCCTTTATTTCAGGTATTTTTGCAATTAAAGATGAGTTGGTTCGTCTCGGCATTAATAGCAATGATTTTAGTCGATATGAAAATCTTGGATATAAAAATGGTGTATTAACATATTTTGATGTTGGTGATTATAAGGCAGATGAACCTACTTTCGGAGATAAAAATACCATATTGCTACCAGAAGGACAAGAAAATCTAACAGAAGAATATGATAGGCAGACTGCCGATGAAATAGCGATGCAGGTCGCACAACAAAAGGGATTAGGTAACCCAACATATATGAGAGGTGGTAGACATGGTATTGCGTATGATATTGGTAATGACAGAGTGCTTAAAATTACTAAGGATAAAAGTGAGGCGGTTGAAAATCTAAAGCTTATTGATAAAAAATTAAAATATGTGGCTGAGATATTTCATGTTTATGAGGTTAAGTCAAAATCACATGAAATTCCAGATACGTATGCAATCGTTTTAGAGAAGCTTGATACTGACACTGAGATAGTAAGACGATATGACCGATTAGAATATGCATTTGAAAAAATCATGGATGTTAAAATTCCAGATGTAATTGAACACTACCTTGAAGAATGGAATCATAAAGAAGTAAATAAGGAAAAAATTAATTCTTATTTTAAAAAGAACCCACAAGATGCAGAATTTTTTGGCGGTTTACTTAGAATAGCAGAGGAAAGTAAAGCAGAGGGTATCGATAGTTATGATTTTCTCAATCCATTAAACCTTGGATATAAAAAGAATGGTGCATTAGCGTTTTTTGATGTTGGTTCAGGTACTGACTATTTTGAACCTAAAGGTGCTGAACAGGTTGTTGTAGATGAAGACGGCAGTGCTAAGTTCAGTACACCAGATGCTATTGGACAAGATGGTTTTCCACCTTATGATAACACAGGCGATTCCTCTCAACCAATACGAAACAATCTCGATGCAAATTCTGCAATGTATAATGAAGACCTTGAATATAATCACGTAGATGGTGATGCTACACAGGATGAGTATATGTTAACTGAATCAAGAGCAGATTTTTTATCTTGGAAAAGAAAAAATGTTACGATTAGAGGTATGCAAGAAGTTGGTAAAGAAAATAATGGAATGGCTTCATTTGGTCAGGGTTTATATACCGCAGCATTAGGAAATAAAGAATTGGCAAGGAAATATGGTAAAGTCTATTTTGTTGTGGGTGCGATACCAAAGCATCCAAAAATTGTTAATACTTGGAACGATGCTGAAATATTTCTGCAAAATGTTGTGGTACAATATGGTAAGAAAAACAGTATTGATAATTATTATGATGCGAAAAAGGAATTTGAGGTAAAAACAAATGTTAGGGACGAGATGTTAGAATTGGGATATGATGGATTAATCATTAAAGGACGTGAAATGGTTAATTACACACCCGAAGACATTAGATATTTTGAAACTGAACAGGAATTAGAATCATATTACGATTCAATATCAAATGATATTAATGAGAGAGATAAGTCATATGGTAAGGGTTCACAAACAGTTACTGTTAAAAAGAAATGCCAGCTTGGTGGAAACGGTGATGGAACAAGCACCGCATGTAACCAAGGCGATATAAGTAATTTGGAGTTGGGTAGTATAAACGAAGCACCCTTTAGCAATTATCAAGGAAAGGATGTTTTTATGAACCCTCAAGTAATTAATAGACTTGCTGATGATGCCAGAGGTTGGCTTGATAGAGATGGTAACTTATATATGATTGATGACGGCTATAATCTAACACACTCTGCATTAATGTTTCCATTACTTGCTAAAGGACTTATAGATGCCGAGGACGTAATGAAGTACATGGACAGCGATAAGGGACTTGCAGTACAAAAGGTGGGTAATACGAATTTTCTTGCAATGAGCGATGCATATAAAGGTAATGCTGAAAGCAAGTTCAATCAATTTAAGTCAGCAATTGATATGGCAGTGAAAAGAAATCCTAAAATTAGGTTTATTGGTGTAAACCATGCTGATGCAGAAAATCTTGATTTACAGGTATTACGTACCAAAGTAATGCAAACACAAACCATTGATGAAGATATTGATGCAAGTGAGGCACATTATGATGAAGACGCACTACAAACAGTCATTAATGGTAGACGTGGGGTGGCGTTAATTGGATTCGGTGAAACACCAATAATGAGAACAATGGTTGATGGTGCACGTCATAAACAAAGAGCTATTGATGCAGGACTAAACCTGATTCCAATTAAACAATCTGAGGTAAGTCATCAGGGTCTGGATATGAATATTGTCTATCGCAACGGATTTGAAAAACAAGCCAGACGTTTATATGATATTATGATGAGTCATGGTGGATATGTTGCAGATAAAACACCTGAAGAAGCTCGTGAAATCGGTAAGATTTTTGATTATACCGAGGATTCGATTGAAGACTATGTTAGAAGAAAGTACCCAGAAACATTAGCACCAGTAGAACCTTCACCCGAAGATTATTATGATTTTGCAGAAAATTTGGAAGTCTCAGAAAATATTGATAATATTGCATCCATGAATGAAGCAGAAATATTATCGTTACAAGACCTACCTTTTAAAGATGAGGTCGAACAGCTTGGTGGTAAGATATATAGTGTTGGTGGTGCAGTCCGTGATGAATTTCTTGGACTGGATTCCAAGGACTTAGATATTCTTGTTACTGGCATCCCACTTGAGGAACTTCAGGCAATACTTGCTAAATATGGTAGAGTTAGTCTTGAGGGTGAATCATTTGGTATATTAAAATTTAAACCAGAGGGTGCAACTGAAGATATCGATGTTGCTATTCCAAGAACCGATGCTGCAACTGGCGGTGGAGGTCATAAGGATGTTGAAACAAAATCAGACCATGAGCTACCAATTGAAAAGGATTTGGAACGCAGAGATATTACAATCAATGCAATGGCAAAAGACATGGAAGGTAATCTTATCGACCCATATGGTGGCGAAGAAGACCTGAAGAATAAAATTATACGTGCAGTTAATCCTGACGCATTCAATGATGACCCATTGAGAATGCTACGTGCAGTTCAATTTGGAAGTCGTTTCGGTGGTTTTGGAATTGAACCAAAAACCATGCAGATGATTAAAGACACTGCGCCTGCAATTAAAAACATTGCACCAGAAAGAATTTTAACTGAATTTGAGAAAATCATAACCAAAGGCAACCCAAGAGTGGGTGTTGAATTACTGGTAGAGACTGGTTTATTCAAACAGATATTTGGAAATCAGATTCTGCCTTCACAAATAGGTCGCAGAGATTTTGAGGGTGTTAGGACTATGGCAGAGCTATTATTCTTAATGATGGATGGTGTAGTACAGAATCCTGCGGAATTCTTCTTACAGAGATTTGCAACAGATAAGGCTAAGAAAGCTAAGATTTATAAGGAGATGCTGGCATTAAACGAAGCATTTAATTCTGATTTAATTACTGAGCCTATAACCAAAGTTAATGCAAGGTCAGTTACTTCAAATATGTTTAAGAAAGCACCACAAAGTCTTGAGAGTCAGATACTACCTGAAGCAATTGAAACCGCAGCACAGGAACTTTTACAGGGTAAATATCCTAAGAATGAAGATGAGTTGGCTGCAAATGGTAATGATTTAAAGGAAATCGGAATAACCAATGGAAACGATATTGGTAAAATGAAGAAATCATTATTAATTAAAATTTATGCAGATATTGTTAGGAATAACCGAGAAGATTTATTAGCTTTGGCGAAAGAAAATGCGCCTATCGTTAAGGAATATAATAGCTATCCAAGTCCAATGAATGAAGGTGTTTTAAATGAGATGTCAATAAACTCAATTAGTTTTGATAATATTGTGACACCTCAATATATTGAAGAATTAAAACGTAGTGATAATTACGAAAGATATTTAGAATATTTCAAATATGAATACCATCTCGAAGACCAAGAGGACGGGGAATTGGAACAACACCCAGAATTTGAAGGTTGGTTAAGGGATGAATTATATCATAGATATGACACGGCTGTTGATAATATTGGTGATGTAATTAAACCAGATGGAACAATTGACATTTGGAGGGAAATGACGGTGGATGAAAATTGGCTTAAAAAGCTCCCACAATCAGGAAAACATCTTGGAATATATTGGTCATGGGATGAAGCAGCAGCAGAAGCGCATTGGGGTCATTCTGGTGGACTGAGAGTACAAATAAAATCTTCTGTGCGTGAAGAACACGTTAACTGGCACGATACCATTATTTTAAACATGGATATAAGTCTTGGAGAGGAAGAGAAGGAAATTAGATTATTTAAAAATACTGAACTAAAAATTGAGGAAATGTATGTTGATGGTAAATATGTTATGGATACTCCAGAAGGCAATATCTTGAAAGATAAAACATTTCTTGCAGAAGAAGAAATAAAAAATATTGCATATAGTGCTGTTGTGCTTACCGATGAATCACACGCTAAACTATTAAAGGTTTTCGGTAAGATGATTCCTGAAGGCTGGAAACCATATGCACATCATATGACAATAAAAATGGGTAAACTTGAAACGGGGTCTAAGGAAGAAGAGGATATGGATAATAAGGAATTAATTACCTTGACCGTTTTAGATTATGCTATTGATGATTTAGTTATTGCTGTTGGTGTCGAAGGATATCCAACAAACAATGCTAAACCACACATAACATTAGCTGTAAATATTGAGGGCGGTGGTAAGCCATTCTTCTCAAATAAATTAACCGACTGGAAACCAATTGGATTTCCATTGAAACTGACTGGAATAGTAACTGAAGTACCGAGATAATGGATTGGATTGAATCATCTAAAATGGGTTTTGAGTTCGAGGATTTTACATTACAAGACCTAAACCAAAAACATTTCCCTCTTGCATATAAAAATATGAAAAAAGAGGAATATAGTTTCTATGATATTGTTTTAATGAAAGACAGTCTGGTTAACTATAAGACTGCTGAATGTAAGTTTGATGAAATGGGTAGTGTGAGTGGTAATATCTGTATTGAGGTTGGTCAGTTCGGTAGACAGTCAGGACTTTTAATTACAAAAGCCGAGTTCTGGATTATAAGTGATGGCACTACCACATATATTGCCAAAACAAAAAGAATTCATGATTGCATTGTTGATAACATGAATCAAATTGAATATAAGAAGAAAGAAAGGGTGGAGCAAAGAAAGGGCGTGTTTAAAGAAATGGATATGTATATTATACCAAAACGATTGTTCATCCCTTATTGTGATGAAATTGGAAACATAAATGAAATGAAATACGATTGTTTATTATGAAAAGATTGGCAGTATATGATTTTGATGGGACATTAATGGACAGTCCTGAACCAGAAACTGGAAAACCACAATGGGAAAAGGTAAAAGGAGAACCATATCCACATAAAGGATGGTGGGGTCGTGCTGAAAGTCTGGACACCGATGTGTTCGACATCAAACCATTCCCAAATATCTTAGCTTTACTCAAGGCTGATATGGCAGACCCAGATACTACTACAATTATTTTGACTTCCAGAATGGAGAAACTTAGACCTCAACTTGAAAACATCTTGGCGTTGAACGGTATTGTTGTCGATGAACTCATAACTAAAAGAGGTGCTGAAGACAAGGGAGATGTGATTCTGAAAATAGAGAACTATAATCAGGACTTGGAGGAGATTGTGGTTTATGATGATTTTGCTGGTGGTATGCAGAATAAAATTACTGAATACACAAAAATCAAAGACCTGATATTACCAAAGGTTCAATATAACATCTATTATGTAAACAACGACAGAATTAGCTTAATGGAAACCAGCAACATTTTATTACGCATGATTAATGAAGAAATAAAAAATTTTGTTGCAGATAGTGAATATGTATATCATGGTACAAATGATGGTGCTGGGTATCATATTCAACGTGATGGTAGAATGAGAATAAATGCTGCTGGGAATAATGAGCCGTATATTTCATTCACAAGTAAACCAAAAGTAGCAAGTTATTATGCAACCATGAAAGGTGGTTCTGGTAGGGGTGTTGTATTGAGAACAAAGAAAACCGAAGATTTTAAATTAGCACCTAAATATGAAAAGAATGAAGGGTTCGAATGGATTACTACCAGAGAAATTCCAGTAGCTGAACTTGAAATCAATACAAAACACGGTTGGATTCAATTAGATAGTTGGGATTTCATCGATAAAGAAATAAAAAAATAAGATTATAGTATTTATAGTAAAATATTCGTATGATTGACATGAGATATAAACCACGTTTTCTTCCACAGATGAATGCACCCTATGATGTTGTGCTTGAAAAGCTTGATGAAGAGGGTGTGGGTTATGAGGTTGTCGAAGTAGACCCAAATGAATTAGAGCCACTACAAGGAATTACTATCAGTGATGAAGTTGGAAAGGTAAATGGCGATGATATGAACCCTATTTGGATATCTCAAAACAATAAGGTTCTTGATGGTCATCATAGAATGGTTCGTGGGTTGCTTGATAACAATAAAGTTAAAGCAATCAAAGTAGGATTAAATGAAAAGGATGCTGCAAGGGTTTTAAATAAGATTCAAGACATTTATGAATATGAACAATCACAGGGACTGGAAGAGGTTGAGGTACAAGACACCATTAATTATTATGGGGATGATGAAAATCAGTTCTTAAATACATTAGAAGAAGATAATTCTATGGTGCAGCAGGAGACATCAAGTGCAAACCAGCAAACTATTATTGGTTATAGAAAAGACCCAATCAGCGATAATTCTGTTGTTGGTAATTTCTTTATGCTGAAACCACTTGAAGGCTACGATAAATATCAGATAGAGTTTGAGAATCTATTAGATACTCATGCGTTGGGTTTCATGTATAAAGATGGTCAACAACCAGTTGAAATTCTGGCGAAAATCTGGTTTCCTAATGTGAATTTTGAAGAAATAAGTAAACAATATAATATGCCATCCATCAATCTAAAAAACAAGGCTATTGCAGAAAAGGCACAGAAAATGGGATTTGATGGTATTAAATATGGCGATACATTAATTCAAGGATTAAAATAAATAATAACATGAGTACATTTAAAATAACAAACATAACAAACTTTCTTGGTAAGCGTGATTTCAAAGCCAACTCTCCGTTGGATATCGAATATGTTGATAACATGACAAAGAAAACCATCACAGTAAAACCCAAAGAAAGTGTTTATTTGACAACTCGTTCGTTGCCACTATCAGTTCATAGATTAAGGGTAAAAAACCTAATTACCGTTTCTGAAATAAGTGAAGCAGAGTTAGTTTCTCTTCAAGGGACACCAAAACCTAAGAAGGAAGCACCAGCTAAACCCAAAGCGACAAAAAGGACAGTAGCACCACAAAAACAAGAGGATACTGAAACTCCCAAGTACAGCGCATCTAAAAAAACGAAAACCACAAAAAAAGAGACAGAAGAAACTGACGAATAATCAGCTAACAATCAATCAAATACATTAAAATGCCAACAAATTGTTGGCATTTTTTTTTAAAACCCTTTCATCTTTAATCATTTTAGGTTATTTTTACGTATTTATAATAAATTACATTATTTTATAATATTTTATAAGCAGAATATGGACGGTAAAATCAGAATTTTATTCTATAACCTTGATGGAGCAGGAGTGAACTACTTCAGAACCTTAACACCAGCACAAGAACTGGAAAGAAATCACAGCGATGAATTTTTCGTGGAAATAAATCCAACCTTGGATTTTAATGACCCCGATATCGTTGATTATCTTAAATCATTTCATATTATTCACTATCATCGTCAATTCTTGGGTGATACTGGACAAATGTTGAAACTTGCGGAAGAACTAAGAAAATCTGGAACAATATTAATCGTAGATATTGATGACTATTGGAAACTACATAAAGACCACCCATTTTATCAAATGAGTCAGGAAAAGAAGTTATATGTACCAATCATTGAAAACCTGAAAATAGCTGATTATGTGACAACAACAACAGATTTATTTGCTGAAGAAATTAGGAAGATAACGGGTAAGGATAATGTTGGTGTACTATATAACAGCGTTGACCCGAAATGGATGAAACAATTTCAAGATAAATGGAAACCAGACCCAGACGGATTGGTTCGAATTACATATATGGCTGGTAGTTCTCACATGGGCGATGTTCAACAACTTGACGGTGTGGTAAATGTATTACAAGCTAATTCTGAAACCAGAAACAAGTTTAAAATAACAATTGCTGGTTGGGATACTGAGGGTAGTACTACTGATATCACATTTAATCAAGAATTTAGTGCTGAACTTCAAAGGATGGGTTTATGGACTCACGATGTAGTAAAAGCAATCAATAAATCCAGAGGCGATGTTGACCAAATACCGAAGATTTCACAGGAAATGAAAGACAAATATAGGGATAAAATCTTTAGTAGCGCACAAAGAGACATTAAGTCAGAAGAAAGTGTTTATCTTGTTTATGAAAAAATCCTAACAGATAACCATAGATTAATTCAAGACCCTGATTATCTTCAGTGGCTTATGAATTTCGAAAGGAATGTTGATTATGAAAACGAAGGCAACTTTGGTAGACGTTGGACACAGAAAGCTAACACATATGCAGGTGTATTGAATGAAACTGATATTGTGCTTGCACCCCTTGCCGATAATGAGTTCAATAGGATGAAGTCTAATCTAAAGCAGGTTGAATGTTGGACACGTAAATTACCCATCGTTTGTAGTGACATTCCACCATATAATGTTCATGGTAAACACATGGAAAACTGTGTATTGATTCCAGCAGTGAAAAACGCACACAAGTACTGGAAGAAGTATCTGAAACAGTTGATATTAGATGCTGACCTACGTAAGCGTTTGGGTGAGCAGCTATATGAGGACTTTAAAGACGATTATAATCTGGCAACAGTAACTAAAAAACGTGCTGACTTCTATAAAGCAGCAGTTGCCAAAACATTAGAGATAGCTTAAAAACAGAAATTATGAGATTATTTAAGAAAACATCCAAGTGGTTTAACAAAAATTTTTTATCGAAATACTTGGTTACATATCACCCTGCTTTTCTGACATTAGTTGAAGAGATTGAATTTAAATTAAACGACATTGGTAGAGATAAGAAAGCCAAAGAAATTATGGAAATAATTAATAGCAGTCATTATAAAAGATTTTTTTATCGTGCCGTTAATTATAATCCAGCAATTCCTGAACTACCTGAAACCCCGCTTTCATTTGGTGATAGATTTAAAATGTTTATTTCGAAAATTCACATCTTTCTTTTTCGAAGAGATATTTATAAAAAATTACAACTCTTTAAGAAAATTTCTAAGGAATTTATTGGTAGAGAAGAGAAAATCAATAAATACATGAAAGAAACCAATGTTGGAGAAAGAATGGATAGAGCAGTAGAATTAGGTGTTATTAGTGAGGACACACAAAAATTGATTTTTAATAGAGAAGAATAATATGCGTAAATTTTTCCAGAACATACTTCTGTGGCTTTACCTCAAGTTCCACATGATAATGGTTACTATTAGTATAGCATTATTTAATACAGAACAAGAAATTCTCAAAGCAGACCCGAATGATTTAGACGAAAGAAATAATCATACGCAAAGAATGCGCAGCAGGAATCAATTGCTTGAGAAATTCTATGCTGGTCAAACAGATGAGAAATATGTTCAGGATTATTATGAGGTATTAAAAAAAGCCGATAAGTTTATCAGAACAGCGACTCCACGTCAAATGGCGGTTGCTGCCGATAAGCATGGGACAAGCTACGGCATGAAAGACCCCTATGGTCGCAGATATGAACATTATGGGTTCTTTGATGATAAGCATAAGCATGCTGGGAAAACAATTGGAGAGGTATTATTACTTGAATTTGAAGAAAGACGTACAAAAGATGACGACTTAGAACTCATGTACATCTTTAACAATAAACCAATTGAAGTCGGTTTAGCAAAGGTTATGGATGTTGTTGAAAGGAAAGAAGGTACGCTTGACGAATATGAGGTTAAAGACATAGAAAAAAAATCAAAACAATTTCAGTTTCCAATAAGTGCTGTACGTGACATAGAGGCGGTAAATAAAATTGAAGAGCTATCAGAATTTCTTCACATAAAAAAAATTGGTTTTGAACACAGACAGTTAGAATTTTTTATACCTTTGAAGTTCAAAACAACAGAACTTGATGAAGACTCTGATGTTTTTAAACAAATAATAAACATTAAAGAAGTGTTTATTCGTGACGAATATGGTCAAATCATGGGATTCGGCATAGGCAAATATAACAAAAGAATAAATTATAATGACACACATGACGTATTGAAGTTCGATGGAATTGAAATGCAAACAATGGGTGTACACCAAACTTAATATTATGGCATCAAATTTTTTAGAAAACTTAAAGAAATCTGTTGAGGAAGGAGATTTTAATTCCGAAGCAGCAAGAAAAATAAACGAAATTGATAAACTCGCAGACGAAAAGACGCAACCATTTAAGGATGTTACAGACCGTTTGGATGAAACTGGATATGCTGAATCTGTGAGCAAAGAAGAAGCAGCAGAACTTAATTCTGAATATGAAAAGCAAATGGCTCTGACTAAGAAGCAAGATACTGTTAACGCACAGCTTGCAACACTAATCGAAATTGAAGACTTGGTGAAAGCCAGTGTTGTGGACATGCTGGAGTTCACAAAGGAACTTGATGAAAACTTTAGCGAAGAATTTAAAGCCGAAGACCCAATGTTTGGTGATTTGGCATTAAAAATGGAACAAATCCGTTCTAAATATAAATCTATTATTAACAATTAAAAAACAATTTTTATGGCAAAATTTGAAGAAGCGTCTGAGGACGTTGTGAAATTATTTGATGGGGTAAGGGATAATACAAACATACCACATTGGGTTGAATTTAAAGTGCTTTGTAATAACAAGCAAAAAAATGATGTTTGTAAAATCGTTAAATCAAACGACCTTGTTCAAGTACTTAGTGAAGGTATTAACTTTGCAATAGTTATCAACGAGGATGTATTTAACGAGCTACCAGAAGACCTGCAAAAAATGGCTGTTGATGAATGCCTTGCTGGGGTTCAGGTTAATGACAGTGATGCGGTGTCTCTGGAGAAACCAGATTTCTGTACCTATACTGGTGTGCAGAAAAAATATGGTGATACTCCTGTGGTTATACTACACGAGTCAATCAAAACATTATATGACGCACAGAAACAAAGAGAAGACGAGGAAAAAGCTGCTACTAAGGCAAAGCGTGGTAGAAAAAAAGGTGTTTTTGCAACGTAACAAATAATTACACACCAATAAAGATAAATCCCGACAACAATTGTCGGGATTTTTTTGTTTATAAGTATTTATAGAAAAATCTATTGCAATGATTTCATATAATATTAAATTTCCGCTTCGTGATGATGTTAGTACAAACACGTATTTTGAATTAACAACAGTAACTAAAGAAGCACTTAGTTCTGATTTAATTCTCTTGTTATTAACACAGAGGGGTGAGAGATATTATGAACCTGATTACGGCACAAACCTTTTAAAATATATATTTGAACCTAACGATAGCTTAACTGCTGCCGATGTAGAACAGGAAATCAAGAGAATTGTTTCATTATATATTCCGTCACTAACAATAGATAAAGTCACGTTTAATTGGAATGAAAACGATACTGGAGAAGCTATTCCAGAAACACAATTAAATGTAAATATTCAATTCAGTTATAACGAAGACACTTTTAGTGAAAGCGGTGAATTAGATTTAAATTTTTAAACTATGGCAACAACAGAAACAACAAATGTAATTAGATACGGAAGTAGAACTTTCGGGGAAATCAGGACAGACTTGATTGCCTTGATTAAACAAACATATCCTGAAGTTCTTTCAGACTTTACGGATTCGAGTGTAGGTGCAATGCTTATTGACCTCAATGCGGGTGTCGCTAATAACTTGAGTATAAATACCGATAGGGTATTTCAGGAAACTCAACTTGAATACGCACAACAGAGAGCAAGTATTCTAAACATTGCTAAAAACATGGGATTTAATATCCCAGCAAAAAGACCAAGTGTTACCGTAGTTGATTTTAGTGTTTTAGTTCCTGTGCTTGGTGATAGACCTGATACAAGTTATTATCCTACTTTGATTGCTGGTGCACAAGTAATTGGAGGCAGTAAAATATTTGAAACACAAAATGATGTTGATTGGGATTCGGCATATAGTAATTTAGGTGACCCCAATCGTTCAATAATTCCTAACTTAGATTCGAATGGTGTTATTGTTAGCTATACCATAACCAAAAGAGAGGTGGTTCTTAATGGCACATCAAACATCTATAAAAGAACCATATCAACAGAGGACGTAAAACCGTTTTTTACTATAACACTACCCGACCCAGATGTACTCGAAATCGAGAGCATCATATTAATGGAAGGCACTAATTGGACAAATAATCCAACTAATGCTCAATTTAATAATCCTGAATCAACAAACCCATCAGGTTTTCGTTATTATGAAGTGGATTATCTCGCACAACAAAGAATTTTCACTAAAAACGAACAAGCATCTCAGCCAAACAATAACACCGATGGGATTGTTGCTGGAACATGGACAGACGTAAGCGAAAAATTTATAAAAGAATTTACTGCAAATGGTTATTGTAAAATTACTTTTGGGTCTGGAGACGTTGATGCAGACGCATTTAAGGATGGATTTCTTAAAGAAGGGGTCAGCAATAAATATTTCCTCGAAAACTTTTTAAATAACACGGCTTTAGATGTGAAACTAAAAGCTAATTATACATTATTTGTCAAATATCGCACTGGTGGTGGAAGTAATTCAAATGTTGGCGCAAAAATCTTAACACAATTGGGTAATTATACATTAGAATGCACTGGTTCTCGACAGGATTACAAGCAAAATGTGATAAGGAGCTTAAAGGTTTCAAATCCAATACCTGCAATTGGTGGTAATGATGGATTAAGTGTTGAACAAATAAGACAATTAATTAAATATAATTTTTCTTCACAATATAGAGATGTGACTCTGAGTGATTATCTTATGCAAGTGTATAAGATGCCCGGGAAGTTCGGTTCGCCCTTTCGAGCAAACGTTATTAAGCTAAATAACAAGGTAATGATTCCAATACTCGATATTGGTGCTGATGGTAAATTAAATAATTCAAGCAATACACTATTAAAGGCAAACATCACCGAATATCTTAGTCAATACAGAATGGTTAATGATTATGTTGAGGTTAAAGATGGCAAGATATTTAATTTAGCGTTCGATATTGATATGTATGTTGAAAACATTGCAGATAATCAAATTGCAACGAGCGTCATATCAATTGTTAGGGAGTACCTTAATATCTACAATCATGAAATGAATCAGGATATTTTTCTTGGTAGACTTCAAAAAGAAATACTTAATGCGAATGGTGTTGTAAATGTTATTGGTATAACCGTTTATAATAAAGTTGGTGGTAATTATTCTGTAAATACCGTTTCACAGGCAATAGCCAATACAAGTACTGGCGAAATAACACCAGTCAATAACACAATATATTCAGAAGAAGATTCAATGTTTGAGATTAAATATCCAGCAAAGGACATCAGAGTATTTTTAAGAAAGAAGGTTAGTTAATGGAAAAACTAAAGAAAAAAGCATTACAGGTATTAACCACTGGAACAACAACGGGTGGTGATATTGTTATTACACCCGATTTAGATGCGGTCTATGTTTTTAAGATTGGCATCACTGCAGTGGCAAAGGATATCGGGTTCTTTGATGCTGGTGTAGGGTATGGATATTATGGTGACCAGTCGATTGGTATTGGTGAAGATTTATTATAATTTATTGAATATGAGGTACGTACATTCGCTATGGTCAACACCAGCAAGGAAAAAGAATTTTGATAACAAATATGATGAGAAATATTTGAGTAAGAATTTTTATACTTATTTATTGAGTGCACTATCAATTAAAAAGTTGGGTTATCAGATTGATTTGTATTGTGATGAGTATGCATATGATATGTATTCGTTGATACCTTATGATAATATACATATTGTTAATTATGATAGGGATGGGATTGATAGTAAGTTTTGGGTGTGGGGTAAAATAAAAACATATTCGTTACAGGAAGAACCTTTCATACATATTGATGGTGACGTGTTTTTCTTTAAGGACATTATTGGTGATAAAATGAGTAGCGGTAAATACCCACTTGTTGTGCAGAATGTGGAAAACGAGAAGATTATGGGGGAATGCTTCGTGAGAGATTATCTTGGTTCAAAACACCCATTTGTTAATAATAACCTGTGTGGTATCGAGTGGGAGAAATATGGGTTTACTGCATATAATTGTGGTGTTGTTGGATTCAATGATTTGGTATTCAGAAACGATTATGTTAATAAAGTTCATGAGATATTAACAACACTTTCAAAGAGTGGTGATTTTGAGGAGAATAGGAGAAAATATGACAGCATGTTTTTATTATCCGAACAATCGTTGTTATATTACATGACACAAGAAAGAAATATCATGCCATTGGAAATCATACCAGAGGCTGAGATAATAAAACGTAATTATAATTGGTATCCCATTGCATCAGAAATAGGGTATGTTCATATGTGGAGCTACAGTAAATATAAACCAGAGGTTATTGAAAAAATAAAATATAGAATAGAAAGAGATTTTCCAGAACACGCACATTTATTAAATGAGTTTGAAAGGAAATCAAATAAAATTATGGCATAATGACAGTAACAGGGGAATCAACAAGTAGGTTAAGTGAATTGCGTAAATATACGGTCACAACAGTGTTTGCTGACCAGTATGTGACTGGTGGTAGTTATGCTTCCGATGGTGTTGATATAAACACATCAAATCCTCCAGAAACCGTTGTTTATTACATTGGAGGCATAAGGTATGTCGATGTTACCACAGGTACAACCTCTGGTACGACATTTAGCTTCACAGCACAAGGCACTGCAAGTGCAAATTTCATTTTTGCTCCAATATATAAAGACCCTAAAAAAGATAATATCATTAGCAATCCAAAAATTAAGGATGATGTATTTATAGTAAGACAGGAATTATCTGCATTTGATAAAAACTATGAATTAGAATATATTAATAACCTAAATGATTTGATAGTATATGCTGGCGGTGGTTTCTTTAATATAGTTAATAACACATAAAATGGCAATAGGAACATACGGAATAATAAGACCCTCAGACGTTGATGTCGCAGATATCGAGATGTATTACAATTACATGACCAGTAGAAACGATAACAATAATGAAATATTTGAATTAGATGCATCAGACTTATTGCAAGACTGTCAATTACCTGTTGTTGACCAAACTGCTGGTTATGACAACCTTTTAGAAGGGTTATATAATTTAGTATTACCTGCCACAATATTCAATCAATTAGGTATATATACGATATACATTAAACCAAGAACCACGACAACAGTTATTGTTGATTGTAGTGTGTTATCAGCACTTCCAACAGTAAAGGGGATTGTTGTTGACATGAATAGCTTACCAGAAGAACTCCAAGGAAATAATGCAATGCAGGGATTTAGAATAGAATACATCAACACTGATGGTAGTAAGCTAAGAAATACTGTCAGATATGTTGTTACTTCAAATAAGGTTGTTCCAGTAAGTGAAAATGTTGGAAATACAACCCAAAAAGCAATCAGGTATCGTTTCGATGATAGCGGTACATTAATATTCCTTCAACTAACACCAAGTAGTTCATCTGACGTTAAGCCAAACGCACTTCCATTTATTGGAAATGTTGGACAAACAATATTAATATCCAACACATACTTCACACCGTTAGTGGTCGAAGTTGATTTGGTTGAAAACACAATAGATACATTAGCAAATATTGTTGCTGGTGAACAGATTAAAGACGTACAGAATGGTGTCTTAACATATTATGATGAGAACAGAGCAATCACTAAACAATTCAATCTGTTTGAAATAAAAGATGATGTCACAGACGTGCCATTGTATGAGGTTAAAGAGAAAAGAACCAACATAGACGACACACAAGATTTTAATAGTGTAATTGACGGAGTGGAGTAAAAATTGACGTGAAAACACTAAGACAAAAAATCCCGATGTAATTTATTGGGATTTTTCTTTTTAACGTATTTATAGTAAATGTAAAACCTGTGGCAAAAGTAAAAGTCGTAAATAATAATCTTGACCAGAACCTAAATGGTGTCAATTTCAATAACATTGCATCCGAAACGATATTTTCTTTTGGTAGCTTTAGCGTCACATCAAATTTTGATAACAGAAAATATATTGACTATACCAACACATTAAGTTCTTTTGTTCGTACTGTCACATTAGATTCAATGGGTGTTAATGATGTTCAATCCACAATCATTAATTATTATAATACAAATGCCGTTTTAAATCTCGATAAATCTGACCTTAATACTTTTATTAGATTCGGTTCTGCATATGAATTTTTGAGAATTAGTGTCGAAAAAATCATAAACAACTATCCCGCAAGTCTTTATGTTAGTTCACAGGTATCAAGAGGTAATAATGTTACATATACTGATTACTATTATGATATTGTATCTGATACCACAACCTTTAAAATACCAGTAAATAATATTGTAAACACATATGGATTAGTATATAATTATGGTAATTTAAGCTACAGTGGTAATTCAAATCTATATGAAAATGGCGAGTTAAAGAACCTGAACGTATCATATAATGATTATATCGTCTGGAGTAGTGAAGCACCAGAAAAGAATACTTGTACAGTGATAGGCTATACAGGTAATACAT
>Ga0114918_10000797_pt1:0-22500 | contig 27648 bp, 21 predicted proteins | sample LantaG_FD_87015 | JGI IMG/M metagenome (GOLD analysis project Ga0114918, IMG submission 87015) | Deep subsurface microbial communities from Baltic Sea to uncover new lineages of life (NeLLi) - Landsort_02402 metaG | ecosystem: Environmental > Aquatic > Marine > Oceanic > Sediment...
GAGAGAGAGAGAGAGAGAGAGAGAGGGGGGGGGGGGGAGGAGGAGGGGGGGGGGGGGGGGGGAGGGGGAGGAAGAGGAGGAGGAGGAGGAGGAGAAGAGGGCACGAGCAAAGACGACGAGGGCCGCGGCGACGGCAAGACTCTCTGGATCCCCTCCACCGTCATTTCCCGCCTCGGTCGCGAGATCGACGACCCCTCCTCCTTCTGCTACTGGGCGGCGAAGAACCGGATCCCGATCTACTGCCCCGCCCTGACCGATGGCTCCCTGGGGGACATGCTCTACTTCCATTCGTACAAGAACCCGCCGGGCCTCTGCATCGACATCGTCGCCGATGTCCGCAGGGTCAACGACGAGGCGCTCAAGGCCTCCCCGAGGAAGACCGGGCTGGTGATTCTGGGCGGGGGGCTGCCCAAGCACCACGTGTGCAACGCCAACCTGATGCGCAACGGGGCCGACTTCGCCGTCTTCGTCAGCACGGCGCAGGAGTTTGATGGGTCCGACTCCGGGGCGCGCCCGGACGAGGCGGTGTCTTGGGGCAAGATCAGGGCCGACGCGAGGCCCGTCAAGGTGCACTGCGACGCGACGATCGCGTTCCCGCTGCTGGTATCGCAGACGTTCGCCAAGGTCCCCCCCGGGGAGACGAGACATCCTGCCGGTTCTTGGCCCTTTGGGGGAGGGGAGTGATGAAAACGTTGGTGGAACTTTTCATTGTAAGGAAAACGAAAAACTCATACGAAAGAACCTGTTTTTTTTTACTTTTTTATCTATCTTTCTCTCTCTTACAGCTTGGGGGAAAACCCACTTTCGCTCGCCGCTGTCCTGAGAACAAAAAACAGTTTGAAAGTGTGAGCAAGTGAGAAAATCTGCCGTTGAGAAGCGACGAAAAACTAGAAGAATTCGTGGGAAAAGAAAAACAAAAAAAGCCAAGAAAAGGCTCTTTTTCTTTTCTCTCATTTCCGTCGTTCTCCTCAAGGGCAAACCGAGGAACAGTGTTTTTTTTTGGGTGGGGGGCGGGGCGGTTCAGATGGTAATCGTAAAGCGTGGACAAAATTGTGTATGGCGGGCGGCAAAACAGAAAAAGAAACCAGGAAAAATGCTCATCAGGACCGACGGCGATGAAAGGGAGTGGTGGGCTTGTAAGGTAGTGGTGAAAAATGTTAAACAAATGGAACTGCGGAATCGCAAACATCGAAGAGCAGCATCTATCAATCAATCGTCTCGTCTCGCCTCGCGTCGTCTCACTCGTAGGTGAAGGTGGTGGAGATTTTGTGCGGGGAGGTGGGGGAATAAAATGTGTGTCAAAATCAAAAAATTCAACGCCTCTCTGTCTCAAAAGTCGAGGTCGAGGTCTCCGAGCGTCGGGCTGGGGCCGCCGCCGCCCCTGCCGCCGCCGCCTCCTCCCCCACCGCGGCTTCCTCCCCCTCCTCCGGCAGAGAAGGCCGCGGGTGTGGCCCCGCGGGAGTCCCCTCCCGTGGCCATCTGCCTCGAGCCGCCGCGGTGCTTCCTCCTGCTGGTCCCGTTGTTCCGGCAAGAGCCGCCACCAGAGCCGCCGCTGCCGCCGCCGGAGCTGGTCGTCGTCGCGGCGTCGGCGCTGCCGTTGGTGCTCCCTCCTCCTTTGCCCCCCGCGGAGCCCAATCGCCGCCGAGAGGAAGGGGGGGAATGGCGGCTCCCGTTGTTCTTGTTGGTGTTGTTGGTGTTGGCGTCTCGCCGGCTGCCGCCTCGCCGGCCGCCGCTGCTCCCTCCTCCTCCGTTGCCCCCACTCCCTCCTCCTCGCGCAGGGGGCTCCCACCCGTCGTCGCCGCTGAGCACGGGCAGCTTCCAAGATGCCAGGTAGTCGTCCATAAGCTCCAGCGTGTCATCGGCCATCGCGGACGCGCTGATGTTCTGCTGCATCTCGGGCGGCGAGATCGAGCTACGCCGCGCCCCTCGCGCGGTGTTCCGCGTGAGGCGGCCTGCGGCGACGGCCGCCGCCTGAGCAGCTGCAGCCGCCGCCGCGTCCGCGTCGGCCTCGACGTGCGCCGCGGCGTCGGCTGCGGCCAGCTTCGCGTACCCCGCCACCACGGCCGCGGGCAGGTCCCACGGCGCGGCGTTGGGCTCGGAGCGCGCCGGGTGCGCGGCCGCGACGTCGGCGACGGCCGCGGCGTGCTCGGCCGCCGCCGCGCCGCGGTGGCCTTCAGCATCATCGCCGCAGCAATCGTTGGGCTCCGAGGCCGCCCTCTGGCCCAGGCCGTCGACGCCGTCGTCGTACTCCTCGTCGACGTCGTCGTCCTCCTCGTCGTTCGCAAACTCGATGTCCGGGGAGCCCTCGTCGGCGTTGGATCCCCCGCCGCTCGACGAGCCGCCGCCGCCGAGGTTGCTGCCGTTGCTGCTCCCGTTGTTGTTCTGCGTGCCGCAGCGCAGGAGCGACAAGCGCTGCTGCTGCCTCTGCGTCTGCTGCGTCTGGCTGCTTCCTCCTCTTCCTCCGTTTCTCCCGCTGGTGGTCGCCACCGCCGCGGCGAGAGACCGAGGCGGGGGCGCGCGCGGGGGGATGCGAGGAGGCAGAGCGGCGGCTGCCCCACCTCCTCCTCCCCCGACGCCGACTCCTCCTGCTGCTGCTGCTCCTGCTTGCGCCGCAGCCCCGCTGCGAGCGCTCACCATCGTCATCGCCGGGGGCGGCAGGTTGAGCGGCGGTGCGTGGCCAGAGGGGCTGACCGCCGCGGCAGCGAAGGCGTTGGCGGCGGTGTTGGCCGCGGCTGTCGCGGCGATCGCGGCCTCGAGCGGGCTCGCCGGCAGGGTCCCCCCTCCCCCTCCGGCGGACCCGGAGCCCGAGCCCGACCCCGCAGGCATCGGCATCGCCGCGCCGGACCAGCGCGTGGCGGCGGAGCGCGACGCAGTGTTCCCCGAGGGGCTGGTCGCGGACTCCGTCGGGGCAGCGGCGGACGCGGAGGCGCGCGCGAACTTGACGGCGAGCCCCGCCGCCGCGGTGGTGGCGGCCTTTCGCTTGGCCGTGGCAGCGGCTGCCGAGGGGGCCGGCGACTTGGGCGCCGCCGCCGCTCCTCCGTTTCCTGCTGCCGCTGCTGCTGCTGCTGCTGCTGCCGCAGACGCCTCGGCTGCTGCCGCCGTCGCTGCTGCCCGCCTCGCAGAGGTGCCCGCGGCCCTCGCCACCGCCGCCGCCTCCCGCGCCGCCTTGCGCTCGGCGGCCGTGTGCGACGGCGGTCTCTTCGGCCTCGCGGGGGGCACGGTGTTGGCCTTGCCCTCCCGCTCGAGCTTGATGAAGTATTTCTGGGCGTGAGATCGGACCTGACGTTAAGGAAGGGAGAAGACAGAGGAAGAAGAGGCGTGAGCGCGACGGGAGATACGGACGACGACGGACGGAAACGAAAACGATACGCAAGAACAAAATCAGACGTCATTAAGAATCAGAGCGAGGGGAAGGAAATCTTTGCTTGGCCTATGGGGCTCACGGCGCTCCCGGGTTGCTCGCTGTCGGAGAGCGTCGGACGCTGATTTTTTCCCCTCTTTCTCCTTTCTGCTTTGGCGAGAAAAAATGTGCTTTCCGCGCGGTCGATTACGAGCAAACCCTCCGCCAAACCGCGCTTGTCCCTCGCGCTTTCGATGCAGTCCAGGTCGTTGCATCCGAATTGGGGAGAAAGAGGCGCGCGGCGGCCCCGGCGAGACGTCCGCATGGAGCAGCCCAAGAAATCTCGCGCGCGAACCGAAGAAAAAAAAACAGCAGCAGCAGAAATTCGACGTCTCATTTTCTCCATTCCTCGCCGCCGCCCTCCACTCCCAAACCTCCCGCCCGTGCCTCGTTCCCCGCCCCAAATACGCACCTGTGCAAGAGTCCTCGCGGCCCCGCAGTCTCCGCGCCCGGCGGCGGCCTCCTGCAGCACCGCCGAGACGCGTCTCCAATCGCGGCCGTGTTGCGCGAGCGCCTTGAGGAAAACCTCGTGTTCCATCGGCGTCCACGGTGCGCGCGGGCGCGAGTGCGAGCTCGAGCTGGGCTCACCGGGGCCCAGGGCTCCGAACTCGGCCTCCGAAGTGGAGACGAGCGGCTCCATGGGGCCTTAGTTCATGGTTCGCGCGGGGGTCGAGTGGGAGATGTTTGGAAGCAAGTTTTTTTTCTCGAGAGCAGTGTGGCAAGAAAATCAGACTCTCTTCTCGACTCCTCTCGACACAGAAACTGAGGCGAAGACAAGATCTGGTTCCTGTGATGCGAGTGGGGCAGAGAATCCACGCGCAGGGGAGAGATCGGGGGGAACGAAGAGGCGCGCGGTTTTTTTATTTGCAGCAGCAGCAGCAGCTTTTTTTTAGCTGAGAGAGTCTGAGGAGGTTGAAGTGAGAGAGGAGGGGTAGGAAGGGAACTACTGCTGCTGCCTGCTGCTGGTCTTCGCTCTTCCTTGTCTACTATCTCTCTCTCTCTTTCCCTCCCTCCCTCCCCGCAAAGGAGAGCGCGAGCGCTGCCTCTTCGAGCGGGAGCCATTTTGCTCTCGTCGCACTTGGGGAGTCGAAACCAGGTCTGAGCGTTTGTCTTTTTCTTTTTCTCATTTTCTCTTTGTCGAGGTCGAGGTTCGAGAGAGAGAGACTCTAAAGAGTCTCTCCCGCCTTCATTGTCTCGTTTTTTTTCTCCTTCAAAAAATGCCGACTCGTCTCCCTCCTCCGTTCCCCTCCTTGTCCTCCCAATTCATATGCCCCAAATGCCGCCGAACAAACTCCTCCCTCGATGACGGCAGATCCCTTGAGCTCGGCTTGGCTGAAAACCCCTCCTGCTGCTGCTGCTGCTCGAGCTGCGGCTTTGTCTTTGATGCCGATGCAATCAGCGTCGATGCCGGCGGGAACTGGAGATCGAGCTCTTCCGCTTACAGCGGTGGCTTTTCCCAGTTCGATTCACTCGGAGCGATCGCGGGAAGTACCAGACACAACGCAGCAACGGGCAATTGGGTCTCGGACGACGGCACGGCGGCAGGTAAAGCAAGCGCAGATCTTCGTCGTTTCTTTTCTTCGACTTATTTTTTCGTTCTTCCTCTCTCTCGCGCTCGCGTCACGCTTTGCAAAACAATCAAAAAAAAACTTCTCCTCCTATCTGAACTCTCTCTTCAAAAAGCCTCATCGTCCCGACCCGCGACAGGAGCGCACTACAGGGGAAACACCACGCGCTATGCCCTCGGCACCCGCCCGAAACACGCCGCGGCCTTCGCCAAGCTCGCGGAGCTCTGCGGGAAGGTCTCGGCGCCAAGGGCAGTGGCGGAGTCAGCCAAGGCGATGCTCCGGGCGGTGCTTTCTTCGGCTTCATCGTCGTCGTCGAAAGCGCAGGCTTCCACTGCCATCACAACCACCCCATCGCATCCTCCTTCGCTGCCGCACGCGCTCCTGGGAGGGGCCTGTCTGCTCCTCGCGGCGAGGAGGGAGCGCGCGGCCCTCTACCCTGCCGACGTCGCCGCGGCGCTCGCGGTCGGCGCCCCGCGTCTGACGCGCGCCGCGGCGGCCGTGGCCAAGGCGGCCAGGGCCTCCGAGGGGGCCGCGGCGCCCGTCGGGGCCGAGGCTTTCCTAAGGAGGGAGCTCCCGGGCCTAGTGAGAGCGGGGAGTAGTAACGGAGCGGCGGCTTTGACTTCTTCGGCGTCGGGCTTTTCTCCTACTCCTCCTCCTTCTCCTCCTCCTCCTCCTTCTTCTTCTTCGCGCTCTTCCTTTTCTTCTCCTTCGCTCTCTTCGCAGGCCCTCGAGGACGCGGTGACGCTCGTCCGGTGGGTCGAGGCAGGGGCCTGTCCCGTCAGGACCCCGGCGCACGGCCCCACGCTCGCAGCGGGGGCGAGCTCCCTGGCCGCGGCGGGGCGCGGGATCTGCCTGGGCGGCGACGCGCTCGTCGCCGCGGCCTTCCGCGTCGCGTCCGCGGCCGGCGTGAGCCGCAGCGAGGCGGCGCTCCGGCAGGGTCTGTGCCGACTCGCGGCCGCTCGCCTCCCCTGGCTGAAGAAGCTCCGAGCGAGGGACGTGGAGGGTCACTCGAGGGCGCTGCTGGCCGCGGCGAGGGAGGCCGCGGCGGAGGTGGCGGCGGAGGAGAGGAAGGGGAGGCGGGAAGAGGAGGAGGAGCGGCTGCGGCTGCGGCTGCGGCTGCGGGCGAACACGGTACTTGACAACGACGACGATGCTGCTCTCGCTGCTGCCTCTGCCTCTGCTGCCGCGAAAGCAGCAACTCCGGTTGTTGGCTCTACCGACGACAAAGAACAACAACGAGAGGTGGACGAAGATGAGCTCGACGTCATCCGCGAGGAGGACTGGAGCCTCTACCTCCGCAGGCCCGAGGAGGTGGTGCTCGCCGCGGTGGAGCTCGCGGCGAGGGAGAAGAGTGAAGCAGAAGCGGAAGAGCGAGAGGCGAGCGGAGTGGCGACGCCCGTGCAGAGGCCGCGGAAGCGGGTTTGCTTTGTAAAATGACTTGCTTTGTAAAGTGACTCTGGGGGAGGGAATGGAGTTTTTTTTTTTTCTCGAGAAGAAAAAAATAAGAAAGACAAAAAAACGGCGACAGCAGCTTAAATGCTCTCAAACAACTATCTGCCTCTTTCTCTCTCTGCGTAGGTTAGAGATACACGGAAAAAATGGCGACAACCCCGTGAAAACAAATCGTTCGAGAACAAACGCAAAGAAAAAAGGTTTTAGGAAGAGAAAAAAGGCAAAACTTCTTTCCCTTCTCTCTTCTTCTTTATTGAGCCATCTCCGCCTCGAGCGCCTCCAGCTCCAGTTCCTCCGCCGTCTTGCCCTTCGCCGCCGCCGCCGGCCTCGTCGTCGGCACCGAGGGCATCGCCGGCTCGGCCTGCGCGCGAGCTGCCGCCGCGGGCGCCGCCGCCGCGGCCGCGGCGACCTTGCCGCTCGGCGCCGCCGGCGCGAGCAGCTGCGCGTCGAGCTGCTGCGACTCGAGCTCCTCGAGCTCGCCGAGCAGCTCGTCCTCGTCCAGGTCCGCCGCGGCCCCGATCGGCTGCGCCATCGCGTCCTGGATCTGTTGCATCTGGTCCGTCTGCTCGCTGATCTCGTCGAGCACCGTGTCGACGTCGGTGATCTTCATCTCGCTCATCGTGGCCTTGGAGGCCTGCGCCGCGTTGCGCAGCGCCGAGACGGTCTCGACGGTCGTGCGCTGGTTCTCCAGCATCATCTGCTGCTCGTTGACGCGGAGGATGTTGTTCTCGACCTGCTCGAGCTGGGTCTCGTACATCTTCTTCTTCTTGAGCGCCATGAGGGCGGCTGTTGGCAGGTGGAGGTGGGTTTTTGATAGTGGAAAAGGAAAGGAAGAAAAGAAGCGGTGGTGGTAAGGTGGTGAGCAAGAACGCCAGAGTGATGATGATTATCTTCCCTTCTTCTCCTGCCCTCTCTCCCTCTGACTCATAAATATGACTTACCTCGCTTGTTCTTGAGCGCTGCCTGCTCCCGAGCTTTCCCCTGCTCGGCCTCGATCTTCTTTTCGAGGAGAGCCCGCCGCTTGATGAGGAGCTCCTCGGTCTGTGTTGAGATTTTTTTTTTTGGGGGAGGGGTTGAGGTCGAGGTCGAGAAGGTGAGGAAAAGAAAAAGAAAGAACTCCACGCTCCCCCCATTTTGTGACGCCTCTCGCCTCAAGGCAGGCACGCTCCAGTCTCGAGCGTGCATCACGCCTCCCGTATGGCGCAAAGGCGACACCGAAAATCAAAGCAAAAGAGCTCTATTTGGCTGCGCTAAAAGAGACGACAACTGCATCCATCTCATCCCTCCCCCCAATGAACTCACCTCGCCGAGCTTTTGGATCGCGTCGACCGTCCTCGTGGTCGAGTTGCCCCCTTCGGCGCCGCCGCCGGGACCCCCGCCGTTAGACCCCTGTCCGAAGATCCGCTTGAACATTTCAGAAGTGGCAGAGAGAACGAAGAGAAGAAGGCGACTCTTTTTTTCCTGCCTGGCGTCGTTGTCTCAACCGGGAGCCGGGCGCGCAAGGCCAGAAGAGAGATTTGACGAAACGAATGCCTGTTCGAAAGGGTCGTTTTGAAGAGAGTTTCCGCACAGAAGAAAAAGTCAGCTTGTTGTTTCGATAGAATGGATGCGGATAAGGCGACTTCTTCTAGGCAGCCGTGGTGGAGAGAGAGAGAGAATAGAGAGCTCGGGAAGGCTTCGAGCGAGGGGGGGGCGGCGAGATGTTGACCCTCAACGAAGGAGAAAAAAACGGCAACGACGCTGGCGCTTGCGAGTCTTTGGCGAAAGAGGGGAAGGCAGTGTTTGTGTTCACGCACTCACTCTTTCGCTCGAGGTCGGCGCTGCTCCGAGTAGGGGGGGCTCGAGTCTTTCCTCTCAAAGGGAGAGATGACGGTGCAGCTGAGAGAGAGAGAGAGAGAGCTCTCTCGATGGATTCGCTTGAAAGAAAGACGGAAGAAACAGTGGACTTTGAGAGGCGAGAAACTTGAAGGAAAAAACAGAGGAAAAAAATCAGAACTCGACTCTTGACTAAAGCCGCCAGATCGATTCCCTTTGCGCCAATGGGACGCGGCGACCGCCCCGAGCTCACGGCTCCGCCCGAGATCTTCTACAACGATGAAGAGGCCCGCAAGTACACCACCAACTCGCGGATGATCGAGATCCAGGTAAGAGAAGACAAGGAAGGGAAAGAAAAAGGAAAGGAGCATTTCGACGGCGGCGACGACGGCTCGCTCTTTCTTCCAACCTCGACTTCCTCTTCAAAAAAAAAAAAACAGGCCTCCCTCACCGCACGCGCCCTCGAGCTCCTCAACCTCCCGCAGGACGGCCGGCGCCGCCTCCTGCTCGACCTCGGCTGCGGCAGCGGCCTCTCCGGGGACGCCATCACGGAGTCGGGCAACGAGTGGGTCGGGATGGACATCTCGGCTGCGATGCTCGGCGTCGCGGTCGAGCGCGGCGTGACCGGCGTGACAGGAGACGGCGAGGAGGGATCCGGGGGCGGCTTGCTCCTGGGGGACCTGGGCCACGGCCTTCCCCTGCGGTCCAGCGCCGTGGTCGGCGGGCCCCGCAGGGGCTTCCGGGAGGGAAACGTCAGCTGCGGCGGAACGACGATGGACGAGGACGGAAACCTCCAGCAAAGCGGCGCCAGCGCCCCGACAGCGTTCTCGGCCTCGACCGCCCCGGGCCTCTTCGACGGCGCCGTCTCCATTTCTGCCGTCCAGTGGCTCTGCAACGCCGACACGGCCCGGGCCGACCCCCGGCGCCGCCTCCGCCGCTTCTTCGAGACGCTGTACTCCTGTCTGAGGAGGGGTGCGAGGGCGGCGCTGCAGGTGTACCCCTCGAACCCGGAGCAGGCATCGATGATGGTCTCGGCAGCGATGCGGGCGGGCTTTGGCGGGGGCATCGTGGTCGACTTCCCCAACTCGACGCGCGCCAAGAAGCATTTCTTGGTGCTGATGGTAGGCGGCGGAGGGGCCCTTCCCGCGGCCAAGGACGGGATGGGCAGCGACGACGACGACGACGACGAGGGAGACGGAAACGGCGACGGCGTGCGAGTGCAGGGCCGGTCGAACAAGCGGCGGAACAAAAAGGGCAGCTTCCAGCATTCCCTTTCCGCTCGCCACCCGGACGCGAAGGGAGGCAAGTCCTGGGTGCTCAGGAAGAAGCAGCAGATGAGGGAAAAGGGGTACGGGAACGTCCCCGCGGACTCGAGGTACACGGGGAGGAGGCGGAAGTCTTTCATCCTTTAACTCATGAAAACGTGCTGTTTCTTCTTAAATTTGATTTGTTCTAGGAGAAGAGCGAGAAAAAACTGCCGCGGCCTGCTTTTGTAAAGAAGAAACAAAAAAAATGATTCGAGAACAAGTTCCTCTCTCTTTTCCATTTGGCATTCGCCACTTTCGTTCGTTTCTACACGTGCACGCGGCTTTGAGGAAAAATGAAAAAGGCCATTTGCGAGCGCCTAAAAGCAGGAAGAAAAAAAGATGGAAAACAAAAAACAGAGACAAGGCGTTTGTTTTCTCCTCTCTGTTACTCTCTTTTCTCTCTCCCCACCTCAACGAGCTCAAAACATCAAAGTAATCAAAACATCAAGCCACCTTGACATGGTTCTCGTCCACCGTCGAGTAGAGGTGCCCCTCCTCGAGCAGGAAGCCCACGGCGTCGCGCACGAGCGCCTCGGACACGCGGCCCGAGAGCGCAGCGACGATGTCGTCGACCGCGGCGCCCTGGGGGCCTCCCCCGAGAGCAGCGACCTGCGCCTTGGCCTCCCGCTGCGCGCCCGTCAGGCCATCGGCCCCGACCGCATTCGGGTCCCCGCCGGCGGCGTTCTCAGCCTTGGCAGCGGCGGCGGGCGCAGCGGCAACACCGCCGGCGGCATTCGCGGCTATCGCCGTCGCTCCTCCGCTGGAGGCCCGCGACAGGTGCGCATGCTGCAGCATGCACTGCGCCAAGTGGTACGTGATCTCGTTGTGGTCCGCGACGGGCCTGACGTTGAAGGCCACGAGCGAGCGAGCGCCGTCGAACGCGCGCAGGTTGCCGTGGACGCGGATGTAGGCTCCGGGTTGCCAGGCGGCACGGCGCGCGGCGGCGCCGTCGTCGCCGGCCGCGCCGCCCTCGTCGTCGTTGTCGCCCCAGTACTTGATCGAGACGATGCCGGTGCCGTCGTCGACGCGAAGGACGGTGGAGGACGCGTGCTCGGAGGCGCCGAGGATCTTGCCGACGAGGGTCAGCTGAGGTGGGGGGGATTCAAGTTTTGAGAGAGGGAGAAGGTCGAGGGTGAGAGAGAGATATGAGAGAGAGAAGGTCGAGAAAGAGAGAGAAGGTCGAAGTGCGTCGATCGAAAAAATGATAGAAATCAAAAAACAACGAAAACGCACGTTGTTGACGGGCGCGCCGTCGATGTCGAGGTCGCCGTCTCCGGTCGGGTCCGCGGCGATGGCCTGTTTTCGTGAGCGAGAGGGAGAGAGGGAGAGAATGAGAGAAGAGGTGGCAGAAGAGGGAGGGCGAGTTCGAACAAGGAAGAGAAGATGAGCGATTGAAAACGACGTTTTTTTTTCGAACGGACGCGAAAAACGGCTTTTCGTTTTCTCTCTTTCTCTCTCTCTCTTCTCGTCTCGCTCCTTCTCCAAGGACCAACTCACGTCGTGCAGTTGCTTGACGGTCAGGGAGCGCAAGGTCTGCGCCTGGGAGTCGCGGATCTGGAATGATTGTGGGGTGGAGTGGAAGGAGGGGGAGGGAGGGGAAGGAGGTGAGCAAAGCGGACGGGCAATTCGCCGGCGACGAGAGAAACGGCTCCTCTCTCTACCTCTCTCCACGCTTTGTATCGCTGCTGCAGCGCTTGCTTGATCACCTTTTCTCCTGGAGTGGTCTGTCCGCCGGCGTTGGCCGGCCTGTGATGAGTGGTTGAATTGCGTCGAAGGAGGGGGAGAGAGAGAGAGAAAGAGAAAAACGTCAGGAGAAAGCTGAAGTCGATTTCGTCCGTCATTGGTTCATCGACGACGACGACGACAACGACAAATGCGAGCGTCATTTTCGCTCCGTTCCGTCTCCTCTCGGGTCTGGTTCTCCGCGGCTTTCGGGTACACGCGACGTAATTCGTGCGCGAAGCGAAAAGGGAGGGAGCTAATGGCGGTAGAGCGCGTGGAGCGGGAGAGAGAGAGAGAGAAAGCGCGAGGGAGAGGCGTCGGTCACGCTTTGCCCGTCGCGATTCGCAATTGCTCTTCTCCCTTTGCCTCCCTTCGCCACGGGCTCATTCTTTCCCTCCCTCTCTTTATCTCTCTATCACGCACGAGGGGAGGAAGCCACCGCCGCCAAACTGCGACGTGGAGAAGTCGGTCCCGGCGAGCATGGCCATGGTTGTTGGTGCGAGAGATTGCTGCAGGCGGAGGGAAAAGTCGAGCGAGGGGAGGAGATTTGTGAAAAGGAGAAAAAACTCACTCTCTTTCTAGTCTGCCTCGTTCTGCGCCACGCAGCAGCGCACTCTCCAGCACCTCTCGCGGCGCTCTTCGTAGTCACACAACTATGAGGACGCACGCGCTCCCGCGTACCACCGGGGTCGGAACAACAGCGACGACGACAAGGACAAGGACGCGGCAACATCCGAGCTGCAACGCCAGCGACGTCGGTCGATCGACGTCCACCTCCGCCACTTCAACCTCCAAACCCCCCTCGCCCTCCTCTTCCCAGTACCGCTACGTCGACGCCGCGGGCAAGCGCAAGGCCACGCTCCAGGACGCCGCTCCCTCCCTTTTGACCTCCTCCTCCTCGTCTTCGAGCAGCTCCTCCGCGGAGGCCAGGGCCCCCTGGGAGCTGGGCTTCCAGCTGCCCGAACGCAGCGCAGCGCTGTGGGGCGACGACCTCCGCCGCAGGCTCATCAGGCACGCGCTCGCGGCCAGGTTCGGCGGCGGAGGAGGCGGCACCAGCGGCAGCGACACCAGCGGCAGCGACGGCCCCGCCCTCTCCGAGGAGGAGATCGACGAGCGGCTCGCGCAGCTGGCGAGGCTGCTCCCCGGCCTGGCCCCTCGCCTCGCGGCGACGAGCATGAGCGTGCTCTCTAAGATGCTCGAGGATCCTGCCGCCGTCGCCGCGACGCTCGTGGGCCTCAGGGAGACGTTCCCCGGGGCTGACATCGGGAGGATGGTTTCGAGGTCGCCGCAGCTCGCCCTCGCCGGAGGAAGGGGATGGAGCGGAGGAAAGGGAAGAGAAAGCCGGGGCGGCGAAGACGAGGGATCAGGGGGCCTCGCCGCCCTCGCCGAGGCCCGCGCCGCTTTGGCGGAGCTCCTCCCCAACCTCGACGTCGACGCCGCCGTCTCGGAGCACCCTTCCCTGCTCGACGTCGAGGGCGTCGCCTCGGCGATCGCCGAGGCGAGGCGCGTGCTGGGACCCTCTAGGTTCGAGCTCGGCGCGTTCGAGAGGGAGCCGTCGCTGGTTTTTCGGTTCCAGCACGGGGACCTGCTGATCCCTTACGACCAGTTCGAGAAGGGTGGTTGATTGAAGGGGGGAGAGAGCGTGTGAGAGTGGGGGAGAAGAGAGGATTTGTAAAGAAGAAGGAAAGAAGACGCGAGGAAAAAGAGGAATGTTTTTCCTCTCTCATTTCGATCGAAAGGAGAGAGAGGCATTGAAACAGCTCTCATTTCTTCTTCCAGGGCTCTCCCCGCTCGCCGTTTTCTCTCGTGCGCGATCAAGCAGCGTTTCCCTCTTCTGACAGCAGGAGGCTTCGAGTCTCCGTTCGCTCCTCCGCCAGGAAGGAAGCGACGAAAAGGGTAGAGAAGAACCAAACGATGGCGGCCTCGATGATGACGACGACGGGCCTCGTCCGCCCTCGTCCTCCTTCGACCTCGACGGCCGCGGCGACTGCTGCTGCTGCCCTCCCTCCTTGCTCCGGCCTCCGCCGCCGCGGCCGCGGCCGCGGCCGCCCCCTCCCCCTCTCTCCCCTGCGCGCCACCCTCACCACCTTCGCCATCACCCCCCCGGGAGGCGGCGACGACTCGGACGCGGAGGACGGCGACGACGACGTCGTCGAGTGCCCGACCATCCGCGCCGCGCTGCAGCCGCGGCCGTCGCCGTTCGTCATGACGAACTATTATGGCGGGGGCTTCGCGTCCGACGACGACCGCATCGCGCTGTCGTCGATCCGGTACGCGAGCCCGTCTTCGGCGAACGCGTCGTGCCAGGGATTTTACGCCGCGCCGAGCTCGAGCAGCAGCCTGGTCGAGGAGCAGCAGAAGAAGAAAGCGAAGAAGGGTTTGTCGTCTTCGGCGGCGGCGGCGGCGACGAGGGGCGAGATCGGAGGGGACGGCCTCTTCGAGTCCGGGCACGACGCAGTCTGCATCCCCCTGCCTCCCTGGGCGATCCGCGCCGGGGCGCGAGAGAAAGTCTTCTTTGACGGGCGCAAAGTGACGGTGAGTGGGCGTTTTTGATGATGAGTTTTGGTTTTTGAGAGAGAGAGAGGGGGAGAGAGAAAGAAAGAGAAAGAAAAGATACCCTCACATTTTCCTTCCCTTCATTTCAAATCACCAGGCGGCAATCGTCACCTGCGGCGGCCTCTGCCCGGGCCTCAATGACGTCGTCCAGTCCCTCACGCAGAAGCTCGCCGGAGGCTACGGCGTCAAGAACATCGTCGGGGTACGCTACGGCCTGAAAGGGTTTTACGACAAGACCCGCAAGTCCGTGAAGCTGACCCCGGCCGCCGTCGAGGGTATCCAGCTCCAGGGCGGGACGATTCTGGGGACCTCTCGGGGAGGCGCGGACATCGCCAAGATCGTTCAGGCCATCTCGAGGCAGGCTATCGACATGGTGTTTGTCGTCGGGAGGAACGGCGGGAATGCGGCTGCTGCGGCGATTCACGACGGCACGTTTTGTTTTGACTGGTTTTATTTGTTGAAACGTCGGGGTCCCGAGGTTGAAAAACTCACTCTTTCTTCCTCTTCCTCTTCTCTCCCTCCCCCTGCCCCCGCCAATCCATCTCAAAAACGCAACAGAGTGCGTCAAGAAGAGGGTCACTTGCGCCGTCATCGGCGTCCCCAAGTCGATCGACAACGACATCCTGCTCATCGACCGCTGCTTCGGCTTCGATACCGCGGTCGAGGAGGCGCAGCGTGCCCTGCTCGCAGCGAAGGTGGAGGCCTCGAGCGCGTTCCGCGGTCTGGCGATCGTCAAGCTGATGGGCAGGCAGTCGGGCTTTATCGCAACGCAGGCGTCGCTGTCTTCGGGCGTCGTGGACGTGTGCCTGATCCCGGAGGTGCCCTTCTCGCTGGGGGGGAGGGGTGCGTTGTTGACTTTTTCTTCTCTTTCGTTTTCGGGTTGCGTTTTTTTTACAGGGAAAAAAAACTCGCTTTTTTCAAAAACCACTTTCTCTCAAAAAAAAAAAAAACAGGCGGCCTCATCGCCCACCTCACCAAGCTCATCGAGAGAAAGGGCCACGCCGTCGTCTGCGTCGCCGAGGGCGCCGGGCAGGACCTTCTCAGCGGCGCGGCCACTGCCGGAGGAGGAGCAGTCAACGTCGAGCGCGACGCGTCTGGAAACCCGATCCTTGCCGACGTCGGGCCCTGGCTGAAGAGCGAGCTGAAGAAGGGCATCCCCGAGGCGGACGTCAAGCTGATCGACCCGAGCTACACCATTCGCTCCGTGGCCGCCAACTCGGCCGACCGCGTGCTCTGCAAGGTGCTGGCCCACAATGCCGTGCACGCGGCGTTCGCGGGGTACTCGGGGGTGACCGTCGGGCTGGTCAACACGCACTACGTCTACCTCCCGACGCCGCTGCTGATCCTGGCCCCTCGCCGGGTGGACCCGCGGTCCAAGGCGTGGAACCGGCTGCGATCGAGCCTGAAGCAGCCGAGCCTGCTCGGGGACGGGGACAGCGAGTGGGAGTACGAGGACGAGTACGGCAACAAGAGTTGAGGAAAAGAAATTTAGGGAAATCAGGGTTTTTTTGGTGGGGGGGTGGGGAGAGGAAAGGAAAAGAAGGAAGGGGAACAGAGAGAGAAAGTGTCGCAAAGAGAGAGAGAGAGAGCAGAGAGGGGGAGAGTGTGTTGTAAATTCGCTCTTCTCTTTCCAATGAGAAAGGAGAGGTGCTGATGCGATGCCGCTGCCCCTTGGACCGCCGTCGTGTTCATGGGGATCTGCGGGGAAGTGAACAAGAGAAAAAGAAAAGAGGAGGTCGAGAGGAATCACTTTCTCTTCAAAACTTCCTCAAAGAAAAAGGTGGCAGCGGCGACATTCAACCCACCGCGATTCTTCCTCGTTGTTTTATCTCTCTTTATCGTTCTCTCTCGCTTCACGTCATGGCGTCCGCTGACGATAGGCTCAATATCCATGCGCAGCTGGAGCATTTGCAGGTACTGCAGCAAAGGGAGAGAGGGAGAAGGAGAGATGATTGATGCGAACGAAACGGAGGAGCAGTCAATCGCCGATAACTCAGATCGAGCTCCCCGTTTTCTACACTTGCCGACGCTTTTCCGCTCGCTCCAAGCGCAGAGAAGGTCTGACTATATCCGTCTCTTGTCGCGGGCCAGCGAACGCGAAGAGCAAACGTAGGAAAAAGCTCCGCAGCGTCGCAAAACATAACAATTGTTTTGATGAGACTGCTGTGGCCGATCTCTCTTCTCAACCTTCTCTCCCTCTCGCTCCTCTTCGCTCTCAAAAACAAAAAACAAAAATCTCCCCCGCTCAGTCCAAGCACGTCGGCACGGGCCACGCCGACACCTCCCGCTTCGAGTGGGCCGTCAACATGCACCGCGACACGGCCGCAGCCTTCGCGGGGCACGCGCATCTCACAAACTACCTCGCCGTCGCGACAAACGAGCACCCTGCTCGCGTGCGCGCCGGGCTGCTGGCGGGCATGCTGCTGCCCTGTGGATTACCTCCGGCGCCGCCGGGACAGGAGGAGGACGAATATGGGGACGAGGAAGAAGCTGCAGCGGCGGCGGCGAAGAAGAAGGCGGCGAAGAAGAGGAAGAAGTAGAGTCGGGAGGAAGAAAGAGAGAGAAGAACTTGCACTGTAAACAAATACGACGACTGCTCCCCCTCATCCCCCCGCCCTCGGCGCTCTCCTTCTTTCGTGCTTGATGCGGGCGTATCTCTTTGGACGTGAAAGGGGCACGCTTCTCTCTCACGAAAACAAAGGCATCAAAACCCGTCGTCGCTGTCGTCGCTGTCGTCGCTGCTCCCTCTACCTTCGTCTCCCTCTTCGTCTCCCTCTTCTTTTTCCTCTTCCTCCTCAAGGATCGCCTCGAGCTGCCTCCGCGCCCCCGGGGGCAGGCACGCCGCCTCCCGCACCCTCCTGGGCCGGCCCTCGTCCGCAGCCGCCGCGGCGTGGCGCCACGGCGGGGCGCGGACGGCAGCGCCGACTTGAGCAGCAGAGGAAGAAGAAGGAGAAGGAGGAGAAGGAGAGGAGCTTCCGTCGCCGTCGAGCGCCGACGAAAGAGCAGCAAGCACCCCCGCGGCGACCGAGTCTTCGAGGCCGTAAAAGTCGTCGTCGCAGGCGAAGAACCTCCTCCCTGGGGGCCTGCTGTCGGGCCTCGGGGACATGCGGTTGTCGTTGGATGGGGAGGAGGAGGGTCGGACGAGCGTGATGGTCAGAAGAGTGGAGGAGGTCGTTGTCTTCGTCGGCGGCGGCGGGGGCGGCGGACGCATTTTCGCGTCGCCGCTTCCCTTTGCCTCCTCCTCCTCCGGTCCCTTCTTGCCTCTTCCCTCGCTCTCTTCCGTTGATTTCTTCTTTTCCGTTTTCTTCTCGAGGCACCATGTCGTCTCGCTGGGGAGGACGGCGCGCCCGGTCGAGTCCCTGATGTGTGGTTGAGTTGTAATGTTTCGTATCCAACAACATACAAAGGGTTAGATAAAAGAATCAGGTTTAAAGATTTGCTATGATTTTCCAAACGAGTCAACAAACTCAAAAATAAAACTCACCAAAAGTATCTCTCGAGCTCAAAAAGTGCGTCCACGTGCACGGAGAGCTTCTCTGCCGTCGTCTTAACACTTATGTGCCGCTTCTCGACCCAAGCGGGGAGAGGGAGCAGCCGCGGGCAGAGCTCGACCTCGACGATGGCGCCGTCGTCGTCGGCGGAAGGAGTGCTGTTTTCATCGTTGGCGTCGTCGTCGGCGTTCTCGCTTCTCCTGCTGCGTCCGCTTCCGCTTCCGCTCCCCTCCCTGACGGCGTAGGGAGGGTCCACGCACCTGGCCCTCATAGAGTCACCGAGGAAGAGGCACGGCCACAGCTCCCCGGGAACCGCCTTCGCCACCGTCAGCAGCAGCGCCCTCTTGTCCGCCGAGCGCCGGACGAGGGCGGGAGGAGCAGACGAGGAGGAGGAGGAGGAGCCTCCTCGGGCGACGGCTCGCGCGAACACCCTGTCGATCACGGGGGAGCGCCGTCTGCTGCGACGAGGAGGCGGTGCGTCGGGCGAGAAGAAGAAGAAGAAGAAGAAGAAGAAGAAGAAGAAGCGAAAATCCTCTCGTCGTCGTCGCCGCTCGCAGCAGTCTCGGCCACTTCCACCCGCAGCCCGCGGTCAGCGTCCCCCGTCGGGAGCCTCACGGCGACGACGACGTGCCCGTGCGTCTGGTCCCAGGCGTAGAACCTCGAGAGGAAGGGTTCGTACGTGGTCCTGGAGGAGGAGCGCCCTCTGCCGCCCGCGTCGCCGCCGCCGTCTTCGAAGGCGCTGGCAGCAGCCGCGGCTGCTCCTCCTCCTCTTCCTTTTCCTTCCGCCCTTCCTCCGTCGCCGCCGAGGTACCTCTCCCGCAGCCCTCTGACGTCCTCGAGCTCCTGCATGCCCCTGGAATGCGGCGCAACGCTGTCCGCCAGGGCCGCGTCCGCGAGCCTCTTGGTCTCGAGCTCCCTCGCGGCCAGCCTGCGCGACATCGATCCGGGGGCGTCGACGAGCGGCCAGTGCGGCCGGAAGGCCAGAGACGACGACGAAGAGTTTGAGGAGGAGGAAGAAGAGCCTCTCTCGCTTCCGCTGCTTCCGGCGTCGCCGGCGGGGCGCCCCCCGACAGAGTCCCCGGGGGCCCTCGCGTGCCTCCTCCTGCAGCAGAGCGCGCACAGCGGCAGCAGGCAGACAGAGCACGAGACGCCCGCCGGCCGAGAGCAGAGCCCGCAGGTGAGGACGAGCTGGCAGCGAGGGTCGACGCCGACGCCACGGAGGTGGCCGAGCCCGGCGAGCAGCGCCGCGGAGGCCTCGTTAGGAGCTCTTTTACGCGCGGCAGCGGAAGCGGCGTCGACGGCGGCGGCAGCGGCGGCGGACGCGGAGGCGGGGGAGCTCGGGGACGGGAACGCGCTCGCCTTTGGATCCTTCATCGCCGCCGCCGCAAACGCTTCGGCAGGCCAAAACGCCCCCCGTTCTCCGCCGCCGCCTCCGCCGCCGCGGCCGCCGCCGCGGGAGCGATACCAGCCCCCGCCGCCTCCTCCTGTCCCTAGGGAGTCGTACGCCGCCCTCCGCACCGGGTCGCTCAGGACGAGGAAGGCCTCCCTCGCCGCGGCGAAGGCGGCGCCGGAGGGGGAAGAGGAGGAGGGGGTTTCGCCGCCGCCGGCGGCCGCGGCGGTTTTTCCTCTCTTTTCAGACGAGGAGCCTCCTTGGAGCCGGTCGGGGTGCAGCCTCCGCGCCGCGACCCGGAACGCGGCTTTGACCTCGAGCGGGGTGGAGCTCCTGGAGAGGCCGAGGAGCTCGTAGAGGCAGAGGTTGGAGCTGTCGTCTTCGTCATCGTCGAGGGGGGGAAGGCGTCGTCGCGAGGTCATTTTTTTGGAACAGGCGAGCGAGAGGAAGATGGAAACGGAAGTGAAGAAGAGGGAAAAGTAAGAAAAGAAAGTCGCTCTCTCTCCAAAAATCATCGTTCGGCTCGAAGAGTGATTCATCTTTTTTTATTTCTCTCTCCTTCTCGACTTTCGCTTCTTTTCGTAATTCGTTCGCACTCGTGCAATGGACAGCCGCTCGGCCGCTGCCGAGGCCGGACGGCGCAAGGTAAGATAGTGAGAGAGATAGATAGAGAGAGATAGAGAAAAAAGCGCTGGTGAGAAAAACGACGACGACGCCCGTTGGAGCTCGATTGATGGAAACAAAAAAAACCGATGGCGCGCCTCACCTGGTTCGTTTCCCTATTTCGCTCTCCTGCTTCCTCCGTCTTCTTTTTCCCTCCGTCTACACTGGGATCGCACGCTCGCGGAGAGATACGGACCCATCGCCTTGGCGGAGAGCAGACCTCGAAAGAGGCCAACTGGAAAGTCGGATTGATTGAACACCGTTTTTTTCGAAACGGAAAAGATGCCTTTTTGGATTTTCCCCCTCGACCTCCGCCCCTCTCCTCCTCCCGCTCCGTCCTCACGCTCAGCAACAACAACACCCCGCCAAAACCAAACAAATACACCCCACTCCAACAACAACAGCTGGAAGAGTTCAAGCGAAAGAAGCAGGCCGCGCTCGCGGCCCGCCGAGCAGCAGGTTCCTCGGTTGCCGGCGGCGCGTCCCCGACGGGCTCTGCCGCGTTCTCTCCTGAGCCGATGGCAAGAGGAGGGCCGGCGTCGTCCTCGGCCGCCGAGAACGTCGGCGGCCCTTCTTCTCGCCGCCTTTCTTCCTCCTCTTCTGCGGGGGGAGGTGCAGGTTGCGGCGGGGGCTTTGGAATCGCCGCGATGGGGATCGCTGCTGCTGCTGCTTCCCCTGACGCGCAGCACCCTTCGCCCCCGCCGCGCGGGCCGCGGGTGTCCTCCGCCGGGATCGCCGTGGCAGCGTCGAACACGTTCGCCCCTTCTCCGCTCGCGCCTCTTCCCTCGAGGCCTCCGGCGAGGGCTCTGCAGGTGCCCTCCCCGCCGCAGTCGCGCACCGGCTCGGCCTCCGCCGCGGTCGCCGAAGCCATGGCCGCCGCGGCGAGCGCGGCTGCGGAGGCGTCGGAACTCCGCTCGCGCCTCGCGCGCGCCGAGTCGAGCGCCGCGGCGCGCATCGCCGAGCTCGAGGGGGAGGCGGCGGCGGCCAAGGAAGCAGCCGCGGCAGCGGCAGGCAGCAGCAACGGGAACAGCGGCGGCTCGAACGTCGTCGAGGAACTCGAGGCCGCCAACGCGCAGTTGGAGGTCCTGGCTCTTGAGGCCGGAGCGGAACGCGACGCGGCGAGGAGGGATTTGGCGGCGGCATCAGAGAGGGCCTCCACCGCCGAGGCAGCAGCCGCCTCCGAGGCAGCGAGGGCGGCGCAAGCCGTCGCAGGGGTCGAAACGCTCTCCCGCGAAAAGGCGAGTGCGGAGGCCGAGGCCGCCCGGCTCGCCGGCGAGCTCGAGGCTGCCCGAGCCGAAACCGTCAGGGCCTCCGAGGAAGCGGACGCGGCAAATGCCGCTGCATCCGCCGCCGCTGCGTCTGTCCCCTCCGCCGACGAGCTGTCGCTGGCGAGGGACGCGCTCGCCGCGGCCCGCGCGGAGCTCGAGGAAGCGAAGTCCGCCGCGGCGGCGGACTCGGAGCAGCTCAGGGGCGAAGTCGAGGGCTTGCGGATGGCGTCCGAGGCCTCGGCCGAGGACGCCGCCGCGGCTAGGCAGGAGCTCGCGGGCCTCGCTGCCGCCCTGGAGGCGTCCCGAAGCGAGCTCGCGCTGGCCGGGGAGGGCGCGGCCCGGGCTCGCGCGGAGGCCGAGGGGGCCGTCAGGGCCGCTGTCGAGGGCGCCGCGGCCGCCGCCGCGGGCGCCGCGGAGGAAGTCGCCGCCGCGACGTCACGCGCTCAGGCCGCCCAGGCCGCGATAGAAGCGGCCAAAAGAGAAGCTACAGTTGCTACCGTGGAGGCCGAGTCGCTGCGGGCGCTGCTCGAGCAGACGATCAAGGAAGCGGAGGAGGAGAAGAGGAGGATTGCCGCCGCCGCTGCCGTTGCTGGTGCTCCCGCCGTCGCTCCGGAAACCGAGCAAGAGCTCGCGTCTCTGCGCGAACAGCTTGCCGCCTCCCTACGCGCGACAGAGGCCGCCGAGAGTCGCGCCGGTGAACTCAGCGTCGCCGCCGCCAGCGCGCAGCAGCTGTCAGGTGAGCTCGAGGCCGGCGTGGCGGAGGCGAGGGCTTTGGTCGCCGCGGAGCGGGCCCGGGCCGACCGAGCCGAGCGGGCGGCTGCGGCGGCGGTCGCGGAAAAGGAAAAAACCCTGCGCGCCGAGGTCGAGGCCGCGGAGGCGCGAGCTCATGCCGCCGAAACAGCGGCGGCAGCAGCAGCAGCTGTTGCTGCTGCTGCTGCTGCTGCTGCTTCGGCCGTCGCCACGCCTGGGGCCTCAGAAGAACTGGCGTCGCTGCAGGCGTCGCTCGACGAGGCGCTCGCGATGGCGGAGGCAGCGGCCACGGAGACCGACGCCGCGAGGGGCGAGACCGAGAGGCTCCGCGCGGAGCTTCAACAAGCTTCTGCTGCCGCCGCTGCTGCCGCTGCCTCTTCTCCTTGCGATGCTGATGCTACCGCTGCTGCCTCTGCAGCGATCTCGCAGTGGCAGGCGGCGTTCGAGGACTCGAACCGGCAACTCGAGGAAGCCCGCGCCGCGGCGGCGAACGAAACCGACGCGAGGGCGCGAGCGGAAAGGACCGCGGCAGAGGCGCTCGACAGGGCGGCCGCCGCCGAGGCCGCGGCCGCCGCGGCCGCCCTCGCTGTCCCTGCCGCCGCTGCTTCTGCCGCTCCGTTCTCCTCTCCCGAGGCCGAAACCCTGCGCGCCGAGCTTGCCGCGACGAAATCGCAGCTCGCTGCCGCAGAGGCCGCTGTAGCACTCAGCGCCGCTGTCGGCGGAGCGCCGCTCCCTCCTCCTCTGGCAAACGCCCCCTCCTCCTCCGTCACCGCCAGGGGCGCGGCGAGGCCCCCCTCGACGACGGAACACGAAAGCAGCCTCGGCCCTCCCGCTCATCCTTCTTCCTCCCTGGTTAACAAGAAGGACGAGGACGACAGCTGCCTCGACGACATCGAGGCCGCGGTGCTGTCGGGCGGCCGCGTCGGCTTCGAGTCGCTGGCCGGCGTGCTGCGGGGCGCCAGGCCGCCGCTCAATGCCAACGCTGTCGTTGCCGCGGGCCACCAGCTAGACCGCGCCGCCATCGCCCTGGACAGGTCCGCTGCGGCGCGCGTGGCCGTCGTGGCATACGTAATCGTGCTGCACTTGGTGCTGATTTTGTAGGAGGATGAGAGAGAGAG
>Ga0114918_10000797_pt1:25000-27648 | contig 27648 bp, 21 predicted proteins | sample LantaG_FD_87015 | JGI IMG/M metagenome (GOLD analysis project Ga0114918, IMG submission 87015) | Deep subsurface microbial communities from Baltic Sea to uncover new lineages of life (NeLLi) - Landsort_02402 metaG | ecosystem: Environmental > Aquatic > Marine > Oceanic > Sediment...
CGAGACCTTGCCAGAGATCTTCGCCCAGGCGTCGGGCGCCAGGTTCCTCACCGCGTCGGGGGTGAAGTAGGCCCCGCGCCTGAGCACGACGAACGCGACGGCAAGCGCGAAGAGCAGCAGCCCGCCCCAGAGGAGCCACTGGTCCCTCCTCGAGCTGCGGCGCGCCTCGCGCAGCAGGCCCCTGCTGTCCCCGAGCGCCGCGCCGCCGGTGCCAAAGGCGTCGCCGGCCGAGCCGAGCGCCGCGTTGGAGCTGTCGAGCGCGGCCAGGGCCGCCCCCGTGTGGTCGACCTCCTGAGCGACGAGCGCGCGCGTGCGCGCCAGGGACTGGGTGAGGTCCGTCGCGGCCTGCGTGACGGCCGAGTGCTGGTGCTGCTGCTGGTCGTAAGGGGGAGAGAAGGCGTTGCCGCCGCGCCGCTGGTGCAGCTCTGAGTGCTGCTGCTGCTGCCACCCGCCGCCGCCTCCTTGAGGATGCTGCGGCGGCGGCATCGAATAGCCGTCGAACGAAGGCGGAACGCCGAATGAGGGCTGCTGCTGCTGCTCTTGCTCTTGCTGCTGCTGATAGGTCGGCGTGGAGACGGGGGAGAAGCCCCCGCCAAAGGTGCCCCTGTCGTGCTGCTGCTGCTGCTGCGGCGGCGGCGGCGGCGGCAGCGGCGGAGGCGGAGGGGCCTCGCCAAAGAAGTTCTGCTGCTGTTGCTGCTGCTCTTGAGGGAACTGCTGCTGCTCGTGCTGGTGCTGGTGCTGCTCGCCTCCAAAAGAGGCCCGCTGCTGCTGCTGCTGCTCCCCTCCGAAATCGTTCTGCTGCTGCTGCTCGTAGCCAAACTGCGGCGGCGCGTCGAACCCGCCCCCGATGCCGCCTCCGAAGCTCTGGTCCAGGAGAGGGTCGGTGGGCGCAGAAGCAGGGGGAGGAGGCGGAGGCACGTCCGAAGGAGGGGGGAGAAGAGGCGGCGGCGGCGCTGCTGCCGCTGCTTCGAGAAGAGGCGGGGGCGGCAGCGGCAAGTCTGGGGGGGGAGAAGCTGCTGCTGCGAGAGGCTGGCCAAAGCTGCCGCCGTTCTCGTATATTTTCTGCTGCTGCTGCTGCTGCTGCTGCTGCTGCTCGTACTCCGAAGACGGAGGAGGAGGGGGAGCAGGAGGCTCCGCGGTGGACGTCGAAGGGCGGGCGCCGGCGGCACCACCACCGCCGACGTTGCGCTTGGCTGCCGCCGCCGCGGCGCGGAAGGCCGCGACGGCGGCCTCATACTGCGCCTTTCCTTCTCGAAGCTTGGAGGCGACGGCCGCGGCTTGCTCGGGGCTGTTATTTCGTTTGTTTGAGAGTTGGGAGGCGGTGAAGTGGTTGAGCGAAGGAAACGAGAGGAGGTCAACGACGACGCTGCCGACGACATCGAGGCGAAAGAGAGGCATTCGATTGAAAAAAAAAAAAAAACTCAAAACGCACGTATCCTGCTCCTCTGCGAACAACTCGAGATCCCGCATGCTCGCCCGTGCAGCGGCGAGGCTCGCCTGGACGGCCGCCGTCAGCCTGCGCGCCTCGAGCTCGTCGGAGGCCGGCGTCGCGGCGAGCCTGGACGCGTCGGCCGCGGCGTCGCCGAGTGCGATGGCGAGCTGAGAAGAGAGCACCATCCCTTCGTCATCTTCCTCCTGGAGCCCTCTTGCCCCTCCTCCTGCGCCAAACTGCGGCTGTCCCACGGCGTAACTTGCTCCGTTTCCCCCGCCCTCGCCGCTCCCCCAGGCCGGGGGAGGAGGCGCGGCGTACATGAAGAAAGAGAAGAGAGAAAAGAGAAGTGAAAGAGAAGAGGAGACGCTGTGAATAGATTGATGTGTGCTTGGAAGAAGAAAAGTATGGGACCTCACACAAACTCTCTCTCTCTTTTAACTCTGCTGTCTCTCTTTCCCTCCATCTCTCCGGCGCGCGAGAACGGAAAGACGAGAAAAAGAGCCCTCTTCTCTCTGCCTATCTTCTCTCTCTGTGTCATCAGTCGCGTTTGTACGAACAAAAGAAGTTTGAAAGTGGCGATAAAGAAGAACTGTTTTTTGGATCTCTGGTGTTGTTTTTTCCCTCCTCGGACCTCTCGACCTCCTCTTCTCTCTCTCTCTCTCCCCCCCTCTCTCTTCCTCTCCTCCTACTCCTGCGGCACCTTGCACGCCTTGACTTTCCAGATGTCCTCGGCATACTCCTTGATCGTCCTGTCGCTCGAGAACATCCCGGAACCGGCCACGCTCATGATCGACATCTTGGTCCATCTGTCCTCATCGCGGTATGCCGCGTCGACCCTCTCCTGGGCCTCGATGTAGCCCGGGAAGTCGTTGGCGACGAGGTAGTAGTCCGGGTTGGTGATCGAGTCGCAGAGCGGCTCGAGGAAATCGGCCCAGCCGAAAGTGCCGCGCCGGATCATGCCCACGACGTGCTCGAAGCGCGGGTCGGGCTTGAAGTTCGGGCGGGCGGCGCGGAGGGCGGGGACCTGGTCCGCGGTGGCACCGAAGATGAACATGTTGTCTGTGCCGATTTCCTGTGAAGGAGAAAGAATCACGTCGAGAGAGAGAGAGAGAGAGAGAGAGAGAGAGAGAGAGAGAGAGAGAGAGAGAGAGAGAGAGAGAGAGAGAGAGAGAGAGAGAGAGAGAGAGAGAGAGAGAGAGAGAGAGAGAGAGAGAGA
>Ga0114918_10000798_pt1 | contig 27644 bp, 33 predicted proteins | sample LantaG_FD_87015 | JGI IMG/M metagenome (GOLD analysis project Ga0114918, IMG submission 87015) | Deep subsurface microbial communities from Baltic Sea to uncover new lineages of life (NeLLi) - Landsort_02402 metaG | ecosystem: Environmental > Aquatic > Marine > Oceanic > Sediment | place...
GCATTGAAAGACAAGTGCGTTTATGCAGTTGAAACGCCACAGTTAGAGATCGTAACAATAGATGGGATATTCGAATGAGTTATCCAAAATTAGGTCACTATAGAAAAAACGTGAATGTAATTCGAAAGAAGTACAACATCACACCGCTAGACTTTGACGTTATGTTGTACATAGCTGAGAAAGATATGACAACTAAGTACGAAATGCTTAAGAACGTGTCAAATTCTAAGGGGAGTGTTCAGGTAGCTATAACATATCTTCATAAGAAGGGGTTGATCAAGGCTACACGTGAATACCGCAGGGGAATACATGGATTTCCTAGTGGATGGATTGTTACTGGCAAGGGGAGGAGCATTATTACGGAGTTCTATATGGCAATGTTTCCGAATTTTTAGCGGTGATATCATCGCAACATTATATTAATTATTTATTTACACACAAAAATTTTACACAATGGCAGGATTAACACTTAAAGGTACAGTAGTTGAAGTTAGAGAAACTCAAGAGCCAAAACCGGGATTTACAAAGAGAGAACTTTGGTTAGAGATTGACCAAGACACTGATTACTCACAGATTGTGAGCATCGAGTTCATTAAGGACAAGTGCTCAATCATTGACAAGTACAGTGCTGGAGATGTCGTAGAAGTTGACATCAATATTCGTGGCAACAAGGCTACGATGAAAGACGGCACTGAGAAGGTATTCAATTCAATGAATGGTTGGCGTATTGCGGGTAGTGCATCAGGCGGTACTTCACAAGCACCTAAAGGCGAAGCCCTTAAAGCTACACCTCAAGACGCTGGTAGTTCAGACGAGCCTGACGATCTTCCGTTTTAGTATATAACTAAAGATCAACAAGTCACGAGCCTCCGCATTTTGCGGGGGCTTTTTACACAAAAGTAGTAATAAATGAAATGGTATAAAATGTATGTAGACGCAATGGATGATATCAAGTTTAAGAAACTTGATAGAAAGGGGAAATTCTCATACCCTATATATTGGACTGCATTTTCTATAATGCTCCAAGTTTCTGCAAAGGAACAGGTTATATCTTACGATGATGAATCTGACTTAGAAATTATATTTGAACTTCTTAGATTTGAATTGCCTGACTTAACTGAAATGCTTACTGAAATGAATGATGTTGACCTTATCATTTGGGATAAAGGAACTATCACGGTAAAAAGTTGGGAAAAGTATCAGAACGTTGAGTATCACAGTACAGGCAGGGTTCAAAAACATAGAGCCAATAAAGAACATGAGGATAAGATTGAAGAGGTTATAAAGAGGTTCAATGAAATGACGGGATTAAATCTCAGCATTAATACGGCTAGTCATAGGACGATTATTAGCGGTAGGCTTAATGACGGTCATTCAGTTGAGACTCTGCTCGCTGTTGTTGCATGGAAACAAAAGGAATGGAGTAAGGACGAGAAAATGAAGAAGTATATTCGCCCAAGTACACTCTTCAACCCCGGCAAGTTCGATAACTATCTGAATGAAATCCCTAAAGACCTTATGCAAGCTATGGTTGACGGCACTCTGCTGAAAGTCCGTAACATACAAGGCACGATACAGAATGTAACACAGGAGCAATACGATAACGCATCGCCCGGCTTCTATGATATAATTAGCTAATGTTTAAAACGAAAGAGGGAATGAAAGTAGGCTCTTCGTGGGAAGAGTTAGGTATTAAGTTTAGTCGCTCTGGCGGTAAGGCTAAGTGCCCTGATTGTAAAGACAAAAGAAAAAGCGGTAATGAACGAGACACTCCACTTTCTTTCGTTGATGAAAACTATGCTAAGTGTCATAACTGTGATGCTGAGTTTTTAGTAGACAGGCAGGGTTACACGGCTATTAAGTCTGATAAGGATTACAAGATGCCCACGCAGCTTGAAGAATATTCTGATGTTGACGAGAGAGTCGGCAAATGGTTTTTGGAGGAAAGGTTAATCTCCTTAAATACACTGAGAAAACTTAAGATTACCTCCGCAAATGGTAATATAGAGTTTAACTTTATGGAACAAGGCAAAAGAGTCAACGTAAAATACAGGGATGCTAAGAAACAATTCCGTATGCACGGTGGCTCTAAGCTAATCTTCTACAATATTGACGCACTGTATAACACTGATGGAGATATAATTATCACTGAGGGTGAGATTGATTGTGCATCATACATACAATCAGATATATCAAGCGTTATCTCAGTGCCAAATGGTGCAAGTAAGGGGTCAATGAATCTTGAGTATTTGAATCATCACTATCACCTATTCGAAAACGAATCTAGGGCTAAGTTAAAACTCAAGCCATTGAAGAGGGTGATTATCGCTACTGACGATGATGATGCTGGATTTGAACTCCGAAAGGAACTTATACGGAGGATTGGTGCAGAAAGATGCTGGATAGCTGATCTACAGGGTTCTAATGATCCTAACGAACTACTAAAGAAGAAAGGGGTAGTCGGTTTGCGTAATTCAATAGATAATGCTAGACCCGCACCATTCGCTGACGTGAAAACCGTCTACGATATGCGTGAGGAGTTGGAGAAACTCCGTACAGAGGGTCTTAACCCTGGATTACAGATAGGTTGTGAATCATTTAGAGACTTAATTAGCTTTGAGCAACCTAGAATGACAATATGTACAGGAATAAGTACACACGGAAAGTCTGAGTTTGTTGACGATATGATTTCCCGGCTGAGTGTAGATCACAATTGGAGGTTCGGTGTATTTAGTCCTGAAAACTTCCCTATTGAATATCACATAAGTAAATTAGTGAGTAAGATCACAGGTAAACAGTTCAACGACGTGAAAGGTATTGAGTTGGACGAATGTTATGAGTTTATAGCTAAGCACTTCTTTTGGATATATCCAGAGGACGATAACTATACGCTTGAGAATATACTGCGAATAAGTGACTTATTAGTTGCACGATACGGTATTAATGGGCTTATCATTGACCCCTGGACGGAGATAGATAAGCTTGGTAAGAATGGAACTGAGGATATTAATGAGTATCTGTCTGTTATGAGTAGGTACAAAAGGAACAAGAACGTTCATATATTCCTCGTAGCACACCCTACAAAGATGGGTAAGGATGAGAAAGGTCAGGTTATTATGCCGACACTCATGGACATCTCTGGTAGCGGACACTTTTATAATAAGACGGATTACGGAATCACTGTGTATCGTGACTTTGCCGCAAATGACACTGTTAAGATTCAGGTTAACAAGGTTAAATTCAAACACCTTGGTAGACTTGGCACTGTAACAATGCAGTATAACATTAAGAGTGGTAGATATCAGGATCAGGCTGATATTGATCGTAACGGTTGGGATGATTCTAATTGGCTTCACAGAGAAGAGCAGTTAGAGATTAGACCGACTATCATCGAGTCAAATCCTATTGACGATATTAGGGGAGGAATAGTGCCTAACGAAGACCTTCCCGACGATCTGCCGTTTTAAAACAGTCAAATCTAACACAGATAATCGGATTAAAACCAATTAACACAAGCGATATGAACAACACAGATAAGGTAATAAGTATGATTCGAAATTGGGCGAGGTTTCATCATTGGGATTCTGCAACAGTGAAAGAACTTGCCCAACAAATCAACTCCCTCTATCAATCAGAAGTGAGTGCTGAGGAATTTGAATCAACACTAAAAACAGAGCTTGATAAATTACCTTATGAAGCACACGCTGATGATGGTATGTTTAATGACGGTATGTTAGATGGCTTTGAATTGGGTGCAAGATGGGCAAGGAAGTCCCCCACTGCATCCATCGAATCAGAGAAGAAAAAAATGCCTTGTGGAGCTTTACATGATTGTAAAGATTGCACACATTATAGTTCAGCTACCAATCCATGTTCATACGGAATTAGTCCATCAAATCCCATCGAATCAGAGCAGGGGAAGGAAGAAGGAAGGTTTGCAAGGGTGAATATCAACTCTAAATGGATATATGCAGGTGCTACATTGAAGATTATTAAGATTCATCAAACATATAATGATCCATTAATAGAAGATATTTTTCCTATCGGGTCTAAAGATTATAAGTTATGTCTAAAAGGCACAGAATGGGAAGGAAGGCATGGAGGGGATTATACCATTATCCATGAGAGGGATTTAGAGATACTCTCCCCCGACCAAAGCAAATCAACTAATAAATAAGAAGATGAAATATGCAATAATATGTGAAACTTACAGTATGGGGTCTGAAGGGGCTTTTCAACTTAAAAAGCAATTTAATAGTAAGAGATTAGCAAAAATTTATTTAACTCTAAAATATGGGAGAATAGAAAAATTTATCCATAATTGGAATAACGACAAGGGAGATTGGTATTCGTTAATAGACCAATCATTGCCTAGAAGATATTTCTGTATTAAGCAAATCAACTAATAAATAAAAAGATGAAAAACACAGATAAGATAATTAAGATATTGGTAAAACACAGAAGATTATCACCAATGGCAATAAGAGAAGGAATAGGTGAAGAAATCGCTAAAGAAATCAACTCCCTCTATCAATCAGAAGTGAGTATTAATAAATTAAGCCCTGCCGAATGGTGGGAAGATAACGAAGAACCTTTAAACGGTGGGTTATTAGCAAAGGATTTAGACGGTGATACTGCGCTTATTGATTGGAACTTTCTTTGGACAATAATGGAAGATTATGCGAATGATGTAAACACCCCCACTACATCCATCGAATCAGAGCAGGGGGAGGAAGGATATAAAATCAACACCGATAGACCAAAGAAAATAAATGTACGATCAACTTCAATCGGTGGTAGGGTTATACAATCAACCGACCAAAGCAAATCAACTAATAAATAAGAAGATGGAAATAGTAAATTTTAATGACAGAACATTTGGTGAAATACCAAATCAAGACAACCCCGCATTTGACAAGCATGAATGTATAATGATTGTGCTAAGTGGTGAACTTGAATCTAAGAATAACGGGGTTAAATACTCGGTACTTCATATACAACCAACAGACGACCCATATAATGAAGAAACAGTAACAAGAAAAGGAATGTTTTGGGAAATGGAAGATGCTCATAATTTTGCAGTAACATTTCAAGTTGATAGATGTAATTTCTGCGGAGATGCTATTGCTACATGGCAATTATGTAATCGGTGTTTAGATAAGCATGGAGAATAGCAAATCAACTAATAAATAAGAAGATGAAAATACATTATGTCAAGAACAGGGAAACAGATTATGCAGTTTGCGGTAAAGAGTTGACTTCTTCTACTTATACTACAACAGGTATAGAATTGGTAAACTGCAAGAAATGTAAACGAACTAATAAATAAGAAGATGAAAAGAGAACAGAAGATAATCAAGACATTAAAGGACTCTAAAATATTTGAAATAAACCAACCTTCTACCAACCTTCTACCAACCTTGTCAAAAGAACAAATACAAGAAGCGTGTGATATTCATTATAGGGATTACCCAGCTGAAGGTGATGAGTTGAAATATATAAAGGTGGCGTATATAGAGGGTGCAAAGTGGGCAACGACCCAACCTATTGCAGATAATGCAACAACTGAACCTGTAAGCAATCCTAACAAGTTGGAAGATGCTAATACAGGTCATTTCTGTAAATGTAAAGCAATAAGCAAAAACGCTTGTATTTGCGATGAACCTGTGACAAATACGAACAAGTTGGATGCGGAAGAGAAGGAACGCAAAAACTGTGATACTTGTAAGTATGATTTCCGTGCTTTTTCTACTATATGTAGTAAATGTACTTCTTCAAGTAATATGTGGCAACAACAAGAAGAGAAAGTAACTCACGCTGATAAAAATCGAATCATTAAAAAATTAGTTGGTGTAATACGTAATCATATTAAAGATGAGGGTCTTATAATGGAGATAGAAACAGACTTAGTATGGTTAGCTGAATGGGAATCAATTCATAATCCTAAACCAGAATTACCTTATCATTATGCAAGAAGACGGAAGAACCTATGTCATGGGATGACCTTTACGACCAAGCAACAAGGAAAGGTTTGAACTGACTAAAACGATATAAATAATAAATAAACACATATGAAGAATTACAAACGTAGAGATTTTATTAATCGAACTATAATTATAATAGCTATAAGTATTATACTTTTCTCACTTGGAGCAATCTCTGGGCAGAATGAAATTATAATTGAGAATTATAAGGAGAATAAGGAACTTAGAACTGAGTTAGACAATCTAAAACAGAAGAGAGACTCATTACAGGTTGAATTAGACTCACTACACGTCATTTCGTGGGATAATATAGAGTATTTCATAGATACACTACACATTGCCCACAAGGATGTTGTAATGCGTCAGATCGCCTTAGAGACAGGTTCACTGTCGAGTGCTATATGTCAGGAGAATCACAATCTATTTGGTATGAAAGAGCCAAGGATTAGAGAGACTACTGCACTAGGCACTAAAAGAGGTCACGCTTACTATAAAGACTATATTGATTCTATTAAAGACTACAAGTTATGGCAGGATGCTCGCAGGGTAAATGAAGAAACAGATTATTACGCTTTCCTTGCTGGCGTCGGCTATGCTGAAGCATCAAATTATATTAACACACTTAAAAACATATAGAGAATGAGTAACGTATTCAGAACGGAGTTAGCACAGCAGATTTTCAATAATAAGTACAAGCACGATCTTGCTGAGACTTGGGAAGAGTTATCAGAAACACTTGTTGAAGATGTTGTGGATGGAAGGCTTGAAGGCAATGACAAGCGTGACTTAATTAAGCTACACCAAGAAATGAAATTCATTGCAGGGGGACGATATCTGTACTATGCTGGCAGACCTCACAAGTTCTTTAACAACTGTTACTTACTCAAGGCTGAGGAAGATAGCAGGGAGGATTGGGCTAATCTGTCTTGGAAATCAGAGAGTGCCCTCATGACAGGAGGAGGAATAGGAATTGATTACTCTATCTATCGTCCTGCTGGATCGCTTATTAAAAAGACAGGCGGGCTTGCTAGCGGAGTTATTCCTAAGATGAAGATGATCAACGAGATTGGTCGTAACGTAATGCAGGGAGGATCACGTAGGTCTGCAATCTACGGCTCTCTTAATTGGCAACACGGAGACATACAGGAATTTCTCAAGATGAAAGCTTGGAACGAAATGATACTTGACGGTGCGTTCACTGATCAGGGAGCTAAGGCTACAATAGCCTACATGAAGGAAAAGAACTTCGACTATCCAGCTCCACTTGACATGACGAACATCAGTGTTAATTATGACAATGCATTCCTTGAGGAAGTGTACGAGGCTGACATAGATGCTATTAAGATGAACCTTGGAAGAGGAACGGAACTATCATTCATGAAGTTGCCTGACGTTTATCTTGAAAATGTTAAAAGAGCACTCATGAGCGGTGAGCCGGGAATGTCATTCAACTTCTTCGAGAAAGAGAAAGAGACATTGCGTAATGCTTGTACTGAGGTAACTTCTGAGGATGATTCTGACGTATGTAATCTAGGCTCTATCAATATGAGTCGAATTGATACGATAGAGGAGTTTAAAGAGACGGTAAGATTAGCATCACAATTCCTATTGTGCGGAACGCTTGTTGCGAAACTTCCTTACGAGAAGGTTTATACTGTAAGAGAGAAGAATAGGCGTTTAGGTCTTGGGTTAATGGGTGTGCATGAGTGGTTACTTAAAAGAGGCTACAGATATGAGGTTGTAGACGAACTGAAACAGTGGTTGCAAGTTTGGAAGTCAGAGAGTGAGCGATCAGCTAATGCGTTGGCAGATAGGTTGGGAATTAATCGACCTGTTGCATATAGAGCAATAGCTCCAACGGGAACAATTGGAATCATTGCAGGTACTACTACAGGTATAGAGCCTTTGTTTGCAGTGAGTTACAAGCGTCGTTATCTTAAAGGTAAAGCTTGGAGATATCAGTACGTAATTGATGGCACTTCTAAAATCTTAATTGACAAGTATGGACTTCAACCCGAAAACATCGAAACTGCACTCGATCTTGCTAAAGACCCTGAGCGCAGAATTAAGTTCCAAGCAGACGTGCAGGACTACGTGGATCAAAGCATATCCTCTACGATCAATCTACCGCAGTGGGGTACTGAGTGGAACAATGAAAACAGAGTACGGATGTTCGCTAAGACACTGTTGAAATATGCACATAGACTGAGAGGTTTTACTGCTTATCCAGATGGTGCTCGTGGCGGTCAGCCGATGACACCCGTAGATTATTCTACAGCAATCAGTAAGGAAGGACAGGAGTTCAAAGAAGAGTTCATGGACGTGTGCGATCTTACTGGTAGCGGAACATGCGGAGTTTAACTTAAATTTAATAGTAATGAAAGTACAATTTGGTAATTCAGTAAAAGATATTCCCAAGGAATATTATAAGGGAACTTGGCTTATAACTGAGAATCACCTTGAAGCACACGGTAAGATAAGATTAACTCCTTGGGAGCGATTCTTGTTTGCGGAAGCGGCAATGAGAACAAAACTAAAGCCTTACACTAGGGAATACTTAAGTAAGTATAGTCCTATAGGTGTTGTATCTCAAACTAATAGAGCAAAAGAAACGAGATATGTTATCAGGTATGATGATGGCATGGGGTTGTTTGCTATCGCTCTATGTTCTAAGAGCGTGTTTAACGTATGCCCTAAGAAATTTCGTGAAGAACAACTTTTAGATTTTTAATATGGTTATATACATGGAGCATACGGTTGCACTGATTAATCAGATGCAAGACATGGAGTTGATTAGTAAGTTGAATGGTAGATTGACTCACGTTCAGAAGGAAGTGGTCGGGTATTTCATATTACTTGACGAATAATTTGGAATTGTCACAAATTTAACATATATTTGTGAAATAGTATTATTGTATAACTTAAATTTAATTAAATTATGATTTTAGTAAAATTAGCAACAGGGTTAACAAAGGCGGTAACGTCTGCAAGTCTTAAGAGAGCCGAAAAGAAGAACGGTAGAGCAATGAGGAGATTAGCGAAAGCTAAAGGAAACTTTGCAGACTCCAACTTTGATCTCAGTGCAACCCAGGCGGAGGTAATGATTCAGCTCACCAAACTCAATCAAGTATCACAGGACATTGTATCTAAGAAAGCTATCAATGCAAAAAAGCAGATAGCTCTTGAGCAATTACTCGCTGATATTGACGTGTAATGATTACCGCTCATGGTCAGGAACTATCATCTGAATTTATTGACACTCTATTAGTCAGTATAGTAGATGAAGTACCTGACAGGCAGTGGGTACTTATCAGAAAGAATCACGATCAAGTCATAGCTGGCATAAAGCATCTCATCGACAAAGACTGTTTCGATGAACAAATTGAACTCGTGTTATCTTCTGATTATATCTACTTCAAAAAGAGGGAAAAAGAGCCACCTAGAGTAAAGGTAGCTAAGCCTGTATCAAACTTCTCAGAACAATTCTGGAGACAACAGGATGTTCTAATGGTAAAACAGGAGAAAGAGAAGATTGATAAGGAAAAACGTAAAGACGAACTTAAATACAAAAAACAAAAACGTGGAAGTAAAAGATAAATTAAAAGCATTTGAAGATGAAACAATCCTCATCAAAGATGAAAAACGTAGAGCATGGGCAAAGTGGGCAATCGGAGAGCTTCCTGATTATTTCTTCACCATCCCTGCGTCGAGCGCTGGTAAATATCATCCTCAATACGCTCTTGGAGAGGGAGGATTGGTTAGACACACCAAGGCAGCGGTACGTATCGCCTATACGTTACTTGGATTAGAAATGTTTGGCAAATACACTAGTGATCAGAAGGATATGATTCTTACGGCACTAATACTGCACGACGGAGCGAAGAGCGGAATACCCAAAAGCACATACACAACCGTAGATCATCCAGTAGTTATATGTGATCATCTACGTAAGGCGTATGATAATCTAGAGGATAAAATCATATTACCCGATCTTGCTGAAGATGTTTACAGGTTAATACTTCCTCACATGGGGCAGTGGAATACTGACAGAAGTGGCAAGGTGTTAATGCCTAAGCCAGAAAGCGGTGCTGAGGCTTTCGTTCATATGTGCGATTACCTCGCAAGCAGAAAGATGTTGGAGTTTAACTTTGAAGCAACTATTTAATGAAGATACAATTTGAAGATGCAGGAATGTATGACGTTCCAGAGTACATGACAGAGGGTGCGGCAGGAATGGACTTGTATGCAAGCAATAAAGAGCCTATTTGTTTAAGACCGGGAGACAGGCAGTTGATACACACAGGTTTAAAGATTGCTATTCCTGTTGGAATGGAAATGCAGATACGCCCTAGGAGCGGTCTTGTTCTTAAACACGGAGTCACAGTGCTTAACTCCCCCGGCACAATAGACTCTGATTACAGGGGTGAGATAATGGTAATTCTCCATAACTCAAGCGAGAATCATTTCTTTGTGAATTTTGGAGACAGAATTGCACAGGCAGTATTCGCTAAGTACGAGAGAGTTGAATTAGAATGCGTTGAAAGCCTCGATGAAACGGTAAGGGGTGAAGGCGGATTCGGGCACACAGGTAAATAAACACAAAAATTACACACATGGAAAAAACGAGAGTAAGTAAGTTGGTAAAAGGAGATAAGTTAAGTCGCATCTCTTTCATGGAAGTTGTCTCAACAGACGCTTTATACATTAGGGTAAAGAACGAGGATGATTATGAATGGTCGATAGCAAACGGAATTGTTGCTGAGGAATGCTACTCTACAAAGATTGATGAAGAAAAGAAAGTATCTCGCACAGAACTCGCTGAGTTACTGATGAATGCCAGGGATGCGGTTGTTGTTGTAAACTTCAACAAGCAAGCAAATGCAGATACCGTACATGCTAAGCTTGAAGATGCTGACGGTAAGAAAGTCACAAAGAAACTACTTGGCGACTTACTAAAAGGTGAGGAGAGAACAATGACGGGTTATGTTATTGGAGCAGAGTCAGTATTAGGTAGAACGGTAATGATCGACCTAGAAGGAAAGAAGTCTCTCAAGCCCACAAAAGAAGAGGGGGTTTTATGGGACTCTCGCCAGCGTTTAGTGGATCACAGAACGTTAAACTTTGTTGTTTATAAGAACGTTAAATACACTGTAAAATGATGCGGGCAGTTAAGTTAGGGGGCAAATGGTATGGCGTTAAAGTTCCTGAGATTGGGGACGATGAAGTTGAAAGTATTAATATATTTGTTAATGAAGGAAATTTCATTATTATCGGTGAAGACGCTGAGTCGATAGAAGATGAGTTTAACATTCAAATTGAAATGGTAAAATAATGGAAAAGAGAGTACAAACCTGGGAAGAGAGCTTATCATTTGGCAAGCAAGTCGAAGGTTATGTGCTCTCTAGGATTCAGAAAAAGTACCCAAAAGCCTTCATTAGAGATGGTAGGCATAAGGAGTGGGATATATATGTGCCTGAGACTAAGACAAAAATAGAAGTCAAGTCCGATGTATATAGCAATAAGACAGGTAACTTTGTCATTGAAACTTCTTATGGAGGCAGGGCATCTGCTATAACCTCCTCTACTGCTGACTTTTGGGTATTCTTTAATGGGTATAAGCTGATCTGGATAACTATGAAGCAGATCAAAGCTGCAATCAAGGAGAGCGGGGTGAAACTTAGTAAGTTCACTGGTGGCTCTGATATCAAAGAGAAGACAGCTTATCTTGTTCCTGTTTATTTTATTGAGGCTAACTCGACGATAATAGAAGAGCCTCTAAATGATTTACCTAGTAATTTTAAATTTGGAAAGTAATGAATGCAATATTAAATTTAGACAAGGACTTTAGACCGTTTGGTGACAAACATTTAGAAATTCCGATAAAGCTACTTAAGTTCTCTGGAGGAGAGATTCATGTTAACTTAGGAATGGATAGCGACGCACTTAACGATTATGAGGATATTTATATCACTCACAGAGTTAATAGTAGCGATAACCTTATGGAAGTCATGCTCGCAAAGGACTCTCTACGAAGAGAGTTTTATGGAGACATTCATCTATTCATTCCGTATCTTCCTTATGCTAGGCAGGATAGGGTTTGTAGTCCTGGTGATGCGTTCTCAGCGAGAGTTTTTGCAGAGATAATCAACTCAGCGGGATTTACTAGCGTAGCTTGTTTAGATGCTCACTCTAGCGTATCAACTGAATTGATATATAACTGCTTTAGCATAAAGAATGCGAGCTATGTTGAAGAGGCTCTAGACGAACTTGTTGGAGAGGGACTCGTTCTCGTTTCTCCAGATGCAGGAGCACAGAAGAAGTCTCAGCAACTATTTTTAGAAACACGATTTAATGCTCTAGTTCAGTGCGAGAAGAAACGTAATCCTGAGACTGGTGAATTATCTGGATTCAATGTGCTTGCAGAGGATTTGAATGGTCATGATTGTATTATAGTTGACGATATCTGTGATGGAGGAGGTACATTCATTGGATTAGCTAAGGAGTTGAAAGCTAAAGGAGCTGGAGATTTGTATCTATTTGTTACTCACGGAATATTCTCTAAAGGAACTAATGAGCTGCTCCATTATTATGAGCACATTTTCACAACAGACTCAATACAGTCCCCTGTGGACGGAATGAACGTAACACAACTTAAAATTTCAATTTAATGAATGCAATGCTATTAAGCGATGCGTACAAGCAGTCGCACAAAAATCAGTATCCAGAGGGTACTACTTTCGTTTATTCAAACTTTACTCCAAGGAGCGATAAGTATGCAAGCACTAAAGGTGGCGTAGTTGTATTTGGAATACAAGCTTTCGTGCGGAAGTTGCATAAATGGTTTAGGGATGATTTCTTTAATAGGGATAAAGCCTTTGTAATTGAAGAGTTTGTTGACATATACAGGAACTACTTCTTTTCAGAGCCAGAGACAGCGCATCTTGAGGAGTTGCATGACTTGGGCTATCTTCCTATCTTGATTAAGGCACTTCCCGAAGGGACTATTTGCCCTATAGGAGTGCCAGTTCTGACAATAGAGAATACGTTACCTGAGTTCTTTTGGGTTACGAATTTCCTAGAAACTATCATGAGCACAGAACTCTGGCTGCCAATGACCTCTGCTACAATAGCTCATGAGTACAAGAAGATTCTAACCAAGTGGTCTGAAAGGACTTGTGATAACAATGATCATATACCATTTCAGGCTCACGACTTCTCTATGAGAGGAATGTCAGGACTCGAAGCTGCAATGGCTAGCGGTGCAGGACACTTGCTCAGCTTCTCTGGCTCTGATACAATCCCGGCAGTATTTTATTTAAGGGATTATTACGCAGCAAGTCCTGGTGGTGAGATGTTTGCATGCAGTATTCCTGCAACAGAACACTCCGTAATGAGTATGGGGACTAAGGATGATGAAATAGGGACATTCAGAAAACTTATTACAGAAACCTATCCAAGCGGAATAATGAGTATTGTCTCTGACACTTGGGATTTGTGGAAAGTAATTACAGAGTACTTACCTAAGCTTAAGGATGAAATCATGGCAAGGGATGGTAAGGTTGTTATACGTCCTGACTCTGGCGATCCTGTTGATATCATTTGTGGCGATAGAATAGGAAGTAAGAGTAAAATAACAGATTCGCCAGAAAGAAAAGGTGTTATTCAACTTCTCTGGGATATCTTTGGTGGAACTGTGAATGATAAAGGATTTAAAGTTCTCGATCCTCACATCGGAGCAATATACGGAGATTCAATTACACTGGAAAGAGCGGGGGATATTTGTAGCCGTCTAGCTATGAGTGGATTTGCAAGCTCAAATATCGTATTCGGTGTCGGTAGCTTTACCTACCAATTCAATACAAGGGACACATACGGATTCGCTATGAAGGCTACTGCTGGTGTAGTTAACGGTGAGTACAGGGAGATATTCAAAGACCCTGTTACTGACGACGGAATTAAAAAGTCTCTAAAGGGGTTTCTTGCTGTGTATAAGAATGGAGATAATATTTACGTTAAGGATAGCGTATCATATAGCGAGTCAAGGACTGGTTGTTTAGCTCCTGTATATGATAACGGTATCTTACAAAGATTCGATAGTTTCAAAACAATTAAAGAAAGGTTAAATAATGGATGATAAGCAAGTAATAATGAGTTACAAAGAGCATCAGGAATGGCTCGCAAGATTTGACAAACAACAAGAATCTGCTGACGAGCTTAGAGAAAAGTTCGTTGAACTGAGGAATCAGTATGATGAAATCCTAAAGGATAAGAAGGTTGTTTATCTACGTGAGTTCGGTGATGCTATTATTGTTGGTAAAAAACTTATAGTTGATAATTATAGGAGTAGTTTCTATAGTAATATCTATTTAAAATTCCCGGTTGTTGTTGGGATGGGAGAAATTGTTGCCGAAACAAATGGGAAACTCAAAGAATCAGCAGATCAACTTACGTATATGAGGAAGGAATTGGATATGAAAGATGCTGTTAATAACACGCTTAGAGAAAGGGTTGATAAGTTATCAATAGGTCTTCATCAAATGGAGGGTTTAGTTCCTAAAAGAAAGAAGAAGAAATACGCACATCCGTTATTAGGGGAAGATTGGAGTCGAGCATGAGGAAATACATTATACTCATTGGTATTATACTAATTAGTTCCTGCTCGTCTACTCAACGTATGGAGAGAAACATGTTCGATCCTCCACGTAAGGGAGCTGAGCTTAGAATGCAGAAGAAGTTTGAGAAATCACGCAAACAGAAAAAGAGTTGGGTATCACAACCAAAACGTAGGTAATAATAAAGGGGGCTAATAACCCCCCTTTTTTTATGCCTTTCTATTCCACCAGTACCTCAGAAAATCTACATCAAATAGATTCTCGTACTTATATCCATCAGTATCCTTTCCAATCATATTCAACTTCCTAATCCAACGGTCATTTCTATTATTCAACCAGCCAGACCAACGCCCACCCATCATAGGCTGATACCACTCTACCTTATCTTCAGGAACTTTCATTCCAAGCTGCAACTTCTGTACGTAGTTTGTAGAGCCAACTAGCGGACGATGAACTCTCAATAAAGCATTCCTCATTGCCGGGAAGTTATCATCAAGAGCATATACTTGAGTCATTAAAAACCCTCTTGCAAATGCTGGATAGATAAACTTACTAACAGTCCCCTTCCAACTCTCCTGATTCTGTATATACTTCGGCTCATAATCAATCCACTCATCCTGATCTACTTCTTTAGTGCTGAATCCCGCTATTAGATTGCCAAGCTTTGTTATAGGTATGTAATAAAATACAGCTGTGAGAATCTCAAGGGCATAAAATAGCCATTCAGATACTTTACTCCCTCTTAATGCCTTAGTCCAGAGTTTAAGCGAGATAGGAAATCTCATTATATTCTCTATATCAGAGTGTTTTGTACCTGTAATAAGTGAGAATTTATCGCTGATAATTCCTGGCACTTCTTTTTCAGCCCCATCACGCAGAGCTTCTTTCAGTAAAGCTAATGTATTGATGTAGTGATCTCTACTCATCTTACTTTCATCATCCCATAAATCAGGATGTCTAATTCCTACTATGCTATTATCACGAGTATCCCATGAATTTGAATAATCCCAAAGATTAGCTACAGCTTCCGCTAGTTTTGGATCACGATGAGCCATGTATGCACGATAATTACTACCTATGCAGTCACCCTTTCCTCCATCGCCCTTCTCACCAAGTACAAAGCCATCACAGTCTATGTAATGGTAAACATCTCCCTTAAGAGCATTCTTATTGTATTTGCTATACGCTAATTTTTTTGCCATAATAAAAGAGTTAAAGGTCTTTTAATCTTTAGAATCACACTATATTGTTATTTATTCAGTTTTCCAACCAAATATCCAGCTCCAAAGCTACTTAATCCTACTATAATAGGATTTTCCCATATCTTCTTCTTCTCTACAACTATGTAAGTAGTCATTCCTGTAGTAAATAGGCACTCATTTGAGTTGCGAACATCAATTGCGTACTCCGTATTAAATAAGCCCGCTTTCCTGCTCCCTCCTACGATATCTTGAGTGTTCTGGATAGTCAGGTTGTTTATTCCGAATAGTCCATCAGAGAAGCTAAAATCAGCCTTAAAACAAGGGTTGACATATTTAAGAGTTGTGTCCTTATCTACATAGACAGGAAATGGTATTTTAACTGTATCTATCTTAAATATTGTTTCAGTTTTATTAGCGAATGCCAACTTGCGGTATTTCTTCACAAGTTCACGTTGCACACTATCACTCTTCATAGCGTCCTTTAGTTCGCCATTAAGTAAAGATATTGCATTATTCTTTACAATAAGAGTGCCATCTGTCTTAGATTTATACGCCTCAAACTCAGTGGTCTGAACTTCGTAGTTAGTTTCCCAACGAGAAATCTCATCGTTCTTCTTTCCGTTAAACCAGAATAAAACAACCACCCCTAGCACAATAGCTAAGAGGGTTGTAAGGTTTATTTTAAGGTCTAGTTTCATTAGCCCTCCGCCTTTGCTGTTATTCCTTTTCCGCCTTCTGCACTCGCATCGTCCCAACTTGCATGAATGTAGCCAGACTTACTCCAAATACATCCATTCTCCCTGTAGTCAATCTCAGCTAACCTTGCAAACTCCCAACCTGGAAATCCACCAAGATTCCTATCATCTATGTAGATGTTGGCAAATATCTTCCTTGACTCAAGGTAGAAAGCCATTCCTGGCTGTTGTTGATTAATGCCAGTAAACTTTACACCATTGTCAATTAGGAACTGACGAACGGCTGATATCGGTGCATTAGTCCACTCAGGATGATCAGGCTCGTGATTGTTTCTGCAAGTCCATATCAAAATATGATATCCCTTGTCGTACCACTCATTGATTACTTCCTTAGCGCCTTCTTTTAGCTTACCGATGTCTGGAAAAGCATGATCTACTACCGTTCCGTCAAAATCAATTGCGATAATTGGTCTGTGTTGTTGTTCTGCTGTGCTCATTTTCGTGAATTTTAGTTAATTATAATGAAAAACGGTTATATTTAGCGATTATAGTGAAAAACAGTTATAATCTCATTGGCTCAAGTATAGGTAACTGACCCCCATCAAGAACCACTCCGCAGCTCAGGATTGATTTCTTGATATTGTATTTTGCATAAGCTAAAGCATAAGCCTTATCATCAATACCACAACCTACCTGCATACCGAATATACGGTCATAATATGACACGTTCCAATTAATGTGGTTAGCGGTATGAAAATGACCTTGAACCACGCTCTTGCGTTTGTTTAGAGCCTTCATTAAAGCTCCCTTATCAGCTCCCCCACCTTCTCCATGAATGTATAGAACATCATCGTACTCAAACTCAAGTCCGAATCTCCAGCCGGGAGTTTCTAAAACCTCTCCGAACTCTTTAATCCAACGCTTAGATATTCCAGATGAAAATGCTTTACGCATTATGATCCTGTCGTGATTACCTAATAGCACATCCGCCTCTGGAAATGCATCATACCAACTCTGAACCTGATCTATTGCTCTGTCGAGTTCTTCTCCTGCTCCGTATCCGTCGGGGTCGGTTGCATGAAAAGAGCTATAATGATTATCAATAATATCCCCAATGAAAACGGTGTGATTTGTATTGTATCTCTTCTGAACTTCTACACAGTGCTCTAAATACCCTTTTTTTGTAAACGGAGCGTGTAAATCTGCTATGACTAAAACTCTTCTTTCTGATTTTTGCTCTCTGTAATTCATAATGAGAGCCATTTCTGTTGCACTTAATCTAGGTCTGAATTGTTCCTTCATATTATTTTTTTGCTCTATTTTTCGATCTTGAGATTACTCTTCGATTAGATTTAGCGTTGCTACCGCCTTTAGACAATGGCTTTTTGTGATCAACATCGGTGTTATCTCCTCGTTTAGCAGTGCCTTTAGCTACAGCTTCATTCCTTGCCTTATTCCTCTTCACCCTATTTGCAACCTGACCTGCACTCTTTTGATAAGCCTTATCGTAAGTGTAGTCACGCCCTGTTGCTTTATTAGATTTTGATTTTTTGTTCTTACCCTTCCCGGCAAGCCTATTTCTCTTTGACTTCATTTTTGGTTTTTATTAGTCGAAACTATCATCACAAATTGTCTATTCTTGTCTTATCTTATCTTATCTATTCTTATCTTATCTAGTGTTTCGAAACACGTTTCATTGTTATTAATTGATACTCACCGTTTTATGTGTATATTTTTATCTAAAATTCCGATACTGCGTAACCAACGTGTAACGTCGAACGAAGGACAGGATTTAGATGAAAAATGATTATGTCCCGCTATGAGTATATTTGGATGGCGCTTAATCATGTATTTAACATATATTTCCATTGTATCGAGCTGACAGGGGGTGCGAGTATCTTTTGGTATGTACTTATCATTAAACTCTACCAATTCAAGATCATCATCCGACATCAACTCTAATTCGGGGTCTAACCCCAATCCGCCAACATAAACTATGTGGCGTGACAAACTGTTAATTCCTTTTGCTCCCCATGTGATTTCCCAGGGATCGACTTTGCTATCTTGATTATACGGTGTAAGATTTATTAAGCTTCCGTCTAGGTATATCATATCTGAATACCCTAACCTGTCCCAACCCCTTCCACCTTCAGATACAGGACTCATGTGCCAACGAATGATATCGTCTTTCGTGATGTGCCTACCTTCTGGTGTTGCGGTGCAGTGAATCACCAAATAAGTTAATTGATTCATGCTTGCTATATTTTTAAATTGTTAATAATACTGCAAACATAAGTAAAATTACTGACAATTCCTAATTAATTACAAGAAATCGAATATTTCTTTAAACTCTGCTGGTCGCATCTCTAGCTGAAGTATAAAATCTTCATATGCCTTCTTGGTAATAACTCCATTTTCAAGCAACTCTTCCGTCCATGACATAAATTCTGGATAAGTATAAACAGCTCCTTTTTCTATATCGTTTCTAAGTTGTCTTAGAGTGTAGTTAGGTCTTAACCTCTTCACTTCCTCAACCTCTGCCTTAAACATGTTCACTAAGTAGTTTGCTTGCTCGTGAGAGCCTTCAGTTCCTTGGTATAGATAGTTTACATGGCTGTTGGTTGTATCGTATCTTGAATACATCCTGTACTCCCTGATTAACCTTGACTTCTGCTTTTCAAATTTACCATCCCCAAGCTCATTACGCATGTGATCAATAAACAAGTCGAGACTACCACCATTCTTTGGTAGATACATGTTAATATCGTCAATATCATTACTTAATAAAGTTCCTTGATATACTGACTTAGAATAACCACCTAACGCTAACGGATTATTAGTTTTTCCTTGCAGGTAATCGGTTATTCCAGTAGCCCAAGTTCCAAGTGATTGAGTTGGAACACCGAACCATTGAGCACCACTATTAACAGACTCCCATATATCCTCAAACTCAATAGTTAATGGAGCGGGGTCTTCTGAGTTCATAAGCCAATCAGCAACTTGTTCAAGAACACCATCAGTATCTTCGAGCATGTCTGTCAATATATTTTGAGATATTCCAAATGAATAACCCTTGTTCATCTTGTTGAGTATAGACATCATTCCCGCACCAACAATTGGAGCGTATTGGAAAGAGCCACCAAGTAGACCCAGAAGAATATCAGGATCATCCATGAAACTTCTATCGTCACCAAGATAAAATCCCTGAGTTGCCGCCCTAAACAATTGTGGTAGAATAAAGTGATATACCATGAACGTCTTAGCTGAATTAGCTAATTTACCACCATCAATTCCACCGCTTCTAGCATTAGCTAGAGACTCTTTCATATTATCAAGTGCAGCCATTTCGATACGTAAGTATTGAAGTGGTGTATTCTGGAATAATGAAATTAGTTTACCATAAGAACCAGCTCTCTGTAACATAGATAGGTTATGTATAGCACCAGACTGCTGTGTTCTTTCAATCCCTTTAATAACAGCCAGCTTAGCCATGTTACTAGCCTCCGTATGACTGTAGCCATCGTTTCTAAGAGTCTCGTATCTAGTATCATACATCTTTGCTCCACCATAAAGGTTAGCACCTAAGTCACCCCATTTTGTAGCAATTAACTGATTATCTCTAAGGTTCTTTAGCTTAAACCATTCAAGCCCCTTACCCTTAGATAGAACAATGCGATCCTCTATCTGCTTTTCAGACATCATATCTGTCTGCTTTGTTCTCTCAGCTAAGTCCCTGTTAAATTCATTTATTCTATAACGGTTTTGTAACTCAGGAGTGTTCATAAGCATTTCTACAGTTGACCACTTAGGTACTCTTGTGATATACCTAGCAGACTCAGCCGCATTCATCTCACTCATAAAGGCACTTATTGAAACCATCTGCTTAGGTAATAGTGTTGGGTTAAATCCAAGCTTAGCTCTAGCAAATGCTCTACGCGCTTTATCAAGCCACTCTATCTTAACGCCAGACTGCGTTTGCCCGGCGGCTAAGTCTTCAATAAGAGATTTTATTGACTTATTCGCTTGATTAGTAAACCTTTTATGTATGATATCATGAACGGATTCATCCTTGAATAATGTATTCATGTCACGTATTACGCTCTCGTAATTAACGTAATGCATTGATGTGCTTATATATTCAAACATCACATCATTGAAATCTCTTAATCTATACTTCTCACCGCCTGTACGATCTTGTAAATGAGTTTTGTTAGTAGCCGCCAAGTGATCTGATGGAAGTGGATTATCAGGATCGCCTTTGACTAGAGAATCATTTCCTCCTTTTCTGTATCTAAATACAGGAAAATATCTCTCCACAAAGTCTAGGTCTACACCCTTATCCTTCTTATATGTCTCATTTACAACATTCCATACTTTAGGTAATAGCGTCTCAGTTACAGTATCAACCCAATCAATCATTTCTCTTCCAGCTAATTCTGTAATTCTATTTTCCAGGCTCTTTATCGAAGCTCCTTCTAATTTACCATTCTTAAGTATTTGATAACCCTCACCTTCAAGTCTTGCTATCTGGTCTGGCTGACGCATATATGAATATAAAGTCATTGCCTCTGGTATTGTCATTGGCTTATTCTCAGCACCAACAATATCAAAATAATGCTTTGTTGGGTTTCTTTTACCCATACCAGCCTTCTTAAACATTGTCTGTGCATTAGTCGTGCTACCAAATACATGCGTCATAAGAGTGAGCGTCTCGTTCATGAACCTAGCCGTAGACGACTGTTCTCTTGAGTTAGCTTGTATAAGACCATCAACTAATGCATGACCAGAACCAGTGCCTATGTCTCTACCTATCTTATGAGACATCATGTGATCCATCATTGTTGTAAATGACTCTATGTACATCCTAGCACCCTTGTAAGCCCTCATAACAGCATTAACTTCAGTTGCTATTTCTGGATTAACCTTAAGTGTCGTAGCGTCGAACGACTTATTGAAAATATCTCTAACAAACTCCGCCTTCATTACCTGATCCCTAATCTTCTTAGCAACCTTCTCAGACGCATGAATAGACCTTCCTTCAGATATGATTCTCGATACAGACCTGTGTGCGTTAGCTAGTTGATTCTGCGTCATTGTAGAGCCATCGAATAGATTAAGAACCTCATATTCAACAAGTTCTGATTCACTTAATTCACGCTCCATGCCCTCTCTTCTAAGCTCAGATTTCCTATCGCGCACAGAACCCCTACTCTCGGCATTCATAAGTGCGTTTGAAATCCCCTCGTAGACCTCTATATTCTTAATTGATTTATCAACTTCTTCTGAAATCTTCTCGAACTCTTTAGAGCCTGACTCTTCGATCTTCTCTAAAGCATCTCTCTTAGTAAGTTTGTTATCAATAACCCTATCAAGTTTTGCTTGTGTTTTTTTATACGCATCAAGCTTTTTGTTTATAGCCTTAGCTCTTACCTCAGTAATCTTTGGGTTATTAAGCTCTCGCTCTAAACCACTCTTATTGAATATCATGTCAAATGCCTCAGCAATAAGACTATTCTTATGTGGCGATTTCTTTTTATATGAAGACTGTATCTGATCATTTATAGATACAGATAATGCTTTTGAACTAAACGCCTTTGTCTGATCAATAATCTTATCGGTTGTTTTTTTGAACTGAGCCGCAGTTACTACAGTTTCTGATTCGATATTCTTAGTAAGGTCAGCCTGTATCTTCATCATTCTCTCTATCTGCTTGGGATTCATCTCAATCATTTTCATGACCTTTATAACCTCACTAACTGACTCAAGAGCCTGCTTCACGTGTTCCTTAACACTCTCCCATTCTTTATTTTTAGCTTTCTTTCCGTATTCCCTGCTTACCTTATCAAGTTTTGACTTAGTTTGATCACGATCAATCTTTTTATTTGATATTAAAACCTGTGATTCTAACTCAGTTCTTTTGGCTCTCTTGCTATTTTCAATCTTCTCAACCGTATCAGAATTTTCAGTCAATGAATTATCAACTGAATTTTCTTTCAGCCCCTCTATTAATTCAGCATCAACCTTATCAAATTTACTCTGTGCTTTTTTAAGCCTTTTCTTTGCCATACTTATTTCGAGCTTAGTAGCCTCTAGATCAATACGAGCCATTGACTTTTTTAATGGAGTTGAGGACATTTTAACAAGTCTTTCTTGTAATAATTTAATATATTCCCAATCCCTTACTTCATCATATAACTCTTCTATTTCATCCCTAAACCCCTCTTTTTTTGCTTCAGACTCTTTTCTAGCGTTTTCTAATTCTTGTTTAGCTTCAAGTAAAGCTTCATTCTGGTCTAGCTCTTTTGATTGCTCTTCTAATTCCTTAATCTTCTCCTTACGAATCCTTGCGTCCTCTTTTTTAGACTCTTTACCAACTTTTCTTCCCCACTTTTTTGATATTACATTATCATGTAGATATGTATAGTGATCAGCCTCAATTTGACCAAGTGTTCTATTTTCAACTGGCAAGCCAAGTTTCTTAAGAACTCTTTTTTTAGCAAGCGATATATCAGCAGAGCCTTTACCAAGAACCGTATCGTATAGAGATATATTATCGCCTACAGCTAGGTCGAATTGTTCATTTATCTCCTCAAGCTTATACTCTCCGTTACTTCTCTTTAAGTCCTTCTCTAAAACACCTTTCTTCTTAGTTAGGTATTTGAATTTTTTAGTAAGATTCGCCTGTGTTTGCTCATAAATATTAGAGTCAATAATTCCACCTCTAACATTAGCGACTTCTATTCCTAATTCTATCTTACCTTCACTAAATAATCTTTCCTGTAACTCAAGTGTCCTTTCGTTTAGGTTAGGCATTAAGCCCTTCTTAGCCATCTTGCCATACATGGGCATTCCCATCATGGTTGATAGAGCCAAGTTCATTATAACTCTTTTCTCCCAATCAGATTCAGCACCCCACATCTCTTCCATTTCTGTGCTGATCTGCTTGTCATTAATCCAACCCTCAATAACCGCCTCTGTAGTAGCAACGACTTCCATGCCAGTAGTCATTGACGCACTTCCTCTAACCATTGCCTTTAACAGTAATGCAAACTTTTTATTTCTCTTTAATATACCACCAAGAACACCACCCTTACCTCCTAGTATTTGCTCAGCTCCGCTAAAGGCTTGATTAGCACCATAGAATAAAGCTCCCGTACTAAAGCTTCCATCAATTACTTGAAATGCAGCTCCTTCCCAAGTACCAAGTATTGCATGTTCAGAAAGTTTACCAAGCGACGGTGCAGCAAATCTGCCAGCTTTACCACCCTTAGCTATGAATGCGGCTGATTTAAGTCTAGCTCCACTACCAAGTGCCTTAACAGCTTCAGTAGCCCCAGTTATTCCAGCTATCTTATTAAATGCAATCATCTTAAGTGCTATAGACCCAAGATTACCTCCAGCTCTAGCCCACTCAGCACCTTCCCAATCTATTTCATCAAGTTGCTCTGGTGTCATAGGATGTCCCATTTCAGCTAACGTTTCAACGAAAGCTTCTGTTTTTTGAAATGGAGTTGATTTATTATTCATCCCGGCAGGAAATAGTGCAGGCATAGTATTAACCATAGTCTCAATAACCTCCCTAGTCATTACTAGTTTGTTTTCAGACTTTGCTAAATTTTCATTTGCAAATAGCATCTGACCCGTAGCGTCAACCTTGATCTTAGCTTTTCTTAGAAGAGTATCAATATGATCTTTATTAGCTTTAGCCTCATTAAGATCGGCTCTCTCCTTAAGTGTTGATGTTGCTCTATTTAGCTTGTCAATGAAATTATAATCTTTCTTTGCCTTCTCACTAGCCCTTAAAAGATTTTGATATATATTCCAATTATCGTGATGCGTTTCACGTAATTGATCTTTGAAGTTCTTCTGCTTATTATAATTTACAATTTGAGCATTAACCTCCTGAGCTTCAAGAGCCATATCTTCATTCTCAGGCATAACAAGCCTCTGACCATCAGTTCCGTATAACTGCTCTTCCCCTTTTAGCTTAAGATTTTCTTCGTATATCTTATTGAAGTTACTACCGTTTACATCCTCTTCTTCTAGCTTATCAATTCTTTTTTGTATCTCATATCTGGCAAGCTCTTTCTTATTCATGTTAGCTTCAAGATGTTTACGTTGCTGAGCAACATCTTCCATCTCTACTCTTATTAGAGCGTCTTTTTCAGATATATTATATTTCTCCTTGTAATCATCTACTCTTTTTGAAGTATGGTAGGTGTATTCGTTATGTATTATAGCCTGGTCAACAGCACCCTGTATATATCCGAAAGCTGGATCAAGCATTTCACCGAATACGTGTTTGCTTGCATATTTCTTCCAATCATTAAGGTACTTCGGATTAGTTACTCCAGCCTTATATATATCAGCACCTTCTTTTTCTAAGTAAGCATTAAGGTTAGATACTATATCCTCTTCATATGAATAAGCTAAACTCTGGCGTATATCTTTACTCCAGCTTTTAAAACCATCTGGATTGAACTCCTCATTAAGTTCTTTCTCTAGCTTTTCAAGACCTTCTTTTGTATGTGATTTCTTTATGTCGATACCGCCTATCCTGTAGGCTCTCTCTTCAAAATTGATAGGGTTAGCATTCTTATGCTCCGCTATTTTATTCTTTTCTCCGTTATTAAATTTGTCAGCGCTCTCGATCATCTTAGTATGAACGAGTTCATTGTCGTATTCTTCCTGAAGTATTTTATTATATCGATCGGCTGAGCGATCACCATAAGCACTGTAGTCAGTGATCTGATCCCAATCAGCTAATTTTAACTCCCCAATAGACGGGCTATTCGCTGGAGTAGGCTCTGTAGGCTCTTCGCCAAGCGACGAAGGAGTATTTGAGCCTTCTGAAGTAGGTTCTTCTTTTTCTTTTTTTTTAGTAAACGAGTACATGAAAGCATCCTCGCCACCGCCAAGCTGGTTTGCAGTCATCTTACCATCTTCGATAAGATTTGCCCTTACTTTTGCTAGCTTCTTAGGATCATTACCAATAAAGCTAAGGAACTCATCTTGAGAGCCTATATATACTTCATCTACATTGTCATTTTTCAATAACCCTGCATGTAGGACTTTTAATTCCTCTTGGTCTAATTCGTATTCTTCTTCCATTATATTTTATTTATTATCTTAACCCTGATTTCTTTGGTCTTTGATCCCAATAATCGTAATAAGAATTATCTAACTTTATAGGTGCAAGTATATTTTCAAGAGTATTTCCATCATACATCTCCGCTAAATCTGGATATAAATCCGCAAGAGCACTATTAAGAGCTGCTTCATAACCCTCAACTGGCACTACTGTAAATATCTTTCCTGATTCTGAAGCACCTACAGTTTCCACATAATCAGCTCCCTTTGCTTTTCCAAAAACACCAGTTACTTCAGGATCAGATACCATTACCATACCAAGTCCCGGTTGAACATTTCCATATGTTTTATTAAGTATTCTATCTTTAGTTCCTTTAGTAATCTTACCATTATCAAGCAATTCCTGTAAATCTGGAATAGGAGAGCCAGTTTCAATAGTTATAGATTCTATCTCATTTCCTTTATCGCCTATTATTGGAATGATAACATCCTTAACCGCCCACCAGTAATTTCCAAATTCAGTTACCTGTGATTTTTTAAAGACATGAGACTCGTCTCCTAGAATTGGCTTTCCCGTAGTGATATTAGTCGCTCCTCTTGGTGGTAAGTCTATAGTTAATCCCATTCCGTCAACCCTCATAACCTGCCCTTTAGTAGTTCCAGCTTTTGATTTATCTTCGCCAACTGAATACCCTTGATTAACGGTAGCTAATCCAGCCCCATATGTACCAAGTCCCGCTGAAAGCTCTTTACCAGTTCTTCCCGCTTGTTTTATTTGATCCTTTGTATATGTTATTCCACCTCCCGTCTCTACTATAGTCTGAGAAGAACCTAATTGTGGTTGAGCTACGTATGCACCTTTTGGAGCTTTACCATCGGCACTCTTTTTCGTCCATGATTCACCAGACTCACCTCTTTTTCTAACGAGAGCCATAGTATCTTCATAGAACGCTTGGAATGGGTCTTCTGAATCTTTATAGTCAGAATGTAAGTCACCAGCTTCTGCTGATCTCTTCCTACTCCAAAAGACATCTAATAGAGCCTTAACTTCCTCTTCATTATAAGAGTAATATGTGTCTTCACCAAACTTAATATATCCAGGCATTCCTTCAGCCTCTTCGGGTTTAACCTTTTTCCCTATATCAGCCATTTGTTTTTCAACTAATCCAGCATACTTAAGCATGTCTGTATCTGAATTACGAGCAAGTCCATCAAATACATTAAAGAAACCTTCTCCCTTATCAAAATCATCCTGACTTGTAGAGCCTATTCCTACTAGATATGATGTATTCTCAGGATTATTCCACTTCTTATCCTGAAGAGCCATCTGAGTTGCTGAATTAAACTGAGCATTCTTATTCTTAGAGCCTGATGCATAATTCTTTATTCTATTCTCCTTGAATTGTTTCTCCTGCCAGACATCAATGTTCTCACCGGGATTAAGAAGAGCTTCATTGTTTTCACCAATCCACTTCTGATAATCCTGCATCATGTCTTTATAAACCGTAACATCTTCTCTATATAATCCAGAAGGATCATAATTAAGAGAATTAGCCATAAGCTTCTCCATGTCAGCATTTTTCTTTGCGTCTTTCTCTCGCTGTAAATCAGCAACACCAGATACATCGAATACTTGAGCCGCCCCTTTTGAGATATCTGTTAATGGTCTAACTATTTGTGGCATATATTATTATTAAGGAAATTGAAAATAAGAAGACTTTGGCTTATAAGCCTCGGTGTTGTTCATCATATATGTTGGCTTACTTGGATTTACGGTAGCACTAGCTTTAGGTGGAGAGGCATTACCTAATTTTTTTCCAGAACCAAACTCATCAAATACACCAGCACCAGCCATATTAGCAATAGAGCCAAATGCTCCTCCAAGGTTTTGCATTCCCGCACCAATCATATCGTTTCTTTGCTGTATCTCATACTGAGCCTTATTAGTATCTGCTTGATACTTAGTATCTTGAGCCTGAGCCATTGCTGATCTTGCTCTATATAAGCCCTCTTGATTTTTGGCTCTCGCTTGAACATCCATAGATAACAAATCTCTAGCAC
>Ga0114918_10000799_pt1 | contig 27643 bp, 20 predicted proteins | sample LantaG_FD_87015 | JGI IMG/M metagenome (GOLD analysis project Ga0114918, IMG submission 87015) | Deep subsurface microbial communities from Baltic Sea to uncover new lineages of life (NeLLi) - Landsort_02402 metaG | ecosystem: Environmental > Aquatic > Marine > Oceanic > Sediment | place...
TCTTTCTCTCTCTCTCCCTCTCTCTCTCTCTCTCTCTCTCTCTCTCTCTCTCTCTCTCTCTCTCTCTCTCTCTCTCTCACTTCAACCTCAACCGCTTCGCCCTCTCTCCACTCACTTCTCTCAGCCGGCCACCTCCGCCTTCGGTGGAGGCGGCGCCTTTGGCTCGAACCTTGCCGCTTCGCCTTTCGGGGCAGCCCCGGCCGCCTCTGCGGCGCCCTCAGCCTTTGGAGCGGGCCCCGGAGGCGGCGCCTTTGGCTCCACCGCCGCTTCGGCCTTCGGCGGAGGCGGCGCCTTCGGGGCCCCCACTTCGGCGGCAGCTCCCGCGTCTTCTCCCTTTGGGGCGACGGGGACCACGAGCGCGTTCGGAGGGGCCGGCGGGGCCTTCGGCGCCCCGGCGGCCACCTCCGCGTTCGGAGCCCCCGCGCCGGGAGCAGGCGCCGCCGCATCCCCCTTTGGTGCAGCTCCCTCTTCCTCCTCGCCCTTTGGTGCCGCGCCCTCGGCCTTTGGCGCCACCGGCTTCGGACAACAACAGCAACAGTTGCAGCAGCAGCAGCCCGCGCCCCCGGGCTCGGGCTCCCGCGCTGTCCCTTACTCCAAAACCCAGGACACGGACGCCAGCAGCAGCGCCGCGACGGCGGCCGGCGGGGCGAAGACCGTGGTCTACTTCGACGTCATCGTCGCGATGCCTGCCTATGCCAACAGGTGCCCCGAGGAGCTGCGGTGGGAGGACTACCAGGCCGGAGCCAAGGGCGGCACGGGCGGGCCAGGGGCGGTGACGGGCACTTCTGCTGGCGCTTCGACGTCGGCGTTTGGCGCTCCTGCTGCAGCCGGAGGAGGTCTTTTCGGCTCCGCGGCGGGGACCACCACCGGTGCCGGGCTTTTCGGTTCAACTCAACAGCCTGGCACCTCCGCTTTTGGCGCGCCGAGCACCTCGACGACGCCGTCGCTGTTTGGCGGCGCGGGCACTGGAGGCGCGTTTGGGAGCACGGCGGGGACGACGACGACTGGAGGTCTTTTCGGGCAACAGCCTGCCTCTTCTCCCTTTGGCGCCGCCGCCCCCGCTGCCTCTCAGCCCTTTGGTGCCTTTGGGTCGACGGGCGCGACGCCGGCGGCCTCGCAGCCCTTCGGGGCCTTTGGCTCCACCGCTGGCGGCGCTTTCGGGGCGACGACGACGACGCCCGGGGCGGCGGCGCCCTCGCTCTTTGGGCAACCGCAGCAGCAATCATCGCTTTTCGGCGCTGCTCCCGCCGCATCGACGGCGCCCTCACTCTTCGGCCAGCCCCAGCAGCAGCAGTCGTCGCTGTTCGGCGGCACCAGCGCCGCGCCTCCGGCTTCGAACACGGGCTTCTCCTTTGGCGGCTTCGGGCAGCAGCAGCAGCAACAGCCTCCCGCATCTCAGCCCGGGGGGGCCTTTTCCTTTGGGGGCACCCCGGCTGCTTCGGCTGCGCCTGCCGCCTCCGGTGGCCTGTTCGGAGCTCCCGCGCCAGCAGCGACGGGAGGCCTCTTCGGGACCCCAGCGACTTCGCAGCCTCCTTCTCTCTTTGGAGCAGCGCCCGCGGCGGGAGGAGGAGGCCTGTTTGGAGCCCCACCCGCGGTCTCGACCCCGCTTCCGGCCTCGCAGACCCCCTCGCTCTTTGGCGGGTTTGGGCAGACGCCGGCTGCTTCCTCGGCTGCTCCCGCCGCCGCTGCCACCCCTTCGCTGTTTGGCGGCTTCGGGCAGACCTTCTCCGCGGCGCCCCCCGCTGCTTCGGCGGCGCCGGCGGCCGGCGGAGGGTTGTTCGGCAGCCTCGGTCAAGCTTCGCAGCCCGCCCCCGCCTTTGGGGGAGGAGGCGGATTATTCGGCACGCCCGTCGCTTCGTCGGCGCCGCCTGCTGCCGCTGGCGGGGGCCTGTTTGGCAACCTCGGCGGGGCGGCAGCAGCAGCAGCAGCAGGAGGAGGCGGCGGCTTGTTCGGCGCGCCGGCTTCGTCCGCGCTGCCGGCGGCCGGCGGCGGCGGCGGCCTCTTTGGATCGCTGGCCCCCGCTGCCGCGGCGCCCGCGACCTCTGCCGCGCCCTCGCTGTTTTCTTTTGGGGGGACGACGCCCCAGCAGCAGCAGCCCCTGCAGCAGCAGCAGCAGCAGCAGCCGTCGCTGTTTGGCAACTTTGGGCTGCAGCAGCCTCAACAGCAGCAGCAGCAGCAGCAGCAGCCGCAGCAGCAACCTCAACAACAACAGCCAAACGGCGGCGCTTCGGGCTCTTTGGTGCCCGTCTCCCCCGCTCTCTACCAGGGCCTCGGCGCCTCCGGTTCGGCAATGGGCCCTTACGGCGCCCTTCCCCCTCCGCCCCTGGCCTCGTTCGGCGGCGGGGCGGCCCTCGCGGCGGCCGGGGCCGGCGAGACGCTCGGCGCTCGCTCGGGCCTCTCTTCTCGCTCCAATGCCGCCGGCGGTACCGTTGGAGTCTCGACCCCGGGAAGCCTCGGGAGGCCCTCCGCGCTGCTCGCCCCTCGCCTGGGCGGCGCCACGGCGGCCGCTTCGGGGTCGAGCGCCTACGCTCGCGGTGCCGGGCTGAGGCTGAGGCCCGCGGACGTGGTCTCGCTGCATGGCGGAGCAGGAGCGGGAGGAGGTGGCGGGCTGAGGCTCTCGCCCTCGCCGGGGCCTTCTTCGGCGACGACGGCCCCGCCGCCGGTCTCTTCTTCTTCTTCTTCGCTCGCCGCGAGGGACGACCCGAGGGCGTTCTTCGTCAGGACGCCCCTGCCGTCGACGACTCCCAACGGACGAGCAGCGGCCAATGGGAACGGGACAGCGGCAGCAGTGCCGGCCTCCTCCCCGAGGGCTGCAAACGGCAGCGGAAACGCAAACGCAAACGCCGCCGCCGCTCCCTCTTCTTCTCCTCAGGCTGCCACCACCGCTGCCGCCGAAGGAGACGACAACAACGACCCCTCTTCCCTCCCCGAGTCCGTCCGAGCCCTCCTCCCAACCCCTCCCGAAGGGGAAGGGACCTACATGGAACCCCCTCTCGAAGAACTCGTCTCCAGGGCCCGGAAAGACCCGAGCTCGCTGGCTGCCGTGCGCGGGTTCGTCGTCGGCGTCGAAGGGACGGGCAGCGTGAGGTGGCTCGATGCCGTCGACGTCCGAGCGGCGCACCTCCCCTCTGTCGTCAGGCTCTCTCCCGGTGCCGTGGACATCTATCCCGAAGAAGAATACGCTGTGGATGACGAGGATGACGAGGATGATGAGGATCTTGACGGAGAGAAGGAGAAACTTCAGAAGAAGAAGAAGAAGCGGGGCGTCAAGCCGCAGGTGGGCGAGGGCTTCAACGGCCGCGCGCAGGTCGCGCTCGAGGGCGTCTTCAAGCGCGACAAGTCGACGGGCCTCCCCTCCACGGACCCCGCCGCGATCGACAAATTTGCCAAGAGGCTCCGCAGGCTGGTCGCTGACCAGGGGGCGCACTTCGTGGGCTACGACCCGGACGGCGGGGTGTGGAGGTTCGAGGTGGAGCACTTTAGCAGGTATGGGCTTGTTGGTTCCGACGACGACGACGACGACGACGACGATGAAGAGGAAGAAGCGGCGGCGGCCAAGGCGGCGACGGCGGCAAAGAAGAAAGCGCCCAAGCCCGCTGCCCGCTCCGCCCCCTTCTCCGTCCCTTTCGACGACGACGATGACCAGATGCACGAGTCGGACGATGCGAGCGCCGACGTCGTCGTCGAGGAGGGAGGGAGCGGCGACGGAGGAGAAGTTGAGGGAGGAGGAATCGAAGGAGGTGGTTTGGATTTTGAGCGCGGCGTCGGCGGGGGCAGTGGCCGCCGGCGCCGAGCTTCGAACGCCGCTCAAGCCTCTGCCCCTCCTCCTGCCCCACCTCGCTCCTCCTTCTTCGACCCCCCTCCGCTCCCCCTCGGCGCCCTCTCCCCGGAGCTGGTCGCGGCGCTCCCGGCGAGGGCAGGGCTGGACGCCTCTGCGCTCGCGGCGGCGCGTGCGGCGCTGTTCCCTCGAGGGAGCAGCCGCGCTGAGGCATTCAACCCCGCTTCTGCCGCTTCTGCTGCTGCTACCGGAGAGATCTCGCTCAACCGGCACAAAAAGAAGCGCCCCTCTCCCGACGGTGGCCTGCTGCTCGAGGCCGTGGTTGACCTCCGGGGCCGCGGAGGCGGAGGCGGCATCGGAGGGCTGACGCTCCTCGACGGCGGCGGCGGCGGCGGCGCGGCGCGACCGGGAGAGGGAAGTCTCCCCTCTCGCGCCGCCGCCCCTGCTCTTCAAAAGCCCCACTTCGGCGCTTCTGCTTCTGCTGCTGCTGACTACGACGACGGCGACGACGGTGAAGAGCCCCGTGCCAACTTCTGGGACAACGGCGTCGAAGGCGAAGGCGAAGAAGAAGCCTCTCTGCTCCTGCCCCCGACGCCGCTCGGCGTCGCCGGCGGGCCGCTGCCCCCGCTGGCCCCGCCGCCGCTGCCGCTCCTCGAGGCCGCAGCTTCTCTCTCCCCGCTGTCAGCTTTCCGCAGGGTCGCCGCCGCGGCGCCCCCTTCGCCGCTCCACGGGGGGCGCGACGGAGAGAGCGCAGGAGGAGCAAGTGGAAGGGGAGCAGCTGCCGGCGGCGGCGCAGGGATCAACTCCTCTTCCTCTGCTCTGACTCCTTGGTCTCTTTCCTCCTCTTCCTCCGAGTCCGCCATCGTCGTCGACGCCGGGGCGATGCTGGGCTGCTCCTTCGGCGCCAGCTGGGGCCCCGGGGGCCTGCTGGCGGTGCCCTCGGGGAAAGGAGGGAGAGGAGGGAGCGTCATCACTCTCCACCGCTTGCCGCTCGCCGCTCCCTTGCTGCCGCTCAAGGTTCAGCAGCAGCAGCAGCAGCAGCAGCAGGCAGGGAGCCAAGCAGCCCCGAGAGCCCTCCTCCCCGTCACCCGCGCCGATCTCGCCGCCGCCTCGGGGAGGTACGCCTCGCGCTGGCGCTCCGCCCTGGGGCTGATCGCCGCCAGGTGTCGCATCGAGAGAGGAGGGGGAGGAGCAGGAGAAGGCAGACCGAGAGAGCAGCTGCCGGTGCTGTCGCTGCGGCTGTCGAGGAGGATGAGGGAAGGAGACGCTTCTTCTTCTGCCTCTTCTTCTCTGCCGACACTGCGAGGCCTCGTCTGCGCGCTGCTCGCCTCCGGGGCGGACCACGCGCGCTCGCACGGGCTCGCGGACCTATCCTCCGCTCCCTCTACTTCGAACGCCGGTGGAAGCAGCGCACAACAGCAGCAGCAGCAGCAACAACAAACTTCTTCTTCTCTGCCCTCCCCGGAGGCCGTGGTCCTCAAGCACGAGGCCTGGGCCTGGGAGCTCCTCGACGCGCTCTACACCGCGGTGGAGGAAGGGGAAGCAGAGGAGGAAGAAGAGCATGAGGCGATGACGACGACGTCGACGCTCCCTCTCCCGCCTCTCGCCGCGCCGGCAAACACCCCCTGCGGCGCCGCGAGGCGCGCCCGCCTCTCCGCCTGGCTCCGGGACCGCGTCAGCTCCGAGGTCTCGAGCGCGTTAGAGAGGGCCCCGCCCTCCTCGGCGGAGAGGACGGCGATCTTGCTTGCGGGGGGCAGGCCGTTGGACGCCGCGGCCGACGCGGCGAGCAGGGGCGACGTCCGTTTGGCTTCCTTGATCCCGCGGGCTGTTTCGTCTGCTGCCGCGCGCGAAGCGCTGGCCGCGTCTCTGGCAGAGTGGGCCAATGCAGGGATCCTGGGTCGGAGCGACGAGGACGGAGGGGACGAGCTGATGATGATGGGTGGAAACAGCCGTGGAAGCAGCCCGACGAAGCAGCAACAACTCCAGCTCCACTACCCTCACCAGCATCAAAACCGAATCTCCGCGGCGCGCGCCCTCTCCTACCGCCTGCTCGCTGGAGACGTCGACGCCGTCGCGCCCGACCTCGCCCACAGCTGGCGCGGCGCGCTGGGCATGCAACTGTGGCACGGGATGATTCCTGGAGGTCCCTCGGCGAGCCCGGCAGAGGCGCTGAGCGCCTACGAGTCTGCCGCGGGCCGCGGCGCGGCGCCGCAGCCCGTGCCGCCGTATGCGAGCGGCTGCGCCCCCTCTGCGCTCTCGTCGTCGTCGCTTTCGCCTTCTTCCGACCCTTCCGACCCTGCCAACGCGAAGCGCCCCTCCCCGGCCCCCGACGCGTGCCTGCGCCTCATCCAGCTGGCTGCGCGAGGGGTCAGCGGCGGCGGGAGCAGTTCTGGCGATTCCTCTTCGGGCGCGGTTGTCGCGCTCGGCGCCCCCGCCGGGATCACCCCGGACCCGCTCGACGCGCTCCCGGGCTGGGCGCTCGTCGCCGTCGCCCGCGCCGTGGGAGCGCTTCCCGCGCTCACGGACGCGACCTGCTCCGCCGCGGACGTCGCGGTGGCGACGGGCGCCTCGGCGGCGATGGAGGCTGCCGGCTTGCCGGAATGGGGCGCGCTGCCGCTGCTGATGCTGCCGCGCTCGGCCGGCGTCGTCTTTGAAGAAAACGAAAACGTCTCCTTCGACCTCGGCGCGCGCGATAGGGAGCTGGTCGTGCCTTTACTGGAGAGGCACGCGCACCGCTGGAACTCCTGCAGCGCCGCCTCGGCCGTGCTCGTCGAGAACCTCGGCGTCCCGCTCGCCTCGCTGGCGGCAGCGCGAGCCCTCGCGGCTCGCAGCGCGCTCGACAACGCGGCGGAGTTTGCCGCCTGGGCCGCCGCAGGCGAGTTTCCGCTCGCCCACTCTGTGCTCTGCCGCTCGCTGGCTCCCAGGCTATTCCTCCTCGAAGGGGGAGGGCGGGGGAAAGAGGGCCACAGCAAGCTCCGCGAGGCCCTTGCTCTGCTCTCGCCGCACGCCGGGGAGGTCGACGCCGCGCTCGGGAGCGGGAGCTGGAGGCGCGGGGCTGGCGTCTTCGCCTCGTTCTTCGCGCTGAGCGACGGCGAAGAAGGCGAGGGAGGGCAAGGGCAGAGCGGCAGTGGCGACCTCCGCGTCGCTGCCCTCGCCGACTTGGCCGACGCCCTCCGCTCCGCCGCTTCCTCCCCGCTCGAGACCCTTCCCGCGACCTCCCCTCGCGACGCCTCGAGGCTCGCGGCGCTGCGCGGGTGCGCGCTCGGGGAGGTGGCCGGGCAGCTCGCGAAGTGGTTCCTTCGCTGCGGCGGCGGAACAAACAGCGGAGAAGAACAGGGAGGAGGAAGCGGCAGCAGCAGCCTTGCTCGCCTCGCCGAATGCGCCGTCGCCGCCGCTTCGATGCCGGCCCTGCAGCCCGACGAGAGGGCCGGCGTGGTGTGTGCCGCTGCTGCGGCTCTGGCGGGGGTGGTGGCGTGATTAGATCTTCTTTATTGTTTCTTTTAGCTGAGAGAGAGAGGGAAAGAGAAGAGAGAGAAAGAGAAATAGGAAAAAAAAACGCAACAAAAGAAAAAAGAAACGGGGGGGAAATTCAGTGTTACACAAATCTGTTTTCTTAGAACAATGCAACAAATCAAGTGGTCTTGGCTGCTGGGGGGTCTGCTTCCTTGGCCGTGGGCGGGTGTGTTCGCTGTTTTTTTTTTTTTTTTGAAAAAAGTGGTCGAGGTCGAAAAAGGTGAGAAAGAAGAAAAGAGGTCGCTCGTCGTCGCCGTTTTTCATCGTCGTGGCCGATAAATCCCTCTTTCTTCCATCCCTCTCTCACCCTTTTCTCACCTGGTATTCCGTCGCGTCGTTGTACCCCTTCCACATGGACGCCGTCAGCCAGGCCCCGGAAGCCAGCGCCGTGGCGAAGAGCGTCGCGCAGGTCGCCTTGAAGGCGACGTCGACCGCCGACATTTTGGGTTGAGAGACCGGAAAAAAAGAGCGATGGGCAAAGAACGAAGAAAGTGATTTTCGTCGTTTCTTCGACCTCCTCAGCAGCAACTCTATCTCCACGCCGCGGGCCCTTCCTTCCTTCCCCGATCCCCAATTCCAAGCGAGAGCTCCTGGTTTCTGCCAAATTGTAACAAATTGAAGAGAAAAAAAACAAATAAAATCAGAAGAAAAAGAGAGAGAATAGGCGAAAGCTGAAAGAGAAAGAGAAAGAAACAACTCTCCACTTCTACCTCCACCTCTTCAACCTCTCCTCTACTTCTTCAGCTTCGCCGCGGCCGCCTCGTCCCCCAGGTTCAGCAGCAGCGAGTCCGAGTCCAGGAAGACCCTGTTGTTCGACGCCGCCACCGTCGACGCGATCTCCCTCGCCGCCTCGATCTTGCGCAAAGTCAAAAACGCCGGGTTGCTCTGGATCGACTCCCCGATCAGCCGGGCAGAGGCCGCCTCTCCCTGCGCCTTGATCACGGCAGACTGCTTGTCCTGCTCGGCCTTCTCCACCACGAACTTGGCGCGCTCGGCGTCCTGCTGCGCCACCTGCTTGGCCTCGACAGCCGAAGTGTACTCCCGCGAGAAGGTCAGATTCGTGATCGACACGTCGTCAAGCACGATCGAGAAGTGCGCGGCGCGCTCGGTGAGGATGCGGCGGATGTCTCGAGAGACCACCTCGCGCTGCGTCAGCAGCTGCGACGCGTTGTACTGTGCGATCACCGACTTGAGCGTCTCCTGGATGATCGAAGGCAGCACGCGGTCGGCGTAGTCCATCCCCAGCGTCCTGTAGATGTGCGGCAGCCTCGCTGGCACGGGCCTTGTCAGAACCCTCAATCCAATATTCACCATCTGCAGGTCCCGAGAGCCGGACTGCGACTGGATGACGTTGGGACGCGCGCGCACGTCGTAGATGTGCGGCGTCTCGAGCCAGGGAACCATGAAGTGCGTCCCTTCCTCGTAGACCTCTTCCTTGATTCCGACAAGCCTGTTGAAGACGATGGCGCGGTGGCCTCCCTCGACGTTGAACATGGAGTTGAAGGCGCCGTAGGTAGCAGCGCCGCCCAGGAGGAGGACGCGGGCCTGAAGGGAGGGGGTGGTTGGTGAGGAATTGGTTGGAGGAAAAAGTAGGAGGCGAGAGAGAAACGAAGAGGAGGAAGGAAGAGGTTGAAGAAAAGAGGTCGTCGAGAGGCGTCGCCGTGGCGAGCGAGCGAGCGAACGAGCGGCGGCCAGCAAGAAAGAAAAAAAAGGTTGATCGAAAATCCCGTCTTCGCTTCTTTCTTCAAACTTCCTCTACTTCAACCCTTCCCCTCTCCGCGTAGCTGCTCGTGATCTTCCACGATCTGCGCATCTCGCCGACTTTAAAATACCAGCTCTCACCAGCTTGCCCATGGCAGGGCCGGGGGGCATGTTGGACGCCGCTTGGCGGGCCGCTCCTTCCATTTTTTCGACTCTAGTTTTCTTTTTCTTTCCCTCTTTCGGCTTCTTTCTTTCACGCGCGAGAGCGCCTGTGCGAGGTGCTCAGGACCGAGACGCAGCCGCACAGAAAGAGAGAGCGTGAACTAGCTGTTCTAAAACACAGAAGGCGCGGCTGCAAAAAGAAAAAAACAAACGATGCACAACTTGAGAAACGTTGAGTTTTGTGTTTTTTTGATGCCTCTGATTTTCACTTTTTCCTCATTTTTCTCCATCGCTCCCATCCGCGCCGGTGCTAGCGCCCTCTTTCTTCCTTCTCGTTGCTTCGTTTTACCTCTCAGAGATGCCCGTCGACCTCGAAAAGCACCTCGAGCGTGTCAATCTCGAACTGGTGAGCTGGAAAGGCATTTCATTCCGATTCTATGTCGTTTTTTTTCTTCCCCCGGCGATTGATCTCTCTCTGAACCTCGACAAACAACCTCTCTTCCAAACTCCTTTTACAGCGCGAAGTCCTCTCGGCCATCGCCGCGGCCTGCGCCGACGTCGCCTTGCTCCTCAGGACGGCCTCCACTGAACAAGTGGGAACCGTGAACGACTGCGGGGACTCGCAGATCGCAGCCGACGTCGCCGCGGACACGTTGGTATTCGACCGGCTTCGGTCCTCGTCGCCGGCCGGCTCCTCCGGCGCGATCGCGACGGTCTCCTCCGAGGAGAACACCGCCGAGAGGGAGCTCGGTGGCTCCGCGTACTCCGTGGCCTACGATCCGCTCGACGGGTCGTCCGTGGCAGGGGCGGGCTGGGCCGTCGGGGCGATCTTCGGCGTCTGGCGGGGCCCCAAACTCGTCGGCAGGACCGGCGACGAGCAGGCCGCGGCCTGTTACGCGGTGTTCGGTCCCAGGACAACGCTGGTGGTCGCCAGACCCGCCAGTGGGGGAGGGGGCGGCGAAGAAGGGATGGAGTTCACTGTCGACGAGTTCCTGCTGAACTCGGCGGGGAAGTGGGCGCTCTCCCGGAGCGGGGTGCGGCTCGACGACGCCGACGAAACTCCTCCTTCCACTTCTCCTTCTTCTCCTCCTCCTCGTCTCCCTCGCTACTTCGCCCCGGCGAACCTCCGCGCCTCGAGGGAGAACAAGCACTACTTGCAGCTCGTCTCCCGGTTTATGGAAGCGGGCGCGACGCTGCGCTACACGGGAGCTCTGGTTGCAGACTTCCACCACATCCTCTCGAAAGGAAACGGCGTCTTCTTGAACCCGGCTTCGAGCTCCGCTCCGCCCAAGCTCCGTTACCTCTACGAGGTGGCGCCCCTGGCGCTGATCATGGAGGCCGCGGGCGGGCTGGCAGAGGACGGGGAAGGGAGGGTGCTGGAAAGAAGAGCGGCGAAGGCCGACTCGAGGTGCGTCGTCGCCTTTGGGTCGAGGGGCGGCGTCGTCGCGGCGAGGGAGGCGCTGAAGCAAGGCGGAGGGGCGCTTTCGAGTTAATTCGCTCTTCAAAGTGCCAAATCTACAAGGGAAAAAGGGAAAAAGAAGCTATCGGCGGTGTGTAACTAACAAACGGAAAGAAAAGACTTAAAAAAACATTTTTTCTTCAACGCCGCTTGCCGACGTTCCCGTCGCCAATCCCCAGAGTGTCCAAAACCACCGTCGCGCCCGCCGACAGAGCCAGCAGCAGCAGCGCGGCCTCGGCTGCCCCGGGCCCTTGGAAATCGCCGTTGGAACTCGAGCTCTGAAGAAGAAGAAGCTTCACGGCGCTCGAGGCCGCGCAGAGGCCGCCGGCGACCTTGGCAACTCCCGCGGCCGAGGCGAACCAGAGGCCTCTCCAGTCCCCCTCGTAGACGCAAGCTGCCGCAACCTCCCACCTGTTTCCCGGCAAAAGCTTGTTGGCAGGCCTGAGTAAGGATTTCACGACCTCGGAGGGGCTGGATGCCCAGGCCTCGATGTGTTTCGTGACGAGGCCCGTTTTCTGGAAAAGTTTTTTTTTCAAATAGAAATGAGTTTTTTTTTTTTGTTCTTTTTTCTTTCTCGCCTTCCCTGCTCTCTCGCTTCAAAGAACTCAACCCCCGTCTCAAGCTCACCGGATCGAACACGTGCGTCGTCGACCCCGCAGCAGCCAGCCTGGGCCTCCACGGCAGCAGCCCGACAATGCCCGAGAAGCGCCACTGCGTTTTCAGAGAACCCTCTTCTTCTCTTTCTTCCCAGGAGAGCAAGATGGTCTCCGCCTCCTCCAGGCTCGACCCCAAATTCGACACATTCTTCTTGAACCTGGCGGTGCCTTTAAAGCCGGCAAAGGGATCGCGGAACTCGCAGTCGTCGGCGTAGGCTCGCATCTCGCCCAGCCCGCTGATGAAGTAGTCGACGTCGTAGTCTGCGCGCAGCAGCTCGAGCGCCTTCCGACGGGGCAGAGGGAGATTGGAGGCCGAGAAGGAGGAGGAGGCTGTTGGTGCTGCTGAAGAGTTTGCGCTCTCTTGTTTGTCGCCCTTGGTGGCGCCGATCACGTTGCCGAGGGCCTCGGCGGCGTACCAGACGGATTTCAGGCCGAGGCCGAGGTCCTCTTCTTCGTCCTTGTCGCGCAAAGCTCGAGCACGGGGTGCTTTATGTTGTTGAATTCTCTTCGCTCGGGTCGCAACTGGACCGAGAGCAGCGCTCTTAAGCGAGCGCGAGGGCAGCAAAGAGCGATTCATTTTTTTTTCCCCTTTTTCGCGAGAGAAAAGTGAGGATTCGCCTCACAAATCGATGACCTCTTTTCCCCCAATTTCATCATGCTCTCGCGCGCCGCTTCCACGGCCCGCGCGGCTCGTTCCCTCCTCCAGAGAGCGAGGCGCGACGATGCATTTCACTCTCGATGCAGCGTCAGTGCCGCATCTTCGTCGTCGACGCGACCATCGCAAAAGCAAAGGGCATCCATCGCTCGGCTAGCCGGCGACCTCGACGGTGGCGGCCATTCTTCTTGTTCTTCTTCTTTGGCCACCTCCACCTGCTCCTCCGAGCAAGCCACCACCACCACCTCCTCCTCCTTCTCCTCCACCTCCCTCGACTTGCACTTCATGCGCCTCGCCCTGGGCCAGGCGAGAATGGCCGCGGCGAGAGGCGAGGTCCCCGTGGGCGCCCTGCTGGTGGCCAGGGACGGCAGCACGGTGCTCGCGGCGGAAGGGAACGGCGTCGAGGGCGCGGGAGACGCGACGGCGCACGCAGAGCTGCTGTGCCTGCAGCGGGCCGCGGCGGAAGCGGTATTGGAGTCGTCGACGACGAGGAGAGGCTCAGATTCGGCGTCGTCATCTTCTTCTTCGGCTGTTCTCTCGGCGACGACTGTGACGACGACGACGACGACGACGACGACGACGCTGTGGCCGCGCTCCGCCACGGCGGGCTCGACGCTCTACGTCACGCTGGAGCCGTGCGCGATGTGTGCCGGGGCTGCACTGCTGGCCCGCGTCGGCAGGATCGTCTACGGGGCCCGGAACGCCGGGGCCGGGGCTGACGGAAGCTGGGTGAGCCTGCTGCCGAGAGAGGGAGGAGGTGGAGGAGGTGATGATGAGAAAGAAGGAGAGGAAGGAGAGGAGGAAGGTGACGCCTTCTCCTATCCTTCGCTGACGCCTCTTCCCGCTCGCCCGCACCACTCGCACCCGGCCCTCGAGGTGACCCGCGGGGTCCTGTCCGAGGAGTGCGGCGGCCTGCTCAAGGACTTTTTCAGGAGGCGGAGGGCGGAAGGGACGCGGGAGAGAGTTTGAAGAGCGCAGCTCTCGTCTTTTTCTTTTGTAAACTACAAATCTTTTCCCCTGAAGAAAAGAAAAGAGAGAGAGGGAGACAAAGGAACAGAGCAAGAGAGCGCGCTTTTGTTCTTTCGAGGTTGAAGGCGCCGGACGCTGTGGAGGTGCAGGGAAAAAGAGATTGTATTTTGTCTGAAGGGGAACAACTGGGGGAAAAAAAAACGGGAAAAAAAAACGAAACTCTTCAAACACCAAGCAAGGGCGAAAAAAGCAAGAAACGAAAAACCCCTTCCTTCCTTCGCCGCCCCCACCCCTATCTCTATACGATGCTCGCGTCTTCGTCCGTGCCCCTTGCTACAGGGACTTGCTCCAGCCATGGTCTTCGCAGCGCCGTGCCGAAAGCGACCGCAGCGACCTCCAGCAGGCGCTCCTCGAGGTGCAATGCCTCGGCATTGAGATCGACGACGACTGCGCCGCCGCCGCCATCGTCTCCGTCGGCGTCGCCTCTTCTTTCCGGCGCCGCTGGGGCTCGACGCAGGCCCCTGTCGATCCCCCCGGCTGCAGGGTACGCGAGACAACGGTGAATCGTATCGCAATACTGTGAAAGAAGGCGTCGGAGAAGCCTCCTTAGAGTCGAAACCCTCTGCCCTTTTTCCTTTTGATGAAGCTCAGAGCATGCCTGCGTGCGGGAGCAGCATCTCTTTTTTTCGACCAAGCTCTCTTTTTTCGTCTTTCTTTCTTCCTCTTCTCACTTTCTTCTTTTCGCTCCTCTTTTCTCTCTTTCTCTTTCTCTTCTCCAGCTCCTCCTCCGCCATGTCCACCGTCGGCCTCATCGGCCTGGCCGTCATGGGCCAGAACCTGGCCCTTAACGTCGCCGAGAAGGGCTTCCCCATCTCGGTCTACAACCGGTCCGGGGACAAGACCGACGCGTGCGTCTCGCGCGCCGCCAAGGAAGGTGAGATTGGGGATCGATCGATGGGCGACTGCTGCTTGTTTGCTTTTTTGAGTTACAACGGCGCAGCGGCGCTGAGGGTTAGCCGAGCTCAATTTCAGTCCCTGCATCCGTCGACGGCGACCGCGGTGATTCCTGCCTCCCCGTGGGATTGCTGAGAGGCCTGCCGAATCGCTCAGCAGCGACCGGAGAGAGAGAAGAGAAAGACGGTCGTCGCTTTGTCGATCGATCGAGCGGGGAGAGCAATCACGCGGACGAGAATCGGAAACCGCATTCTCACCCTCTTTTCTACTCCAACTATTCAAACTGAACAGGCCTGACCAACCTCAAGGGCTTCAAGGACCTCAAGGAGTTTGTGGCGAGCCTGGAGAAGCCTCGGTGAGTCGAGGAGAGGGTGTTTTTTGTTTCTGTTTTTTTTGTTCTTTCTCGCTCCATCGGGCACACGAACACGAGGGCGGCAGCGGCGACGACGCTCTTCTCTCTCTCACTCTCACTCACCTCGGCCTCTCTCCCTTATTTTCAAACCTTCAAACCCAAACCCGCAGCCGCGTCATCATCCTCGTCAAGGCCGGCGCCCCCGTCGACGGCACCATCTCCGGACTCCTCGAGGCCGGGCTCGAGCCGGGCGACGTCATCATCGACGGAGGCAACGAGTGGTACGAGAACACCGAGCGCCGCTCTGCCGAGGTCGCCAAGAAGGGCGTGCGCTACATCGGGATGGGCGTGTCGGGAGGGGAGGAGGGGGCTCGCAATGGCCCTTCGATGATGCCCGGTGGTGATAAAGGGGCGTTTGACGCGCTCGAGCCCGTGCTGACGAAGGTGGCGGCGCAGGTGGATGACGGTAAGTTGGAAAAAAACGAACTTTTTTTTTCGAGTTCGGGTCGAGGTCGAGGAAAAAACTTTGACGAAGAAAAAAAAAACTCAAAAACTTTTTCCTCCAAAAACAATCCGAAAAAATCCGAAAACACTTTCAAGGTCCCTGCACCATGTACGTCGGCCCCGGCGGAGCAGGGAACTTCGTCAAGATGGTCCACAACGGGATCGAGTACGGCGACATGCAGCTGATCTCGGAGGCCTACGACATCCTCAGGACCGTCGGTGAGTTGATGAAAGTCTTTTTTTTTTTGAAAATAGTTGAAAGTTTTTTTTTTTTTTTTTTTCTTCGTCGTCTTCCTCTTCTTGTTCTTCTGTCCTCACCTATTCTTCTTCTCCTTTTCCCACCACCACACTTCCATTCCCCCCAACCATCAGGCGGCCTCACCAACGACGAGCTCGCGGCCGCCTTCACTGAGTGGAACTCCGGAGAGCTCGAGTCCTTCCTTATCGAAATCTCGGCCATCATCTTTGCGAAAAAAGACGACCAAGGAGGAGAAAACGCCACGGGTTCGCTGATCGACGTTATCCTCGACAAGACGGGGATGAAGGGCACGGGCAAGTGGACGGTCCAGCAGGCCGCGGACCTCTCCGTGGCGGCTCCGACCATCGAGGCGTCGCTGGACGCGCGCTTCCTCTCCGGACTCAAGGACGAGCGCGTCGCCGCCGCTGCCTTTTACGAAAAGATCGGCGTGGCGCAGCCCTCGACTTCTTCAACGGGCGTCGACAAAGCGGAATTGGTCTCGAAAGTCCGTGCGGCCCTCTACGCCTCCAAGATCTGCTCTTACGCTCAAGGGATGAACATCATCAGGGCCAAGTCCGAGGCGCAGGGGTGGGGCGTCGACTTGGCGGCACTGGCACGCATCTGGAAAGGAGGGTGCATTATTCGTGCCGCCTTCTTGGACGACATCAGGGCTGCCTACGCCCGCGACCCGGCGCTGGCGTCGCTGCTGGTGGACCCGTTCTTCGGGCAGGCGGTGGCGGACAGGCAGGCGGCGTGGAGGGACGTGGTGGCGCTGGTGAGGAGGAAGTTTTTTTTTTCTTCGGGAGAGGCCGACGGGAAAAGTTTCGACGGAGAAAAAACTCACCTCTCTCTTTCTTCTTCTCTTCAACCGCTCACTCGCCACCACAGGCCGTCAATTCTGGCGTCGCCGCCCCCGGCATGACCAGCTCCCTGGCCTACTTCGACACCTACAGGCGCGCGCGCCTGCCCGCCAACCTGGTCCAGGCGCAGAGGGACTACTTTGGGTAAGGAGAAGATTTTTTTTCCGTTTTCCGAAGTCGGGTTTTTTTTTCCGTCTCCGTCGAAAACTTTTTCTCACTTTTTTTTCCCTCCAAACCTTCAAAAAACTTCCCGAAACTCTTCTTTTTTTTCAAGCTCGCACACCTACGAGAGGACCGACGGGAAGGAGGGCTGGTTCCACACGGTCTGGTCCTCCAGCAACTCTGCCGACTCGATCACGACGAGCGGGTACACGACTTAGAAAACAGAAAAAAGAGAGAAAGAGAGAGAAAAATCGGCGCTTTAGAGAGAAAGAGACAGGTTTTTTTTTAGAGAGAGAGAGAGGACAAAAAAGAGAAAGGTTAGGAGAAAGAGAAGAGAATCTCGACGACGAAAATCAAGCATTCCCCCGTTGCGCTTGCGGCGAACGGCGGCTTGCTCGAGGGAGCGCGCGAATAATCTTTTCGGTAGAGAGGGAGAGCAGTTGTTGTTTTTTTAGTCCCGCTTTTCCGTGTCAAAAACGTTTTCATTTTCAAATTTCATTCCTTATTTTTTTCTAGCGTTTCCTCTTCTTCTCGTTTACACTCTCCTCCTCGTCCTCCTCCTTGACCACCATCGGCATCCCCCCGTTCCTGTCCCGGAAGCAGCGGATCCTGCCGTAGTCCGCCGCCCGAGGAGGTGTCACCTCGAAGCGTGGGGGCCTGCCCAGAGCCGCCCCGGCCACGCCGACGGCGATCCCGGCAGTCAGGCCCCAGACCAAAAAGTCGTCTTTGTTTTTCTTCTTCTTCTCGGCGTCTCCCGCGCCAGAAAAGACGCAGGGGCGATCGCTCATGTCGAAGAAGTGGAGCCTGAAGCGCGGGGCCGAGGGCACGCGGCCGAATCTCGCATCGCGGTGGCTGTAGCTGCAAGAAAGAGCAGAGGCGGAGGAGCCGTTTCCTTCGACTCCTTCGCTCTCCTCCGCCTCCTTCTCCTTCCCTTTCTTCTTCTTCGTCGTCGCCATCACCGCTGCCGCCGACCTCGCCGCCGTCGCCGAGGACGTCGGCGGGTCCAGGAACAAACCCAGCGGCGCCTCGAAGACGGCGTCGACCTCCTCCGTCGAGGGCTTTAAAGAATCCAAAAACGCCTCGACGCTCTCCGGCTGCGTGCGAAGGCTGGCGACGACAACGGCCACCGAGAGGAGGTGCTTGCTGAGGAGAGGGGGCAGCTCTGCGACGACCTCGAGCTGGGAAGGGTGCAGGCCGATCTCCTCGTGGGCCTCTCGGAGGGCAGTGACGGCGTCGACGGAGAGAGGTTGAGAGGAGGAAGAGGTCGCAGCACCAGCTTCGCTTCCTCCTCTTCCTCCGTTCCCACCACCACCACCACCTCTTCCTGCTTCAGCTTCAATTTCGTCCTCCGGATCCCTCCTCCCTCCGGGCAGGGCCACCTCACCCGAATGCGATCTCAGGTTCGCTCTCCGGGTCAGCAGCAGCCGCGGCGCTCGCGTCGGGTCGTCGCGGGCATCGAAGAGCACCGCCAGGACCGCCGCGTGCCCTCTGTCGCTCACGGGGGGCCAGGGCGACGAGGCGGCGCGACGGGGGAGCGACCTCAGGCGCGCCAGGCAGGCGTCGAGGGTTTCTGGCGGCGACGAGCGGGTGCGCCGCCCGTGGGGCATCGAAAGGGCGATCGATCTGCTTTTCGAAATCGGAGTTTCGAAGGAGTGTTTTTTGTTTTTTTGTTTTTTTCCTCAGAATCTGACGACCTCTTTTCACTTTTCCCTTTTTCGCTTCCGCCCTCTCCTTTCTCGTGGTCCCATTGGAGCTCTCCCTCGGAGAGCAAAGAACCTCTCGACAGGAAGAAGCCATCCACGATGCGGAAGAGAGAGCAGCGTGCTTGAAAAGAGGCAGCACAGAAAGGCAAACTGTCCGATGGCATCACCGCTGGCGGCGAGCAATGCCGCCGCCGTCGATTCTTCGTCTTCGACGGACAACCGCGGCGGCCTTGCCTCGCCTTCCTCCTTGCCCTCCACGCCATCAGAAGACGCATGGCTGCGTTCGCTCGACCTGGCGCAGCCAGAACTCAGGGCGCTCGCCAGGTGAGGAGAGAATTTTATGATTATTTTTCTTTGACGTCTCTGAATTTTTGATGGCCATCGAAAAAACAAAACTCAACCTCAACCTTTCGACCTCCTCAACCTCTTCGACAGCAACTGGAACCCCTCGGCTCGATGGCCGGCCCCGCGAGCCTCCGCCCTCGACGCGGCCAGGCTCGACTCCGAGCTCACCAGCCTGCTCGCGGAGCAGCTGGGGCGGGCCCTGGAGCCCGTGCTGAGCCCGGTGCTCCTCGCCCGCTTCCGCCCGGAGGCGGCTGCCGCGCTCGAGGCGCTGGTGTTCCTCCGGACGATTGCCCGCGGGGCGCCAACTCCCGGTTTGGCTCTTCTGGGGCTGCGCTTCGTCGACGAGCGGAGGTGGTGGAGGCGGAGGATAAATCGAAGAGAAGAAGGAAGCAACAATGATGCCGCCGAGGGCGAAACCAGCGCTCTTCCTTCTCCTTCTTCGACTCACCTGCTTCCTCTCTCCCCGGCGCAGCGAATCTCCTACGGCCTCGCCACCGTCGCTATGACCTACGCCTGGGACCGCTCGGCCCGCTCGGGGCTGCTGGCCTCGCTGGCGGAGTCCCCGGAGGGCTCGAGGGCGCACGGAGCAGCGCGGCTCCTCCGCAACGCCGAGACGGCGACCTCCGTCGCCGCCCTTGTGAATTCCGTTTTGTTCCTGGCCCAGCGGTCCCGCTACCGCTCTTTGCTGGAGGCGGTCCTAGGGGCGGGACTGGAGCCCAGCGACCCGCAGGCCCCGCGGTCCCTGTCATTTGATTACTTAAATCGACAACTCGTCTGGCACGAGCTCTCGGAGCTGATGCTTGCGGTGCTTCCTCTCTTTGATCGGAGGTTGCTTGCGAGGGCGAGGAGGGCGATCTCCGCTGCTTTAGCTGTGCCCGTGAGCGTACTTAACAGTGCTGCTGCTGCTGCTGCTGCTGCTGCTGCTGCTGCTTCTGCTGCTTCATCGTCGTCGTCTAGTGCTCATCCTGTCGCAGCGGAGAATGAACAAGAGGAAGAGGAAGAAGAGGTTTCAACCCAACCTCCTCCTCCTCCTCCTCTCGCTTCCTGCGGCACCTGCGGTGCCTCGCCCCCTTCCACCCCCTTCGCCGCCCTGCCCTGCCGCCACCCGCACTGCTACTACTGCCTGAGCTCCCTCTGTGCTTCGGACCCGGACCACGAGTGCTGGTGCGGGGAGAGGGTCGCGGCGATGGTGCGGATGCGGCGGTGAGATAAAAGGCGGAGAGAGAGAGAGAGAGAAGAGGAAGGCTTTCGAAAGCGACGGCGACGGATCCAAGAGAGAACCCGAGTTGAGAGATAGATCAAAAAAACGCAAAAGACTTGTAAACCCCTTCTTCTTTGTAAAACAAAAACAAAACAAAACTCACATCGGACTGCTTTTTTTTTTTTTATCAAAGAATGCTTTCATCTACAACAAAACGCAACGAGAGGAAACAAAAGAGGGGAAAAAGAAAACGGAAGAGAAAAAAGAGAAAATATATAACTTGTTATTTTTTTCTTTCTACTTCTTGCTCGCGACCAGGACGATCGCCGAGTGCGGCGCGACCTCGTAGCTGCCGCCGCTCACCCCCCCTTCGTTGCCCCCTGGGGTCCAGTCCCTCGGGCTCGGGAGGTTGGTGTCCACCCACCGCCTCCATTTAGAGTAACCGGGCGGAACTGGGGGCAGGGCCGCGGCGACGGGGAAGCCGTGCGCGTTGAACGCCGCATACAGGTCGCCAAACTCTTCCGTTTCGTCTCTGAGGGTGAAGGCCAAAAACCTCGACTCGGGGTCGTCCCACCTGTCCTCATGCCAGGTGACGTCGCTCTCTTTCAGGAAGCGGGTCCTCCCCAGCGCAGGGTGCGTCCTCCGCAGCTCGGCGAGACCCGAAATGAACCTCCTGAAGCCGTCCCCGCCTCGCTCTGCCTGCTCCCAGTCGAAGTGAGAGAGAGCAGCGCTGTCGTGGCCGTACCAGTTGTTGTTGCCCTGGTGACTCATCAGGTACTCATCCCCAGAAACGATCATCGGCGTTCCCTGCGCCAGGAACAGCGCGACCATCAGCGACCTCGCCTGGCGTGCTCGCAGGGAAAGGACTCTGCCGTCGTCGGTGGGCCCTTCGTGCCCGCAGTTCCAGGAGAAGTTGTCCTCGCTTCCGTCGCGGCCGCCCTCGCCATTGGCGTCGTTGCGCTTTCGAGAGTAAGACACCAAATCGCCCAGCGAGAACCCGTCGTGGGCGATCACGAAGTTGACGTTGCGGTGCGGGTCGCGGTGGTTGTGCCCAGGGCTGCCGTAAAAGTCTGCCGACCCGGACAGCCGGGCGGCGAAGTCACCTTTCAACCCGGGGTCGCCGCGCAGGAACCGACGCACCGAGTCCCTGAACCTTCCGTTCCACTCCCCCCACAGGCCCCAGTTGGGGAAGGAGCCGACCTGATAAAGGCCCCCGCAGTCCCAGGGCTCGGAGATGAGGATCTTGGTGGAGAGAAGCTCGTCCTTGGCGATGGCCTCGATGAGCGGGGGAGCAGGCAAAGGGGTTCCGTCGCGGGCGCGCGTCAGGGCAGAGGCAAGGTCGAACCGAAACCCGTCGACGCGGTACTCCTCGCACCAGTGCCTCAGAGACGCCAAGATCAGCTCCATGGCCGGCGTCGAGTTGGCCGCGACCGTGTTGCCGCAGCCCGAATAGTTGAGCAGCTCGCCCTTGTATGGCACGGGGTCGTCGCCCAATTGGTAATATTTGGCGCCGTCGATGCCCCTCCACGACAGCACGTAGGGATCCGCGTCGTCCCCCTCCGCGGTGTGGTTGTAGACCACGTCGAGGATGACCGAGATGCCGTGGGCGTGGAGCTGCTTGACGGCTTCTTTCAGCTCCAGGGAGGTGGCGGCGGCGACGGCGCCGAAGGAGTTGGCTGGGTTTTGTTTTTTGGAGGAGGAAGAAGACGAGAAGAGGGAGCCGAGGCCTCCACCACCGCTTCCTCCGCTGACGCCGCCCTTCTCCACCTCCTTGGCGACCTCGACGCCGCCGAAGCGGGACATGGGCGCGAAGAATGAGATGTGGGAGTAGCCCCAAACGTTGGTCATGTGGTCGCGCGGGTTGGGGCGGCGCCTTTTTTTTTTTGAAGGGTTTGGAGAGAGGGAAGGGAAGAAGAAAAAAGTGAGCTTTTTCCCCTTGTTTTTTCATCACTCGAAGAAAACTCAAAAAACAATCAACCTCGTCTTCCCTCTCTTTCCTCTCCTTACCTGAACTCGAGCTCGTCGTACTCGAAGATCGGCAGCAGCTCCACGGCCGTGACCCCGAGGGAAGCGAGATAGGGAGCCCTGGCCGCGAGCCCGGCGAAGGTGCCCCTGAGCGAGTCCTCGCCGCTCGTGGCATTAACTTTCTCAAAGCCTCCGCCGGCGGCGGTGAAGGGGCGGACGCCGACCTCGTAGATGACGTGCTTGCCCGGGGGCGTCTTGGTGGACTTAGCTTCGGCGTCGTCGCCTGCGAGAAGAAGAGGAGGAGGAGGGATGAATTGGAATCAAAAGAGGCGGGAAAGAGGTGAGCAAAAAAAACGAGCTTTGAAAGAAGAAAAAATGAAGCAGAACAGGAAAAAAAAACTTCTCTTCTCTTCTCTCCATACCCCAATCAAACTCCCGCGACTCAAAGTCAAACGTCCCCACGAACGAAGACCCCACCAGCGGCACGAACCCCTCCCGCGCGTCGCGCACGCCGAAGCGAGACCGCGAGTCCACCAGAGGGGCGTAGGGGTCCAGCAGCAGCGTCCCGGGGCTCCACCTGTCGATGGTCCCTTCCGGCCTCGGCCCGTCGACCTTGAAGGCGTAGCCCACGCCCTTTAACGGCAAACCGATGACGGTACCGGCCCAGACGTTGGGATCCTCCGCGGTGCGGGCCAGGAAAACCTCGCGGTCCGGCCTGCGGGTCCGCGGGTCGAGCAGGCAGAGCGTGACCGAGGCCGCCGACGACGACCAGAGGGCGAAGTTGACTCCCCGGCCGTCCGGCGTCTTCGAGGGCCCCAGAGGGGAGGCGAGCCCCGGGGTGACGACTTGGAGGTCGGCGTAGAGAGAGGGGGAGGAAGAGGAAGAAGAAGGGGCTTCCTCTCCTGTCGCACGCGGTGAAGCTTGGCCTCCTCTCCGGCCCACATAAAACAAAGGGCGGCCAAGGTTGAAAAACGGCATCGACGCTGCCGCCGTCGCCACTGCTCGTCGTGATGGGCTCTTTGAAGAAAAGGCGCTGGCCGTTGCACCTGCTTTGCTCGATAAACCGCTCGACGGACGCCTCAATCTCGTAAAAGATGTTGAAAGGGTCCCGCGACCGGAGTTTTGAGATGAGAGATGCTTGACCAGAGTGCGGGGCGAGGGCATCATCTTTGTTTTTTTTTCTTCGTCGTCGAGGGCGTCGATGGGAGGCGTCGCCCTTGAAGAAAAAAAAACGGAAAAAGTGAATTTTTTTTATTCATTTTTTTCTATTCCCTCTCTCGCCTCTCTCATTCCTCTCTCGCGCATGCTCCCCTCGCCTCGCTGCGTTTCAATTCGACCTCTCAGCTGTCTTTTGTTGACTCGCGGTACTCTTGGTGCACTCGGAACGAGCATCCGCGTTCTCCTTCGCTCGCAAAACAGAGAATCGAAGAGGCAATTCGCGAGCCAGCATCATCGTCATCGTTGTCGATCGATCGACCCCAACAACAGCTCCAACTCCACCTCCATCCCCAACGCCACCACCATGTCGGTCAAGCGCGACCCCTGCCCGCTCGTCCTCTCCACCTGGCGCTCCGCCAGGGCCGTCTGCTTCGACGTCGACTCCACGCTGTGCACCGACGAGAGCATCGACGAGATCGCGGCGTTCCTCGGGGTCGGAGAACAAGTCGCGGCGCTGACGAGCCAGTTGCGTTGAAGTTTTTTTTTCGGGTTTTTTGGGGGGGGGTCTCTCTTTCTTCCTCCTTTTTTCTCTTCTTTCTTTCGCTCCTCGCTTTTTTGATCGATCGCAAGGGAGAGCTTCTTTTTCTAACAGATGGATCGAAACAACTGCAAAAAAAACAATCAAACAGGGCGATGGGAGGCTCGACGAAGTTCGAAGATGCGCTCGCGGCCCGCCTCGGCCTCATGAAGCCCTCGAGATCTCAAATTGCGGAATTCATCGAGAAGAACCCTCCCAAGCTGTCCCCTGGCATCCCTGAACTCGTGAAGGAGCTCCAGGCGAAAGGAACGAAAGTCTTCCTGGTTTCTGGCGGGTTCAGGGCCGTGATCGAGCCCATCGCCGATCTTTTGAATATTCCGCGCTCGCACGTCTTTGCCAACTCGATCCTCTTCGATCCCGAGACCGGGGCCTACGCCGGCTTCGATGCCAAAGAACACACCAGCAGGTCAGGGGGCAAGCTGGCCGCGGTGCAGGCCATCCGGAAGCAGCACCAGGGGGACCTGAAGCCCTTCCCCATCGTCGCCGTCGGGGACGGGGCCACCGACGCCGAGGCCATGTCGGCCGACGGCAGCGGCGCCGACGTCTTCGTCGGGTACGGCGGCGTCGTCGAGAGGGTTGCCGTGGCCGAGAGGGCAGACTGGTTCGTCAAGAGCATCCAGGAGCTGCGGGACGCTCTGAAAGGCGGAGGAGGAGAAGGAGAGAACGGCGTGGCGGCGTGAAAACAAAGTAAACAAATTTTTTAACTTTGTGTTTTCATTTCAAAGATTTTGTTTTCATTTTTCATTTTTTTTTACTTTTCTCTCTCCCCCCGTTTCTCTCTTATCTTCTCTTCTCTCCAAATTCAATTATCCACCCAGATGCACAGGCACCCGTCCCCTCCCACCGTGTACAGCCACGGCTGCGTCGGGTGCCACGCCAGAGCCAGGCACCCGTCGGAACGCACGACGGAATGAGCGGGCAACACCTTCAGGGGCACGATCAGCGGCGGAGTCACCAGGTCGTTGTAGACACAGCCGTGGAGCACGTGCGCGGCGCCGTCGTCTCCGGCCGTGGCCAGCAGCGGGTGCGTCGGGTGGAAGGCCGCGGACCGGACCCCTCGGGCATGGTAGCGCAAGGCCTTGAAGGGGCGGGGAGAAAGATCCAAGTCGTACCAAGCGAGCCGGCCGTCGCCTCCGCCGACGGCGACGTGCTCCCCTCGAGGGTGAACCGCGATCGCCGCAGCCCCCCCACCGCCGCTAGACCCCACCAGCTTCTTCTCCAAAGCCTGGGCAGCGAGATCGTAGACCCGGACGTGGGCTCCGCAGGCCAGCAAGAGCGCTGGGCGCGTCGGGTGGAAGGCAACTGGGCCCGGTGTCCCTCCTTTCAGCTTGCGGAACGGAGCTTGCGAGCTGCCCGTCGAGAGGCGGTGGACGGAGACTGTCCTGGCGCCACCGGGCGCCGCGGTCGAAGCCACGAGATAGTCTCCAGCTGCGTGCCAGGCGAGGTGCTTGACGCGGAAGCCGAGGTCGATGCTGATTGAAGACGAAAGAGAGGACGAAGAGGAGCTCGAAGAAGAGGAGGAGTAGCGGGACCACTTGCCGACAGGCGTCGACGAGCCCGAAGAGCTCTCCTTCTTGCTTTTCGCCGCCGCCTCCAGCCCGTTACGCAGGGCCTCCTCGGCGCTCTCCCTCTGCGCCTCGGTGCAGACTGTCTGCGGGGGAGTCAGAAGCACGATGCGGTCCCCGACGGCCGCTGCCAAAAGCGGCGCGCGGTTCCCGGCGGGGCCGGGACGCCAGGAGAGGCCGTTGACGCGCGACGGAGACGACGAAGCGTTTTTTTCGTTTTCGTCTTCGGCGTCTTTTTCGGCATCTTGTTTCTTCCCTTCGCCCTTCGCGCTGCTCCGCAAGTCCACCTTGCCCGCCAGCCTCCCCGTCCTCGCGTCCCAGAACGCGACGATCCCGGCGTCCCCGGCCGCCGCGACCCACTGCCCGCGGGGGTCGAGGGCCACGCCGCGGAGAGGGGGCAAAGAAGAGGAAGATGGAGAGGTTTCGGAGGAGCTTGAAGAACTCGAAGCGCCGCTGCGACCGGCGTCGCGGAGCCGCGCCGCGAGCCTCCTAGGGAACGGCCTCAGGTCCTGCGGCGACGGCAGGTCGGGCAGCAGCGTCGCGGCATCGTCGACGTGTGGGGTCCTCTTCTTCGCGCGAGGGCAGAGATACAGGTCCAGGCAGCGCTCGAAGCGCTCGCGGACGAAGTCGGCGTAGGCGGGCACGGCGCGCAGCGAGTCGAAAAACTTCTTTTTTGATGATTTCTGCTCCTCGTTTTCGTCGTCGTCAGCGGCGGCGGCGGCGGCGGCGTCTTCCTTTGCTTCTTTCGCTTCTTTCTCCGCCGCCTTCTCCTTCTCCTCCTCGATCGCCAGGTACTCCGCCGGGGGGTTGTACGAGGCCCCGTGCCCAGGCAACGGCACCTTCGGCGCGGGCAGGGGGGCAATCCCGGCATTACCCGGTAAATCACTCCCGACCAAACTCCCGTCGTCGCCCCACATCAAAAAGTCGCGGGGCGGCCCACCAAACATTTCGGCCTCCGGGTCACGCAGCTCCCTCTTCGAAGGGTCCCCGCGGGGCTTGATCCACCCCTTTCGTAAGGCGCGGACCAGCTTCACCACGGCCCTCTCCTCCCACTTGGAGGGCATGAACCTCCTCTTGGGCTCGGGAGCGGCGTTGATCGGAGCGACCAACCGGTGCCTGGTGTAGTAGTCGTCCTCTTCCTCGAAGGGGTCGATCCCTCCCCCGGCCTCCTTCGACAGCCCCAGGTGGGGGAAGGCCCCTCGACGGATGTTGGTGACCATCTTGACCTCGTCGTGAGTCAGCACAATGTCCTCGTCGTTGCGCTCGTCGTAGATCGTGCGGAGAGCGGCGCCGCCGTCGGCCCTCTCGAGCAGGGCGTCGAGCGCGTCCTTCCGCGGCCTCCGATCTAACCTTTTACCGTCTACGTCGTAGCCCACGTGCGTCTCGGCGCGGTACCACTCGAGGGGCACGTCGCCGGCGGTGTTGCGCTGGGGGCGGCCCCCTTCGGAGGAGTCGGAGTCGGAGTTGTTATTGTTGAGGTTTTCGTTTTCGTCGTCGTTCGCGGCGGGCTCTTCTTCGGCGGCGGCGGCAGCAACAGTCGCTGGCGCTTCGCCTTCCTCCTCCTCGTCGGAGGAACCAGAGTCGTCGTCTCCCCAGGCCCCGTCATCATCGCCGTCGCTCCCTTCGATCTCGGACTCGTCGGAGCCAGAGGGGGTCGATTCGGAGCCGAGCTCGGGGTCAAAGTCGGAAGACTCTTCCTCTTCGTCCTCTTCGCTTTTGGCGTCTTCTTCCTCCTCTTCGCTGCCGCTGCTCGTCTGAGAGACCGCGGCGACGCGGGAGCTCGACTTCTTCCCCGCTCCGCCGCCGATCGTGCGGGTGGCCGGGGCGATCCTCTTTACGGCAGCGGCAGCAGGGGCCTTTTTCTTGGGAGGGAGAGCGACCGCAGCTGGAGCGGCAGCGGAGGAGGAGGAAGAGCGGCCTCTGCGAGGAGGAGCAGTCGAAGCAGCGCCGGCAGCAGCGGCGGCGGCGGCGGCGGCTGAAGGAGCGAGAGATGCCGCTGCCTTTTTCGACGTCTCCGTCTTCCCCTTGGCCTCGCCATTCTCTCCTCGTTTGCCAGACGACTCCTTAGCGACGGAAGTATGCTTCGTGGTGGTCATCGTGTCTCGAAAGAGAGAGCAGAGGGAGGGATGCGAGTGCGACGAACGATGTAAAATTGGCTAGCTTTTTTGTTTTCAACGTCGCCGTTTGCTTCGAAAAAGCAAGTGTTCTCTCTTGCTGTTTTCCCTCGTTTGTGCTCGAGCTCACGCAAAAGATAGCACAAGTGAAGAGAGCTCTCTACAGTCCCGTGAAATTGGACGAGTCTAACAAAGCGTGGCTGCGCGAGCGTTCTCCTTTCGGGAAAGGGAAAAGAGAGAGAAAAGTGGAGTTGGGCATTGGTTTTCGCTCGGCGAAATTTCGCCGAAAACAAATCAAAACTCCTCACTCCTCCGAAAAAACTAGCTCAGCAAAAAAACAAAATGACGCGCTCGCGAGTAGTTCAGACCGCCCTCGGCCTTCTGCCTCGCCGCAGAGGAAGCAAATCAGCGATCTTAAGCCCATGGAGCAGCAGCAGCAGCGGCAACATCAGCAGCAGCGACACAAAGCTTCTCACGCACCTCCGACGCCGCTCGATGGCGGCGATGCCCTCTTCGTCGTCGGCGTCGGCGTTGTCGACTTTTCCATCGCCTTCGCCGCCCGCCCACGTCCCATCACGGGCTCCGCATCTCCATTCGTTCGCATCTGCCGGTAGTTTTCAGAGTTTTCATTTGACTAGTCGAAGAAAGCAAGCAGAACTGAGCAAAGAAAAGTCGTCCCACGCGAGATGCGATCGAGGCTTCTTCTCTTCGTCGTCGTCGTCGACCTCTTCTTCTTCTCCGACCTCCGAAGAAACGAACAGCCACCACCTCGACGAGGCCGCCTTCCACGCAGCGGCCGACGAGACCCTGCACGACCTCATCGACGTGCTGGAGGCATGGGTGGACTCGGAGGTCGAGAGCGACGAGGCGGACGTGGAGTATAGCGTGAGTCGCAGTTTCTTTTTTCCCCTTTTTTCTTTTTTTTCTTCGACCTCTGCTCTCTCTTCTTCTTCTTTCCTTCTTCCTCTCTCACCTCCCCCCTCTCTCTCTCTCTCTCTTTATCTCTCTTCCTCCCTCCTCTCTCCCTCTCA
>Ga0114918_10000800_pt1 | contig 27635 bp, 19 predicted proteins | sample LantaG_FD_87015 | JGI IMG/M metagenome (GOLD analysis project Ga0114918, IMG submission 87015) | Deep subsurface microbial communities from Baltic Sea to uncover new lineages of life (NeLLi) - Landsort_02402 metaG | ecosystem: Environmental > Aquatic > Marine > Oceanic > Sediment | place...
AGAGATCGCCCGGATGCTGACTGAATCCAAGGAGCCTATCGCCGAAGAGTGGGCCATTCATGACTATGAGTGCTTCGGAAACTTGGAGTTGTCTGAATATGCAGACATTGACCACGTTGCTGAGGCCGCTTACCAGATCGTCGAGCACGGCCCGGTATTCGCTTCTCTCTTGGCTTACGTCGGAGGAACCTCAAACATAGATGAGGCATTGCGATACATGGAAGAAGCCTACTGCGGCGAATACGAGAGCTTGACGGATTACGCCGAGCAGTTCATCGACGATTGTTATGCGGATTCCCTCAAGAGCCTGCCAGAGTTCATTCGTTATCACATAGACTATGAAGGTATTGCCCGTGATATGGAGCTGGGCGGCGACGTGTTTACCCTGGAGTGTGAAGGCAAGGTCCATGTCTTCTATGCCTGTATTTAGCAGCGGGCCGCCCCCTTTGGGGGCGGCAACCAGTTGCCCGGCGTACCTACGCGGCGAGGCTGTCATAAATCGGCAGATTCCCGCACATTTGGCCCGGCAAACGGGTTTCCTCCCCGAAATCCAGTCTCTTCAGCTTGGCCCGGGCGGTATCTTCCTGCTCATGGGTGATGTAAGACCAAAGCTTTTTCCGGCAGATGGCCACAAAGAGCCCACAGGGATTGTGTTTTCCCTCGGAGAGGGCACGTTCTGCCGCTGCAAACCACTTGAGTCTATTTGACTGCGAATCCGGCAGGCTCCCTGCTGCACATGCTTGGCGGTAGAGTGTATCCAGTCGGGCCGGATCGCGGAGGTCCTCAATGCCGATGTGCTTGAGAGTCGGTTTCCTATCAACCCTTGTTCTATCTTTGACACCAGAATTCTTGGAAGGATACTGGTTATTAGATCCTGATAAGGGTTCCCTGTTACATATAGGGGGTGGTAATTTTGCACTGTTTTGGCAAATCGCCGGTGGTGTTTTTGCTTCCTTGGCCATTCCCGGAACTTCCCATTGGAGGTTGATTACAACGGGCAGCCCCCATCGGTTCAGGGATGTCTGGCTGTCCTGGCATGGCACGATCCAGCCAATCTGAATCAATTGCTTTCTGGCTGACTTGACGTTTCGCAGGTCCAATTGCAGGGCCGCTGCAATCCAGGAGGCTTTGCAGCGACCTCCGGAAACGCACCGGTCTTTCCTGTAGTAGAGGCAGCGAAACAAATGGCCAAACACCGTACCCAATAATGTCCGATGACGCGTTCGGATGACATATCGCATGAGTCTCCGAGGGACAGGGATTTTGCGACGGTTGTTCTTGACTAACGAGAGAGAATCGAGCCACGCGTCTGTTTCTCCCAGTGTCGCTTCTGCCCGGTGTGTTTCAGTAGAGATGCAGTTCCGATCCCAGTTCAAAAGCCCGGCGGTGACCAGTCGGTTAATGCCTTTTCTAACCTTTGATTTGGTGCCACTGCCCACCAATCCGATCAGTTCGCCTTCAGTAAAGGTGGGTATTCGATTGGCCGGAAGCTTACAACGACGGGCGATCATCTCATGACAGGCCAGCCAGAGCCGTAAATCATAGAAAGTGATTCCTTCCCTTTTGAATGTGACCCAAGCAGCCAACAGGGACCTGGCCCGTACCAGGTAGAATCCTCCATCGGGTTTTCTAGCGATAGACTTTGTTCCTGCATATCCTGAAACATTGTTTTGCATTGTCAATTCCTCAATCTTTACGGGCTCTTAGCGAGATCCGATTCATTTACAAACGGTGTGTCACAGCAGCAGTCTGCAATGAATGCATGTATGAATTGACAAAAGACATATTTTCAGATAGGAATGGTATTGACGAGACCATTTCAGAGCTGTCTAAAATCAATCCGACTGCTATCCCGCCTGGCCATTCCGCAGAATTGCGGATTTGACCAGAGCGGGAAACGTGTTCTTCTCCATCCGCTTAAGTACATATGCGATGCATTGCTATTAGACTTTGTGCCGCCTTATTATGCACATAGACCAACCGTATCGCATCTTTTGAGTCTTGCCAAGCCCACATGTCTATCTGCTGCTTGACGGATAAGGTAAAGCATGCACTTGTCTACCGAGTAAGATATCGGAATCACTCACTGAAAAATAATAGAGCACATACATTTCGATTCACTGAATAACGTCAGAAAAAACAATGTTTCAAAGGAGTAGACATATGATAGATAACAAACCAGTGCACAGCATCAGACTGGGAACCATAGAGATTTCCTTGTGGCTCAGCGAAAATGAATTGGGCAAGGTATTTCGGCTATCAGCGTACAGGCTGTACAATGACAATAACAGCTGGGGAAAGAGCAGGTATTTTACTCAATTCGATCTACCTCTACTCTTGCAAGGACTTAACGAATGTCAGGAGTGGCTACAAGACAATACGAACGAAGAGGCTGAGTTGCGTTTTCCCAAGATCGGTATTGAGGATGACGGCACGGAACCGATCAATAACTAGCAAGATATTCTGTTGAACCATACAAACCAAAAAATGTATCCGGCAAGTAACTCCATGCAAACGAGTCTATCAAAATCGCTGCTTTATGAGTAACACAGTCAAATTAACGAAAGCAACGCAAGATAGCCCAAACGTCATAGAGTTACTTGCCGGTTTTTTTGCATGGTTTCATACCAATGGTCCTTAACATATCCGGAGCAATTGATTGACGATGTGGATTCGCATCCACACCGTCTTTAACGTCTAATATGATCCGTTAGAAACCTCTGTATTTCAGCACGTAGTTCATTACTTATATACCCTGTTTCAAAGGCCCTTCGGAAGATACATGCATTTGGAGGACGCTTTCCCCTTTCCAATCTAGAACGAGCGATCTGCTTATAGCCTTTGTGATACAACGTCTGGGTGAGTGATTGCTTTGTGAGTAACTCAGTACATTGAAATGAAAGCAGTATCACAAGGACCGTCACGGGGCTATTCGCCGGATTTTTACGCCGGTTCATTCAAGGACTCTCCGATCTCACAAGGAGAAACAAAAGAGCATCGACTAGTATTTTGCCTAGCACCTCACTGGTCTCATCCCGTCCTAGGGCATCTCAAGAGATCTTCCTTTAGATATACAAATTGATACATCTACCCGGCAAGTAGCTCCATGATAAAAAGTCTAAGGAAGAACACTGTTCTTTGAATAACTCAGTGAAAGAAAATTCTAGCAACATCTCCCGAACTACGTGTCAAAGACCTTCTTGCCGGTTCTTCGCATCAAAATACTCACTCCAAGAAACACAGACACTAGGATATGATAGCCAAATACTTGTGCAACCCTAGGCTCTACATCTAAGGGCAGGTATCACTTTCCCTTCTTGGGCCAACGATCCAGGCGATCCGGCATTGGTACCTTTTGCGGATCTATCCTCTCAGCCAAATCTTCCGTCACATAACGCCTTGCCAGCTCTTTTCTAATTGCCTTGCGAATTAGACTATATGTTCTCCTGCTAGCCCATTCTGTTTGGAAGGTTTTGTGTAGCACGCTTATGTCTGGCCCTACACCTGAGCTACACTTCAACATATGATCCCACAGGTCCTTTCGATCCCAGTCAAATTCCTCCATATAAAACTCGAACAGGTCTGGGAGTACCTTGAGCATCCGCCCCTTCCGGGGTACCAATTCAAAAACATCCTTTTTCGTTCTTGTCATCTTGATTCTCCTAGAAACAAGTGCCCACATGAATTTGTCAAAGAACTGGTCTTGTGTTCGGTAACTCCATGTGTGTGCTTTAGCCTAGGAGCCTTTTCACGTCACTTTTCAAGGGTGACCGACAATGTGTGTCGTTATAGGTCTTTCATGCTGCTATTGCTGCTTTCTATCAAAGGCCTGACCACAGCAAGGTCACAATCAGCATGAGACAAGCTATCTCCGTATTCACTCTCCCAGAGGACTAGCTGGTTGACACTGTCGGAGTACTGCAAGTTGCATTGGCTTGTTCTCGCTAGAGACACCCAGTGCTGGATCATACCTGCAATCCTTTACAGTCCTCTATAAACCTCTAGGTGAGCTTCAAGTCCCAACACCATTTAGATACTATAGGTATGACTAAACAAGCATCAAGGAACCTAGGTATGACGACACACAACAGACATTACAATGGACGTGACAACCGCTCTCAGCGACGGATGGCATCTCTGTATTGTGCTCATCGACCTTGGGGATACTCTGAATCTGGGAACACACCTGATGCACCTATCGGTGCCCTAAAAGGCTTACTGCGTCTAAGTTATTGTATTAAATTGGTTTACCGGGTTTGCCAAAAAGTTTACCGGAGAAGTAGAGACATCACTAGCTACCTGAATAGAAACGACTGTGGAGTACGCTCAAGATGGAGACCATTTCATTTAAAATATCCCCTATTCTGGCCAGGAAATTGGATGAGCTGGCCATCCAATCTAATGAGAAAAGCAGACACATATTTGCTAAAAGGATTGTGGAGGATTTCATGACCCGGACTGGGGACGACCAGGCATTACAGGGACTGGTTGACATCAAAGAGATGATTATCTTGCTCCGCGAAGACCTGGCAAGTGCTGTGGCTGTCTTGCTGGTTAAAGCTGGGCACGTAGAAACATTGGATGAAGCTCAACTGTGGGCGGCGAAAACACTGCTGATGGAGGACTGAACAAATGCAATCGATAGGTGCATTATCAGCAGGCCATCAACAGTATTTCTCAAAACTTGCCAACCCATATTATTACCTCTCTGGAGGTGAGCCAGAAGGGCATTGGTTTGGAAAAGGGGCTGAGGTCCTTGGTCTAAAGGGAAAGGTCACCAGGCATGACCTTAACGAATTGTTTCGGGGATATGCTCATGGAAGGCCTCTCGTACAGAATGCTGGAAAAGACGACCGACAATGTGGATCGGATCAGTGTTTTTCCATGCCCAAATCGGGCTCTGTCGCTTTCGCCCTTTTCCCCGAACTTAGAGAGGGAATCAGAAGGTGTCAGGAAGATGCCGTGAAATACGCATTGAGTGAAGAAGAAAGTACTATCCTTTTTTCCCGTAAAGGTAAAGGTGGCCGTGAGCATGTTCCCGCAAAAATGGTGGCCGCTTTGTACGAGCACTGCTGCTCGCGAGCCGAAGACCCGCAACTACATACCCATTGCCTTGTGATGAACGTAGGTGTGCAGGAAGATGGAACGAGGGCCTTGATCAGCAAGCCCCTATACGACCACAAAATGCGTATTGGAGCCCTGTACCGTTCAAAGCTGGCAGAACTCTTCGAGCAAAGACTGGGTTTCAGGTGTAAAACCGTCGAGACTTGGTTCGAAATTGACGGAATCCCCAAAGAGGTGTGCGATCTTTTTTCTACACGACGAAAGGAAGTCGTGGCAAAGTTGGGCGAATTGGGACTCGAAAGTGCCAGTGCCGCAGCCTACGCCACTCTCGGAACCAGAAAAGCCAAGACGCTGGTTCCTCCAAGAGCGGAACTCTTTCAAAGGTGGCAGGAGCAGGCCAGAGGATTTGACTTAGATATCAACAATGTAATTAAGAATCGTCCACACAACATACAATTCACGGATGATAAAAGCATCGCACACATTGCGGATACAACTCTGGACAGTGTTAGTCAGACCCATCGTTCACTTGACGATGAAAAACTTATAAAAGAGCGTCTTCATAAAATAATTGCAGATGGTGTATCCAATCTCAGTATTAATGCTCTAAGGAATCTTGAAAAAGAAATAAACAATTGGGAGAAGAACAACTTTCAGCTTTATGATAAAAACCAACAACGCTTGCTAGTCAGCAAATCAGATAAGCGTAAATTGATACATTACGTGGATGCCATTCAGTGTCGATTATCCTCCTTCGATTGGAGCATCCTCAATGTAGAGCAAGCCATCTACAAATACAGCAAGCCAAGAGCAGCTTTAAGAACTCAGATCGACTATGAATTGAAGCAGTTTAAGCGAGCCATTCAGAAGAAAAGAGCAATTAAAATCAACCGACGACGTTTGCCACATCAAGCCAAACAGTATTTGAGTCGCCAAGAGGCAGACACTGTTCGGGCCATTGTCAATAATCGCGGGCCGCTACAAGTCATAAATACCAATGATGCTTCAAGGGTCAATTTGTGCCTGAGAGTTTGCAATGAGATTTGGGGGAAATCCAATGTAGATGTTTGGGGTTTTTCTTTGTCGCGGTACGGGGCAGCCAAATTGCAGGAAGAAACAGGTATCCGCACTCGTTCCTTCAAGACGTTTGAGCTTATGCGAAAACCTACAGCCACTTTTCGAGTGAAGTATGCGATCAAGGAGCTGACTAGACAAGCACTCTTCAACCATGGCTATAAACTGGAACCGTTTAAAACAAAAGGCAAGTTATTGGTGGTTACTAATGCCCATGACCTTGATTCAAATCAAAAGAACGAACTGCTGCGTGCCATAAAGAAATACAGGGGCAGGGTTGTGTTAGTTGGCTCAGCCGATTTTCTCCAGGGTCGAACAACCCCTTTTGACCATGTCGCATACCGGGCTTCTCGTAATGACCGGTTACAAATACGCAAAGACTACCTCACTTTTGAATCCAAACAAACCCTAACCCCAGAAAATGAAAGGAAAGAACCATGATGAAGAAAGTAATGTGTACTGTGGATCAGCATTTCTACTCCATGCTGACACTATGTCTGATGCTGTTGTACTTCCTGGCGACATACGCGGTGATGTATGGCCAGAGCCCCAACCACGGATATGTCGAAGCACGATTATGTGGATTGATGATCGCCCTCACTACCACGCTATGGCTCTATCTGCGCGTGGGCCAATTCCTGGGCAGAGCCCTTGACACAAAACCCTGGACAGAGATTGCACATTGGCTCGTGTATCTCTTGCCCAAACACTTAGGTCTTTCGCTGGCTATTGGGACTGGCGGCTCTCTCAGCTTGTCTGCAATCTATAATCCCATCCCTGGGTGGCTCTTGGGGGGTATATTGGTGGTCTTTCCCTACCATCTACTTCGCTCGAAAAAGCCAGACTATTCCATGAAACTGCTGCGGGGCAGCTACTTGATGAGCATGCGGCAGGCTCACATGCGGCTTATGGAAATAGTGCAACCAGGGGATGAGCTTATTCTTTGGGCGGGTTTGCCCTTTCCTGAGTGGGTTACTGCGGGACATATGATGATTATGGGGGCAGTCAACAGCGGCAAGACCGTTCTAACGCGTACGCTCATGCAAACCACGCTTGATACGATTAAGCCCGGCAGCGACCGCCGGGCCATTATTTATGATGGCAAAAAAAATGCTCTGCCTTTGCTCGCTGGCATGAACATAACGTGCCCCATTGTCAGTCTCAACCCTATTCACGCCGATTCATATGCCTGGGATATGGCTGTCGATGTTGACTGTCCAGCGGCGGCCTCTGAGGTGTCCCATATCTTCATCAAAGATGCGAAGGGGGGGGAAAATCCATTTTGGGCCAACGCGGCTCGCGACCTTCTTGGTGGGATTATGAAAGCGTTGATTATCGCGAAGCCTCGAAATTGGACGTTCGCCGAAGTGCTGCATATATTTTCAGATCTTGAGCAAACCAAGGACCTCTTACTGTCAGTTCCTCAGACCCGCAATCTGGTAGACGAGTATTTGAAAGGTGATGAGCAAACTCTCAGCAATATCCGGGTTACGATCTCGGCCAACATCTCCACGCTAAGAGAGATCGCCAATCTTTGGGCTAATACCCTTAGGTCGAATCCTGAAAAGAAGATCAGTCTGAGGCAATGGTTACACCAAGAGTCAATTCTGATATTAGGCAGCGAGGAGCGACTTCGTGCTCCAATGGAAGCCGTCAATCAGGTATTCATACACCTACTGGGGAATTTTGTGCTATCGCTTGACGACTCTGATACGCGTCGCATTATGCTTTTCCTCGACGAATTTCAAGAAAGTGGCCATCATCCCAGTATGCTTAGGATCTTAACCCAAACACGATCAAAGGGACTGTGGGCACTCCTCGTTTTGCATACACTTCCCGGATTGCAGTCCATCTACGGAGACAAAGAGGCACGTGCTATTGCTGCTACCTGTACGAGCAAGTGTTTTCTTCGTATGGATTGCCCTGACACCGCATATTGGGCGACACAAGTACTCGGTAAGGCAGAGCTATTGCAGTACACCCGAAGCGATACAGACAGCCGGTATGGAGGCAACTACTCTATGACCGAGCATGTCGTCGAGAAGGATGTAGTGATGCCTTCACAGCTACTTCGACTGCCCCAGGCCAACCGTCAGCGATTCTATGGCTACTTTACCTCACCGCTGTTGGGTGTTTTTGGCGGTCCCGTGCATTTCTCAAAAGTCCTCTGCCCGGTGGCGGATGTGCCTAATTTCAAGGAGCGACCCGTCGAAGATCAGTACTACCAACCCGATTCTTCTGAGAAACCAGACAAACGTGTACATAAGGTGAAATTGACGGACATTCCGAGAATGACCCGAAAAGTGTTATTGGAGGCCCTAAACAATGAGAACTCAAATAGTGACGACCGTTAGGAGAGATGTTCAAATGATGCCTATTGCTCACAGTGACTTTTCGTTGCCTCGCTCTTACAGCCCGCCCTCTTCGGGCTCTAATGTTTGGCTTATTGTTATTGTTTTCATTGTCTGTATTGCTGGGACAGTGTATCTGGTGGCCAGGACCGTAAGTCCTCCCGCCAGTGTAAAGACCGCACAACTGGAATTGGAAAGAGTCCAAACCGAAGCACGACTGGAACATGAACGAAAGCAGGCCTTGAAACTACAAATAAAGGCCAAGCTAAGTCACACGCAATCCAAGCTCAATGCTCTTGAGCAGGAACGTCAAGCCATCGATGCTGACTTTCTTTCGCTCTGTGACGTGCCCTTGGAGCAGGCTCATGTGAACGTGAGCCGAAAGATTGTTGACATTGGACTACAGTCTCCGAAGTTCATATCGGCCTATACCCAGTTGCTGAATAGTCGGTTTCCCAGGAACTCTTTTGCAGAAAAAAGAAATGCGATGTCACAAGTCTCCGGTAACCTCTTTCTCGGTTTGGTTACGGATTCGCATATATCAACCTTAGATGACGTACTCATTTGGATTGAGGAAAAGCAACGAGCGTTGCAGCTGCAACGCAAAATGCTTGACCAGTTACGTCAATCGTTCCTATAATGTTGAAATTCCAGGGTTTTCCCAGAAAGGAGCTTTACTGAGATGTACGAAACAACCTATATCAAGAGTCGAACCCTAATCATCGCATGTATCTTGACTGTTTGCTTCCCATGTATCGGATTTTCCGGTGCCGCTGCTATGACAGAACAGCAAACTCAGGAGCTATTCAGTCAAGCCAAGAACATTATTCTGCAGGGTGATGCGGCCCTGATCGGTATCAAGCAGATCCGGCAGGACTTGATCAACAGCGTCATGACAACGGCGGAGATGCTGGAAACCATGGAGCAGAAAGCCACCGACCATTTCAAACAAATCGAAGATCTGCGACAGAGCGACCAAGGCAAGCTCTTGGCTCAAGACCCCAATTCGATGGGATTTGCAATTTATCTGCGACTTTACGAAGAGCCCGCTATCACGGTCAATGAGATTAATGAGAAGCAACTCCTGTTGGCTTCACTGCAGAAGCAAGTTCTTCTAGGGATTAGTGGCCCGGAAGTAGGCTATTTGCCCAAACGGGAAATACGAGACCAAGTCACTCTGCTGGAACATTGGGTGATAGAGCGTCAGGACGCCTTTAATCGCCAGATTGCCACCCTCAATAGGCTCCTTAGAAGGGAACCGACGGATCAACTGGACCCTTCCCAGGGGATCACGTTAAATGACAAATTAGATAAGAGAAAGGCCGTATGGGACGAACTCGTGGCCATGCTCAGATTAATGGCCGAGGAGGAGGTCAAACCAGAGGTCAAAGAGATTCTGCTTGAACTCTACAAGTACGTCAAACTCGAAGAGGGCAAGCTGAGAGCTGACATATTGAAGGGGCAAGAAGACCTTTCCTTGGCCCGCAAACGTCAGGAGCATGAAATAGAGATACAAGACGACACATTTCTCCTGGAGAGGGTTAGGAGACTGGCCGATCAAAACCTGAGTAAGAGACGAGCGAATCTTGATAATAAGACCAGAGAGTTAAAAGCCGTACAAAATCTCAACCAAGCATTAGCTAACTTGAGGCTCAATAAGTTGGAGACAGAGACCGCTACGCAGCAGCTTATTGCTGAGGCTGAGAGTCCCGACGTTCAGTCGCTCCTGCGGCCTTTTATCACGAAAGGATACTGGCAACCCAATCGAGCTAAGACCGGATATAAACTTTCCGGCATGTCACTGACATTCATAAAGAAGCAGGACTGTTTTTCACCCAAGAATGGGTTACAAAAACTGCTGACCCTTGGTACCAATCCTGCCAATCGTGACAGACGCCCTTGGACCTTTCCCAGGAAATACAACAGCCTTTCGCATGAGCAAAAGGAGCAACTCCAACGGGCTCAAGACTACCTCATGAAACTAGGACCGACACTGGTGGATTTAGGCTATTTGGCCGAATGATGTCCTATTGCATGGGCGATTGCTTTTTCGGTAGAGACTTGCGAACCGGTGCAGTAAGTCCGGGTGACTACCGCAAAAGTGTCTTGATCACTGTTGAGGATCGATGGTATTCGGCAAATCCACAGGCTGACATCCCCCTCGGACTCAGAACCGATCCGGCAGTGTAAAGAAGCACTTAGCCGTCTTCGACCATCGCATCGGGGTCATGGGCCTTCGGCCTATCAGGTGAACCCCGACGACGATGGCCGAAGACGGCAGCTTAATTCCCGAATGTACATCATTCTTCCCCTTTCTATGCAACACGCTCAGGTCATGGCTCCATAACCTTGTTTGAAGACCTCAGTACAATTCGTTGCGGGTAGAAGATAACAGTCAGCCTCTTATTTTGCTGCATTCATCAGTTGAATCAGGGGTTGGCGGTGCAACCAAAGGTTTTTGAAAACCTTACAAGTCAATTGTAAGGAGAAAGGAGCTACCATGCAAAATCTGACACGAGCACACGATGAACTGTTTCGCCGTACGCCGGATGAACGTTTTTCGAGCATCAGTGAACTGTGGCAGCACTGTCACAATATGAAACAGTGGTCCACAGAAGTTTGGGTTCCCCCAACAGACATCACGGTTGAGCCCACTCGGTCGCAACTTCGTCTCAAAACGTCAGACACCACACAAGATCTCAGTGACTGGAGTTTCTCACAGCTCTGTTCTATGGCGAAAGTACGAAAAGACACGGTCAATCGTCTCTCACCAGAGACAGCCAGCCGTGTGTTCTCGGAAACTTTGCCCCATGGGACCAAACCCCTGCAGATCTATCGTGTGGAACAACTGGTCCGGTCCATTCATTCAGCCAGTTACACCCGGCTGTACGATGTGGACCTGCTGACACGTGTAAAAGAGTTCGCTATCGACTTTCAGCCAGCTCAGGAAGCTGCCACGCTGGATGAGAATGAGGGCGATACGCCACCGGCAACCGGTTGCTACTGCGGTACCGAAGACATGTTCTGTTTTCTGATCGATCCGACCGGATGGGTCGAAATCGACGGCGAAGCCTTTGCTCCTGGATTCTTCATCTGGAATTCAGAAGTAGGGAGACGAACAGTGGGAATTCAGACGTTCTGGTTTCAGAAGGTCTGCCAGAACCACATTGTCTGGGATGCTGTGGATGTCACTGAGTTCAAACGTAAGCATACGGCCAATGTCGGTGAGTCCCTCCGGGAAATTACACAGATGATTGAGCGACTTGTGGAAAAACGCGATGTACGACGTGATGGCTTTGCCAAGGTCATGGGCAAGGCCATGAAAACCAGTCTGGGAGAAACATCAGACGAAGTACTCAAACTCCTGCAAGAGAAAGGTATCCAAAAGAAACTGGCCACCGAAGCACTCGCCATCGCCAAGCAGCGAGGGGCCTTCACGGTGTTTTCTGTGGTCGATGCCCTGACTCGGCTAGCAGGAAAGCAGCAGAATGCTGGTGATCGGACGGCCATGGATATCAAAAGCTCGTCGCTTTTGGCCCTGGCCGTCTAAAGAATGCCTTACAGGCAGAAAGGAGACATGAAAATGTCTAACAATCAACCCATTCATGAGATCCGTTTGGGACATGTGAAATGTGCGATTTTTGCCAATGAAACACAGGCCGGAATTCGGCACAACGTCAAGGTTTCTCGTCTGTACAAAGATGGCGAGAAATGGGCCAGCTCCCAGGTGTTTGGCCGTGACGATCTGCCCTTGCTGACCAAAGTGTCAGATTTGGCTCACACATGGATTTTCGTAGAAACACAGAACGGCTTAGGTGAATCAGATAATGGTCGCCAGAAGCAGTCAGGCGAGTCCAAAAAGGACCGTTAATGTGATTTCTGCTATTAAGGAAGAGTGTTGCACCGCCCAACCCCTTCCTTTTTCTTCACCAGTTTCACAAGAAATACATCTATCTCCCATTATAAAAACTTTCCAGCTTAACTTTTCTGCTTATAATATGTGTATTTTAATGGGATAGGGCAATGTCACCCGATGCCTCTGAAGACTACGGAGACAATTATCCTTACGAAGATGGAAAGAATGAATCTATGTGAAAGGATTTCAAATGGAAACTGTTAAGTTCACAGGAAGTAGAGAGATTTCGCTATCCCGAAGGACCCTTCTCGGAAGTGCTTTGGGAGGAACAATAACCGCAAGTTTCGGATCACAAGAAGGCTCTGTTATGTCCACTTCAAGTAGTTCTGCAAAGTCTCCTGCCGGTACTGCTTGGGCAAAGGATTCGCTTGTTGATACCCATGTCCATCTCTCGAATCTTTTGCTCCCTGGATATCCAGAAACGAAAGCTCCTGGCAGTAATGTTTCACTTCCACCATTTGATGAATCGAAAAGAGCCGAGGGAACCACGCAGCTCGTGAAGATCTTTCAACAGGAAATGAAAGCCGCTGATATTGGTCAGGTGCTATGTATGCCTTTGGGCGGAGGAGTGACCAGAGAAGATCCTCTAGCTATTAGAGAGGTAGAGTTGTTGATTCCGCTTGTCGAAGGCGCGCAACTGTATCCTATTGGTTTTGCAGAACCAGAAAAGGTCAAAGACAAAAAGCATCTGGACCGTGTAGAGGCGGTACTCAAGCTGAGAAAAGTGAAGGCCCTAAAGGTTTTCCTTGGGTATTATCACTTTTTCCCGTCTCATTATGGTCCGTACTTTCGGCTTGCGGCGAAGTTCGATATCCCGGTGATCTTCCACACGGGCGACCCTTATTCTCCAAAATCCAAGATTAAGTATGCAGACCCGATGTGGATCGATGAAATTGCGGTTGACTTCCCAGAAACAAAATTCGTCATGGCCCATTTCGGCAATCCCTGGTGTGATACCGCCGCGGAGGTGGTCTGGAAGAATGAAAATGTTTGGGCGGATTTATCTGGCTTGTGGATAGGAACCGCAGAGAAGTTTGAGACAGAGTACAAAAATGGGGTGCTCGATTTTCAGATAGCCCGTTTCCGTCAATGGATCGAGTATGCAGAAAAGCCAAATAGGTTCCTTTTCGGCTCAGACTGGCCACTTGCTAACTTGGTGGCCTATCGAGACTTTGTTCGCCGCATGTTTCCTGAGAGCGAATACAAAGCTGTCTTTCGTGACAATGCTAAGGCGCTGTTTAAGATTTGAGCATTTATAGAATGGGGATTCTGGTACCTACGCTCATTTATACTATCGAGTACCTTTCCTCTTTAGAATGAGGCCCTCATGAGGCTCTCGAAAGGGAAAAAGCACCGCCTTCCTCTCTTTCTTGGCTTCGTTCTGGCTGTGACTCACGGCTCAAACACCGTTCAAAAACCCCCTTGACAAGTATGCTATTCCCGTTTAGTTTGTACCGAATAAAGGACATTATTATGCACTAAAGAATGAGTTGTGATGGTTTCCTTCCTTTCCCTATCATAGGCAACTGCTACGCTGCTAATTTTCGCCAAGAGACTGGGAATGTAGTTCCGCCAATCGTAGAACGGCTACGCCGCCAAGCCTTTTTCTCTCTCCAGCCCCTTTGCCATCTTCCGGGGAAATTGCCATAAGTACCCAAAAAATCTAACAAAATTTAATGGACAGTATTGAACACTAACGGTAAATTACAGGTTCTTTGCGGTTATTTTCTGGGTTTTGGTGCTGGTTCAAGAGGTGATTTCGATGGAAGACCAAGCAAGTGCTGTACTCACCATAGATGAGCTGTCGGTCTACCTAAAGATTCCAAAGTCATCGTTGTACAAGTTGGTTCGAGGCGGCAAGGTCCCGTGTCAGAAGATAGGGCGCCACTGGCGGTTCAGAAAGGAAACGATTGACCGTTGGCTGGATGAATCGGGTCCGGATCGGAGTGCAAATACATGAGCACTCCTTATCATATCAAGTACTTTGCCAATGAACTGAAGAAACGTTGTTCTTCGGACAGCCTTGAGAAGCTGACTTCAGCCCTCATGGATGCCCAAGTTGATCTCAATCCACATCAAATAGAAGCCGCTCTGTTCGCCTTTCGATCACCGTTATCAAAGGGCGGAATACTGGCCGATGAAGTAGGTCTTGGCAAGACGATTGAAGCTGGGATTGTTCTTTCGCAAAAATGGGCCGAAAGAAAACGCAAGATACTCATAATTGTACCATCCAGTCTTAGAAAACAGTGGCTTCAGGAGTTGCAGGATAAGTTCTTCCTTCCTTCGCATATACTTGAAGCAAGAAGCTTCAACATAGCCATAAAACATGGTGAGTCAAACCCATTCAACCGAGAGGACATTGTAATCTGTTCCTACCATTTCGCACGTAACAAATCAGAACACATTGTCCCCATCCGATGGGACTTGGTTGTTATTGACGAAGCCCACAGACTCCGCAATGTCTATAAGAGCAGTAACAAGATTGCCAAATGTCTCAAAGAGACTCTACACAATTGTCCCAAGGTCCTGCTGACTGCCACGCCATTACAGAACTCTTTGCTCGAACTTTTTGGCCTTGTCAGTTTCATTGATGATTACGTTTTCGGAGACCTCAAGAGTTTCAGAAGCCAATACACACGGCTTACCGATGAAGATACCTTCGCTGAACTCAAGAAGCGGTTGGCACCGATATGCAAACGCACGCTGAGAAGGCAGGTTCTCGAATACATCCGTTACACGAACAGGATTCCAGTAACCCAGGAATTCATCCCCACAGAAGATGAGCAGATTCTATATGAAATGGTATCTGAGTATTTGCGACGCGAAAAACTCCAAGCCCTTCCCGCGAGTCAAAGATCGCTGATGACGCTTGTCATGCGAAAGCTCCTTGCCTCTTCTACATTCGCCATCGCCGGGGCCTTGGATTCACTTGTCCGCAAACTCAAAGCCCGTCTCAAGGACAATGAGAACGCGATCCGTGAAGCAGAAGAAGAACTCGAAGAGGATTTTGAGTCTTTGGATGACTTGCAGGACGAATGGGAAGACAACGACAATGATACTGAGCTACTGACTGAAGATGAGATACAGGCAATCGAAGACGAAATACGGGATCTTATGGCTTTCCGCGATTTGGCCGTTTCAATTACGGAGAACGCAAAGGGTAAGTCACTCCTGAGTGCTCTTGAAATCGGCTTTGCCAAGGCCCAAGAACTTGGGGCGGCCAAGAAGGCCATCATCTTCACTGAATCCAGACGAACACAGAGCTATCTGTTTGACCTGCTATCCGCCACCGACTATTCAGGAAGAATTACCCTCTTTAATGGCTCTAACAACGACCCAAAGTCCAAAGAGATCTACTCTGAATGGAAAGAGCTAAACAAGGACACAGATAAAATAACCGGTTCGCCTACGGCAGACATCCGGTCGGCTCTTGTCGATTACTTCAAAGATGACGCCCAGATCATGATTGCCACTGAAGCAGCAGCCGAAGGTATCAACCTTCAGTTCTGCTCGTTAGTTGTGAACTACGACCTTCCATGGAATCCACAGCGAATTGAACAGCGTATAGGCCGATGTCACCGCTATGGTCAGAAACATGATGTTGTAGTGGTCAACTTCCTCAATAAGAAGAATGCCGCCGATCAGAGAGTCTATGAACTGTTGAGCGAGAAGTTTCAGCTTTTCAGTGGTGTCTTTGGAGCCAGTGACGAGGTGCTTGGTAGTATCGAATCGGGAGTGGATTTTGAAAAACGAATCGTGGAAATCTACCAGAACTGCCGCACACTGGAGGAAATTCAGACATCATTCGATAAGCTCCAAGAAGAGTTATCAACACAGATCGATGAGAGTGTGAAACTAACCCGCCAGCAGCTACTTGAGAACTTTGATGAAGAAGTCCACGAAAAGCTCAGGATCAATCTCGCTGAAAGCAAAATCTACCTCAACAAATATGAGAGCATGTTGTGGCGACTGACTCGCTACATGCTCGATGGACATGCAGACTTCGATACCGATCAATACTCATTCATGCTCAAGAGCAATCCCTATCCTGATTTGAGAGTCCCGGTTGGACCATACAGAATAGGAAGGCACGTTGAAGATTCTCACATATACAGGCCAAGTCATCCACTGGCAAGCAGGATAATCGCCGAGGCTGCAAGTAAAGAACTAGAGCCTCGTCTACTTCTCTTTGATTACACCAACGATCCCGTCAAGATATCCGTTCTCGAATCTCTGGTTGGAAGAAGTGGCCAGCTCTGTCTCTACAAATTGACCATTGAAGCATTTGAGGCGGAAGACCATTTGCTCTTTGTCGGTATATCCGATGATGGCAAGGAGCTTGATAAGGATCAATGCACTCGTCTCTTTTCCTTGTCCGCAAAAGTCCTCAGCGATTCTCCTGCCAACGATAGCTTTGAGAGCCTTGCGTCGATTTACAAAATGCAGCGGACACAGATCCTTGAAGAAGTTTCTCAGCGAAATGCCGTGTTCTTTGATGAAGAGATGGACAAGCTCGACCATTGGGCGGCCGACCAACAAAAATCGTTAAGAACAACTCTTAAGGAATTGGACGATCACATCAAAGACTTCAAGCGACAGATCAGGCAGTCTAATTCCTTGCCGGAGAAGATCGCCTTGCAGAAGAAAGTCAAAGCCATAGAAAAACGTAGAGACGAGGCTTGGCGAAATTATGATGATGCGGCCCGCGATGTTGAAAAGAAGAAGGACGACCTTATCGACACCGTGGAAGCACGGCTGTCTCAGACCGTGACAGATACAATTCTATTCAAAATACGATGGCAGATTATATAGGCGGAGTTAAACATGACTGAGCCAGCAAAAATGGATTTACAGTCTATGAGCATAACGGACGAACAGAAGTCCAAGCTCAAGCAGCTATTCCCAGAGGCCTTCAACGAAGACAAGATCGACTTCGACAAGCTAAGGCGTACTTTGGGTGAAGAGGTTGATGAAGGCGAGGAACGCTTTGGCATGACTTGGCCGGGAAGGAACGAATGCTTTAGAGTCATCCAAGAACCCAGTATTGCCGCGCTCAAGCCTGAAAAAGACGAGAGTGTGGACTGGGACAACACGGAGAACCTCTTCATCGAGGGCGATAATCTCGAAGTCCTGAAACTTCTCCAAAGGGCCTATTATGAGAAGATCAAGATGATATATATCGACCCTCCCTACAACACTGGTAAAGACTTCATCTATCCGGACAAATACGCCGAGTCGCTGCGAACGTATCTGGCCTATACAGGACAAGTCGATATCGAAGGGGTCAAATTCTCAACAAACACGGAGGCCGATGGCCGTTTTCATTCGAAATGGATGAACATGATGTACCCTCGGCTGTTCTTGGCGAAGAATCTATTGAAGGATGGCGGGATTCTGTTTGTAAGCATTGACGACTGTGAGGTAGACAACTTGGTTAGAGTCTGTAACGACATTTTTGGAGAAGAGAACCATCTCGGTACTATAACCGTGGTGAGCAACCTCAAGGGGCGGAGTGATGACAAATATTTCGCAACGGCCCACAATTACCTTCTAGCATATTCGAAGGGTACATTTGAGACCAAGGGAGTGCCCATTCCCGATGAGTACTTCAATGATTATCCAGAGGAGGATGCTGACGGAAGAAGATTCAGACTGCTCGGGTTGAGGAAAAGGGGGGCGGGTGCAAAAAGGGAAGACCGTCCCAACATGTACTACCCGATTTATGCTGATCCAAACACAGGTGATGTGTCTCTTTCCAAATCTGATACATATGTGGTTGAGATCCTTCCCAGACTGTCGGACGGCTCTGACGGCCGTTGGCGTTGGGGAAAAGACACGACTAAACAGAGGATCCACGAGCTTACAAGCAAGACTGTCGGAACAGAGAAGCGGCATGACGTGTTTCAGATCGACTATGCAGAAAACGAAGAAGGAGTCAAGAGGATCAAACCTAAAACAGTATGGAGCGGCCCAGAATTTGCCAATGAGACTGGCACTCTAGAAGTTAAAGGACTGCTCGGAGCAAAAGTCTTCGACAATCCAAAGCCTATCGGTCTGATCCGTTATTGTCTTGAGCAGTCCACCAGTGACTCGGATATAATATTGGACTTCTTCTCAGGTGCCTGCACTACTGCTCATGCTGTACTTGATCTCAACAATGAGGATGGAGGAAAGCGAACGTTCATCATGGTTCAACTACCTGAGCCATGTGAGGAAGGCTCAGAAGCTTGCAAGGCAGGCTATAAGACTATTGCAGACATCGGAAAAGACCGTATTCGTCGAGCAGTCAATAATGCACAGAGACAACGGGACCAAGAAGCAAGAGAGATAGAGGAGACGCTTCCAAGTATTGCTAGGGAGCAGGCACGTATTGACCTTGGCTTCAAAGTTTTTAAGCTCAGCAAGTCCAGTTTTGACATCTGGGATGGAGCGGTAGATGGAGACCAAGATTTGTCTGAAAAGATCGAGCTGTTTGTCGACCACATTGACCCCGATAGTAGCGACGAAGATATTCTCTATGAAATTCTTATCAAGGCGGGTTTTCAGCTTCCAACAAAGATTAACGAATTAGTTCTGGCCAATAAGACGGTTTATTCAATAGCGGGTAATGCTCTGCTGATCTGTCTCGACAGAAAACTCACCAAAGAGGTCATCACCGAAATGGCAAAACTTCAACCAGCGAGAGTTGTCTGTTTGGACGCCGGTTTTGCCAACAATGACCAACTTAAAACCAATGCAGTCCAAATCATGAAAAGCCACGAAGTAGAAGACTTCAGGACTGTATGAGAACTAGAACGGGAGAAGCACTATGAGCCAGATGCTCACTAACATAAAGAGAGTCGTTGATGAGGAGGTTAGTAACAGAACTAGCCAGATGACCGTTCTATTCGAGGCCATAACAAACGCAATTCATGCACATGCGGAACATATCATATGCAGACTACAATCCACTGAAGGTCTACTCAGGTCAGACGAAGGCGAGGTGATCGAAAGGAAAGTGGATGAAATTGAAGTCGAGGACAATGGTGACGGTTTTGGTGACGCAAATTACCAATCATTTTGTGAATACCGAACAGCCTACAAGCAGGATGAATTTGGTTGCAAAGGCGTCGGACGATTTATCTTTCTCAAAGTATTCAACAAAGCTCAGTTCATCAGCTTCCTATTGGATGGACAGGAGAAGAAGTCCTTTCTCTTCTCCTTGGATTTTGACAGCGAAAACGTTCAGTGCGAAGACTGCGAAGTATCGGAGAACAAGACAATCTTATCTTTCTCTGGCGTCCGGAGCCGATATTTCGACGTCAGCAAGACTGTGGACAGAAGAATTGAAATGGATTTGGAGACTATAAAGCGAAAGGTCTTATTGCACCTGATACCGACGCTGTTCTTCCACAAGACAAAAGGATGTAACGTTACCATAGATTTTGTAGATACAAGGACAAATGATACCGTCACCATAACAAGTGATGATGTCCCTGAGTTTAGTGAAAAACCATTTGCAGTTCCACTTGATCAGGATAATGACACCAAATTCAGTCTCTTCTATAAGATCTCCAAAGGAGATTCAGGGTTGCACGCCTTCTATTGTGCAAACGGGAGAACTGTTTGTGAATTCTCAGATAAAGACCTCAAAATATCTCTTCCAAATGGTTATACCGGCTACTTGTTGCTGCAATCCGCTTATCTTGATGAACGTGTAGACAACGAGAGAAATGATTTCAGTATTTACCCCGTGCAGACTGATTTGTACTCCAAGCTATCTTGGAGAGATATCAATGCACATTTGAAGAGCGTCATATCCCCAATTATTGTCGATTGTATTCCACATTCAAAGAAGATCAACCAAGCCAAACTAAAGGACATTCAACAGGAGCGGCCATATCTAGTCAACTATATCGATGATGAAGATTTGGAGATAGTCGGCTTTGTAGACAAGAAGCAAATAATTGACAAGGCCAAGAAGAAATTTGATTCGGCCAAGGACAAGCTCATAAATCATGCAGGCAAAGCTGAGTACTCAGATGATGAGTTGCAGGAGGCCATACAAATCGCTCAGAACGAATTGGTGGCCTACATCCAAGACAGAGTTTTGATCGTTGAGCAGTTGAAGACTATGCTCAATGACAAGGAAAAGAGGGAGAAGGTGATTCATAATCTGTTCATGGAAAAATATACAGATGATGACTATTTCAGTATCGGGAAGAACAACTTGTGGCTATTGGATGACCGCTTCACAAGCTATAGCTATGCGGCAAGCGATAAACGAATAAAGGAAGTACTTGAGGCGGTTAAGATGGAAAGCGGGACTGAGTCTGGCGCTGACAAGCCAGACCTCGCCCTATTTTTCTCTCACGATCCTGCGAATAAGAAGGGATTGAAATCCGTTTTGGTGGAATTGAAATCATTTGATGATGGACCAAAGTCAGACCGGGAGAAGTATGCTGGAGTGCAGCAATTGATCGACTACATTGTTGCCTTTCAAAGCAAGGAAGACATTAAGGAAATCTGGGCTTTCCTAGTGACAGATATTGATGACAAATTCGCCAGAAGACTTGTGCGAAATAAGTATACGCCTCTGTTTTCTACTGATAGGCCGATCTATCATCAGTTCTACGACGAGATGCATACATCCATATATGTTGTAGGTGCAAAGACATTGATATTGGATGCCGAGGCAAGAAGCAAGGTGTTCATGGATATTATTAATAAACACAGCCGGTTGAATCAACTCCTTTCCGAAGAGGAAGAGGCTAACGAGAGCGTGACTCTATGAAATTAGTATTTGACCCAAATCAACAATTCCAACTGGACGCCATCAGTTCAGTCGTGGACGTATTTGAAGGTCAGCCACTCAATCAGGGCGATTTTGAGATTAAGATCGAGCATGGTTACGAATTGAGAGGTTTATTCCAACAGGACTTAGGGTTTGGCAACCAGCTTGCCGTAAGCAACGACATCCTGAATGCGAATCTCAAGCTAATCCAGAAGCAGCAGAACATCCATCAGAATGAATCCATCGACACCAAAGGCCTTAATCTCGCCGTTGAGATGGAAACCGGCACGGGCAAGACCTATGTATATCTACGTACAGCATTTGAGCTTAATAGAAAATATGGCTTCAAGAAGTTCATTGTCGTCGTGCCCTCGGTGGCAATTCGGGAAGGCGTCCTGAAGTCCATCGACATAATGAAAGAGCATTTCCGCGACCTCTACAATAACGTTCCCTTTTCTCACTTCGTCTATGATTCAAAACGGGTCAGCCAGTTGCGAGGCTACGCAACGGGCAATGACATGCAGATCATGATCATTAACATTGATTCCTTCAACAAGAAGGACATCAACATCATTCATGATCGACGCGACCAAATGGGCGGTAGAAAGCCCATAGAGTTTATCCAGACAACGAATCCAATTGTCATAATGGACGAACCTCAAAATATGGAGAGCGAGAATGCCAAGCGAGCGATTCGCTCATTAAACCCGCTTTGTACCTTGCGATATTCGGCAACCCACCGAGACAGATACAATCTTGTCTATCAGTTAGATCCCGTTCAAGCTTTTCAGAAGAAGCTCGTTAAGAAAATATCCGTTGCTTCGATTGTGTCCGAAAGTGACCCTACCCAGGCATATCTTAAGCTTGAGAGTGTCTCCAACAAAAACAATCGGTTTGTGGCCAAGTTGAAATACTACAAGCAAAGCAAGGACGGGCCGAAGCTATGCATTGGAAGCTTCAAGCAGAACGATGACCTGTTTCTCAAATCTGCCGAGAACAGCACATACAGGAACGGCTTTAGAATCACCGAGATCAACACACGTCCCGGTATGGAGCATGTCAAGTTTGCCAACGGCATACGTTTGGGTCTAGGCGACGAACAGGGCGGATCAAGACAGGAAGTCGTCAGGCAGCAGATTCGCAAGACCATCGAGGCTCATTTTGATAAGGAATTGCAGGTCAAAGATATGGGCTTGAAAGTGTTGTCCCTTTTCTTCCTTGATCGTGTGGAGAACTACCGAGTTTATACAGATGACGGCACAGAACTGGGCCGTTACGCTCACTGGTTCGAAGATATCTACAATGAACTTGCGAAGGAGAACAAGAACCTCTTTACTGATATACCTCCCGTTGAACAGGTTCATAACGGCTACTTCGCCAAAGACAGGAAAGGCAAGATCAAGAATACCACGGGCACATCACGAGACGATGAAGACGCCTACAACCTTATCATGAAGGACAAAGAGAGACTGCTCAGCCTCGATAATCCACTGAAGTTCATCTTTTCGCATTCTGCATTGCGAGAGGGTTGGGACAATCCTAATGTTTTCCAGATATGCACCCTGAATGAAACGACCTCAACAATCAAGAAACGCCAAGAAATCGGACGTGGCCTTCGCCTACCCGTCAGGCAGGATGGCGAACGCGTCTTTGATGAATACGTCAATAATCTTGTGGTTGTCGCAAACGAAAGCTACGAGCAATTTGTCGAAACATTGCAGACGGAGTTTGAGGAAGACTGTGGTGTTGTGTTTGGCCGTCTTCTTGTCGAGTCTTTTGTCGATATGGTCTACGCATACACTGAGGACGGGAAGGCTCAGAAGATTGACCTCAAACAGTCAGAGAATATCTGGGACCATCTTAGAGCTGAAGGCTACATTGGGGATCAAGGTCTCATTCAAGATTCTTTCTATAAAGCGGTAGATGAACATACGTTTACCGTCCCGGAAGAATTCAAGTTGATTACACGAAGCATCATTGAGACCATAGAACAACACCAGATCGAAAGGCACGTCACACGACATGAGCCTGTCAAAGGCAAAATCAATGAGAAGGTATTGCTCGATCCGGAGTTCGAGAAGTTCTGGAACACTATCAACCGCAAGACCATCTACTCGGTCGAGTACTCCACGGATGAACTTATCGATAAAGCTTCAAAAGCCATCCTTGCGATGGAGAAGATTACTCCACCTAAGCTACGCACGTCTTTTGTGGACGTCGAGGTCGAAACCAAAGGAATTACAGCAAAACAAGTAAGAACGCCCGAGACTACGTATTCGGCACCCCACAAACGAGTCCCAGATATCCTTTCCTATATTCAAAGCCGAGTGGAACTGACCAGAAGCACTCTTTTCAGAATACTCAATCAATCCGGACGCCTAAAAGACTTTCCGGTGAATCCTCAGCGTTTTATGGACGCTGCCGTAAAGGCAATCCGAGATGTCCTTCATCGGATGATTATAGACGGAATCAAGTACGAAAGACTGGACGCAATTAGCTACGAAATGTCAAATTTCCGGGCGGATGAACACAAGCTTGAATTCTCGAAGGATAGGATTGTCCCAACCAAGAAATCTGTATACAATTTTATAACTTACGACTCCGGTGTTGAGAAGACATTTGCGGAAGCCTTGGAGAGCATGAAGAATATCAAGTATTTCATCAAGCTACCCGGCTGGTTCAAAGTCCCAACTCCAGTTGGTAGTTACAACCCAGACTGGGCTATCCTCAAACAGAATGGCGAAATCGTCTATATGATTCGTGAGACTAAGTCCACTAAGGACAAGCTAAAACTTCGATTGCCCGAAACTGACAAAATCGCCTGTGGATTCAAGCATTTCGAGGCCATCGGAGTTGATTACGATTTAGCCACATCCGTCGAGGATGCCGGATTCTGACACCTAAAGCTCGGAATAAGCATAAATCAATCTACAATCCACTTACGTTCCGTGCTTTCGCATTTCTTTCTCATTAACAAACGGCTTCAACACATGGCGTTTTAACCTCAAATACTCAATCGGCACCGGCTCAAATCCACCTTTAAGCCTGGCCCGATTAACAGCTCTGATGATATTAAACATTTGACGCCGAACAGGAGCATAAGGCTCGAACGGCAGTTTCAACAATTCCAGTCTGATTTGTCCTAATGAGCTACAGGTGGCCATATCAAGATAATAGCTCTTGAGCTGATTGTACATGACAGGCTGAATTCTCACCGAAGGGTGCCATTTTCGGTCAACTCCCTGTCGATAGCTGATGCTGTACCCCGAAAATTGAATCGGGTCATGTTTGACGTTCTTGATGTTGTCACCTTCTTCGTGGAAGAAGTGATGCGTGCCACGAGTAGCAATGAGTACAAAGAATTGTTGATGACGCAAATAATGAACGTTCGCTTTGCCCTGTTGCTTTTTCCTGGCCCTGGCCCATTTGCTGATGGCGATGTTGTATTTCTCAATCAACTTCTGATCGACTTTTTCAACGTCCTTGTGTCCAGGAATAATGCCGCTCACGTAGTACCAATATCCATGATTGATATACGCAACGGCAAGCTGTTGTACGAATGCATTCTCTGAAGTGGCTACATGTCGATAGATCATTTTCCCTCCTATGTCGTTCCTTAAAGATGGGAATTGTTAAGGCACAAGTTCCCGAAAGCCAGAAGAGAAAACCTTTGTAAAAACCTCCTTTCAACCTTGTCACATTAATGTTTCAAAAACCTTTGGAGCACCTGCGTCCAGATGCCCAACAAACAACCTTTTGCTCAAACGCACCGCATGATGCTAGATTCCTTTAATGTAGGACCTGCAATTCATAGACGTAGCGGAGCAAAAAACCTTTGTGAACCTATGTTCACACCTGCAAAACGTCATAAGACGCTGCCATGGCAGGCCCATCCTCCCGGATGGGTCTGCTATGACCATGTTGTTCCCTTCATGGGATGCCAACCGTTTGCTTGTAATATCAAGCAAACGATTGACAGGCCCATCAATGCAGGAAAATGCACGTCGCTGCTTTCGTGGTCGATATATGCCCGGCACCACCCGTGAGCACTCGAACGGCCTTTGACTGCCTTGCCAAAGACACGCTCCCCAAAGGGGACTCCTACTTGCAGCACACTCCCAGACTTGAGCGTTTCAAACACCTATCTGACTGGATAGGCACCGGGCATCACCCCGGCAGCTCAAGCCCTTTCCCGGTTAGTAGTACTCTTCACACAAGCGTTCACGTCGCTTGACCAGTTCCCGTATGTCCACGGCTCCCGCTATGGCATAGTTTCCGCTTCAGAGGCTCCTGAAGCGATTTCTGAGGGTAGAATCTAGAAGCGCCCTCTTACCCATCAGGAAAGGTCTTTCTAACGCGGTTCGGCACCGTCTCCGCTTGTCTTCACCGCCAAGGGCCTTACGCCCCTTTCATGGTTGAGCTTTTCGTCGTCGGTTTCTAGCCGAACGCCGAGCCTTGTCATTGACCCGATTGCATACGTCACCGCATGCAAACTCCCCACGGCGGCCAAGGTTGAACGAACCGGATAAATATCCGTTCCGAACCCCCTGGGAGGATTAGCCCCGATTTATCGGGACATCACCTTCTTTGAGCACCACGGCTGAATACTGGTACTTCCCAGATCCAGTTTTTCCCGGTCGCCCCGATTCAACAGTTAATCCGATGGGATAGAAGCTATAGATTAACTCAGTACGAGCTTTACTTACAGCAGCCTCCCTCGATCCGGACAAGCACCTCTCGATGCATCCGGCTCTACGTGCCTCCAAAATAATTAACGACTGATGAGGTCGCCTTCCCTTAGCCCAATTGGTGAGACTGGGTTTACCGGGCATTGGAGCCTACATTAATGACGCCAAATCCGCATGTTTGCGTATTGACGACAGCGAAACACTGTTTCACTGGCTACAACAATAGCTCATTTTGCATTCTTAGTCACGTTCAAGGCAGTTTCTTGTTGAGGCAGAACGATTCGTCAATTGAATTGAAATGACACAGATTGCATATCAAGACCGGTTTAGTGCCTGTATATGCTCCTGCTTTCCTTAACAATCCCTCTCGGGGACTTTATGACTGCTGCCAAAACAAGATAATAGCATTCATGGAACGTGTTCACCGCGACAACACGGGAAGTGACTGGCACGCGAAGCCTGAGAAGGCTCCAATCTACTGGATGCATGAGGCAATATGCTATCTTGGCCTGGATCGTCTTGGCCTTGCCAAACCTGAACAGGCAATTTACAGAATGGTGAGGAAGGGAATTCTTCAGCCGCGAAAGATCGGCAGGTTCCTGGCATTCAGTAAAACCGAGTTAGATCATGTAGTGGCTAACGGAGAGAAGAAGCGTACCAAGGGACGACCCCGAAAAAATCCTGAATAAAAATAAGGACTTACGGGAATGTTGTCTGAATACTGTCTGGAATTAATTAGCGTTTATTCGAGCATTAAAAACAAAAGCCTTGTAAGTTATTATCTTACAAGGCTTTCAAGGCTTTATTTTAATGGGCGATACAGGACTCGAACCTGTGACCTCACGGGTGTGATCCGTGCGCTCTAGCCAACTGAGCTAAACGCCCTGTTGTTTTTAACTTTTGTCCCTAATCGAATCAGAGAAAAATAAATTATAGCCGGCAAATTGTAAATCGTCAACTAAAAACTAAGTTGCGACAATGTTGACGCGTCCGAGTTTAACGCCCTTCATGCTTAATATTGTTTCCGCCATCTTATTTATTTCGCCGACACGGCCCCGCATTATTATTACTTCCAGACAATCGTGCTCGTCAAGGTGAACATGCAGAGAAGATATCACCTGCTGGGACGAATCCAAAGTATGCGTATGCTGGAGCTCTATGAGCGATTCGGTCAGTTTTGTTGAGTGATGGTCGTAAACCAGAAACACAGCGGCTACCGCTTTGGCTTTCGGATTGCCAAGCCGCTCTTCACTAAGCTGCCGCCGAACAAGATCGCGTATCGCCTCGGACCGGCTCTTATAACCCTGCCCGGCAATGAGCTTGTCAAACATCGAAAGCAGCTCTTTATCGAGTGACACCCCGATACGTTCGATTTCCGCCATTTTCATTTCTCAAGCAGCGGTGGGAACCTTTTAGATAATCTCGAGTCGGCGAAGAATAGCCTTTCCCCAGCGAATGCTGCGGATCTGCGAGAGGATAAGCAATAACAACACCAACAGCCAATAGCCGCTGAAACGCAAATAGTAAATGACGACATTGAATATGTCGCCGCCCTTGGCAGAAGACCACTTCACCAGTTCTTCGGGAGTAAATATCGCCCCCGGAACTATGCCGCCAAAGATTCTCTGCCACGGTAATAACAGAACAAGCATAAGCAGTGACAGGAAAAACGCCCTGCTGATATGGTTGATTCCGCCGAGTCTGCCGAGCATCGAGACTTTCAGGCTAAAGAGCATCGACAAACAGTAAAGCGAAGCCGTAAGTATAAG
>Ga0114918_10000801_pt1 | contig 27630 bp, 28 predicted proteins | sample LantaG_FD_87015 | JGI IMG/M metagenome (GOLD analysis project Ga0114918, IMG submission 87015) | Deep subsurface microbial communities from Baltic Sea to uncover new lineages of life (NeLLi) - Landsort_02402 metaG | ecosystem: Environmental > Aquatic > Marine > Oceanic > Sediment | place...
CACTCAAGTGCTTCCGCGCCACTTTACTGGTATCAACTGTTAGTATACTACCGTCCTTTGTGATTACTGGGTGACCTGCGTCCCTGCACTTCTGCAGGATCCACGGGACATCGAATTTATCGATATTGTGCCCCACGTATATGGTGGGAATCTCCTTTCCTTCCGCGTTATATGACGGCGACTCTATGACGCCCTTCATTGACGCGGCACCCCTTTCGGCAAAAGTCGGAAGACCGGCACGGGACTCATCGGTAATCCCATGAACAGCCAAGGCATGCGGATTTGACTTTCCGCCGCCGAATATGACATTTCCTTCCTTTACCATCCTGCCGCAATTCATGAGAACCATGCCCAATTCAATGATATGGTCGTTATTTTTGCTGAATCCGGTAGTTTCTATGTCCAATGGACGTAGTTCGGTATTGGCAAACATCTCCAATATTTCTTCCGGCGTTGGCATATGGTCGTTTTCGGCAATCATCTATACGTCCTTTTCATTTCTAAATGTTGCTCCTACCTCAATCTCGGTCTTGGGCGTGCTGCTGCCAATACTGTCAGTGCTTATGCCAAGAAGGTCGAGCACATCCTGATCTGAAGGTGTAGTATTTTCGGTAGGCTTTACTGGTTCTGCGACAAGTGCTGCAGGCTCTTCTTTGGGCGAGTCCTCGTCCGGAGCCGCAAGAATGCTGTTAATTTCCTCGTCACTGTGAACGACGGCGTGAGAATTGTCGTCGCTGTCGATGAAGAATGACTCGGGAGGCAATGGCTTCCCAATCATATGTGACTGATTGGCCTCTGCCCATCGTTTCGCATGTGGCTCTGGCCAGTGCGGTGGATGAGCAACGAATATGTCATCACCGTCGGGCATGTTCCTGATGTGATTTATTTCGTCTGGAGTCAGCTTAATCATGATAGGCCTATCATCACTCGACACAGGCCCACCATTTCCAACTATAACTTTCATATAACTCTCCTTGTTTATCTTCTCGCCTTAAAAGATACTCCTCAGCAAGAGAAAAACAAGGAGGAATTATATATTTTAGAGATATTTTGCCGCTATTTCGGCCAGACGGCCCCTTTCGCCCTTCTCTAACTCGATATGAGCATGAATATCATGGCTCTTCAAATGAGAGATGAGATATGAGAACCCGTTCGACTCTGAGTCGAGGTAGGGATTGTCAATCTGGTCTACATCGCCGGTCAGAACAATCTTCGTTTCGTCGCTTGCCCTCGTAAGCAGGGTTTTCACTTCGAGAGGAGTCATGTTCTGAGCTTCGTCAATAACCATGAAACTATGAGCAATGCTACGTCCACGGACGTACGCCAATGGAGTAATTTCCAACAAGTTTCCACCCTCGAACCCAGCGGGGATCGAGCTTTGTTTGCCAGGTTTGCTATCGCATTCCTTGATTTTATCCAAAGCATCGTATATAGGCCTCATCCATGGAGCCATTTTCTCATCAAGGTCGCCGGGCAAGAATCCAACATCATTTCCAACAGGGACGATCGGACGCGTGATGGTTACTTTATAACATTCGTCATTCTCATCAAGTGCACGGGAGAGAGCGGCTGAAATTGCAAGCAAGGTTTTGCCGGTACCGGCAAAACCCCTCAGAGTGACGAGGCTTATATTCGGATCCAAAAGGGCGTCAAGGGCAAATTTTTGCTCAACGCTTTTAGCGACAATACCACAAGGTGAGAGACGCTCTTTAATTCTGACCAGCTGACCCTTCTTATCCAATTTTGCTAAACCGTTATGACTAGGATCACCCACATCAACGAGATGGAAATAGTGGTTTGCATAATACTCTTCATCGCCGTCATTTTCGTTGGCATCGAATGTACCCTTCGGAACATATCCCTCATCATAAAGTATGTCGATAACCTCTCCTGGAACCACCAACTGGGAATGCCCGTGGTAAGATTCGATCTTGTGCTTCCCGCTCTTATAATCCTCGGCCCCAACCTTGACGCCGGCTGCTCTTATCCTGAGTCCGATATCCTTTGTCACGACAACGGACTTCAGGCCAGTATCAAGCTCCAGCTTATGAGCCGTGGTAATGAGTCGGTTATCGGTTTCGGACATGTCGAGACATAATCCGTTTTTCATATATTGAGTGACGTACATCATTCCTTCATTATCCATCCTGACGCCATCGTTAAGATCTCCCTTCTCCATCAAAAGATCAAGCTCCCTGACCACTTTTCTAGCATTCGCCCCTGTTTCGCCAGGCGCGGTCTTGAACTTATCCAGTTCCTCGAGCACCGCAACGAGAATATAGACATTATTCTCCTCAAAAGCGTAGATCGAGTTAGGGTCGTGAAGAAGGACGTTAGTGTCAACGAGGTAGTTTTTTGTTGCCATTTGATAAGCTCCATGCTTAAGTTTTAGGTAATGTTGCGGGTAAGAAAGGACCTAGTCCTCATCCTCTTCGTCGCCATCGCAGGCGATATCTATGGACGACCACTTTTCAAGTTCTTCATTCTCGAGCTCGTCTCTAATGAGACCATGAATAGCGGAGTTTTCCATATATGAGGACATTCTCGATAGCTTCACGGGGCGCCCAGAGGCGTCAAAGCCGAAGAGCTGGAAGCAGTTGAGAAATTCGGAGAGTTTATCCCCTAAGGCACTTACGCCTCTGAGGAGTTTATCTTCTTCGCCTTGAACTTCGTTCCTTTCGGGCGGCGAGTCTAGAGGGGGGGGGAGAAAGTACTCGGCACCATTCTTGATGACGTACAGGCCAGACATAGGCAACCTCCTTAGAGTTAATGACCGGGGTGTGTCCCGACCATAAATAAATATTCCGACAAAAAGCCGGAAAAACCTTCAATCTAGATCGTGAAGTTGGCTATTTTCGCCTCATACTCCACAACTCCCTCATGCACAATGGAATCGTCATCAAGCCGTGCGATGAGTTTTTTGCCTTCGTCATTGACGGTAGGTATGTCAATCTCGACAGTAACGATAAGATCGCCGTAAATTCCTGAATTAGGAGAAGTCATCATGCCCTTGCCGGCAACCTTCAGTGACTTTCCGTGAGATATGCCTGGAGGCACAGTAACATTTATGGTCCCGTGAGGTGTTACGACAGTGAGATTGCCGCCGAGTACAGCCGTCTTATAGGATATGGGAACGGCAGTGGTAAGATGGGGGAATGACATAGAGTACATTCCGTGAGGCGAATCTATTATATTGACACGAACATACATATCCCCGTATCTCGACTCCATCTTAGAATAGCTTCCTGCCCCAGGAACCCTGAGGACATGGGCAGGACCGCAGCCTGGAGGAATATCGACAATAAGGTTGGCATCTACCTCGATAGTGCCCGTAGCGATACATTCGCCGCACCCTGCCACCTGAAGTCTACCAGACCCATTGCACTGCCTGCACGACATGCTTATAAATGCTATGTTCTCGATGCCGCGGCCTTGGCATCTTGGGCAGACAATGATCGTGGTTTCACTACCGCGTCCAGTTCCGCTGCATGAATCACACTTCGTTCGCTTGCGATGGGCGATGCTCTTCTTGATCCCCGCAAATGCTTCGTCTATGGTCAGGCGACAAGTAACTTCAAGCGGAGTGTCGAATATTATGGTCGTAGAATTAGCGTGACTGAAATTAAATCCGAATCCCGGAGGGCCTGTTGGCCTATCGTACTGACGGCGCTTCCTGTCGTCGGAAAGGATGCCGTATGCCTCGGTTATTTCCTTGAAGACATTTTCAGCCTGAATCTTCTCACCCTTATCGACAAAGAGGTCCGGATGTTTGTCCTTGGCTAATTTCCTGTACGCGGCCTTTATTTCGGCTGGCGTGGCGTTCCGAGATACTCCGAGCGTCTGATAGTGGTCTTTTTTCATCGAGTTCCTTGAATTTTGCGGCAAATGACAGTATATTCAAATTATACAACAACAACCGAGAGGTGATATGTCCTGGATGATAAAAGATTGCGACACAGATCGTAAAGCAAATTTAGAGAGCGACGGCGTTCTTGACTTCTTCGCCACAATACTGGCCAATAGAGACAATGCCGTGACAAACAAGAAAGACATAGTCGCACACGTCAATGGGAGCGTCAAGGAGATCGACGATCCCTACGATTTGGAGAATATGCAGAAGGCCGTCGAACTACTAAAGAGCACGGGAGGCAAGGCACTGGTATTCGGAGACTACGATGTTGACGGCGTAACCTCGACATTCATGGCCAGAAAAGCCCTCAGAGCCCTCGGCTACGACGACGTCAAGTCATTCATTCCGAAAAGGAACAGGGACGGCTACGGCCTGAACGACAAGTCAGTCGGAAACTTTATGGAGATTACCGTGGGGATGGAATTCGACATGTTTGTCATACTCGACTGCGGATCGTCCAGCAACAAGCACATAAAAGAGATCAGGAAAAACTGGCCGGAAGCTAAAGTGGTCATATTCGACCACCATCTCATAGAGGATGATACATTCTCGTCTGATGCGGATGCCGTTGTCAATCCGAGAATGGGAGGCAAACACCCCTTCTGCACAGGAGGGCTGATGCTACAGCTGGCACGCGCCCTGTTTGACAAGGAAGAGTGTATGGAATATTATCCGTATGGTGCATTGGCCACCGTGGCGGACGTATGCACGCTTCAGGGGAGCAACAGAATGATCGTCAAGGCTGGTCTGGAAGTAATCAGGAGAAAATGCGATATGGGGCTCAGCAAATTGTTCGAGGTCCAAGGCAAGGACATGAAAAAGTGCTCGTCAGAAGACATAGGCTTCGCAATCGCACCGATGATCAACGCCGCCGGACGCATAAGCGACGCGACGATAGCTCTCAAGGCACTGGAGGAGACGGACGAGGAAAAGGCCGAAGAGCTGGCTCAGGAACTGTTTGCACTCAACAAGCACAGAAAAGACATACAGGCAGAAATATTCCTGAAGGTAGAAGAGACTATCGGCGGAAGCATAGGAAATAGGAAGAGTATACTCATTCATGGCGACTGGAACCCCGGGGTTGTGGGGATTATCGCAGGGCAGCTGGCAGACAGGTATTCCTGCCCAGTACTGTGCCTCGGCAGGGGGCCTGACGGCTCCATCAAGGGTAGTGCAAGGTCAAGGACTGGGATTAACGTCAAGGAAGTAATGGACGACTGCAAGCAGATATTCCTGAGATACGGAGGGCATGAGCAGGCCGCTGGCGCGACGCTCAATCCAGACTATGCCGACACGGCATGGGACCTGTTTGACCAGTCAGTCAAGAAGCACATGGCTAAGAAGGGCATGGACTCCATACCGATTATGTACGATGTGGAAATAAGCGACAGGTTACTGGCAAAGATGAATGACGGATTCTGCGAAAGGCTCGAGGCCTTCGCACCGTTCGGCAACGGAAACTCAAGACCAGTTATCAGGGCCAACGGCGTAAAGTGCAAGAGAGTTCACGAATGGAGTAGCGGCAAAGGAGGCTTCGTCCATCTTGACAAGATAAGTCTCGATACGTTTGCCATGGTTCCGAAAGTCAAGGAAAAACTTGACGGGAAAAGACTGGACATACTGTTCACTATTGAGAGAAGTTTCATGAAGGAAGGTGGATGGGCGGTAAGGATACAGAACGCTAAGCTATCAGATAAGCTCTAGTTCGCATTGCTCCTGATAATCTCCGCGTTTTCTTCCATCCTGGGGACTATGCCAGCATTTGTGGTATTGTCCCCGCGCTCAACGCCAGCCTTGGCGTCAATATATTCATTATTCCTGAGATACTCATCCGCGGCCTCGGCCCAACGTCCGGCATTAATAAGCTCGGTCGTCCTGTATCTTGCCCTATGTTCTCCCCTGTAGACACCATTCAATAATGCTGCCTGTGTACTGGTATTGTAGGAATCAAACAGAGGAAAAAGTCTACGGGCCACTGCTAGTTTAGCCTGTACATCGTGGGCGAAGAGTGAAATTACCTGAGGATCCGTAAGGTCCTGGTTGCCATTAGCTACGTCCACAGCGTCTACGGCACCACCAAAAAGTTCATTGAACAGTTCAGTTGATTCATCTACGATCTTATGTCCGACGCCGACAGTGGGGTGTCCGTACGAGTCGTTATATACATGATTCTCGAATCCCTCATGGCCGCCTATATACGACGATATGGTTTTATAGTCGATATCAGCTGGGGATGATGGTGTTGAAACTGGTGTGGTAGGTATGTCCATTACTGAAGAGTCAAGCTGGACTGGCTCCATCGTATTCTCAAGATAGTCGTCAGTGACGCTGATCTCATCATTCAGGCTACTAATGTAATCTTCCCATCTCGGACCGTCTACTCCAAGTCCCGCCATGATGGCGCCGATCGCAGTGCCAGCCATTAGAGCCTTTATTATTTTGCTCTTGATGTCTGCGGCAAGTCCTGCCTGAACATAAATGAGAGATGACTCGCTGTAAGACGGGACATCTCCACATCTGTTTGCTCTTTCAAGCCAAGTATCCATTGCGACCTAGTAAACTACGTCAGTCGAATTGTCCTCGACAATCTTGCGAGGGGCCTTGGTCTGAATACCGGCAATGTGCTGGTTGAGATTGTTAAAGGCATTGTTAGTCTTGGTAACGCCACCGACCGTAAGGGTCTCGTTGGCAACTACCATAACGCCAGCCGTTGTCATCTCTTGAATAACAGTCTTGGCTCCCGTGTTGGCCACGTCTTCAAGAACAGTCTTGGCCTGAGCTGCGTCAGCATTCAGGTTGAACTTCTTGTCATTCTCCCAGTCCGCCATTGCGGCGAGGGTTTCATAAATAGGCATTTTAGTACCTCCTGTTTTGATTATATGTGCACACATACAACTACTACTATAATTGCATCCGTTTCACCTCTAGTACACAGAAGATTTCTACAGAAAGACTCGGATAACCTCTTTTTACACCTCGCACACGAACACCTTAAATACATACTCTTCGATCTCCATAGCCCATTCCTTGAGAGTTTCGTACGGTATTATGTACTTGACGTCAGCCAGCTCTGGGAGAAGAGTCTGGTGTATGGTGTAGTATTGCATCGAGTAGATGCTGTTCGGACCTATGAACTTGGCTATTGACAGGACATCTTGCTTGTCCACATACTTAGAGCACATCGTTGTCCTGAATTCGCTCGTAACGTCGTCCGTCTCCTTGAGATAGTTCGCTGACTCGATAATGCGACCAAAATACAGGTCTGACCTTATTCCCGTGACATCGAAATATTTCTCCGGAACGAGAGATGTCTTTATGTCCATGACGACGTGGTCTACGATGCCGGCGTCAACGACATCCTTTAGCCTATTAGGTAGAGTTCCGTTAGTAGCGATGGCGACATTCATCCCCATGCTCTTTATAAGGGCAAGGAGATTGGGAGTTTTTCTATTGAGAAGTGCCTCGGCACCGGATACCAGCACCCATTCTTCGCCTGTCATGAATAGTTCGGAGACTACTCCATTGGCACTAATGAGGCCCTGGTCGCGCCCACGTATCATGCTCATATTGAGACAGTACGGACAGCGAAGGTTACATCCAGACACATGAATGGCAGGCATGGGGATTCTCGGATATCCCACATCAGCAATCGGCGTCTTCCAGTATAATGGAGGAAGATTGTCCGGATTAAACTCCAAGTTCACGAGCTGCCTTTCTGACTGATTTAGCGTCAAAGCCCTTCATGAACGGGACTCCTGCCACCTCGAAGGCGGGGATGTCGTCAAAATCGTACTTCATGCTCATTTCCATGGCATAGTCTTCTTCGGCCGTATAGTCGATCTCGACAAACGACAGGCTTACCCCAATATCAAGGAACGCTTCTGTCATTTCCTTCTTGAGCAACCTGCAGTCCCGGCACCCCGGGGTTACAATTCCAGTACTAACTACGTCCATCTATCTGGCCTCCGTCAAACTGAAGCGTAATCCTGCTGCCCTTCTTCGTATTGAACAGTGCGGCAGTCTTACGCATCTCCGATTCTTTATCTATGCATCCTTCCTGAAACTTCCAGGCAGATTCCGGCATTGGAGTCTGAAAGGTCGTCTCTATCCCGTCGATCTTGGTACTGAGAACGATAGCCTTTTTAGCCTCGTCATAGTAGGCACTGACTATCGTCGCTTCCCTCTGTACCTGATCGCTCATAAGGATATCTTCTCGAGCTCAATTTCCTGCTTGTCGAGGAAATCGTCGATTTCTTCCTTCTTGGCAGCCAGCAGGAAGTCGGTAAGTATGGCGAGCTTATCCTCACCGAAGAACTTCATCAGCACCCAGTCATGGATGGTCATGTAGTTACCGCGTTTCTCAATCTGCTCCGGAGTGAATTTTCCCACACGGACATCGAGAAGGTCGATCTTGGCGGCTAGTCCGTCAATAACCTCTTCGGTCAGCTCTATGGAATCATCGACACGATTAACATGCGTACACTGAGTATTCAGCGGAAGCTGTTCCTTGTCGAAGCCTGTTGCCTTCTCGAATCCTTTTACACGACGCTCGTATGTCGCCTGCGGCCACTGTCCGTAGAGACGGCACATAAGCGGACGGTCCTCATATACGCGACAACCGAAGTTGCCGTTCTCGTCCTTGCCGAGAATGGGGCATGCCTTGACCATGCTATTGCTGAAGTAGTACCTCATCGACTTCATGATGAGCTTTTTCTTATCTACAGTGGGCCACTCCGTCCAAATCCTGTCAAGGATCTGTGTCGCTTCGCTGAAATTCATCTGCGGGCAGGCGACGAGACAGCACACGCCCTGACGGCAACATGTGGTTTCGAGGTTTACCAGGTTGTATATTTCCTGAAGCTTGTCACGGAGAGGGACCACTTTGACGTGTTTCTGCTTCCTGACACTAACGCCATCACCTTTGGCGTTCTTTCTCTTTTCCCTACGCTTCGCAGCAGTCTTCTTCGACATTATTCATACTCTCCGATAATTTCATTAGCCATGTTTACCAAATCTGTGGTGGTGTACTTCGGCACTCCGTCAATAACCTCGTCAGCCATCTCCAATAGCTTCTCGCGATCTTCGTTTTTCAGCGAAAGACGCGTGAGTATTGACTTGGCGATGCTCATGTCAGCACCGAAGGACGCGGGCCTGCCGTCCTCATTGAAAGAGATGGATCTTTCATAATCCTTATTGTCTATTACGGTAGACCTTCCCCTGTCGAAAGACTCTGGAGGGGTGTCTATGTCATCGCCCATCATGTCAACGGCCCAGCCGTCATCAACCATACTGATTAGTTCGGCAATCTCTTTATGACACGGCATGTCCATAAGGCCAACCCCGATGGTCAGCTCATACATGGAGGTAAACGCTGACACGAGACCAAGCATAGTGGTGTCATCGTCATCCCTGACAACTCCGAGGACTCGGCGTGCATACGGCACGACAGAAACTCTCAATGCCTCATCCCTGGCAATCATGGGCAACCTTTCTACTGTTCCAAGGATTCCGTATGTATCGGTTTCAACGGCGCTTATCATGGAGTTGAAAACCGCATCACAGAAGTTAATGGGATTATCATCACCTTCGAGCAGTCCAGATGCAACTTCTGAATATTCCTCATATTCGGCGAGGTCAAAGGCCATCGAGTTACCTATGTTGAGCATGTCGTTCGCATGCATCCTATCGGCCATGCCCTCTAGGCACGTAATCATCAGTTCACGCATTCTCGAAACGGTGGTGATTTTACTATTGTTCATCATGTCCTCTCCTTAGAACGACAGGCGGCTTATGCCGTCTCTTTTGTCGATGTGTATCTTCGTACGGAACCTCTCCTTGATCAGCTGGTCATGAGTTATGACGATGATCCTTTCAAAATTCCTATTAAGCCTCTTCAAGAGGCGGAAGACGTTGTCTCTCGTCTTCGCGTCCAATGCCCCGAATATCTCGTCGAGGAAAATCATGTCCGGGAGATCGGCCGAACTTCCTATGGAAATCATGCTGAGAGCCATACTGACGGACAGCCTGAGAGCACTCTGCTCTCCTCCGCTTAGCATATTATACGTCGAAGCTGTGCTACCGACGATCTTTATGGGGATATTTTTCCCGTCACTGACGATTTCGATCCTCATCCCATCCCTGAGGATGGCAAGGAACTCGTTGGCGTAGAAATTAAGGAGAGGTATGCAAGACTCTGCAACATCGTTCTTTATGCTTCCGCCAAGAAGCTTCTCGAAGTACTCAATGCGTTCGAGGATGCGTTTTTCCTCTTTCATCTTTCTCTTCAGTTCGGCAATGTCGGCAAGATCTTTTTTCCTGGATTCGAGCTTTTCGTCTATGCGACCTATCTCGGCGGCGACTTCCGTCTTGCTGTTCTGCAATGCGGTAATCTCGTTACGAAGTATAGAGACCTTGTCGTCGATGTCGGCCACCTCTCTCATGACCTGATCCATTTCGGCCTGACATTCGTCAACCAAGACCTTCATCTTCATTTCCCTGTCATCGTACTCTGCTGTACGCTTGTCGAGCTTCGACTTGCTGTCGGCAACCTTCCCTTCAAGCTCCGCGATCTCAGCAATGAGGCGATCCTCTCTGGTCTTGATGCCGCCGGCGCGTTCCTTGCAGGACGCTATCGTCGCCTGAGCCGCTTTTATCCTCTCGATGTCTGCCGCCAGGACAGCCTCGTCGGAAATAACTGACTGGAGATCAGTCATGGTGTTGCTGAACCCCTTTTCCCTATCCGTAAGGATGTCAATTTCCTTTTTCTTGTTAGACAGGTCAAGTGTGGCCGCCTTAATGTCTTCCTCAACATTGAGAATGGTATCGTTCATTACCTTCTCGTCCCAAGTGTTGCCACATGTAGGGCACTTGCCACTATCTCTGAGATCGGACAGGGACTTCAGCTCTTTAGTCTTCATGTTCAGTTCTGAATCGGCCCGTATACGATCTTCGACGGCAGAGGAAATCTTGCTGGAGTTACTGGTAAAGTCAATCTTCACCTTTTCTATTTTTTCCTTAGCATCAGCAATGGCAACGGATCGCTCCTGCATAGATTCCTGAGTGTGTCCGCCAATGGTCCTGTTCGCATCGGAGAACTGCTTTTCGAGAGTGGCCTTTTCACCTGCGATAGTGTTGTTCACCTCTATCTTGCACTCGTTAAGGCGTCCTGACATGGATCTGGTGTTTTCAGCGAGGTCGGCAATGGCAGATTCCCTCTCCCTGACAACGGACTGGAGCTCAGTGTCGAGCATACCCTTCCTCTGTCCTATCCCCTGAGCCTTCACCTTGCACTCGCTCTTTTCAAGCTCTGCGATCTCGGAATTCTTCGCACTCACCTTCTCGTCAACGCCCTCAAGGCTTTTTGCGGCATCCAGCTTACGCTTGCGAAGCTCCCCGTCATTGGTCCCGTCTATGCGGTTACGAATAATGTCAGAACGAACATCGAGCTCGTCATAAATCTTATTCGTTTCCTTCTTTGGACCCTCTCTGAGGACCTTGAGCATCCTGTCGATGACAACGAGGCCCCTGAGATCCATGAGAATGTTGCGTCTGGACGAATCCGTGCCAGAAAGGAACTTGCCGGTATCCATCTGTGCGAAGAATATGCTGTTAAGAACGGACTCGGCACCAGCACCGAGAAGATCGGCTATGATCTGCTTCTTGTCGCCGCCCTGTGCAACGCCATCACAGTCAAGTTCGAACAGGAGGCTACGATTGCCGCCCTTCGTTATGCTACTGCCGCGTTTCAGGCGCCACAGCCTGCCGTCTCTCGCATGGAACAGAACTTCGACATATGACTGCCTGATTCCCTTGGCAATACTGTTGTCGTCATCCGTACGGATGATCTCGGCCACTGCCTTTCCTGCCTTCTCACTATTCCTAGACAACCTTGGGAGGCGCTCGAAAAAGGCCCAGTAAAGTGCCTCTCCGACTGTAGACTTGCCTGCTCCGTTGGAGTCATTATCGTCATCGTCTACCGAACCTGTGATGAGTGCTATGTCATCATCGCTGGCCGCAAATATGTCATCGAAGTGAATGATATTGTCGGTCTCGCCGAATCTGAACACATTATGAAGCTCTATGGAAATAATTCTCACTTGGATACCTCCGCCTTTTTGTAGACGTCATTTGCCATCGCAATTATCGCCGTCTGCTCTTCCTTGTCATTCTCGAAGTCATTCTTGATCCGCTTCGCTATCATATCCATTAGATCAAGCGTGTCAACTGACATTACCGTCTCTTCCTCGTCATTGTCTTCCTTCTTGGCGTATTTGACGTCGGCGAGCTTAAGAACAAGACCGCCACGGGACTCAAACTCCTTCCTGAGCTCCTTGAAGTTAGACTTGATTCTGGCATATGACTTTTCGTCACCCTCGAACTCTATCCTGACGATATGCTCTGCCCAGCTCTCCGAATCCTCAATGTCGGCAAGTGCCTCGTCGAATGACTCGACATGAATCTTCTTCATGGGACGCTGCCCCGTATAGGGTATCCTCGTGGACTCCTGAGTCTCCGTATCGAAAATGTAGAATCCACGTTCGCCGTTAATCTCGTCGAGACGATGACGCTCCAGACTGCCGACATAATGGATCGGTATTCCGGTCCCTATCTTCTGGTGCTTGTGAAAGTGCCCCAGGAAGGCAACTGTAGCCCCTGTGGACTCGATATCGCCAGCTGATACGTCCATCTTGCTGACATGCTCGCTGTAGTCGTTACGCATGGCGCCGTTCACTGAGAAGTGACCGAAGAATATAATAGGCTCGTCGCCTTCGCGTTCAGTCCTTACCGATGCCAATAGCTGAGGGAAGCTTCTGGCTCCACTCTCTATGTCGGAAGTGTGAGGAACGTAGATGGCCTTGTACCCGTCTCCGTTCTCGACGACAGGCTTATCCACTATCTTTATGGTGCTCGACCACCCTTTTATAGGGCTTATGGCGTATGTGTTGCCGGACGCGTCATGATTTCCTGGCATGACGACGACCTGTATGCCGCTACTCTCAAGATCCTGCAATCTGGTATTGAACATCTCCATGATGTCGCTACTGGGATGGTAATTGTCATACACATCCCCGGCGATGACCACACGGTCGACTTTCTGGGCCTTGCACTCAGACACAAAAAAATCAAGGGCCCTAAACGAGTCTACCGTCTTAATCGGCAGGCCGCTGTCGCGATCCTTGATTCCGTATGTCTTGTTGTTTAGATGCAGGTCAGCAGTTACTGCTACTCTCATAATATTTCTCTCCGTTAGTTTCTCTCTCTGATTACTTAATATACGCAACCAGAGAAAGAAATCAAGAAAGAAAAGGACTTTTTATCCCACGGGCAATCCGTCCAAGAATCCTGAGCTCTTTGTCTGGATTCCGGAGACGCCGCCGTCCGCGACAATCTGCCTGAACTGTCCTTCGAAACAGAAGTACAGCCTGATTATCGACGAAGCTTCGTTTTTCCACCCGTCAAGGCCGAGACCATCGGATTTGATGGTCTGCCTGATCTCCGCACCGGCGCCCACAGAGGCCGTCTTGGACCTGAACGAGCGAGCATTTGACCCAATCCTCATGTCCCTGTCGCTCGAACACGAAGATGACGAGGTGCTGCCACACGACACCGAAGAGAGTGTAACGTCGCCACCCGCTGACGGTGTGTAATTGGTGTCGACGCAATAGCTGGTATGGACTTCGTCACTACTTTCCATTTCGTAGGTGTCCTGTGTCCAGCTTCCTCCGATGCCCTTGTAGTTCAGGACGCAATTAAACATGTCATTACGACTGCTGCGGATGATTTCACGCCTTTTTTCCTTCGGCTCGTAGAACACGAACCCGAATGCCGGCATCGTGCTCTCCTTGCCTATGACGAGTGAAGCGATATCCTTCTTGTCGTCCTCGGTGAAGAAAAACTGCCTAACCGTACCGTCGGGCTGCCTGAATCCGTCCAGCCACAAGGTAGACTCGTGGGTGAGGTAATTCTGGGCAGGCCACCTGAATCCACACTTCTCGCAAAGGCGGTCATGGCTAAACGGCTCATCATGGACGGGGCACTTCTCAATATACGACTCGAGGTAGGGGCCGGTAAGCGGCCTGCCTGTAATAGGATTCATTCCCTTCACAGAAGGAATGACAGCGGTATTAAGCGCGTCATTCATGGTGAAGTCGAACCAGATTCCCCAGTCGGTGTCAATTGGGCAGACATAGGTTCCAGGATCTCTTGACCATCCCTCCGGGCATCCCGGCAAACAGCCTATCGGGATAACAGGCATCTGCTGCCCGGGCGGCAGGGAGTGCGGACGCCCATCCCTGTTGGACAGCTTAGGGGCTTTCATGAGCGATGCGGAAAATCCGGCATGTTCCATCGTATAGACATAACCCTCTTCGATGAGACGGTTAACATAAGTAATTGCTCTTTTTGACATAATAGCCCCTTAAAATTTGCGGTTCTTATTATTCACAGGATTGACAGGGTCAAATCCTTTTGCCGTACATGGCGACGATACGCGAATGCGAAGATTAGGCAATGATGTGCCATTTATCTTGTGCTCTTCCATATCACTGAATGCCGCGGGGTAATCGGACCCTAGCGTATCCCAGTCATCGGTTTTGAGATCCTCGATGAAAGCCTTTATTTCCTTGGGCTTTTCAGGACCTTCACCAGAATTTGCCACGAGACGGGCGAACTGCATCAGTTCATCACCGACACCCGTCCATGATTTTCCGCAACTGTCACAGTATCCGTCAAAAAGAACGGTGCCCTTATGGAGGGGGCATGCAGTCTGCATGACAGATGGGAAGTCGCCGACATGCCACAGGCGGCGAACGCCGTTCTCGGTGGGGTATGTCTTGGGAGTGTCCTGTCTGCGTGCGAGACGAAGAACGTGAAGCGTATTCTTCATATCGACGACACTGTTAGCCTCGTCACTGAAGATAATAAAGGCACGACCATGGACACGCTTCGACAGTGTATCGAGAATATCCTGATGGGTGTCAATTCCGTATTCGGCGAGGAGTTCTTCGTCTTTCCACTGACCCACAGGCTTGACAAATATCATACCAGATGGGTTTTCAACAGTAATACCATTAGGGCTTTCAAGATCACCAATGGTCATGGTGTCTTCCTTTTTTCCACCTTCCTTGAGAATACGCCATAGACGTTTGAATCTTGGCACGGGAATCTGGGGAGGCTCATCCTCACAGAATACACAACGGGCATCACCCTCTGTGCAGTCTCCGCTCATTAAAATTTCATAATCATCTTCGCCATATATGCCTAATTGGGCAAGACGGGATGTCACGAATTCTTTAGCGTCGTCAATGGTGGGGATGTTGCTGATGGAATCAGCGGCGAGTGCAACCTTGGTTGCGAGTTGGGTCTGTGTAGACATATTCTACCTCTCTTCACAGTGACCTTGATGTCGGTCATTATATCGGAGCTTTCTCTTCCAGCACCTCGCCGGAGATTTCGCTTCCGAAATTACATTGCCACACTTGGCAGTGGCTGCCTTCATTCTAGAATATACTCAACGGCTCACCGTTTTTCAAGGCATATTCGTCAAATTAAAACTTTTTCTTGAATCTGTGTCTGCACTTGTCGTTGCCGAAATCGTCTTTGACCATTTCCATGCCATTAAAGTCCTCAAGGACGACAGATCCGTAATCACCGTCATCGGGTTCGGTCATGGACCATTCCCCGTCGGTGAGTTCCTTGACATCCAGATCGGAAACCTCCTGATTCCAGTCCTCTATGACTTCCTCAGAACCGTCAATGATGAACAGTACATTGTCATAGGAGAATGGCGGGGAAGAGAATCCTTTCCCGTCATTCAAGTCAGTCCGAATTATCTCTTTCAGACAATCTATGTCAATATCATCCGTGCCCATCTCAATTTCCTCATTCGATGTTGTTACCTCCGACAAACACCTGGAATCCGATTCCCGTCTTTTCTTCCCCGCCGATCTCGGCAGTTATGAAGTACGGAGAACAGTACAGGTCCATGCCGTTCACGGCCACAAATCCTCTCGCTATGGCAAGTGACTTCGCAGCCTTGCCGATACACGCATTGCCGAAACATCTCACCTTGACGCTTCCGCTTTCGCGAAGTGCATGTGCTATTGCACCTGCTAACTTCTTAACTCCGTTCTTCCTTTCCTCGTCTGACCCCCTGCCGTCTGACGCGACGAAAAGCTCAGTATCGTCATCTGACCCTCGGCCAGTGGATATTTCATCCGTAAACGCACAAAACTTAATTCCCGTCTTAATGCCGTCATCCATCTCCACATCAATGAAGCCCGGAACGCAATATAGGGCAAGATTGTGATTCTTCGTCATGAACTCCTTCGATATGGCGAGGGCCTTTGCGGCCTTTCCTATACATGGGTTGCCGACGCTCCTGACATCGACTTCCCCGAAGTTCCTTATGGCGTGAGCTATTGCTCCGGCGAGCTTTCTCACGTGAGCTCGTCTATCCTCTGCGGTCACATCTGGTGGATCCGCCTTTACCTTCAGTTTATTTGACATATTATCAGACATTCGTCGTTGTTACTCCATATTTGTGCTAAACAATCGGTTAAAGCATTATACAACGACAGTTACTGTGGCGTCTTTGCTGAAGTGCGAAACCATCTCGACGATCACGTCATAGGCCTTTTGCCTGCTGACATCTATCACATACCTCATCTCCTCGCCGACGAAATCCGTCTCGACCACCCTGTAGCATGAAATGGACAATCCAGTGTCGCGCCCTATGATATCATGAATGGACCCTCCGCCGTCAACCGGAACGATAGATTCGTACACTTTACGCTTCAATGGTGGTTTTCCCGATCCCATCATGTCCATGACAATGTCCAGCAACAGCCAACTTCGTTCCCCGACATACTCAATCAGGCTAATAACATCCATTCGATCATTCTCTCCTTCAGTGGATATAATGTCGTGATATGTAGACCCTCCATCTATGTCGATGCTGTCGTCAAGGTACAGAAACGAATCGTGCGGGTCCGTACCGTCGGACAGCGTTCGCTTATTTCGCGACTTTGACTTGATCATGTTCCTGATATGATTCAGGGCCGATGTGTAGAAGTAAGTATTGAACGATCGGCAATTTGGCTTGAATCCCACTATTGCCTTCATGAAGACTAGATGCATCTCCGACTTTATGTCTTCCGTTATATAGTGGAAACGGTTGGCCAGATGCGTAAATGTCCTCTTCCTTGGCCCGTAAATAGCCAAGAATACGTCCTCATTTCCCGTGCGTTGGTATTCCAGAACCAACTCGTTCTCCCTCTTCCTGTCTATCTTTACGTGCCCCTCTGGGCACTTGTTCTCTACTCTCATTATTGTCCTTTGCTCCGAAACGGCCCCTGTATGCGTCGCACGACTCCGCGAACTGGCAAGAAGGGCATTTCTTGCACGGTTCACCCTGCGGTATCGTCCCACTCATCATATGACCAAACATCTCTCTCCCCCCTTGGGCGACGTCGGCTATGATATTTTTTGCGTCTTTCCTATCTGGATTAGCGAAGAAAACACAGTGTCCGCCATCGTAGGCGTAGATTATCAATCCCGACCAAGCTCCAAGCACATACATGCTGGAAACCATGTCGTAGACGTCACCGGCGACAGGCATGTCGACGGCCCCTTCGGAGTCCCTTATCATAACCAGCACATGCTCGTCCATATATCTGGCGAGCATGTCGACGGTACACGACAGGTTGATCTCCTGATCTGAGAGATGCATATCTTCCCTGATGATCTCAAAAGAGTCCATTCGATGAAGCATGTAGCGGATGTCTATCCTACTACTCCTTTCTTTTTTGACGCCGTCTCTCCTACATACCACAGCATGTCTTCTGCATCCCATTATTTCGGATGCGTAGAACGATGTTGTGTCAGGTACAGACCGAATTTTTAGTTCGGCCTCTGCTACTGCGTCAAGCACTCTCGATGATATTCTACTTTCTTTGATGACGGCCATACTTAATTCTAGTACAGAAGTACCCTCTTTTCAAGGTCAAGATATGCTTTTAGTCCGTTTTCTCTGACAAAATCGTCAGGGTCGGCACCGATTTCCTCCCCCCGGGCCCCCTTACCCATCGGCATCACCACGGCAGATATGGTATCGTAGAAGCCCAAATCCTGGCATTCACGCACGAATCTCTCAAGTCCGGCCTGCCCTCCACCCATTCTGTTATTGACCGTCGGGTCGGTATCGAAGCAGGCACATATGTTGCTGCAATACCTGAGTACGAGTCCGTGCTGTATGCGTGTCAGTGTGGTCCCCATCATCGCGACAACATTACGCAATCCGGCCTGCCACAGAGATATGGCGTCAGCATACCCTTCCACAACATAGATCTTGTTCCTGGCAAAGACGGCATTTTTGGCATGGTTGAGACCGTATAGGATATTCTCTTTGTAGAACGGTGAGTTCCACCACCCCTTAGTATCCTTCTCCGGCACACGCGTCGATATGGCCACTACTTGGCCTGAGTCGTCGCATATGGGCAGGATGACGCGATCACAGAGCATCTCTTCATAATACTCATGGCTGTGTTTCCACTGAGGGTCATCCTTGTCCACCTCAGAAAGAAAAGAAGAGGCAATCTCCCGGTCGCAAAATCCCATACGCTCTCGCTTAATGGTGTCGACAGAAAAATGCCTCGCATTTCTGAGGTATTCGAAGCCCAAGGCACTCGCCTTGAGCCTCTCATGTGACTCGTCTACGAATCTATTCAGCAGGAGGCTGTTCATCAACCCCCTCCTCTTCTTCATTTTCCGGGCCGCGCTTAGCCTTTTCCCTAACGAGCTTGTCTATCTTGGCACAAAGGGCACGATCCTTCATAAGTTCCTGGATAGTCGCAGGACGGCCATTACCGATCGTCTCTCCATCGAAGGAGTGGTAGGAGCCCTTTTTGCTAATGATCCCCATATCGATTGCGACATCGCAGAGACCGCCCTCATAGCTGATGCCGTTGGGATAGAGAATGTCGAAGTCGGCCTGCCTGAATGGCGGGGCCATCTTATTCTTCACCACTTTAACATGCACACGGTTGCCGAGAGGTGCCTCTGAATTCGGATCCTTAATGGCTTCACGCTTCCTGATGTCCAGCCTTATCGACGCGTAGAACTTCAGGGCATTGCCACCTGCGGTGGTCTCGGGACTACCGAACATGACGCCAATTTTCTCACGGATCTGGTTAGTGAAGATCAGACAGGTATTACTTTTAGATACGGCGGCAGTGAGCTTCCTCAGTGCCTGAGACATGAGCCTTGCCTGCAATCCGACATGAGAATCACCCATCTGCCCCTCGATTTCGGCACGCGGCACGAGTGCGGCGACAGAGTCAACAACCACAACGGCCAATTCGTTCGAAAGGATAAGCGTCTCGGCAATCTGCAGGGCATCTTCGCCGCAATCCGGCTGAGATATAAGCAACCTGTCGACATCTACACCAGTATTCTTGCAATAGACCGGATCAAGGGCATGCTCGACATCGATGAAGGCACAGACTCCGCCGGCTTTCTGGGCACTTGCAATAACATGCTGGCACACGGTAGTTTTACCGCTCGACTCGGGGCCGTATATCTCTACAATCCTTCCACGAGGAAACCCCCCGACACCCAATGCCAAGTCGAGAGTCAACGAGCCTGTACTGTAAGACTCGACGTTAATGACTTTTTTGCTTCCCATCTCTTGAATGGCACCAGCTCCGTAGTCCTTTTCTATCTGCTTCAATGCAGCTTCTAGATTGGCAGGCCTTTCTGCCACATTTTTCTTCTTGGCCATATGTAAATTCTCCTGAAAAGTGATTGGTACTATACGAAAAAGACGCACCTGCCTGAGCAGGTGCGTCATGATCATGAGCGATTAGAACAAGGTTGTTCCCTCACCCTGCGCCCCCTGCTCGCCAGACTCGAACAGAGTGTCGAACTTCTCGTTCGCGGTGTCATCTGCTGACGCCGCTGGAGTAGCTGCCTCTGTTCCTGACGTCGCAGCCGTAGTGGTAGTATCAGCAAGGTCGGTCTTGTTGTCATCGAATTTGACGCCGCCGGCGTTTCCACTACCAGCTTCACGCTGAGCCTTCTTGGCCTGATACCATTCCCATCCGCCTGGAACCGGACCGTTGGGATTGGCCAGAGCTTCGTCCAGGAGTTCCTGAAGACGCTCGACGGTGTCAGGGCGGAAGACTTCCGTAAGGGGAGCCTCAGTCGTAACCTGATCCACACGCTTCTTTTCAGCATCGGTAAGAGGAGTCGTGTCATCGTTCATGGCCGTATAGGTCCACTTGTTATCGACACGCTTCTTAGAAATGACCCAGTCACTTCCCTTTTCCGGATCGTTCGGAGCACAGCCCTTAATGTTTGACCATTCCTTGAAGATCATGACGATCTTCTTACTGCAACTATACACCTTGACTTCATTGTCATTGCGGTCAATGACATACAGGCCATAACTGCGAGTCGGCTTGTAACCAGCGGCAACGACGGGGTCAGTGTCAAAGCCTGGGCTATATCCTGAAACAGGCTCCCACCATTTTCTGTACTCGACAGGGTTACTGACGAGCCTTACGCGGCAACTGCCGCCATTCGGAACCTTCAGCCATGTTGCCTTCGGACGCTTGTTTCCGCCGCCATCACCATTACCACTGTCGTTAATGTTCCCCCAGTCTACTTCTTTAGTCATTGTGACTCTCTCCTGCTGTTCTTTTTTTTCTTTTCTATTTTGACGTCGCCTTATTTAATTGACGACGCCCGTAAAATCAATTTACCCAACGGATGGGAAATATCAAGCGTACTTGATAATAATTATGACAAACCATCCCAGTCAAACTCAGTCGTCCCGCCATTCGCTGATACTGAGCTACTAGGTGAAGCCTTCGGGTCCGTATCGAAGTTTCTCGATGTATCTTTAGGCTGTGCCATGTCTGTCGCCAGTGCGGTGCTGCCGAATGCAGTTATCCTCACGGACTCCTGTAGACACGCTATGCGTTTACCTACGGAATTGTACTTGTTGTTCAGTCCTGAGTACATGATGTCACAGAACTTATAGAACGCATCCGCCGCGGTGGACGACAGGGAATATTCCGACACCTTTATGACGGCATCTCCCTCTCTCCTGTCCGAACTGCTCTCTGCACTCGTTTTCTTAGCCGCAGAGGTCATCATTTTGGCGACATCTTTCTTTATTGTCGCACACATGTGTGCATCCGCAAGTATTTCGACCATACGGTCTCTAGCCGCCTGAATGCATTCCATGTCACTGGCCAGATCTGCAGGTGACATCGTATGGGAGCTGATGTTCACCTGGCTACAGATCTCCTTGATCTCGTTCCTGAGCATGGATTGCTCCATGCTCGGAACGGACGCCAAGAGCATATCGCACTTGGCCTTAACCTCTTCGAAGGTAGACGCCATCTATTCGCTTCCTGCCAATGTATTGGTATCTTCCTTTACTTCTGGAGCATCTACCGGCAAGGACGGCTCGCCCTCGGCGTAGATAACGTGGTACTCCATGGCGTTGTAGTCAACGACTTCGTCAACCACGACAGTCGCCTTGGCGCCGGTCACAAAAGTAAGTTCGAATTCGTTCATGTCCTTGACACTGTCGAACTCGTGTCGTGTCGGGGTGCCTGCCATGGCTCCGACTTCAACGGTGATCTTCATCCTCTGGCCGTCGTCGTAGTCCCTCTCTACCTCAATCTCGTATGAGTTGATGTAATTAAACGCTGCAGTTTCTGCAAACGAGGCGAGGAACGCCTCTTCAATCTCACTCTCGCTGTAGGAATCGAGAATCTTTCTTTTTTCTGACATTGGTCTTCTCCCTTGTCTATTTTTCGTTAACTCTGGCAGATACGACACCTTGCGAGTTGTCTAGGAATTGCGTGGTTGCGTCAGACGCACCGTGTCTTATGTTCCCTGACCACTCGGTCATTGCCGTCTTGAGATCGGTGACAACCTCCTGCCAGCATTTCCGCTCAGCAGAAATGCGTTCCTCTTCGTTCTGGTACTCTATGGCCCATTCCCCGGAAGAACGAAATTTTATCGTCTCGTATTCCCGTACCCTTACGAGAACCTCACACTCCTTTATAACTCTCTTCGTCATCATATTAATATAATCTCACATATCGAAGAAATCAAGGTCAGAACCGGAATAATGTGTCGGATCTACCTTTCTTTTCTTCAGTTCGGCCTTCAATGCGACAAATTTCTTCTTCATGACGTCGCGATGCTTGTCGAAACAGTCAAAGCAACCACCGTCGATCAGGAGGTCTGACACCTTGCTCGTCACTTCACGGACATTGTTCTTAGTGACGAAATCCCTGAAGCTGGCATACGGCTGATCCTCAGAAATCTTATCGACAGCCTTCTTGCCAATACCCTTAATGTACGTCAGCGGAGCACGGATGCCCATCATTTTATTACCGATAGGCTCTAGGGTGAATTCGCTCTTAGACAGGTTTATATGTGGTCCGAACACCTGCATCCCGAGAGTCTTGCACTGAGTAATGTACGCACCTATTTTGTCGTCGTCTCCGATTTCACTGGTAAGCAGCGAGCACATGAACTCGACGGTGTAATACCGCTTGAGCCACGCCGTCTGATAGCTTATTAGAGCGTAGCACGCGGCATGGGACCTGTTGAATCCGTATCCGCCGAACTTCTCAATTTTAGCCCAGGTCTCACGGGCAACACGCTCAGGGATCGAGTTGGCAATACAACCGTCAATAAACTTTCCGTGCAGAAGCTCCATTAGGTCCATCTTCTTTTTACCGATAGCCTTCCTTAGTTTATCCGCCTCTGAAGACGTGAAGCTGGCCATGGCTTTGGAGATGTTCATCACCTGCTCCTGATACACTATTAGGCCGTATGTCGGCTCAAGAACAGAACGCATGCTCTCATGCTCGTAGATAGCCTGTTCCCTTCCGTGCTTGATATTGCAATACATCTCGTCAACATTAGCTTCCAGAGGGCCGGGACGATAGATGGCATTGGTAGCGATGATATCCTCAAAGCTGTCAACATGCATGGCCTTCAGGAGCTTGGTCATTCCACCACTCTCCATCTGAAAAATACCCGCCGTCAGGCCCCTATTGAGCATGTCGAAGACATTTTTGTCGTTCGGCTCTAGGGCGTCGATGTCGATATCCTTGCCGTAACGCTTCTTAACCATCTTAAGGGTGCTCTCGATAACCGAAAGCGTCTTAAGTGCCAATATGTCGAACTTCAGCAAGCCTATATCCTCCATCTCAGGACCGTCAAACTGCGAACATATCTGTCCTGAGGCGACACGCATCGGGGCAAGTTCGACAATTTTCCTGTTACTGACTATAAGGCCAGCAGGGTGAACGGTACAATGGCTCGCCGCACCTTCAACATGGCGGCAAATCTCGACAAACTCCTTGTGACGGCTAAGCTCCATCTCCAGAATGGGATTTTTCTCCATGGCATCGTCTATGCTCTTCGAGTCGGCTGGCGCCAGTTTCGATATTGCGTCTGATTTTTCCAGAGTCTCCTTGCCCGCAACGCCCTTATCGCCCTGCTTCCAGCAGTTGCCAAGGTCCATGGCCTTAGCCACGGCCCTCAGAGTCGCCTTCGTCTTGAAGAAGCTGTAGGTGCCGATATTACAGGTATATTCCGGACCATATGTCTCCCTGAGATACTGGTATATCTCACCTCTTCTGTAATAATCGAAGTCGAGGTCGACATCGGGAGGGCTAACACGGGTAGCGACCATTTTCTCGTTTATCTTCAGGTCGCCGGTTGGTGCAATGCTCGTGACTCCAGACCAATGTGCTATCTTGGAATTACACACATTCTTATCGCCGGATGCCATTCCTGACTTGAAAAATCTGCCGCAAGTGTCGAAAAACTTGTCGACAACATTCAACCTACGCATTTCCAGTCCCTCGGCGATGAAATCATCATAGACGAATTCAGAATGTCTCTGACATATGTGCAACATCGATTCCGGAGTGACTTCCTGCGTCTCCAGATCGGAAACTTCTATGCCGAAATCGTCACCGTCAACACTCCTGAACGTATCTATGCTGAGAAAACGCTCGAACAGCAGGTCGTACTTTATCGGATCGAGTTTGGTCACATCCAAAACATACAGACAAAGCGAACCAGCTGCACTGCCCCTTCCCGGGCCGATGCGAATGCCGACATTGTTGGCGTAGTTGATGAAATCCCACAATATAAGGAAGTACAGGACATATCCGCATGCATCGAACACCTTGAGCTCGAAATCTACGCGTTCCATATATTCTTCCTTGCCGTATAGTCCCTTTGAACGCATCCCGTCCATAACAAGGTCCCTAAGGAACTGAAGCGGAGGCGTATCTCCCGATATGTGAGCGCCAGGAACATAGTCTCCACCCCATTCCATGACGTCATCGTCAATTTTGGCAGCTATCCTTACTGACTCTTCCATGAGTTGAGGATGATTGGGAAACATGGCAGCCATCTCATCCGGTGACTTAATGTAGAAATCGTCGGAATGTATCCGATACCTTTCGTCATCTTTGACGCACCTCTGCCTGCCCGTTTCTAGGCACATCAGAGTGTCGAATCCCTTCCATTGTTCCTTAGTGCAGTACCTGACGTCGTTTGACGCAACGCACTTGACGCCATTGCCGGTAGCCATCTGGTACATTCGCTTCACGACATCGCGTTCATTCTCTTCCATGTCGCCTGAAAAATAAGGGTGAACACCCATCTGGCAGTAAAAGTCGTCGCCGAACAGCCTCTTATACCTTAGCATGACGTCGAGAGCTTCTTCCATCTCATTTCTGAATATGAGCTGGGGAACATGGCCGTACATCCCTCCGGACAGACATATGAGCCCCTCAGAATATTGAGACAGAAGCTCAAAGTCTATTCGTGGCTTGAAATAGAATCCGTTAAGGTGTGCCTCGCTGGACAGTTTCAGGAGATTCCTGTATCCGACACGATTCTTGGCGAGCAGGACAATATCCGACTTCATCTCACCACGTTCCTTGATAGATTTGTCCTTGACGATAATCATTTCAGAACCCAGTATGGGTTTTATTCCCTTCCCCTGACACTCTGTAACGAACTTGGGGAATGCACCGCAAATACCTATGTCGGTTATCGCCAATGCCTTCATCCCAGCATCCGCCGCGGCGGACACCAATTCCTTAGGGCTGCACAACCCTCTCATAAACGAATAGTACGAATGTACGTGCAGATGAACAAAATCAGCCATTGGCTTAATTACCTCTCTCTTCTTTCAATAATAGGACTTTCCACTCTTGTGGTAGAATATATGCTACACGAACAATATATCAAGCCGAAAGGGATAAAAATGTCTACGGAAGCAATTATTTCACTATCACTGTACGATCCGGCAACGGGCGAGAAGATCAAGGACGGCAAGTCCCTGAACTTCAACAAGGCCAACGTCGGCGAGTACACTGTGCCTGTAGTCATCAGGATGTTCGTCAACGGAGCCGTGAAGGTCGAGAATGTCAAAATCGGGATCGTCGGCTCCACGGACGACATAGACGGCAGCGGCGCCGTGAATACAGACGGGAGTGTGGCAGTGGGCAGTGCAGGCATAGAGCACGGGAAAACCGTCGAGGAAAAGACGGAATTGACCAGCTTTTTTCCAAGAAGTAATGAGACGGAGCTGTCCACCGGAGGTAATCTCGTATCCGTAGACAATATAACAGCAAATTCGACAGAGTATGTATATCTGAACATAAGAGTGTCAGAGAGCGCGGGTAGCGGCTACATCAAATATAAATGGTTCTTCGACATGGCGTAACTATGGCAGATATCAGTATCATAAACAACATCAGCGGATTTTCGAAAGTGGACTTCACGCATATTGGCGAGACAGTCTACGGAACACACAAGTCTGTCAAGGCGATAGGCATATGGGACTCCGACGTGATAGACGGCACAGAATACCTGCTGATATGGAAGGCTGTAGAGTGGTCCGCCACACTGCAGTCAGACAGCGACAGAGTCTATGTGTATACAAGGTCCGGATCGACGGCCGACCTGTCGAAAAAAAAATGGACAGGACCCATATCGGAAACGATATCAGAACAAGACAGGTTCATCCAGATAAGAATAGTCATCGTCGGCACCGTGCCGGTAAATGCCCCATACCCGACATACCAGAGCGACAAGATAGGTCCCACTGTCGACAGAATGACGCTAAAGGGAACCTCAAGTTCAACATCATCACTGTTTTTCTCCAAAACATTCGACATAGGATTCGCACCCAAGTCAATAGTGCTGACGCACGAATCAGACGTGCCCGAAGGATCCATATTGAGATTCGGCGTGACCAGCCTAGATTCCGCCAACCTTGCCGACTACCAGTTTATTGACGCAAACAGGTCAGTGGATCTCGACCAGCTGTCAGTAACCGGGGAAAAGATAAAATTTGCCATAGAAATGTCAGGCAACAGCAACGACGAAGTTGTCGTTCATGAATTTGCGGCATTCTTCGGAGGTGACGAAAACAGCAGGATGAACTATTCCAGCTCATTAACAAGCAGTTCGAGCTCAGATAGCTCCAGTTCGTCAAGCTATATCTCAAGCTCGTCAAGCAACAGCTCAAGCAGTGATTCCAGCAGCTCAGATAGTTCATCCAGTAATAGCTCGTCATCGAGCAACAGTTCAAGCTCAAGTAGTTCTAGTTCATTGTCAAGCTCATCATTAAGCAGCTCAGATAGCTCCAGTTCGTCGTCAAGCAACAGCTCCAGTTCGTCGTCAAGCAACAGCTCTTCAAGTTCCAGTAGTTCATCCGAGACACCTATCACTATAGATGACTTCCTGCGGAGTCTCCGCCTTGACGGTGAGCAGGCAAGGCGACATATTGTTACGGCTACAGGTGCAGAGTTAGATGGAAATGACAACTGCATAATTAGCAACAACGAATATCTAACAATAGCGGATTCTTCTGACTTTGATTACGGTATTGGCGACTTTATACAGTCTACCTATGTTACGTACAACTCGCTAACGTCCTTGCAGTACCAAGTATTATTCTCACACTCTGATGTCGCAAGTAATAATAATAGGCATCAGCTATATTATGATTATGCGAACACGAATCTAACATGGTTGTGTCAGATAGGTGGTTCGGTAATTGCTTATTATGATGTTAGCTGGACACCCACTATAGGCGTGAAGTATCATATTCTCTTATCCAGAAGCGGAAGCACTGTAAAGATATTTATCGATGGTGTATCACAAACTCTGGTGGTTAATACTGCGATCGGTACGAGTTCTATTACGGGGATCAACTATCCGTTATATATTGGTAGAGGCAGGATTAACGGCGCAGACCAGAAAAGCTCTGACATGACAACCTCTAGATCGGAGATACGGAAAGGGGACTCTCAGTTAGTAGACTTTACACCACCAACCGATGCCATCACCGTAGACGAATACACCGTCCTCGCTCTTGACTTTGAGGGCGACGCCGCAAGCACCCGCATACTCGACAGTGCAAAGCCTGCTTATAATGCGTTAAGAAATGAGATCATTGCCAATGGTGACGCTCAGTTAGATGGCAATGGATCATGTGTGTTTGATGGTACAGGTGATTATTTGAGTATTCCTCAGTCAGATGACTGGATACAGGCTGACCAAGCATTTACTATATCGATGTGGGTAAACTTTACCTCTATACCATCAATTGCTCCATTCTTTTCGAGTGCAAGTAATAGTGCAACTGATTATATGGA